>Ga0065721_10005832_pt1 | contig 11414 bp, 10 predicted proteins | sample Mesricmetagenome_FD_59108 | JGI IMG/M metagenome (GOLD analysis project Ga0065721, IMG submission 59108) | Mesophilic microbial community from rice straw/compost enrichment Sample: eDNA_1 v2 (version 2) | ecosystem: Engineered > Solid waste > Grass > Composting > Bioreactor | place: USA: Davis...
CGCTGTGCGTGAATATCCTGGGTCATGAAGTTTCCACTGATGAAGGAGTCAATAACAATTTCGTTGAGGTAAAAATCACTCGGGCGGCCAAGCCGCCCGAGTGTCATCCTGTTGTTTAGTGGCCACCGACCGGATAATTCGGTGCCTCTTTGGTTATCTGCACATCGTGCACGTGGCTTTCGCCCATGCCTGCCGCCGTCACCCTCACGAACTGAGGTTTGGAGCGCATTTCTTCGATGGTTCTGCAACCGGTATAACCCATGGAGGAGCGCAGACCGCCCATCATCTGATGCACGATGACTGTCAATGAGCCCTTATAGGGCACCCGGCCTTCAATACCTTCAGGCACCAGCTTCTCAGCACCCTGGCTGGCGTCCTGGAAGTAGCGGTCGCTGGAACCCTGGGTTTTAGCCATAGCACCCAGAGAACCCATACCACGATAAGCCTTGTAAGTCCGCCCCTGATAAAGTTCCACTTCTCCAGGAGCCTCTTCCGTGCCGGCAAACATGGAGCCCATCATCACGGCATGAGCACCGGCAGCGATGGCTTTGGAGATATCGCCGGAATAGCGGATACCACCGTCGGCGATAACCGGTACGTCTGTACCTTTCAATGCCGCAACGACATTGGCGATAGCGCTCACCTGAGGCACACCGACACCGCTGACAATACGGGTTGTACAGATAGATCCCGGGCCGATACCCACCTTAACAGCGTCAGCGCCGGCTTCTACGAGTGCCTTTGCTGCCTCAGCAGTGGCGATGTTGCCGCCAATTACCTGTACGTGAGGGTACTTCTCTTTGATGCTGCGCACCCGATCCAGTACGTTCTTCGAATGACCGTGGGCTGTGTCTACCACCAGCACATCTACACCGGCTTCAACCAGCGCAGCTACACGCTCATCAGTGTCAGGGCTGGTGCCGACACTGGCGCCAACACGCAGGCGGCCTTCCGGGTCCTTACAGGCGTTGGGGTAACGCTCGGCTTTATTGATATCTTTAACGGTGATCAGCCCGCGCAACTCAAACTTCTCATTTACGACCAGCACCTTTTCGATACGGTGTTTGTGCAGCAGGCTGCGGATTTCATCGGCACCGGCACCTTCGTTAACCGTCACGAGCTTCGCCTTGGGGGTCATGATGGCGGAAACCGGAGCGTCCAGATTGGTTTCAAAGCGAACGTCACGACCGGTCACGATGCCCACCAGGTCGCCATTTTCGAGCACCGGAACACCCGAGAAATTGTTTCTTCTGGTCAATGCCTGCAGATCGCGAATGGTCGCTTTGGCATCGATCGTGATAGGATCCCGCACCACACCGGCTTCAAACTTCTTGACCGCACGAACTTCCAGCGCCTGCTGTTCAATGCTCATGCTTTTGTGGATGATACCTATGCCACCTTCCTGTGCGATAGCAATCGCCAGGCGGGCTTCGGTTACGGTGTCCATGGCGGCGGAGATCAAGGGAATATTGAGCTGAATACCGCGGGTTAACTGGGTTTTTAGCGACACGTCTTTCGGGGTGACATCGGAGTAACCGGGCACCAGCAGAACATCATCAAACGTGAGAGCTTCTTCAGCAATTCGCAACATACCAACCAACCTCTATTCAGAGAGTAAAATAAGCGCGAAATTATAGCTGGTCAAAAGAACAGGGTAAACCGCTGACTACCACATGTTGTGCGATCCAGGAGGCTGAAGCCACTGATGTAGCATCATTTTCCGGTCAGTCATCCGACTCGGTGGCAGTGGCCTGCCCTCATCGCCTAGAATACCCGCCATGCTTACTTCCGATATCTTCACCAGCAGCACAGACCGCGATGTACTTTCCGTCAGCCAGCTGAATCGCCGGGCGAAACAGTTGCTGGAAACCCACCTGCCCCTCCTTTGGGTTGAGGGCGAGCTGTCCAATGTATCCCAACCCTCTTCGGGCCACTGGTACTTTACCCTGAAGGATGATCAGGCCCAGGTGCGGTGCGCGATGTTTCGCAATCGNAACATGCTGGTCCGCTTTGCCCCTCGTCAGGGTCAGCAGGTGCTGATACGGGCGCGGGTCAGTCTTTATGAAGGCCGCGGCGACTATCAGCTGATCGTGGAACATATGGAAGAGGCTGGCTTCGGCGCGCTTCAGCGGGCATTTGAGGCACTCAAAGGTGAAACTGGCGGGCGAAGGCTTGTTTGACGAGGCCCATAAACAGGCCATGCCGTCGCTGCCGACCCATATCGCCGTCATTACCTCGCCGACCGGCGCTGCCATCCGCGATGTGCTCAGTGTCCTCAACCGTCGTTTTCCAGCCATCCCCGTCACCGTTGTTCCCGTCGCGGTGCAGGGGAAGGAAGCCGCAACGCAGATAGTACGTGCGCTGGAGCTGGCAAATCAGGCCGGCCTCTTTGATGTTATCGTCCTCGCCCGGGGCGGCGGATCACTGGAGGATCTCTGGCCGTTTAATGAGGAAAGCGTAGCGCGGGCAATCTTTGCCAGTGAGCTGCCGGTCGTCAGTGCCGTTGGCCACGAGGTGGATTTCACCATAGCGGACTTTGTTGCCGACCTGCGTGCACCTACGCCCTCCGCTGCAGCGGAGCTGCTGGTTCCCAATGCCGAGGACTGGCTCGAAACCTTTGCTGGTTACGAAATCCTGCTGCAGGAGGCCATGGAAAGGAAGCTGCGCACCCTCACCCAGCAACTGAGCTGGTTGCGCTCCCGTTTACGCCACCCGGGTGAGCGGCTCCAGCAACAGGCGCAGCGGCTCGACGGCCTCGAACTGCGCCTGGTGCGCGCGGTGGATCACCAGTTACTGCGCCTGCACACGCGCCTTAACACCTTGATTCTGCGCCAAAAACCGCTGCAGCCCCGCCTACGTATTCAGCAGCTGCATCAGCAGGTCAGCCAGCACCACGCCAGCCTGCTGAAAAGCATGCAGCAACATCTGCGTACACAACAGCAACGCCTGGCTGAAGCGGTGCGCCTGCTGCAGACCGTAAGTCCGCTGAACACGCTGCAGCGCGGTTATGCCATCGTGACCAACGCAGACCAGCAGGTCATTACCGACAGCAGCCAACTGGCGGCAGGCGACAGCGTTAATGCCCGGCTCGCTGTGGGTGAGCTGCAATGTCGCGTGGAAAAAATCCTGCCCTGACCGGTTTGTCGATTGCAGCCGGGACATCACCCAAGTATATTGAACCCACTTGTCGGGGCGCCTTGGTGTTCACCATGAACATTCGGAGGCTGAGATCGGTACGGCCGAACCCGTAGAACCTGATCAGGTTGAGACCTGCGGAGGGAACAAGGTGCTGCCACACCCCACTCCCGCTGCGCTTCAATTCTTCACCCGCATTTTTATCGAGACACTGTGAACAGCAAACAACCCGAATCCATCGCTATTGCCGGTGCCGGCTTGCTTGGGCGCCTGCTCGCCTGGCGCCTTTCGCGCTCCGGCGCACGCGTCACGCTTTATGAGGCTGGTTCTTTATCACCTTCCCCGGCAGCCGCATTTACCGCAGCGGGTATGATCTCGCCGTTAAGCGAAGCTGTGGTTTCCGAATACTCCGTCTACGAGATGGGCCTGTTCGCTTTGCAGCAATGGCCTGCCTGGCTCAGTGAATTACGTCACCCACCGTTAACGCCACTTTTCTCACAGCGCGGCAGCCTTGTTGTAGCACATCCACAGGACATCAGTGAGTTGCATCAATTCGCGCAGGAGTTACAGTTTGTACTGCGTGGACAAACGGGTTACCGCTGGATTGGTCGGCAGGAAATCCGTCAGCTCGAACCGGATTTACATGATGTATTCCAGGATGGTCTGCTCCTGGAAGAAGAAGGCCATATCAACAACCGCCAGCTGCTTGATGTGCTGCTGACAGAAATCCGTTCTGCAGGGGGCGAGTGCATCGAACACTGCCCCGTCAGCCTTGATGCTTATACCATCACCACACCGACGGAGCAGCGCACCTTCGATCTGGTTATCGACTGTCGTGGTATGGGTGCAAAAAGCACAGCCAACCAACTGCGTGGCGTGCGCGGTGAAACCCTGCACGTGGAAACGCGGGAAATTTCCCTGCAACGCCCGGTGCGGTTGATGCACCCACGCTATCAGCTATACATAGTACCCAAACCGGATCACCGTTTTGTCATCGGTGCGACACAGATTGAAAGCGAAGACCGCTCGCCTGTTACTCTGCAATCATCACTGGAATTAAGCAGCGCGCTCTATACTGTTGCACCTGCTTTTGCTGAAGCAAGGATTCTGGAACTGGGCGTAAATCTGCGACCCGCCTTTATGGATAATATGCCCAAGGTTAATATCCAACCTGGATTAATCTGCGCTAATGGTTTGTTTCGTCACGGTTATCTGCTTGCTCCTGCTGTTGTTGAACACGTTATGGCATGCATTGAAGGCGCAGCCGATAAACCTTTCCATTCAATTCTGAGAGCGTCTTAATTCTATGATTGAACTCAGCTTAAACAATACACCCACCAGAGTCGCGGCTAATACATCGTTAAGCGATGCCATCATTGCCTGGGGCTTTGCCGACAGCAAGATTGCCGTTGCCGTCAACGGAGAGTTTGTACCCCGCTCCGGCTACAGTGANTATCGTCTGCAACCAGGCGATGAAGTTGATATCGTNAAGCCAGTGGGAGGCGGTTGATATGAATGATGATCTGATACTTTACGGAGAACATTTTTCCAGCCGTTTCCTGCTGGGAACTGCGCTCTATGCCTCTCCACAGATCATGCGCGATGCAATCGCCCAGTCGCGCTGCAACATCGTGACGCTTGGGCTGCGGCGGCAGAATCCGGCCAATCGCGACGGCGATGCAATCTGGCAATACATTCAGGAGAGTGGTTGTCGATTATTACCGAATACAGCGGGCTGCAAATCTGTTAAAGAAGCAGTAACGCTGGCAGAAATGTCACGGGAGTTATTCGATACCGATTGGATAAAACTCGAAGTCATTGGTGACGATTACAATCTTCAACCTGATCCGTTCGGGCTCGTGGAAGCCGCAGATGTCTTGATTAAAAAAGGTTTTAAAGTCCTGCCCTACTGCACCGATGATTTGATTCTGTGCAAGCGCCTGCTGGACGTTGGCTGTCAGGTACTGATGCCCTGGGGAGCACCTATCGGGACAGGTCAAGGCTTATTGAATCGTTACAATCTGCGTACATTGCGTGAGCGGATCACGGACATTCCGATGATTATTGATGCCGGCCTGGGTGCGCCGTCACAAGCCACCGAAGCTATGGAGATGGGCTTTGACGGCATCCTGTTGAATACGGCAGTAGCGCGTGCACATAACCCGCCACTTATGGCTGAAGCTTTTGCTGATGCGATAGATGCAGGCCGCAAAGCATTTCAGGCCGGCCTGATGCAAAAACGTCAGACTGCCAGCCCCAGCACGCCAACCGTAGGTCAGCCTTTCTGGCACAACAAAAAGTAAGANTGCAAAGCGAATAAAAGGATTTTATTCAGTGATGAGCGTTTCCTCATCGTCCAGNCTGGTGTGGATGTTCCGAATCGGNGCATCCACNCGNTCATCCTGGGATTCCTTTTCCAATTCTGCCTCCAGAGCCTCTTGAATTGCTTTATCCTTGCAGCTGCCTGATGAAGCGTAGATCTGAATCATGCGGTTAAGCCGCTGGAGATGAAAGCTGACCTCTTCCAGCATCAGATATGCATCTTCCACTTCACTGTATGTCTGGGAAAGACATTTGCTTTTCACCTGCTCCAGCCACTCTCCGTAATTATTCTGAAAAATACCTGAACCATTGATCGACGTAGCAATATGAAGGAATACGTTCTGCAAGGCGTGCAGTTTACGATCACCGTGGGTGTAGCCGAAGGACAACAATAATTTTTCGAAACGCTTGAAGCGTGCTTTCATATCGCCCTGCTGCTGGATGAACTTTTCAATAAAGTCCGGCATTCCATCTCCACCCACAACACCCGGCTGCGGCATTTCACTGCGCCGCAGGATGGTGGTGAGAATTTCAAAGTTGCGATAGAAATAAGCCTGATTGTTCATCTGGATCACTGGGATAACATCACGCCAGCTGCGTCCGTGAGGTTTAAATCGGTTGTGGTAAACCGCTATCACGCTGTCGGCCAGCGCAATAATCTGGCCCAGTAACGAAAGCTCGCTCTCCACCTTTCCACTGGGATAGCCGGTTCCATCGCAGCGTTCATGGTGCTCAAGCACGGCAAGGCTCACCTGGGATGGCAGCCCGTCTATACACGCCAGAATTTTTTGGCCAATAACCACATGAGTCTGAAGCTCACGCCATTCCTCTGCCGTCAATGCATCTGATTTACCAAGCACCTGCGGATTAACGTGGAGCATCCCGATGTCGTGACACAAAGCCCCGAGAAAGACAGCATTGATTTCCTGACGCGGCAAACGCATCTCTTTGGCAATCAGCATTGCCAGCCATGCGCAGTACAGGGAACGGTTGTATGTCTCTGGCATCCGCTCCGCCAGCACNGTAATTTTCTGGCGCAGCAGAGGNTAACTTTGATAACTGGAGCATTGNTGATGCAGCAAGGTGTCAAGGCTGTAGCGATCATGAATAGAATGCAAAATATCGTCGCCGCGCATGACCGCGATAAAATCCTTCTCCAGTTGATTTCCATCTATCTCATTGTCAATAACAATACTGTGTTCGATGGGCAGCAGAAGTTTGGTATCGACAATCTCCTGAGCAGTAGCGCCAGTAACAGGAGCGCCCTTTTGCAGGAGAAGTCGACCCTGGGTATCACAGATATTTTCGCTGGCAATTACCGGCCGTCTCTCGTTTACCCGGGCCAGATGCAAGGTATAGACGTCGCCAACCAGCGGATCGTACTTTGTACCGATGAGCGGATTATTTGAATTTAACGGGGGCGATTCTCGCAACATCGTTCCTCCATTCCATGAAAAGGAAGCGGTTGTAAAGGCTTATACCAGGACGTGACGCCACAACCAGACCGTAAACAAAGAGAGCAATAAACTGTAACCTACCAGGCTGGCTGTCAACCGAGGCGGCAGGTTGTACGACATTGCCAGCACACCGGCAGAAATCATTGCAGGCATGGCTGCCTCCAGGACAATGACATTCACCACTGGCCCTTCGATCCCGAGCATCCACAACAGCAGGATCGCGATAACCGGGGTAACCCCCAGCATGTATAACAGTCCCACCCCAATCGGCCGAAGGTATTCCCGATCAAGCCGCAGACGAAACTGCAAACCCACCGCCACCATTACCACCGGTACTAGTGTAGTTGATATTCGCTCAAATGCACCGGCCAGCCACGGCGGATAATCGAGCCATAATGTGGCAAACGCAATAAGAAGCGCGATGAATGGTGGAAAACTGACGATAGTTTTTATCAGACGGGTTGCCGTTACGCTGCTACCAGAATAATAAGCGGCCAGCAGGATGCCGTAGGTATTTAATGCCAGAAAGGTGCCAAACTGATCATAAAGAATTGCATAAGGAATGGCTTGCGCTCCAAGCAGCGCTTCGATGAGAGGCAAACCGAGAAAGCCGGTATTACCTAACGGAACGGTGAGCATCAATACACCGGTTACTTCGCGGGACCATTTGAGCAAACGCGCCGTTAACCATGTCAGAGCGGCTATCGCCCCCATGATCAGCCAGGCAAAGACGATCGGCAACAACGCGTGCCGGTCCAGCGTTAAACTCGGGATCTCTGCTAAAACCAGGGCCGGCAGCGCAACGTAAACCACGTACTGGTTCAAGGTAGCCGCCGCACCCTCCGGCCAACGCCGCAGGCGCTGTAATGCCAGCCCAATGGCCAGACAGATAATGATTACCGCAAGATTATTCATGGAACTACCGCAGCAGAAAAAGCAATGATAAGTAGACAAACTATAGATGAAAAAAATGCCCTCGGATGAGGGCATTTCGCGGATTTACTGCTGACGTCCTGCTGCCGTGCTGGGGTAGATGATCTCGATAACAAAGAAAATTTTATTTTTTCTTTTTGTTGGCGTGATCCATAAGGCGACGTTTTTTGGCGTATTGGCGTGCCGTCAGTTCATTCTTCTTTCCAGCAAAGGGATTGTCACCGGAGCGGAACTCAATGCGGATGGGCGTTCCGTGGAGGTTCAGTACCCGCCGATAGGTTTTTTCAAGATAGCGCACGTAATGCGCCGGAACTTCACCCGTCTGGTTGCCGTGGATCACGATAATCGGCGGGTTATGCCCGCCCGGGTGGGCGTAACGCAGTTTAATCCGGCGGCCAGCAATCATCGGCGGCTGATGCTCACGTACAGCATCTTCCAGAATTCTTGTAAGGAAGTTCGTGGAGAATTTATCAGTTGCTGCCTGGTAAGCCTGCTCAATGGATTTGTAGAGATTGCCTACACCGGTCCCATGCAGGGCGGATATGTAGTGAATATTGGCAAAATCAACGAAACGTAAGCGACGCTCCAGTTCGTTTTTCACATACTGCTTATGTGAATCTTCCAGACCGTCCCACTTGTTCAAGGCAATGACCAATGCGCGGCCCGCATCGATAACACTGCCCATCAGATGCAGATCCTGATCAACAACGCCTTCGCTGGCGTCCATCACCAGCACCACTACATTCGCATCGCTGATCGCCTGCATCGTCTTCACGATAGAAAATTTTTCTACCGCCAGCGCAACATTTTTACGGCGACGGACACCCGCGGTGTCAATGAGCGTATAGGGTTTGTCGAAGCGCTCATAATTGATGTAGATACTGTCACGGGTCGTGCCGGGCTGATCGTAGACCACCACCCGCTCCTCTCCGAGCATCCGGTTAACCAAAGTGGATTTACCTACGTTTGGCCGGCCGACAATAGCAATCTTGATTCCCGTGGCAACATCTTCACTGGCTTCTTCCGGTGTTTCAGGAATATCTGCCAGTACCGTTTCCATCATGGACTTAACGCCACGGCCATGGGTTGCCGTGGTCGGGAAGATCTCACCAAGCCCCAGCTCATAGAAGGGCGCCAGCGCGACATCCGGGTCCATTCCATCGATCTTGTTGGCCACCAGAAACGTTTTCTTGTTGTTCACCCGCAGGTGCCGGGCAATCATATGGTCAGCTGACGTCAGGCCATCGCGGCTGTCCACCATGAAGAGCACAATGTCAGCCTCTTCAATCGCCAGCAGAGACTGGTCAGCCATCGCGCTGTCGATGCCCTCTTCTTCGCCACTGATACCCCCGGTATCAACCACGATAAAACGGCGACCCTCAATATTGCCTTCGCCGTATTTACGGTCACGAGTCAGGCCGGCGTAGTTCGCCACCAGCGCATCTCGGGTGCGAGTCAGCCGGTTAAACAGAGTGGATTTGCCCACATTCGGGCGACCAACAAGCGCAATCACTGGGATCATAACGGGATATTCGATGGTTTAACGGAAGATAAAACGCAAGATAATCGGTTGCGAAGTTTAAAGACATCAGCCAGATGAACATCTTGTCGTTGTTCATCTGACTGATTGTAGCGTGTGAAATGCCCGGAGAGAAAAGTTATTTCTTTTCTACCGCTTCGTATGCCATCAGTTTGCCACGGTTTCCATAGACATACAGGATACTGCCATCGGTCAACATCGGGGCCCGTGCACCTTTGCGGTCCACCCGCACTCGCGCCACGAACTCGCCATCCGTCTGGCGCATCACATGCATATAACCTTTGAAGTCGACCACTGCAACGTAATCCCCAAAGGCCTGGGGGGCACTCAGCCCGCGACGCAACATCTGATCATTGCTCCAGATCACCTCACCGTTGGCAGCGTTAAATGCCGTTACCGTGCCATCGGTCTGAGAGAGAAACAACCGGTTTTCGAACAATGCGATATCTTCGCTGGTCGACATCTCCTGGGCCCAGATGGCGCTGCCGGTGCCGCGCGCAAGCGCTGTGACCCGCCCCTGATAAGCAGCCGCAAAAAGGATGCCGTCGCGCAGGACCGGTGATGCATGGATATCTACCATACGCTCCAGCTCAGAGCGTCCTTGCGGGATCGCTATACGCTGTTCCCACAAAATTAACCCGTTCTGCGGATTGAATGACATCAATCGCCCATTGGAAAAACCCGCATAGATGGCCGTATCAGTCACGATGGGCGAAGGGGTACCGCGCAGAATCAGCACGGGTGGCGAATTCTCGTAAAACCATAATTCATCACCGGTCTTGGCATTCAGGGCATAGAGGCGGCCATTCATGGTCTGCACAGCGACAACATTCCCGTTGCTGCGCGGCACTGAAAGAATCTCGCCACTTAGCTGTCTGCGCCAGATTTCGCTGCCGTCGTCGGTGGACAATGCAATCAGCTCACCACCCTGGTTGCCAATAAATAAGCTGCCGCCTTCAATACCGATCCCGCCGCTGATGCTTTCTTTTGTCTTACGTTGCCATAACACTTTGCCGGTCAACCGGTTCAAGGCGACAACACGGCCTTTATGGTCAACGCTATATATCACATCGCCATCAATAACCGGGGTCAGGTGGGTGAAGCCCTCGCCCTGACCGGCGCCTACGTCGCGCTGCCAGACTTTTTTGAGCTTGACGGTCGCGTCGAAGTCCACCAGCTCCATAGGTTCGTTACCGGTTTTTTTACCGAATACCGAACAGCCGGACAGCAGAATGACGCACAGCAGAAGCGCCCCGTTCAAACACCGGAACGACCAGTTTATCTCTCTCATTCAGCGGTCTCCTCGGGGGCCGCTGAATCGGGAGTTGCAGTAGATACTACGTTAGCCACGGGCTGCTTCAGATCGTCGAGCTTCATCTGCAGCACCATAAAACGCTCCTGTTGCTGGGGAGTCGCCGATGAAAGTGCTTTCTCATAGGCGGTGCGAGCAGCATCGAGATCACCCTTGGCCTTAAGGACATCACCATGAACTTCGGCGTATTCAGAAGTAAAACCGCCGGTGGGAGGTGTCTGCACCAGGCTGAGTGCTTCATCGTAATTCTGTTGAGCCAGCAATACGCGGGCCAGACGCAGATTCGCTAACTGCTCGGTCGCAAGATCAGGCTTATTGGCAAGAACCCAGCGCAGTTCACTGGCCGCTTTATCCAGGTCGCCCTGAGATACGGCAATTTTTGCGAGGAAAAAAGCAGCGTTATGGGCATACAGACTGCTGCTGTCGCCTTCTTTCAACTGGCTGGCCAGATGCTCAGCGGTCGCACGTTCGGTATCACTCAGGGTCTCGCCAGGTGCAACAGAAACGGCTTGCAGTAACTCTTCATAGGTGGCCGAAGCCGTTTCGGCTTTGGTCCGCTGCTGGTCCTGCCAGGCATTCCACGCAAAGTAAGCGCCGATGGCTACCAGAGCACTGATGATGATGGTCTTGCCATGTTCTTTCCACCAGCGTTTCAAGGCTTCCAGTTGTTCTTCTTCGGATAAATGTACGCTCACAATCGGCTCCTGTAATGATC
>Ga0065721_10052678_pt1 | contig 11414 bp, 11 predicted proteins | sample Mesricmetagenome_FD_59108 | JGI IMG/M metagenome (GOLD analysis project Ga0065721, IMG submission 59108) | Mesophilic microbial community from rice straw/compost enrichment Sample: eDNA_1 v2 (version 2) | ecosystem: Engineered > Solid waste > Grass > Composting > Bioreactor | place: USA: Davis...
GATGTTTACATGTGCCAACTGTCCTGCATCACCTCCTCCTTTTCCAGTAAGCGCAATGCACGTCATGTCCTTTTCCAGTGCTGCCTTCATCGCCTGGAGTACATTTGGCGGCATCGGGGTCATTTGCCGGTACAAGCAAACCAGATTTTCCGTCTTCAACAGAGTACTTTATTCCGCCGACATTTGAACCGATGACGGGCGTTCCGCATGCCATGGATTCCAGGGGAGTTATTCCAAACGGTTCGTACCAGGGCGTCGTAACGAAAGTCGCCCTGATTGGGGAGAGTGGCAGCGGAAAGAGTACGCTTCTTGCCTTACTGCGCGGTTTGCATGATCCGTTGCCGGGGACCAGTGTAACAGTTGATGACAAGTGGCCGGCAAGTCTCGGACATATCAGTTCTACAGTGACGCTGTTCCCGCAGGAGCCGGAGATTTTCGAGAACACGATTCTTTATAATCTCACGCTCGGACTTTCCTTTTCCCGTGAAGAAGTCATGAAGGCGTGCGATGAGGCTGGCTTTACGGATGTCTTGCAGAAACTTCCTCAAGGACTGGATACTATGATCCAGGAAAAAGGCGTCAACCTATCAGGCGGTCAGAGGCAGAGACTCGCGCTAGCGCGCGGAATTCTCGCTGCACAGAACAGCGAGATCATTCTGATGGATGAACCGACAAGTAGTGTAGATCCAAGGACTGAGAAACTCATTTACGCCAACATGTTTGAGGCGTTCAAGGGCAAGTTGATAATTTCTTCCCTGCACAGGCTACATCTGTTGACGCAATTCGACTACATCTACATCCTGCGGAACGGTCAAGTCGTTGACCAAGGGAGTTTCGATGACCTCAACCGCTACAGCCTGGTATTTCAGGAGATGTGGTTACATCAGCGCGCGGATGTTCAACCCGAGCATGCCTCCTATTCCCAGTTGACAGGGTCGTAGCATCGAATTCACTTCGCAAGCAAGGTCTCCTTCCCGACGAACAAGTCGTTGTCGGTTCGAGTATCCCGAAAATAGGCATCCGGTTGAACGGTGGAGTTTAGCGTCCAAGAGTCTTCGTCATTCTTCCACCCGCTGATCTCTTGCTTGTCGCCCTTGGATGTTTCGATCGTCAGGGTCACGTCTGGATCCTGCGAAGGCGGCTCGTCAACAAAAGAGGACAATTTCCGTAACCGGAATCTAGATAGATATCGCTCTACTTGCGCGGAGTCGGCGCGTTGGTTTTCAATGGTCCATGCTGAGCCGTCCTTTTGTAATACGAAACCGCTGTCGGCAGGATAGGTGAATGTAATTTTGTTTATAATCGAAGGCTCGGTTCGGATGAAGGTCTTATCGCGCCAGCGATTGAAGTCATTGTCGAGATCAGCTCTGATATTTCCCTCCATAGCGTACGTCTCATTTTCGCCGTCAGCCCTGACGTAGGTAGCCCCTTGCGCTTGTCGGCCGACATGCCAATCAATCACTGGTTCGTTGTCGGCGTCATAGGCAACCATGCGAAGCGAAGTTGAATCACTTACTTCATAGGTTGCCCACTTATCGGTTGATCGGGAGACAATTCGCTCGGGCTTGGTGCTGGTAAGGGTTCGCATCAAGCTTTCAAACTGAAATGACTCAACTTTTGCCTGTTTATCACCCTCTTTGACAATCCAGGAACCCGCCGATCTTTCCAGTGTAAGCTGTGGCTTACCCGGACGATCCAATTTTATTGAAGTGATGAGTGCTGTGTCAATTGCGAATCGATTGACGTCGAGATTGGTTTTCAGAGCTGGTGCCCGGAATAGCTTCGTGCCAAGAAATACAGCCACGAGGAGTACGAGAGCTATCAGAAGTATCTTGTTTCTATTTTGTTTCATGGTCAAAATTTTCACTCATTCGTTTTAAACGTATTAACCTGTTCTTTTGCGCACGGTAAACTCCGTAACCGATAACCAGAACCACAGGCAATAGAAAGTTTACATACTTCAGGATTGTTCGTGTTGTTTCATCCAACTGTCGGATCGGACGCATGACCGCGCCCTTCGTGCGCAGTGCGATCAAGCCCGTGTCATCAGAAAGCCAGTCGATTGCATTTGAGACGAGGCTGATGTTGTCAGGGGTTACTTCGCGTGCCTGACGCGGTGGGCCATTGATTGGGAAATCGCCGTCGCCAATTACGACAAGTTTCATTGGATTACCCTCAATGGCGGCGGCCAATGCTATGTGAGATCTGGAGAAGTCATTTTCAGTCCATTGACGTGACACATCGAAGAATTGTGGAGCTGATAGAGCGTCCGATTGCTCTGAACTGAATACAAGTGGGTAAAACTGTTTTGTAGAATCGCCACTGAATCTGAGTTCGCTGGCGAACTGAAGCATCACGGATTCCAAGCCCGTTGTAATTGCGTGGTCCGCAAATGTGCTCGCGATGGGTACATAGGGAAATGCAATCTGGCGTTGAATCGTGAACGGACCGAGTTGTTCCGGCATCGTAACAGTTCCGCACTGTGCATCGATGACGAAGTTGCCGAGTACCTCAATACCTTTTTTTCGTAACCATGGCTTGAGCCCTGTATCAAACTCTGATCCATACAACGATCTCAGATCTGCTTGCACACTGTTCAGTGCGACAAGCAATCGACCTCCTCGCTCAAGAAACTTGTCAAGCTGAGCCAGATGCGTCGACGGTATGCTATCGGTTGGTCGGATAATTACAAGTGTGTTGATGTCGTCCGATACCTGGGTCGAATCATCGATTTGGATTTCCCTCGTCTGATAGAGCACACCTAGTTGCTGAGTTAGTTGTTGCATTTCCGAAAGAGAAGGTTCGCCATGACCAGTGACAAATCCGATCACCGGCTTATTGTCGATGGAGAGTTTCTTGATCGCAGTGGATAACGCATATTCCATGGCGGCGCCAGGCTCTAAGTATGGAATGACTTCAGTCTTGTCGCCAAGGTGAACGGTTGCCCCGAGAAAGGCTTTTTGTTGTTTCGCTTGATCCTTTTCGCGGGAATAAAATACTACTGGTCGGATGCCTTGCTCAATCGCTTCCTGTTCGTAGTTCTCTTCTTCATTGGGGTCCACGAAACTATAGATAACCTGGTCGTCTGAAATATTTGCATATTCGATGAGGAGATCCTGAAAGTCTTTTCTTGTCTTGACGATGTTGGGTGGAAGGTCCTTTGAAAAATACGCTTTGACCGTCACCGGTTCGTCAAGGCCTTTAAGGATGTCGCGTGTCGCTTTGCTCAGAGTGTATTGCCGATCTTCTGTAAGGTCAATCCTGAAATAGTACTGATCGGCGACAAGGTTGACGACGACTGCGATCGCGACGATTAGCCAGGTCGTTGAAGATGAAGGAGTGTTCCTCTTCACCAGGGACATTTCAGCGAGGAATATTCCAATGCACGCAATCGAGATAAAATAGATCAGATCCCGAGAGTCAAGAACCCCACGCGATATACTTTCAATATGGGTATTGACACTCAGAGCCTGGAATATTTCAGCCATCCAACCTGTGAACTGGTTGGCAATTATCCCGAAGATGATATGGAAGAAGAGACCGATAAAGAGTGCGGCGAGAAACGCGACGACCTGGTTGCTGGTAATGCTACTTGTGTAGAGTCCAATTGCGATGTACATCGCGCTCATCAGGAGCAGACCCAGGTATCCGCAAAGCACTTGACCAGCATCTATGTTGCCGATGTTTGCGATCGTAATGACATAAGGAGCTGTAAACGCAAGCGCGGCGGCAACAAGTATCAGCGCTGAAAGAAATTTACCCAGGACTAATTCGCGATCCGTGACTGCCTTAGTCAACAGTAGTTCCAACGTCCCGGTCTTTCGCTCTTCCGCCAACAATCGCATCGTCAGCGCAGGTATGAAAAGAAATAGAGTCCAGAATGCTACATTAAAAAAGGACTCGAGGCTTGCCTGGCCGACGAGAAATATGTCCATTCCAAGAAGCCATGTAAAGAATCCGCTGAATCCGAGAAACAAAACAAGCAGGATGTAAGCGATCAGCGAATCGAAGAATGAATCGAGTTCCCTTCTAGCTATAGTCCAGATTGCATGCATGGTTAGTTCATGGTTAGGTTCCGGAAAATATCTTCAAGCCTAGTTTCAAGAGGTACTGATTCGGTCAGCACCCATCCGTTCTTGACGCACAATTGGAAAATCTCGCGACGCGATGACTCCCCGGCTTTTGCCTGGATATCAAAGCGATTTTCGTCGCCAGAGATCGGCGTCGCTTTTTCGACAGTGGATAGCTGATTGAGAGCCGAGAGCACGGCGTCATGTGAACCATCTTCTATCCGAACTCTGAGCAACTCGGCTCCTGTCGCCTGTCGTCGAAGAGTCTCTGGTGTCCCGTTGGCTACAATTTTCCCGCGGTTGATAATGAGAATGCGATCGCACGTTGCTTCTACCTCAGGGAGGATGTGTGTACTGAGAATTACGGTCTTTTCCTTGCCGAGTTCGCGAATGAGTTTACGGATCTCAACAATTTGGTTGGGGTCAAGCCCAGTCGTTGGTTCGTCCAGAATAAGTACTTCAGGGTCGTGGATCATTGCCTGGGCAAGACCCACACGCTGCCTGTATCCCTTTGACAATTCGCCGATCTTCTTGTGCTTCTCCGCATTTAATCCACACATTCTAATCATCTCGCGGACTCGATCGTTAATTTTTTCATGGGGTACGCGTTGTAGCGCAGCGCAAAACCGGAGATAGTCGATCACGGGCATGTCAAGGTATAGCGGGTTATTCTCGGGCAAATAGCCTATATGCTTCTTTAGCTCGTCCCCGTGATCCTTGACTGACTTTCCACCAATCAGGATGTCACCTTCGCCTACGCCGAGGTATCCGGTGATCATTTTCATCGACGTGCTCTTTCCGGCCCCGTTGGGTCCGAGAAAGCCGAGGATCTCGCCAGTCTTGACTTCGAATGAAATATTGTCGACTGCGGTTTGCGTCCCATACCTCCTCGTCAGGTTTGTGATCTGAATGTCCATAACAATGTTGAGTATTGGTTCGACTTACCCTGAATTGGAAATCAGGCGGTGTCGGACAAAGAAGACGATCCGACGTTTTGACACGACGTCAAAAAATTGGCTGCATAAAAACAAAATTATCTCAAAAAACACAAGTGGAAAACTCCGGGCGGAGGCGGCAAGCCAATAAAAAAAGCCCTCCGGCATTACTGCCAGAGGGCCCATCATCAGGTCCTTTTGATTAGTGATCAGCTAAGTCTGTTTATAGCATTCAATTCCTCGAACGCCTGGATCAGCCGTTTCTTGATCGAGACTTCACCTTCACGTATCCAGACGCGAGGATCGTAGTATTTCTTGTTCGGTGCATCCGGACCCGTAGGGTTGCCAAGTTGCCCTTGCAGATAGTCGCGGTTCTTCTTGTAGTAGCCGTGGATACCATCCCAGAATGCCCATTGAATATCGGTATCGATATTCATTTTAATAACGCCGTAGCTGATTGCTTCGCGAATTGCTTCCGGTTCGGAACCAGAACCACCGTGGAATACAAAATTGACAGCATTCGGTTTTGTTCCGAATTTCTTCTGGATAAAGTCCTGTGAGTTTTTCAAAATCACGGGCTCCAGTTTTACATTACCCGGCTTGTAAACACCGTGCACATTTCCAAATGACGCAGCGACCACGAAGTTTTCGCTCACCTTCATCAGCTCTTCGTACGCGTACGCTACTTCTTCGGGTTGAGTGTAAAGCTTGGAACTTTCAACTCCTGTGTTATCGACACCATCTTCCTCACCTCCAGTGACTCCAAGTTCGATTTCAAGGTACATGTCAAGTTTAGTAAGCCTTTCGAGGTATCGCTTACAGGTCTCGATGTTCTCTTTCAAGGGTTCTTCGGAGAGATCGATCATGTGCGACGTGAACAAAGGCTTACCATTCTGCTTAAAGAATTTTTCGCCTTCGCTTATCATCCCGTCAACCCAAGGCAAAAGTTTGCGGGCAGCGTGGTCCGTATTCAGAAGTACGGGTACACCGTAAAGATCGCTGATATCGTGGATGTATTTCGCCCCTGCGACAGATCCCGCGATGGAACCCTGCTGCGCATTATTGGGAACAGATTTCCCGGCGAAGAATGCGCCCCCACCGTTCGAAAACTGGATAATGATGGGGGAGTTTATCTCTTTGGCAGCCTCCAGAGATGCTGTTATTGTGGGACTGCTGGTAACATTAACCGCAGGCAGAGCGTATTTATTTGCCTTTGCGTGTTCAAAAACTTGTTTTGCCTGGTTATAACTCAGAACTTTAGACATGATAAATGGATTTGGCGTGGTCAAATTTTTTGCAAAAAAGCAACCTCAACCCGTAAATCCTAGTAGTTAGAGACAAAGGTAGGCTCGGAAAAACAGCACACGGTTACGGTTTCGTTTGCAATTCCAGCCTCATCGCAGATTAATTTACCCATCTGGTGGGAAATGTAGGGATCTAGTCAACCGAAGGGTGTCCAGGGGAATTTGATAGTCTGTGGCCTGATCGCGGTTACCGGTTTCGTTCAAACGGTATAGATCGTTGGTATGAATATTCGCGGTGCCATATTTCTCTGCCTGGCCCTGACGTATCAGTCATTCGGGCAAACTATGAATGATCAGCCCGCAGACCTCCAAAAAGTATTCAACTACATCCTTAAGACCGAATACCTGGAGTTATTCGGAGACTCATCCAGCACGCACCGCTTCAGATTGTTGGATTGGGCAATCGCAGACATCGACGGAGACAAGAAGACCGAAGTTTTCCTTCTTATTCACCCTTATTACGGTGAAACCGCGCCTATCCAGGTCTATCAGCTTGACGCTGACGGCAAAGTTTCTCGAATCAGAGAAGCACTTGCTCCCGGCCAACCTGTGGTAAGGAGTAAAGAATGCCTGAGTACTCATGCCAGTGGTCACGGGATGGACATGACAGTCGAAGCCAATGCCAATAATATTAAAAGACGCAGGTTCGTAGAGGCGGGAATGAAGCATGGAATGACCATGATCGAGTTTCCTCGCTTTTTTCATTCCGATCATCGCAGTAGCATAGGCGGAGGGTATGTTGATTTGACTCACTCAACGTTCCGTTTGGAAGATACTTCCTGCGAAGCAGTGCAATTGGCACGACCATCATCGATCAAGGTAGGGCAAATTAAAGGTCGGAGTGGAAAATACCTTGGAGTGATCGTCAATAAAGAGTTGTGGCTGTATAGAATTACGCGCATCGTCGACGGTACGTTCATCGATAAAGATGTCACTATCATTAAGCTTCCTAAAGATTTCATCAGGCTCGACCAGTCTTCGGAGTACATCCGCTATATCACCAAAACCTACGAGAGCCGCGAGTTTACCGTCAAGCAATTGATGTAAGCGTCTTTCCGGCTGTCACCAAGTAGCGCCAACCGCTATCTTTCCCTGATACATCCTCGAAACATTTCTTATCTTTTGATCAAACAGCTGTGGTGACATGCTCGATCGATCCGTCCTTATCTTCCTACTTCTTACCCTCATTCGTTGTTCTGAATATGATTCGTCGACCGCTCAAGTTCCTGAATCCTTGCGTAAGCAGATTGAATCCGATGTTATCAACCGCTTTCATGCAATGATCAAGTACGCCGAAGCCGGCGAACTCGAGAATATCTTGAAACATTTCGATCCCGAGGGTCCGGGCAGTTATATCGATGGTCCGACCCGCTTTGCTTCATTGCAGGAGATGGTGGTGCATTATCGCGCTACCTGGCAGGTTGCGCGACAAGACTACGGGGTGCCTGATACAAAAATACATGTGCTATCACCGACGCACGTGTTGCTCACGTCAACCTCTACGTTGAACACCACAAGGCGCGATGGAGTCATTTTTCAACCCCGGCCATGGGCCGTAAGCACCTTGTGGGTATTAAAAGAAGGGGAGTGGTTCATTCATTCGTTTCACCAGTTTGAGGGAGATCTCAAACCTGTCGAGCAAAACGACAAGAAGTAGTCTTACGAATTATAGAGAGACATTGTCTTCTCAATCCCCACCGTACAGAATGAGAGGATCATCTCATTCGCTTTCTTCATCAGGGGAGGGAGCGCTTCGAATTGCTCCTGACTGAAGTTGCTTAGTACATAGTCGACTTGTTGTCCTTTCGAAAATTCGCTTCCGACGCCGAAACGAAGTCGTGGATATGCCTGGTCTCCGAGTGTCTGTTCGATATTTTTCAAGCCATTATGACCTCCGGCGCTGCCTTTTGGGCGCATTCTCAGTGTGCCGAAGGGAAGGGCGATTTCATCCACTATCACCAATAAGTTCTCTTTGGGAATACTCAACGCCTGCAACCAGTAGGCTACCGCCTTTCCACTCAGGTTCATGTAGGTCGTTGGCTTGATGAGGTGGATAGTTCGTCCCTTATGCCTGAACTCGGCCTTGTCGGCCAATCTCGCCGTTGAAAAGTCAATACCTTGATGGTCAGCCAGCTGATCCAGGACGAGAAACCCGATATTGTGTCGGGTGAGTTCGTACTCCGGACCTATGTTGCCGAGGCCCGCGATAAGGTATTTCATGACTGTAAAATAAAAAAAGCCGACGGGCGGCAGTCAGGCTGCGGACCGTCGGCTTGAGAAAGAATCTTATTATTTCTTGCCGCCCTCTTTCTTCGGTTCGGCAGCCTTGGCAGCAGGAGCAGCAGCTGGTGCGCCCTCTGCAGGAGCAGCGGCCTGTGCAGCAGCTTCTTCGAGCAGCTTGGCAGCGCGAGGGACCTCTACAACGGCGATAGATGCCTGCTTCGGATCGAGGAACTCAAGATTCGATATGTTCATGTCGCCAACTTTCACGGCGTGGTGGAAATCCAGCGAGCTTACGTCAACATCGATGTGGTCAGGCATATCCTTCGGAAAACCATAAACCTTCAACGACGCGCGCTTACGCACGAGTGTTCCTCCCTTCACGACACCGGGGGCTTCACCCACCAGCTTCACAGGGATATTCATTTTGATTTTTCTGTCATTTGAAATCCGGAGGAAGTCAGCATGCAGGATAATTTCGCTCACGGGGTGAAACTGAACTTCCTGAAGAATTGCTTCACACTCTTCACCTTCAATATTGAGGTGCACAAAGTGCGCTTCATTTGTGTACACAAGCTCACGGAACAAGATCATCGGAGAATAGAAATGAACTTGATCATCTCCTCCGTAAAGCACGCAGGGAACATTTCCTTCGTTCCTCAACTTTTGTGCTTCTGACTTGCCGAGATTTGCTCTTCGATACCCTATAATCTCAACAGTTTTCATGGTTATTAATTGGTTTAATTTAAATTCTTAGAGTTTGATGAACAGCGAACTGATCGATTCGTTGTCGTGAATCTTCCTTATCGCTTTTGCGAAAAGATCAGACACAGACAATACCTTGATTTTTGACGACGGCTTCCTCAAAGGAATTGTGTCGCTGACCACCATTTCGGCAAGCACCGATTGTTCGATTCGCTCGTATGCTTCGCCAGATAGTACTGCGTGCGTGCAGATCGCTCTCACTGACTTGGCGCCATTTTCCTGTATCAGCGCTGCAGCCTTGCAGATCGTGCCTGCGGTATCAACCAAGTCATCGACAAGGATAACATCCTTGCCCTGGACTTCCCCGATCAAACGCATTGACTCAATCTTGTTTGCTTCTTTCCGGTACTTATCACAAACCGCGAGTTCGGCGTTGAAAAACTTCGCGAAGTTTCTCGCGCGTTTGATACCGCCTACGTCTGGGGATGCAAACATGATGTCTTTCAGCCCCAGCGACTTCAAGTACGGAACGAATATGTACGAGCCGTCGAGGTGGTCGACCGGGATGTCAAAGAAACCTTGAATCTGATCGGCGTGAAGGTCGCACGCCATGATTCGGTCTGCGCCTGCTGCGGACAAAAGATTCGCGATCAATTTGGCTGCAATCGAAACCCGCGGCTTGTCTTTCCTGTCTTGACGCGCGTATCCGAAATAGGGGATAATCACGTTGACGTTGTGCGAGCTTGCGCGTTTTGCTGCGTCGACCATGAGCAGCAATTCCATGAGATTGTCGGCAGGTGCAAATGTGGACTGAATAATGAATACATCATGTCCGCGCACTGATTCGACCAGGAAGGGCGACATCTCCCCGTCACTGAATTGCTGGTATTTGACTTCTCCCAGTGGCTCGCCATAAGCGTGGGCGATCTTTTCAGCTAAATACTGAGTGGCCCTGCCACTGAAGAGTTTTACAGCCATTGCTCGAAAGAGGTTTACTAGATCCGGTGATCGTTGTTCGTTCAAATTGAAAATCCCGTTCAAATCCTGAACGGGATTTTCAGTTGTCCGACCAGGGCTCGAACCTGGACTTTCCTGAATCAAAATCAGGCGTGTTGCCAGTTACACCATCGGACAATATCTCTGCAAGTCCAAAATCCTGCAAAAGTCCTTGCCTACCCACCCAAACCCGGAGGATTGGCTCAAAATCAAGCTTTGACGCTTGAATTTGGGTCTGCAAAGGTAGAACTATTTTTTAAAAAAGGTAGGGGAACCGGGTCAAATACGTTGAAAAAATGCATGCGAATATCGACGCATCCCATCACCCGGTTTCGCCGACTTACAGATCTTGCTCCTGGGCAAAATTGCCGCCTCCTTCCAGAAAGCCTTCCGCCCAAAAACGGTATTTGTCAAGGATGGAAATCACGGCGTTCCTTAGATGACGAGAATTGCTGAAATCGATCGTTCCATACATGGTCGTCGCATAACCTTGCCAGATGGATCGGTTCTGGCGACGATCATAGAACTGGATTAGTAACGTACCCGTTTTCAGGTTGAATTTTTGAGGATCGTACTCAAGATCTTCTTTCTGATTACGGACCCATTCTTCAATGTCGGGTTGGTTGTACCCATTGAACTTGAGGCTGTCAGAAAACATCTTGAAGCCTATAATAAGATGAGGTTTATTATCGACTTGTCGATAGCCGAGGAACTTCATTCTCGCGATGATCGACTTTTCGATCAGGTCATTGACCATGGTCGTATCATTCAAGCCCGCTGGCTTCATGATGTCGAAGGTTCTGTATTTTTTGAAATTCCCTTTGTAACTGTAATCGTATTCAACCGGGAGTTCTTTGTAGCCTAAGCAGGATGCTAGTATCAGTACCGCCAACAGCCAGAGGGGAGTAAACAATTTCTTCATAGGCCATGGAATCGTTAAATCACGCTTTGAATATAACCTAAAAATTCAATACCAACGAGCGGAATCATGCAAACCTTTTTTAAAGATTATGCATTCGTCGGCTGATGATTATCCTATGGCCTTCTTTATTTTGGAGGTCGGGCAACCAGTTGACTCAGGAAATGGTAGCCTGTCAATTTGCTATCTTACCGGTAATCCAATTTCGAGCGTTGACAAACGATTCGATCCATGGCGAAATCTCGTCGGCTTTGCGGTTTGCCGG
>Ga0065721_10007278_pt1 | contig 11412 bp, 6 predicted proteins | sample Mesricmetagenome_FD_59108 | JGI IMG/M metagenome (GOLD analysis project Ga0065721, IMG submission 59108) | Mesophilic microbial community from rice straw/compost enrichment Sample: eDNA_1 v2 (version 2) | ecosystem: Engineered > Solid waste > Grass > Composting > Bioreactor | place: USA: Davis...
GGTACCTGACCGGTGATGTTAGGAGGGTCGGGAACAGGGTTTACTGTAATAACAAAGTTGAAGATCTCGCTTTGTGCTTCACCGTCAGACACAGTGACTGGGACGGTCAAACTTCCACTGTAGTTGGGATCGGGCGTAATAATATTACCAGGCCCCACCGTGTAATTCGCCCCATTGCCGATGCTGGCGATTGTGAACGTTTCACCCGGATCGGGATCGGAAATAATTAAATGAGAAATATTGAGTGTGAAGTCAGTATCCTCGTCAATGCTTACGACTTGCTGACCCGTAATCGAAGGTGGATCATTCACCCCGGTGACCGTGATTGACAGGTTGAACACGGGACTTTGCGCTCCACCCTGGTCTGCGACAACAACGGGGACGGTAAGCGACCCGCTGTAATTAGGATTCGGAGTGATTATTTTATTGACGTTGTCTACCGTATAGTTCGCGCCCGCGCCGATGCTGAAGATCGTGAAACTCTCGTTGGCGTCCGGATCGGAGATCACAAGGTCAGAAACGGTAAGCGCGAGCGAACTGCCTTCCCCGATTGTAATATTTGGGGGCCCTGTAATCGTCGGAGGATCGTTCACCGGGGTTACAGTAATCATAAAATTGAAGCTGGCACTTTGAGCCTCCCCGTCGGACACGACCACCGGGACTGTCAGCGATCCATTGTAGTTCGGATTGGGAATGATCTTGTTCTGATCGACTGTGTAGTTGGCCCCTGCTCCAATGCTGAAGATTGTGAACGTCTCACCAGGATCGGGATCGCTGATCGTCAGGTGAGAAACCTCGAGCATAAACTCCGTGTCTTCGTTAATGCTGATGGGCGACTGATTGACAATGCTAGGAGGGTCGTTAACAGGGTTTACCGTTACGGTGATTGTCGCCGTATTCGATACTTGACCACGGGTGTCGGCGACGTTATAGCTCGCCTGCGCCACACCTGAGTAGTCGTCGTCGGGCGTGAAGGTTACGACACCGTTGTTGTCAACTGCGAATAGTCCACCCGTTACCTGGATCTGTTTGTCCTGCGGAGCTGTGCCTGGATCGAGATCAACGGAGGCGGCATTCAGCGATTCGTCATCGTCGTTGGCAAGAATATTTATAGTAGCGGGCTGATCCTCAGGTGTAGTAGTGGCATCGTTGGTAGCTGTGGGGATTCGGTCAACATATACTTGTATCGACGCGGCATTCGAGACCAGACCGCCGAGGTCGCTGACTGTGTAGGTGATGGTCGCATTTCCGGAGAATCCAGACGCTGGGGTGAACGTGACCACTCCGAGAGCATCTGCCTCAAACGTCCCGGATGCATTTGAAAACGTTTTCTGAATGTCAGCGGTGCTCGGATCGAGGTCGACAGTTCCGGGATCAAGGTCACCGTCAGAATCGGTGTCGTTCGACAAAATTGGAATAAAGACCGGAGTATTTTGAGAAGTTACAATGCCGGTATCGTCGCCTGCGACGGGGGCAAAAGGTTGTCCAAATGCCTGCGTAGCAGCCATTAAGAACAAAAAGGACACAAAACGGGGGATTATTAAGCGCATTTCAACAGCCTCGGACTTACAAAATAACTAAAATAATTAACCCGAAAGCGATAAAATTGCAGTTCTGGCGAAAATTTAGACAATAGTGACCGCAGGTGTTTATGCAATTTTCTGGGCCGGTGTAACCGTGCTTTTCTATACGTATATCGGCTATGGAATTGTTATTTATCTCCTCTCGAAAATCAGGAGGGGATACAAAAAGCCGCTACAGCAATCAGACGATGCACTACCACGAGTCACTTTCCTTGTCGCTGCATACAACGAAGCGGCTTTTATCGAACGGAAGATTCAAAATACGTTGGCGCTAGATTATCCTGAGGATAAGCTGGAAATCCTTTTCGTCACGGACGGGTCATCCGATGAAACTCCGGATATCGTGAAGCGTTATCCGCGCTTTCGTCTTTTTCATGAGGCTGCACGCCGCGGAAAAATCCACGCAGTCAACAGAGTGATGAAATTCGTAGAGAGTCCGATCGTCATCTTTTCAGATGCTAACACGGATTTGAATCGAGATGCTGTGAAGAATATTGTGCGACATTATCAGGACCCCAAGGTTGGAGGAGTTGCTGGCGAAAAGAAGATACTTTCCGAAGATACCGAGAACGCGTCAGGGGCAGGAGAAGGTTTGTACTGGAAGTATGAATCCTTTCTTAAGCGAAAGGATTCCGAAGTGTACTCAGTTGTTGGTGCTGCGGGTGAATTGTTCTCTGTTCGGACGGAACTCTACGAACCTCCGTCGCAAGATATGATCATCGAAGACTTTTATCTTTCGCTTCGAGTTGCTGCGCGTGGCTATCGTTTTATTTATGAGCCTGAAGCAATTGCCATGGAAACCGCTTCAGTATCGGTTGGCGAAGAGTGGAAACGAAAAGTACGGATATGTGCAGGAGGATTTCAGGCGATGGCTCGTTTGAGATATTTGCTCAATCCTTTCAAATACGGTATCCTGACGTTCCAATACTTTTCACACAGAGTGTTGAGATGGACGCTTGCGCCGTTGTTTCTTCCGCTTGTGTTCGCTGCTAATATCTGGCTTGCTATTTCAGCAGGCATCTTCTACCAAATTGCCCTCGGGCTGCAACTGTTCTTTTATTGTCTTGCATTGTTAGGCTTCATCCTGCGCGATCGGAATATTTCGATTCGAGGATTCTTTGTTCCCTTCTACTTCTGTGTGATGAATGCCTCCGTCTTCGCGGGATTTGCCCGTTATCTCCGCGGATCGCAATCGGTTGTGTGGGAAAAGGCACAACGAGTGGTAAAGTGACTGGTCAGTAGAGCGCGAGATTGGATTCTTCGTTGCAGACTGATAACTTGTATTTGTGAACCAAACCATCAATGAGGGTATCTCCGTCCGGACGTGCAATCACAAGGACGTCGATGTTCTTGTTTCTCTTGGTATTAAAACTTTCCGCGATACGTTCGACGAATACAATCGTCCGGACGACATGATTCGCTATATCAGCACAACATTTACCAAGAAGAACATTGAACAGGAATTAAAAGAGCCAGGCACTATTTACTTCCTCGCCATGGACAGAAGAAAGGCGGCGGGATATGCGAAACTCCGGTCATCCGAAGTTCCTCCGGAATTAGACGCTACGAGTGCCATCGAACTCCAAAGACTTTACGCGCATCGCGATTATATCGGAAAACGTGTAGGCCACTTACTCATGAGTGCATGCCTGATCTACGCGAAGAAGAAAGGAGCGAAGACAGTGTGGCTCGGAGTGTGGGAACGCAACGTTCGGGCTATTACCTTCTACGAGAAGAATGGTTTTACTAAGTTCGGCGAAAAGACATTTATGCTTGGCAATGACGCGCAGACCGACTGGCTTATGAAGAAAGACATTTAGCTTCAACAGTCAATCAGCGCGACATCGCCTTACACCATTTAAGAAAACTGCGCCTTCCACGCATCTCGGAGTTGATATCCCTTGTTGACGATGTAGATGCCCATCACCGTCAGGATAATTGCGAACCAGATTCTGGAATTCAGTGTCTCGTTTAACACGAGCCAACCCAACACAACCGCCACGAGAGGATTGATGTACGCGTAAAGCGAGACGATTGTCATCGGCAGTTTCCGCAGCGCGTAGGCATACGAGGCATACGCGACGAGAGATCCGATAAAGATCAGGTATAGCAACGAGTAGGCAACGTCTGCTGAGAAGCTTACTGAGTGAAGGTCATCGAACGCAAGGCTCAGCGGAAAGAGAAGGAATCCTCCAAAGAACATCTGCAAGCCTGCATTTACGAAAAGGTTTGTTTCAGTATTTCTCTTTTTTATCCAGATACTTCCTCCAGCCCACGCCAACGCCGCTGTGAAAATCATGATAATCCCGAGGATGTATTCACTCTTCGAAAATGAATTGAGGTCTTCGCTAAACATCACAACAATACCAACCAGGCCTAGTACGACACCAGCAACAATGGGAAAGTTTGGACGCTCATCGCGATGAATCATGATGTTCATTATGATGACCAATGCGGGCATCAAGGAACAGATGATCGCGGCGATGCCACTGGGTACGTGCATTTCACCCCACGCCACAAGACCGTTACCCAAGGTAATCATAAAGAACCCGCCTATAGCTTGCCGCCACANGTGCTCCTTCGAAGGAAGCGGAGCCTTTGCAACTAAGAACATGAAGCCCAACAACAACAGTCCTGCACTCGTCTGTCTGATTGCTGTAAACAGAAACGGTGGAAAGCTCAGGACTGCAATACGCAAAGCAAGGTACGTTGTACCCCAAATGATACACACGGCCGCCAGTGCAAAATAAGGTAGTGCGGATGAACGAGACATTGGTGTCAGGTTAATGAGTAAGGTGTCAATCAAGTCAAATCACGGTGTAATAACGTAAGATAAACAGTTTCAGTTTTGTGAATTTTAACCATATCAGTTTGAAAATTGCCGAGGGGAGCGAATGCTGATTTCAGAATACGTGTAAAAAACACACTATTTATTTGAAATGGTTTGTGCAAACGGTTTAAATTCCTTTATATTGTTCTAAGCAGTTGAACCCCATTTGAAAAAGTTAAATCAAGAAAGTAGTAGAGATGAAAGCAGGTAGCAGACAATGACTATTCACAGTTGATGTGTCTTGAGATAGACGTGGGTGGGTAGTGATTGTAACATTTGGTCTTAGTAGAAAAAATCTAGTCCAACATGAATAACCCTAAAACCCAAGTCTATGAAAAAAAGTTACCTGATCTTCAGCGTCATGCTGATTGGTACGTCTGTCGTGGTGCAGGCGGGGCCAGCCGAAACATTTCCCAGTAGCGGGCCGCCTGTTTTGGCAGGCGTTTCGACCACTCATCACTCCCTTACAACCGCACCTCTTTCCGAATCGATCGCGATCAATGTTACAGGTACTGTGACAGATGAGAGCGGACAAGGATTTCCTGGAGTAAACATCATCGTGAAAGGTACCTCGAATGGCACTACCACCGACGCAATCGGACGATACTCTTTACAAGTTCAGGACGAAAGTGCAACGCTTGTATTCTCGTTTGTAGGATATGAAGCTCAGGAAGTTCCGATCGCAGGTCGGACTGTCATTGATGTTCAACTCCGTCCGAATCTCCGCTCACTCGATGAAATCGTTGTGACAGCGTTAGGGATTGAGCGCGCACAAAAGAGTCTTGGCTACGCAACGACGAAGGTCAATTCTGAGGAGCTAACAATTAACAGGACACCCAACTTTGTGAATGCTCTGCAAGGGAAAGTTGCTGGTGTTAGCATTTCGGCACTCGGAACCGGGCCTGCGGGTTCGTCTAAAATTAGGATTCGCGGTCAGTCTTCTATGTCAGGACAAAACAGCCCGCTGATTGTTGTAAATGGTATTCCGATCGACAACACAAACTTCGCGACGAACCAAGGTAATGCAGCTTCCGACAATTCCGTCCAGGTTCGTGGCGGTGGAGGTATTTACTCTGACGGCGGGGACGGCTTGTCAAGTATCAATCCGGACGACATTGAAAGCATGACGGTGCTCAAAGGAGCTGCCGCATCAGCATTGTATGGTTCGCGGGCTTCTAACGGTGTAATTATGATTACCACAAAGACTCGCGGCGAAGGTCAGGGCATTGGTGTCACATACAACATGAATTATACTAATGAGTCTCCATTGGATTTTACTGACCTGCAATACGTGTACGGACAAGGTGAAAGCGGTGTGCGTCCGACTGAACCAAACCCGACTTCGGGACAATGGTCATTCGGCGAACGCTTCCAGCCAGGCATGACCCAAATCCTTTTTGATGGCCTCGTGGTTCCTTATAAACCACAGTATGATCGTATTCGAAAGTTCTATCGCAACGGCCAGAACATGACCCACACCGTCACGCTTTCACACGGTGGGGAAAGAAGCGGCTTCCACTTTTCAATTTCGAATCATGACAGTAAGGGCATCACGCCCAACAACGACTACGTGCGGAAGACTTTCAATCTTGGGTTAAACCACAATTTGTCGGATAAGCTCACCTTGCGGTTGAATGCAAACTACTCCGTCGAGGATAATAAGAATCCACCCAACATCGCGAATCAGGACAATTCAATCCCTACATCACTCTTTAACCTGGCGAATTCGATGCCGCTTGAAGTACTCGACGCGAACAAATACAACGCGCAGGGAAATGAGTACGTGTATTCCCGGTTCATGAATCGCACGAACCCTTACTGGGTTCTCGCAGAACAATTCAACAACATTAAGCGTGATCGAATCTTTGGAAATATCTCGATTAAATATGATCTGCTGAAGTGGCTCTATGTTCAGGGAAGGGTAGGTCAAGATTATTGGTCACGCGACCAGGACTACAATAACTTCCCGACCGGTCATGCCTCGCGTGGGCCCGCACCGGTTGGTTTCGTTAACGGGGTCTACACGCAGGAGCAAAGACGATTCCGGGAGGTGAACACAGACTTCCTCGTAGGTGCGACGAAGGAATTCGGAGATTTTGGAGTAAACGTGACAGTTGGTGGAAACCAGATGACTCAACGCTGGGATAACAACAGTGTTCAGGTCACCGACTTTGTAGTGCGTGGACTTTACACGGTGCAAAACGGACGGGCTAAAGATCCCACCTATTCATTGACGGAACGCGCAGTCAATTCACTTTATGGATCGGCGGAATTTTCTTACAAGCAGTTCATCTATCTCAATGGTACCCTACGCAATGACTGGTTCTCGACGCTGTCTCCGGCGAACAGAAGCATCTTATATCCTTCAGTATCTCTGAGCTACGTCTTTTCCGAATCAGCAGAAATGCCATCTTGGTTGAACTTCGGAAAGGCTAGGATAGCCTATGCTGAGGTCGGTAGCGACAGTGATGTCGGAGCTTATTCGAATGTGTTATTCTATTCCATCAACGCAAACCTCGCACCCAACCCATCCGGTGCGCTCCAGCCCGTTGGCGGCCCGAGCAGCAACACCTTACCGAACGCAAACCTCCGACCAATGCGCATTTCAGAAATGGAGGCGGGACTTGATCTCAGGATGTTTGATGATCGAGTGGGACTTGAAGTTTCAGTTTACAAGAAACTCACGAAGGATCAGATCGTGCGCGCGCAAATTTCCGATGCATCGGGATTTATTGATACACAGATCAACAGCGGGGAGAGCCAGAACAAGGGTATCGAAATGCTGTTAAACCTTGTTCCTGTGCAGAACGCGTCCTTCAGGTGGGATCTCACATTCAATGGTTCATACAACAAAACGAAGGTGCTGAGTTTGTTAACAGATGAACCTGGAGAACGGATTACGGTCGGTACACACGTATTCAATGGAGAGCTTCGTCAGATCGTTGGCGAAGAAATGGGTCAGATTGCTGGATTCGGATATCTCCGCGATCCTCAGGGACGCAAGGTTTTTGGTGAGAACGGACTTCCCCTTCGTACACCGGAGCTGATCAGCTTTGGAAGCGCATTGCCTAAGTGGGTGGGAGGTATCACTAACTCATTCCAATATAAAGGAGTTTCAATGTCGTTCCTTATTGACTTCAAACTTGGCAACAAGATGTTGTCCGGTACCAACTTCAACCTGGTGCGGCATGGTCATCACAAGATGACTCTTGTTGGCAGGGAAGAGGGTGTCATCGGCGATGGTGTTACTGAAAGCGGACAGGTAAATACTGTGGCTGCCCCTGTGCAAACGTACTGGGAAGTGGTTCGGTCACAAGCCCTTATCGAACCAGTGATTTACAATGGCGGATATTGGAAGCTTCGTCAAATCACAATCGGTTACGATTTCACCAGGTTCCTGCCGGACAACTTTCCGGTCAAATCAGTTCGACTCAGTGCTGTTGCGAACAATGTGCTGATGCTTAGGAAATGGGTTGACAACATCGATCCTGAGAGTTTCGGCTATAGTTCCGATAACATCGTAGGGATGGAATCGACAGGTGTCCCGACGACAAGGGGCATAGGTTTCAATTTGAATATCAAACTCTAACCCGGGGCAAAATCATGAAGAATTTCATTAAACATATTTGTCTTATCGCAGCGATGTTTGTGATTACCATTTCCTGCGATGAAGGTTTCGAAGAAACCAACACGAACAAGACAGCAGCCACTGCGATTGATCCGGCGTTTCAATTGAACAACGCAGTTATCAACTTGTCATTTCCGGGTTCAACGCTTGTTTACGAGATCTGCATTATTCAGCAGATTGTTTCACCGAACTCCGGTGTGCTTGCAGGTGCAAACTTCAACGTGGATAATCGGGATGTTACCGAGGACCTATGGCAAGCCTACTATCGCAATGTCGTTCGCAATACGAGAGATGTCATCGCGCGAACAGAAGGCGACGCTGATAGAAGCAATCTCTACAACATGGCGAGGATACTACAGGCTTACGTCTTTATGATTCTGACGGATACGTATGGTGACATACCTTATTTCCAAGGAGGCACTGGCTACACTTCGCAGGTATTCTTCCCAGTGTATGATGCACAGGAGGAAATATACCCTGACATTATAAGCGAGTTGGAGGCAGCTGCCGCCGCGTTGAGTGCTTCAGGACGAATTGAGACTGCGGATATCCTCTATGGCGGAGATGTTAATCAGTGGAAAAAGTTTGCCAATTCGTTGCGGCTTCGCGCTGGTATGCGACTGAGCAAGGTAAGCCAATCGACGGCCCAAACGGTGGTCAGCAGTGCATTCCAGGCAGGCGTTATTTTGGACAACGCCGACAATGCGGTGATGAGACACAGCGACAACTACACTGGTCCTGTTGGAAACACGCTGAATTCCACGGAGGCGGCAAACTTTTACATGACAGAGCCATTCGTCAATCACCTCAAGAACAACAATGATCCACGACTTTCAAGTATTGCCGTGCGATATGTCGGTGCAAAATCTGGTCCGGAGCAAGTAGCTGATATCGCTTCAACTGATCCTGAAGATCAAATAGGCATGCCTATGGGGCACACGAACGCCACGATTACTGCGCTCGCTCCAACACTCGGTCTTGCGAGTTTCTATGACTTCACACAAATAGATCGCAAACGGATGACTTCCACGACGGCGCCAGTTTTCTTCGTGACCGCAGCGCAGACGCTTCTCTTATTAGCGGAAGCCAGGGAAAGGGGATGGATTAATGCTGGAGCTGCTTCTGATTACTATGAAGATGGTATCCGCGCCCACATGGAGCAACTCGAAAGTTATCATCCGAATTCAGCGGTAGATCCGGCCGATATCGATGACTACATTGATGCGCATCCTTATAACCCGGCCAACTACCTTGAGCAGATCAGCAATGAGTACTGGATAGCATCGTTCTTAAACGGCCCCGAAGCATGGGCGAATTTCAGAAGAACAGAATTCCCCGATCTGGCGCCTAATCCTATTCCCGGAAGTGAAACGCCAGGTGCCTTCATCCGCCGACTCACATATCCGAACTCGGAAATATCCGTGAACACGGATAATGTCAATGCGGCCATCGCCAGGATGAACGGAGATAAACTCAACGTCCGCGTGTGGTGGGATATCGCTAATTGAATCTTTCAGGAACTGGAATCCGCGAAGGCGGGTTCCAGTTTTTTTTTCTACATGCTCAAGTCATGAATATGAATAAGATTCTTCTCATCTGCTTGTTCGTAGTATTTGTATTGACAAACGTTTCTGGTCAGCAGATTTCGCGGGAAGAGTTGATCTTCCTCACGCCGGAGTGGAAGGGCGAGCGCTTTAAGGACGGAAGACCGAAAGTCCCTGATGACATACTAAAGCGAATGAAGCTTGTCACGCTTGAGGAGGCGTGGGCGGTGCTCAAAGCGGCGAACTACAAATACGCCTATGAGGATGGATGGTTATGTATTAATCCTGACAGTGTGCTTGTTGGCCGTGCACTCACAGCGACGTTCATGCCTGGGCGACCGGATGTACATCGCGTGATTGATATAAAAGGTCACGAAAAGGATGGACGGGTCAAATCGCAGAATTCGTGGCCCATCGATATGCTTGTCAAAGGTGATGTATATGTTGTGGATCAGTTCGGCGCACATCTCGATGGTCCGACGGTCGGCGACAACCTTGGAAATTCTATCTTCGCTAAGACTGGTAACGGTATCGTCTATAACGGAGCAATTCGTGACATCAACGGCCTGAAGGAAATCGGATCATTTACTTCATTCTTCAGAAGTTATCACCCTTCACACCACCTGAACAATCCAGATGGTGAACTCAATACTACGTTGGTCGGTATTAATCAACCAACACGCATTGGCAAAGTTATGGTAATGCCCGGCGATGTAGTGCTCGGTAGAGACGGTGGTGTGATTTTCATACCGCCGCATTTGGCCGAAAGGGTTGTGAAGACCTCTGAGATTGTTCGGCTGAGAGACATGTTCGGTCATCAACGGCTACGGGAACAGAAATACACTCCCGGACAGATTGATTCGCGATGGTCGGAAGAGATCGAGCGCGATTTCTCCGCGTGGCTCAACGATCATATAGACAGACTACCCGTTCCTAAAGAACAGATCCAGGAGTTCTTGAAGAACCGCACGTGGTAAATCAGACAAACAAAATGCAGACAATGAGGAATGCATACTCCCGGCGCTCGTTCATCACTAAAGGTGCACTGGCAAGCGCATTGAGCTTTACCGCTCTTTCAAGTTTTGGATCGGGACTCGAAGAGGCAGTTGAACGCGCGCCCCTTTCATCGTCGCCGAGTGACTTGAAAATTACAGATATCAAGTGTGGATACATCCGCAACGGACATAGTCTTTTCGTGAAGATTTACACAAATCAAGATGTATGGGGATGTGGAGAGGGTGTTGACGCCACCCCGGGCACATACCACCTCGTCAAGATGTTTGGTCAGAGAATAAAAGGAAAAAGTCCGCTCAATGTCCATCGCCTTTTCGAAGATCTCCGCAGGTCGGGATTTTTTGAAGGCGCACAATCCGGAATGTATGTGGCAGTGCTTTCTGCTGTTGAAAGTGCTCTGTGGGATCTCACCGGGAAAGCCTTGGGGCTTCCTGTGTACCAATTGCTTGGCGGTAAATTTCGCGACAAAATTCGGGTGTATTGTGACACCGCCTTATATAGAGCCAATTCTCCCTCACCACAGGAGTTCGCAGACAGTGCAACGAAGGCAGTTAAGATGGGGTTCACGGCTGTCAAGTTTGATGTCGACGAAAGAAACGATCCTAACAAGTACGACCTCTACAATTGGACAGCAAGTCCTGCCGAGCTCGATCGGATGTACAATCAGATTGCTGCTGTTAGAAAGGCAGTGGGACCAAAGATTGACATTTGCGTCGATATGCATGGTCGCTATGATGCAGTGACGGGCCAGCAGATGGCCAAGCGTTTTGAACCGTTGAATTTGATGTGGCTTGAAGAACCGATACCTGCCGA
>Ga0065721_10001303_pt1 | contig 11411 bp, 7 predicted proteins | sample Mesricmetagenome_FD_59108 | JGI IMG/M metagenome (GOLD analysis project Ga0065721, IMG submission 59108) | Mesophilic microbial community from rice straw/compost enrichment Sample: eDNA_1 v2 (version 2) | ecosystem: Engineered > Solid waste > Grass > Composting > Bioreactor | place: USA: Davis...
CGGTGTTCGTGGCCACCTGCCTGGCCGCGGCGCTGGGTTCGGCGGTGATGGCGCTGGCGGCCAATTTCCCGGTGGGCATGGCCCCGGGCATGGGCCTGAACGCGTTCTTCGCCTTCACCGTGGTCGGCGCCGCCGGCCTGCCCTGGGAGCAGGCGCTGGCGGCGGTGCTGCTGTCGGGCATCGTGTTCCTGCTGCTGACCGTGACCGGGGTGCGCCGCTGGCTGGTGGACGGCATCCCGGTGTCGCTGCGCAGCGCGATCGTGGCCGGCATCGGCCTGTTCCTGGCGATCATCGCCTTGCAGAAGTCCGACGTGGTGATCGGCGACGCCGACACCCTGGTGCGGCTGGGGCCGATGACCGAGCCGGAACCGCTGCTGGCACTCGGCGGCTTCCTGCTGATCGCCGTCCTCGAGGCACGCCGGGTCCGCGGCGCCATCCTCATCGGCATCCTCGCCGTCACCGCCACCGCATGGGCCATGGGCCTGGTGCAATGGAACGGCCTGGTCTCGCTGCCCCCGAGCCTGGAGCCGACCTTCCTCAAGCTCGACCTGCCCGGCCTGCTGCACTGGGAGGAAGGCGCCGGCTGGTCGGTGCTGCTGCAGGTGGTGCTGGTGTTCGTGCTGGTGGAGGTGTTCGACGCCACCGGCACCCTGTACGGCGTGACCAGCCGCGCCGGCCTGCTGAAGCTGGCGGACGGGCAGAAGCGCTTCGGCCGTGCACTGCTGGCCGACAGCACCGCGATCCTGGCCGGTTCGCTGCTGGGCACCAGTTCCACCACCGCCTACGCCGAGAGCGCCTCCGGCGTGCAGGTCGGCGGCCGCACCGGCCTGGTCGCCCTGGTGGTGGCGGCACTGTTCCTGGCGGCACTGCTGTTCTCGCCGCTGGCGGCGATGGTGCCCCCCTACGCCACCGCGCCGGCGCTGCTGTACGTGGCCGGGCTGATGCTGCGCGAGCTGGTGGAGATCGAGTGGAGCGAGCTGACCGAGGCGGTGCCGGCGGCGCTGTGCGCGCTGGCCATGCCCTTCACCTACTCCATCGCCAACGGCCTGGCCTTCGGCTTCATCGCCTACGCGGTGCTGAAGGCCGGTACCGGCCGCTGGCGCGAGGTGCATCCGGCGGTGTGGCTGGTGGCCGGCTTGTTCGCGCTGCGCTACGCGCTGGCCTGAGCCGGGGCCCGTCGCGGGATGGCCGGGCCTCCTTCGCGCCGGAGTCCGGTGCGCGCGCTTGCGCACCAGGCATCCCGCCGCCTCCGTCACGCCTGTGCCGCCAGCCGTGCCCGCTTGCGCGCCACCAGGCGGCCGACGTTGTGCAGCGAGGCCAGCATCAGATAGGCGCCCTCCAGCCAGCCGCTGCGGTGCAGCGACGCCACCTCTGCGTCGGCAGCGTCGCCAGCCGCGCGCGGTCGATCGCGTGGAAGCCGGTCAGCCGCCCGGACGTGGTGGCGTCGAACTGCAGTTCCAGCTCCACCGGCTGGATCAGTCCGAGCCGGTCGAACTCGGCGTACATCCGCCACGCCGCCTGCACCCCGTCGTGGATCCCGCGCAGCACCCGGATGACGTACTCCAGGTACGGGCTCTGCCCGCCCTGCGGCAGGAACACGGGCACGCCATCCGGCGCGCCCACCCGCGGGTGGTCCAGGTCGACGTGGACCACCGGCTCGAGGATTTCCCGGCCGTGCTCGACCCGCGGCTGGAACCCGATCAGGAACGGGCCCTTGGCGACGTAACCGGGCAGGTAGGCCGCTTCCCAGCATCCATCCTGCAGCAACAGGTTCTCGTCCCGGTCGAATCCGAGCAGGGCGAACGCCTCCCACCCGGAGTCGTCGGCATTGCGCTTGAGCAGGATCGGGTAATCCCGCAGCAGTTCGGCGAACTCTGTGGGGAACGCCGGGACCGCGCCCACCGCATCACCGAACTGCGGGCCGTGCCCCAGCGCCACCCTGAGGTCGCGGTGGGCCTCGTTTGTCCAGCAGCTCGTAACGCGCCATTCCCCCTCCTGCCCTTCGTCCACGCCGGAACCGGCACGGGCGCCCCGCCCTCCGGTCCGCGCCCGTGCAGGGGGCCGCTGCCCGCGCAGCGGCCCCCGCGCCAAACCGGCGCTCACCCGCCAGGATCAGAACTTGTAGCGCACGCCCAGCATGTAGCGCGGTGCCTGGTCGACCAGGCGCACGATCTGGCTGCCAGTACGGCCGTGCCAGCGCACGTCCTCGCCGGTCAGGTTGATCGCCTCCAGGCTGAAGGCCCACTGGTCGTCGAGCTGGTAGGTGACGCTCAGGTCGATCTGGTCGTACTCCTCCACGTAGTACGGGTTGTGCGAGGCGTCGTCCTGGTTGCTGAGGATCAGGTACTCGTCGCGCCAGTTCCACGCCAGGCGGGCCGACCACCCGTACTTCTCGTACATCAGCATCAGGTTGGCGGTGTCGCTGAGGCCCAGCAGGGCGAACTGCTCGGCGATGGACGCGTTGTTGAAGCCGACGTCGCCGTTGACGATGGTGTAGTTGGCGTAGATGCCGAAGCCGGTGTCGCCGAAGAAGTACTGGCCGGCCAGTTCCCAGCCGTTGAGCTTGGCGGTGTGCTGGTTGACCGGCCGGCTGATGTTGAACTCGTACAGCGGGTCGGTCGGCAGGCCCTCGATGTCGTAGCGGCTTTCCATCTCCAGCGCCTGGCTGCCGTTGTAGGCCGCCAGCCCCCCGGTCTCGGTGGCGTTGCGCAGCATGGCCAGGGCGGTGAACAGGTTGGTGTCGCTGGCCGCGCAGGCGCTGTCGGGATTGCCGCCGGCCGCCTGCACCTGGGCCACGCAGTCCGCGCTGTCCAGGAACGCCAGCGCCGCCAGCGCATCCGGGCCCGAGGTCGGGTCGGTCAGGTCGTACATCGTGCCCCTCTCGACCGCGGTACCCAGGAAGTTGTTGACCGACTTGTTCCAGTAGGTCGCGCTCAGGTAGCTGGCATCGGCGAAGTACCACTCCAGCGCCAGGTCGACGTTGTTGGACTCCAGCGGCCGCAGCTTGGTGTTCTGCGCGTCGGCCGAGCCACGGCTGGATTCGTTCAGCAGCACCGAGCCATTCGGGCGGTTCACGTTGCCGGGGCCGGCGGCCAGGCTGGTGAACGGCGCGCGGGCGATGGTGCGGCCGAAGGAGGCGCGGCCCTTCAGGGTATCGGTGAAGTCGATCGAGAAATCCAGGTTCGGCAGGATGTAGCTGTAGCTGTTCGTGTCCCTGTACACCGTCGCGTCGCCCGGAGCGCCGTCCTTGATCTGGAAGTCGTTGTTGGACTGCCAGTTGATGGCCGCGCGGTTGGCCACCACGTTGACCGCCTCCACGTCGGTGGTCTCGTAGCGCAGGCCGAGCCGGGTGTTCACCGGCCGGCCGGCNAGCTGGCCCTCCAGGTCCACCTGGAAATACGCCGCGTGGGTCTTCTCCTCAACCATGCTGTTGGTGTTGAGGATCGGGTTGAGCCCGATGTCCGAGCCGTAGACGTCCCGCGCCCACTCCGCCAGCGCGCCGGCATTCCCGCGGAAGCCGCTGCGGAACGCGCCCGGGGCGCTGAAGTCGTCGAACATGCCGACCACGTCGTACGGGGTCAGCAGGCCCATCAGCCCGTTCTGCACGTCGCTGGCGACGTTGTCCACGCTCCAGTTGCCGAGCGTGTTGAAGTTCTCGGAATTGTTCTGCTGGCGCAGGGTGACCGTGGAGCTGTCCACGCCGAACTGGAAGCGGCCGTCGTCGAACACCCATTCGCCGTCGATGCGGCCCTGCTTGATCTCCGACTCCTGGCGCTGGGCGTTGATGCGCAGGACCTGGGAGCCGACCTGGCCCTCCTGCCAGGGCGGGTTGACCTGGCCGTTGGTGCCGGCCTGGGCGTCGGCCCGAGGGTCGGGTACCAGGTACGCGTGCCGATCGGCAGGCCGTTGTTGAACCGCAACTCCTGGGCATAGTGGCCGCCGCAGTTGGGTGCACCGGTGCCGACGCAGTTGTTGGTGCCGGCCACGCTGACGTACAGCGCGCCGCCGCCGGTCAGCGGGTCGTTCGGCTTGCTCTCGGTCTTGGAGTTGTGGGCGTCGAAGCTCAGGCGCAGGCTGTCGTTGACCCGCCAGTCGACGTTGAGGCCGATCTGGTTGAACTCGTACTTCTGCGCGTTGCGCTGCTGCTCCATGCCGAAGTCCTTGAACGGCGAGGAGCCGGCGGTGGAGATCTCGCGGATGTAGACCGGGGTGGCGATCGCGCCGCTGCGGTCGAACTCGACGTGCGTGTAGGCGTCGTTCTGCAGCCACATGCCCATCTCGCCGCGCTTTTCGGTGATCTCGTTGGTCGAGTGGGTGTAGTCCAGGGTGAACACGACGTCGTCNTTGGGCGCGAACTGCAGCACGGCCTGCGCGTTGACGCGCTCGCGCTNGAAGTCCGAGAACGCGTAGCGGATGTCGTTCGGCCGCGCGTACAGCTCACCCACCTCCGGGGCGTTGACCACGGCGGGGTTGCCGGGCATCGAGCCGGTCCATTCCTGCACGTTCCATGCGTTCTCGGTGGCNTGGGTCGAGCCGGCGCGGCGCTTCTGCTGGCTGGCGCTCAGGCTGATGCCCCAGGTCTTGTCCGGATTGGCGTAGCTGAAGATGCCGGACACTTCCGGGGTGATGTCGGTGCCGAACGGCTGCGACTTGTCGTAGACGCCCTTGACGCCGGCGCTGGCGACCACCTCGCCGCCGCGGTTGTTGAACGGACGCGCGGTGAGGATGTTGATGGTGGCGCCGATGCCGCCGGAGGGAACATGCGCCTGGCCGGTCTTGTAGACCTCCAGGCCGCTGACCGCCTCCGACGCCAGCTGCGCGAAGTTGAACGCGCGGGTACCACCGTCCACGCCGCCCACTGCCACCTGCCCGGGCGATCCGAACGCGTCCGCGCCGGGGACCTGGCGGCCGTTGAGGGTGACCATGTTGAACTGCGGGCCGAAGCCGCGCGCGGTGACCTGGGCGCCTTCGCCGTCGCGGCGCTCGATCGAGATGCCGGTGATGCGTTGCAGGGACTCTGCAAGGTTGGTGTCGGGGAACTTGCCGATGTCCTCGGCGCTGACCGCGTCCACGATGCCCGCGGAATCTCGCTTGATGTTCATCGCCTGGTCGAGGCTGCTGCGCAGGCCGGTGACCTGCACGGCGTCGAGCTGGGTTGCATCCTGCGCGTCCTGCGCGAACGCCGGGTTGACCACGATCATGCCGCCGACGACGGTGAACATCGCCCGCGAGCGGAACTTCTTCAGCTTATGGTTCATTGGGGGGAGTCCTTGGCACTGGGGGGGNTNGCGGCTATCCGGCGTGCGCTGGCGCGTGCGGACCGGGGGTGGCCGCCGTTACGCCGATAGACAGCGCTGGACATCGGGAACGCATGTACATCCTGGTACCTCCATCTCTCGGGCTTGCGAACGGGTGGTGTCCTTCGACCTCCGGCTCCGGTCCGGACGGCGCGTGCCGGCCGTGCTGGCTCGCCAGCTGCGGGACGGACTGCCTGGTCGGCGATCGGGATGGGCGCATTCTTCCGCGCGCCACTGCGCTGACAGGTGCCTTTCGATCGACCTGCGCGGCGGGCGCCTGTCAACGCGGGGCGAAGGGATAACAGCTGTCCTGCAGTGTGTCCAAGCACGGCGCGGCGTTATTGACGCTTGCTATCGCGGCATCCGCACGGAAGCACGAGCCTGCGGTTCGGCGCTGCAAGCGATGCTTGCGAGCGCCCGCCATGCGGCCGCTTGCTGCCGGCGCCGCGGCATTTCAAAACGACATGGCAATCAGCGCATTTGCGGAATACGCATGTGTATGCACGCCGCTGCTGCCGCGCGTCATCATTGCTTGCAGTGCCACGCACGCGGATTTCCCGATCGATCCGTGACTCGGCGAACGCGATGCCGATCGTTGTGCGCCGCAGCACGACTCTCCGCGGGTGGCGTCGCGGCGCAGTGCCATGCGCGCCGCCGATGCTGGCCGCAACGCAGGGCATCCGCGTCGCGGTGGCCACGCGCGCACGCGGCCACCCCACCCGCGAAGCAACGCGGGCGGGGGGCAAGTGCGCCGCGGGGACTACTGGATCACGTCGATGAAGGTATTGATCGACAGCCGCCCGTTGAGCGGATCGGGCGGCGGCACGTTGTGGTTGTCGATCGTGGCCGAATGCAGCGAATTGCGCCGGTACATCACCAGGCGGTTGAACACGCCCTCGACCTGGCCGATGCGCTCGAACATCGGCGTGTCCTCGCCGATGTAACCCGGGCCGGGCGCGTCCGGTCCCTGGGCTTCTTCGTCCAGCTTGCGGTAATAGGCCTCGTGCCGGGTCTCGTCCACGTACTCGAAGCCGGTGGCGCGGTGGCGGTAGAACGCGGTGCCGCCCCAGTTGCCGCGGAACAGGTAGTGCACCGCGGCCAGGCCCTGGTGCGAGACCGCGTCGATGTGCGGGATGCGCTGCAGGAACATCAGCTGCTCCGGCGCCCGGGTGATCAGCGAGTAATGCGAGGTCGCGCGCAGCCGGCCCGGCCCGATCCCGAAGAACTCCTCCAGCAGCGGCTGCGCCAGGCGCTCCAGCAGCACTTCGTAGGACGCCGGCGCGCGCGCGCGGATGCCCGGGAAGAACGCGCCCTGCGGCGTGAAGTCCAGGCGCGCGGCCTTGCGCACCAGCCGCTCCGGATCGGCCACCAGCTGGTCCACGACCAGCAGCGGCGCGCCTTCGCGGCCGATGGAAAGGCGCTGGACGCGCAGCTGCGGGCTGAGGTCGATGATCATGCCTTGGCTCAGCCCACGGTCGAACGGCGCCGGCTGTGCCACACCGACGGGTCGGCCGGGCAATAGCGCTTGAGGAACTCGTGGTGCTGCGGCATCGCCTGCACCGCGCGCTCGATCGGGCGGCGCACGCCCTGCAGCAGGGTCTGCATGTCCGCGTCGCTCAGGCCGCGGGTGAGCGGATNGTGGTCCTTGGGCACCACGCCCTGCCCCAGCATGCAGTGGGTCCACGAATCCAGGCGGAACAGCTCGTCCTCGCCCTGCCAGGCGTAGGCGGTGTCGCGGAACACCTGGATGCGCTCGGCCAGCTCCGGCGGCAGCTGCATCTCGCGGCACTGCTTCCACATCGGCTCGTCGCGCTGGTTGAGGTGGTAGTGCAGGATGATGAAGTTGCGGATGTGCTCCAGCTCGTCGCGGCTGACCTTGTTGTAACGGTCCACCACCGCCTGGCTGATGCCCTCGAACGGGAACAGCTGCACCAGCCGCGTCACCGCGCTGAGGGTCAGGTGGATGCTGGTGGATTCCAGCGGTTCGATGAAGCTGCTGGCCAGGCCCAGCGAGACCACGTTCTTGTTCCAGGCCTGGCGGCGGCGCCCGGTGCGGAACGGCACCACCCACGGCTCGCGCACCAGCCTGTCGTCGGGATAGGCGGCGCGCAGCCTGGCCGCGGCCTCGTCGTCGGACATGTGCTCGCTGGAGAACACCCAGCCGCAGCCGACCCGGTGCTGCAAGGCGATGTGCCAGCGCCAGCCGGCCTCGTGCGCGATCGCCCGGGTGTACGGCACCGGCGGCACGTCCGACTCCACCTGCATGGCCACCGCGCGGTTGCACGGCAGCCAGTTGTTCCAGTCCTCGTAGCCGGTCTTCAGCGTCTGCTCGATCAGCAGGCCGCGGAAGCCGGTGCAGTCGATGAACAGGTCGCCCTCGAGCACCTGGCCATCCTCCAGCACCAGCGCCTGCACGTAGCCGCTTCCGGGATCCTGCCGGACCTGGGCGATCTTGCCCTCGACCCGCTTCAGGCCGCGGCCTTCGCACTTGGCGCGCATGAACGCCGCGTACAGCGCCGCGTCGAAGTGGTAGGCATAGCTGACGTCCGAGCGCTCAAGGCGGGTGGCGGCCTTGGTCCAGCGCATCGACCACTGCTGGGCGCTGTCGTTGGCGTCGAACAGCGCGAACCGGTCCAGGCGCGCGGCNNCNGTCTCCAGGCAGTAGTCGCCCAGGTCGGAGTGGATGCCGCGCCTGCGGCTCTCGAGCCAGAACTGGTGGAAATCGCACGACCAGGTGTTCACGCCGGTGGTGCCGAACGGGTGGAAGTAGCGTTCGCCAGGCCGCTTCCAGTTCTCGAAGGAGATGGCGAGCTTGAAGCTGCCGGCCACCGCCTTCATGAACTCGCGCTCGTCGATCTGCAGCAGGCGGTGGAAGGTGCGGATCGTGGGGATGGTGGACTCGCCCACGCCCACGGTGCCGATCTCCTCCGATTCGACCAAGGTGATCTCCAGCAGGTCGCGGAACTGGTGGGTCAGCGCGCAGGCCGCCACCCAGCCTGCGGTCCCGCCGCCAGCGATCACCACCTTGCGGATCCGGTTGTTGTCCAAGACAGTCCCCCTCCATTGCGATGGCCGCCCGGGCCGCGATGGGCGGATGCGTGCGCCATCCCGTGGCGCCCGGATCCGCCGACCCGCCGCGGTCAGCGGTTGAGTTTGTTGATCAGGGCCGCCCGCATGCGGCGGGCGGAGGTTTCGTCGAACGGCGCCAGCTCGCCCCGCGCCTGCTCGGGCAGGTGCTCGCCGGCGCGCCCGGCCGGGCCGAACACGTAGTACTCGAACAGCTCGCGCCAGGCGCGCTTTTCCTGCTCCGGGCGGTCGCGGATCGACCACATCGCCAGGTTGAGCGCGTGCATCGGCGTGGGGATCCAGGCCGGCATGCTGCTCCACCAGTAGTTGACCAGCACGGTGAATGGATCCAGGCCCTGCACGTGGTGCCACCACATGCTGGGGATGAAGATCGCGTCGCCCGGCTCCAGCACCACCGTCTGCCCGGCCTTGATCGCCTCGGCGAAGCGCGGGTAACGCTCCAGGTCCGGGGCCTCGAAGTCGACCACGCTCACCGCCTGCCCGCCCGGCGTGGGATGCAACGGGCCGGGATAGAGGTTGTGCACTTGCTCCGGCGGGAACAGGGTGAAGCGGCGCCGGCCCACCGCGCAGCAGGCGATGTTGTTGGGCGCGTCGTAGTGGCAGGACGCGGTCACCCGGTTGCCGATCCAGATGCTCGGCGGCGCGGACACGCCGTGCCGCTCCAGGCCAAGGTCGTTGTGCCCGCGCAGGCTGGGCAGGCAGTAGTCGACCAGCAGCGAGGCCACGTAGTAGGTCGGCGGCGCCGGGTCGTCCTCGCAGGCGGCCAGCTCGTCCAGCACCTGGTCCAGGGTGCCGCGCCGCACCTCGCAGTTGAGGCGGGTGAAATCCTCGTTGTAGAACGGCCGTCCCGCCGTCGACGGCTCGCCCCAGTTGTATTGCAGCGGGCGGCCGTTGTAGTGGCTGCGCAGCAGCTCGCGCGCGGCCTGCGACGATTCCAGCCCGGCCCTGACCAGGCTCCAGTCGCGCGCCAGCCCCGGCAGCACGGTGGGCGTGGCCTCGGCGAGCAGCCGTTCCAGCGGCAGCGTCTCCGGCGTGCAGCCCTCGAGCACGCGCACTTTCGCGAGCCGGTCGAACATGCTCAGGCCGCCTTCCCCTCGGCTTCCTCGCGCAGGCGCCGCTGCTTCTCGGCGATCAGGCGCGACACGTTGTTCAGCGAGGCCAGGATCAGGTACACGCCCTCCAGCCAGCCCTCGCGGTGCAGCGCATGCAGCTGTTCGGCGTCCAGCGCCGCCAGGCGCTCGCGGTCGATCCCGTACAGCCCGGTCAGGTTGAACTGGTGCCCTTCGTCGACCCTGACGTCCAGGGTCACCGGCTGGATCAGGCCCAGCCGGTCCAGCTCCGGATACATCCGGCGCGCGCCCTCGACGCCGACGTGGATCCCGTGCAGCACCCGGATCACCTTCTCCAGGTACGGGCTGTTGCCGCCGTGCGGCGCGAACACCGGGTGGCCGTGGCCGTCGCGCAGGCGCGGGTGGTCAAGGTCCACGTGGATCACCGGCTCGTTGCGCAGCTGGCCATCGACCATCTGCTCCTGGAAGCCGATCAGGAACGGGCCGCGCGCGATCACCGCCGGCAGGTAGTTGGCGTGCCAGGCGCCGTCGCGCAGGTACAGGTTCTCGCTCGGGCCGAAACCCAGCAGCGCCACCGCGTGCCAGGACCCGTCCGGGTCCTTGCGCAGGAAGATCGGGTATTCGCGCTGCATCTCGGCGAACTCGGTCGGGAACGCCTCGACCATGCCGACGGCATCGCCGTAGTCGGCACTGAAGCGCGCGGACACGCGCAGGTGGCTGTGCGCGACGTTGTTGAGCAGTTCGTAACGGGCCATCTTGGCTCCAGCAGGTTGGTGCGGACCGCAGGGGGTCCTTTCCCCGGAAGCTGCGCTTCCCCGATTGACCATATCGGCACCGCGCACGGCCCGCAAGCGGACTTTGGCGCGGCTGCGGNCCGCGAAAAAAAGGGACCGTCGCCGGAGCGACGGTCCCTGTCCTTGCAGCGGTTACAGCTACGTCGTTCCCACGTCAGAAGGTGTAGCGCAGGCCCACCATGTAACGCGGGGACTGGTCGACCAGACGCACGAACTGGCGGCTGGAACGGGCGTGCCAGCGCACGTCCTCGCCGGTGAGGTTGATGGCCTCGGCCGACACCGACAGGTTCTCGGTCAGCTTGTAGCTCACGCTCAGGTCGATCTGGTCGTACTCCTCGACGAAGTACGGGTTGCGGTTGTTGCCGTTCTGGTTGGCGGCCAGCAGGTACTCGTCGCGCCAGTTCCAGGCCAGGCGCGCCGACCAGCCGTACTTCTCGTACATCAGCACGAGGTTGGCGGTGTCGGACAGGCCGGTCAGGGCGAACACGTCGGTGCTCGGGTCGGCCGCGCGGTCCACGCCCACGTCGCCTTCGACGATGGTGTAGTTCGCCAGGACGCCGAAGCCGGTGTCGCCGAAGAAGTACTGGCCACCGATCTCCCAGCCATGCAGCGTGGCCCCGCGCTGGTTCACCGGGCGGTTGACGTCGAACTCGTACAGCGGGTCGCCGCGGCTGGCGTCGCCGATCACATCGTACAGGGCCTCCAGCTCCAGCACCTGGGCGTTGGAACCGTTGTACGCGGACAGGCCGCCGGTCTGGTCGGCGTAGCGCAGCAGCGCGGTGGCGGCGAACAGGGTGGTGTAGTCCTGCTTGCAGCCCTCGGACGGGTCGTTGCCGGCCGCGGTCACCTGGGCAATACACTGCGAGCTGCCCAGGAAGGCGTTGGCNGCCTGCGCGTCCGGGCCCGAGGTCGGGTCGGCCAGGCCGTACAGGTTCTCGCGGACCACGGTGTTGCCGATGAAGTTCTTGACCCGCTTGTTCCAGTAGGTCACGCCGATGAAGCTGGACGGGGCGAAGTACCACTCCAGGCCGATGTCGACGTTGTCCGACTCAAGCGGCAGCAGGCTCGGGGTCTGCGCGTTGCCGGTGGCGCGGTACTGCTCGCCGTACAGGATCGAGCCGCTCGGGATTCCCGGGTTCGGGCCGGCGTACAGGTTGCCGTAC
>Ga0065721_10052679_pt1 | contig 11411 bp, 8 predicted proteins | sample Mesricmetagenome_FD_59108 | JGI IMG/M metagenome (GOLD analysis project Ga0065721, IMG submission 59108) | Mesophilic microbial community from rice straw/compost enrichment Sample: eDNA_1 v2 (version 2) | ecosystem: Engineered > Solid waste > Grass > Composting > Bioreactor | place: USA: Davis...
TAGGAAAACTGGCTTCCTGATGCGCAGCAACTTGTCGCGTAAAGGGGCAATCTGCAAATTAAAAGCGCTTGGAATAACAAGACGTTCTGCCGAGCCAGCAAATAGTCCCCCTCCCTTTTTGTCCGCATTTCTGGCTATGCGCTTCGACATTGCTCGCTGAGCAGCCGATGCGCTACCTCCCTTTTTGTCCGCATTTCTGGCTATGCGCTTCCGTCGCATATCCCGGAAAAAAAGGACGGGATGGGTCGCCAACTTGACCCATTTCCGACGCGACATGAACATTTGTAGCTCCCCCAAATGACTAGCCCGCTCTGCCAACCGCACAGGGGCGCCGCGGCTTCTTATGTCGCCGTCCACCGATGCCACCAACAAAGCCCGTCGAATTCACAATTTAGGCCGGCCGGCCACATAGCGCCGAAATATACATTCCGCAGTTGATTCTTCAACAGGCAGCGGATATCCAAAACCCAGTTTACCGCAGGAAACTTCGGGGCGGTAGCAGGTCACTATGCGAACCGGATCGCGCACATGAGATACAGCGCGCTCTTAGACCCAATTTCCACCGGATTTTTCTTGGGGGCTCCCTGGTTAAAGACATGAACGCAACGAATCTTCGCACGGCCGTCGTAATCACAACCATTTTCGAACCGAGCCATGCGGTTGCTGAGCTGGAACGCCTCTGCAGCTCAGCAGGCGCGACCATGATTGTGGTGGGCGACAGAAAGACCCCCGACGTCTACAGCGCTCGTCCGTGCGAGTATCTGTCAATCAACCGCCAGCGGAGCTTATCTGAGTTAGCCAGCTTTTTACCCGTTGATCATTACGCGCGCAAAAACATCGGCTACTTGTACGCACTTAAGTCTGGCTTCGAACGCATCGTTGAGACAGACGATGATAATATTCCGCGCGACAACTTTCTTTCCCGTCACTCACCTGTTGTAATGGCCCAAAGCCTTGCATCTCCGGGATGGTCAAATGTCTATCGATATTTTTCGAATAGTCCGATTTGGCCGCGCGGCTACCCCCTTGAGTATTTAACGAGTCATGGCCGGTTGGAGCCCTTGCCGGCACGCGAGGTCTACGCACCCATTCAGCAGGGTCTCGCCGACGATAACCCTGATGTAGATTCCGTCTATCGAATGACGGGAGCTTTGCCTGTGACGTTCGAGAAGCGGGATGACATTGCGCTCGGCAAGGGGGTCTGGTGCCCATTTAATAGTCAAAATACGACCTGGTTTAAAGACGCATTTCCTCTTCTCTATCTCCCCTCCTACTGTTCGTTTCGGATGACCGATATCTGGCGGTCTTTTGTAGCGCAACGGATTCTCTGGGAGTGCGATGCCAGCCTGCTTTTCCACAATGCCACCGTCTGGCAGGAGCGGAATGCCCACGACCTTCTTAAAGACTTTCGCGATGAGATACCCGGCTACCTGAACAATGACCGGATAAAGAGCGCGCTTGAAGGTGTCAGCCTCCTGAGCGGATGGGGTAACGCAGGTGAAAACCTCGTCCGGTGCTATACGGCCCTGATACAGTTAGGGGTTATCGAAAGCCGCGAACTGCCGCTCGTCCGATCGTGGTTAAAAGAGGTGGAGAATGCGTAAGCACGTGTTGGTTCCCGTTGATGATGATTTCGCGAATCAACGGAAGAGAAGTTTAGTCAGCGGCATCTCTTACTGGGCTGAGCGCCGCGGCATAGAAATTCATATTAAAACTGTGTCAGAACTGTCCACCGCTGACGACGACTACGAAAAATACGCATTCTGTTATCGTGTTCTGACCACGCTACACAACAGCAATATCCGACGAATCCCCAAAGAACTGCCCTTAGTTATGGATATGGGCATCCCATGGAGGTCGCCATCAAATCCGTTTGCGGGCCGGCGCCTTGCACTACGAAATCCCTTTGGCGTTCCTGTCGGGTACTTACAACCAGAGCAACAAGTCCCCATGCTCCCACAACCTCTTTGGCCGTCCGACAACCAGCAGGTTCGCGATACAATTGTCTTTGATGTGAAACAATTTCATACCGCTGAAACGCATCTTTACGTGGCATCTTTGCTTGCTGCCATTGCTAACGCAACGAAGTCCGTCGAGGAGAAGCTTGGATTTCGCCTGAGGTATTACTTCACCTCTTTCTTTGACTACGAGCTGTACCGCCACCTATTTGCTTGCATCGAGAACAACGAGTCTTTGTCCTCCCCCAAAGTTGACTTATGGAGCATCGTACAAGAGCGACTGGTTCCGCCATGTGAGGACCACACCGCGTACCTAGACATTCTTAGAGGTGCGCGCCTCCTTCTGACGGAGCATGGCGATATTGCAGACTCTGATGTCACTCATGCGCTTTGCTGTGGGGTGCCAACACTGACCTATAAACGACTCGCATTTTCACGATCCAACGGTTTCCAATGCGCAGCTATTCGCGGCGTGTCACTGCTCGACCCTCACATGAACATGAGGCTGAAGCTGGCGAACACTTTGCGAGTGAAGGAGGAATGGGGATGCTGGCAGGCATTGTCGCTTGGACGAGTGCCCAGTTGGGACATCAAAGCGTATGAGAATACTTTCTTACGAAGTTGGGATAAGCTATACGATTGGGCTGTGAATCACGTCGTCGACGATCGCATGAACGAAGCTATGTCCAAAGGAAAGTGGAATAAGGGAGTGACTTACGAAGCGGGTGAGCCACTGCAAGCACGGGCGATCTCATCATACCTGCTTCAGCATTACAGCGATAAATCAGTAACGTAGACACGGCAGTGAGCCGGAATCCAACAATGCACGAAGTGCATAAACTTCACCCCTCTATAGTCCGCGAATATGACATTCGCGGGGTTGTTGGAGCCACGCTGTCCGAAACTGATGCCTACTACATTGGGCGCGCATTCGGAACAGTCGTAAGAAGAGCTGGCGGCAGTTCTGCTGCGGTTGGCATCGATGGCCGCGTAAGCAGTGCTGCGCTGGGGATTGCATTGAACACCGGACTAAGGGATGCCGGCCTCAATGTCCTGTTTATTGGGGTCGGCCCAACACCGATGTTGTATTTTGCCAGCCACAAGCACCAGACGGATGGCGCGATCCAGGTGACTGGATCCCATAATCCTGCCGATCACAACGGCTTCAAGTTTGTTCTGCGGCAAAAACCATTCTTTGGCGACGACCTGAAACAACTGGGCGAACTGATCTCCTTAGGGAATTTTGAATCAGGAGCAGGCATTCTGACGGACCTCCCGGTCGAAGACGAATACGTCGACCGCCTGCTTGCGGATTTTGTCCCGGGGGTAGATCTGAAGGTCATTTGGGACTCAGGCAATGGCGCAAGTGGGCGCGTTTTGCGCAAGCTGCTCAGCAAGCTACCGGGACAACATGAGTTACTATTCGGGGAGATAGATGGCACTTTTCCAAATCATCATCCCGATCCAACCGATCCCCGAACCCTGAAGCATTTGCAGGCTGCCGTCCTCGCCTCTGAAGCGGATATAGGCGTGGCATTTGACGGAGATGGAGATCGCCTCGGAGTCGTAGATGGAAAAGGGAGGATTCTGTTCGGCGATCAGATCATGATGATACTGAGCGAGAGCATACTAGCAGAGCAACCCGGCGCCACCATAATTGCCGACGTGAAAGCCAGCCAGGCTCTGTTCGACCTGATCGCTCGATGCGGGGGCAGACCGCTGATGTGGCGAACCGGCCACTCACTGATCAAATCGAAGATTGTCGAAACCGGCGCCACCTTAGCCGGCGAAATGAGCGGCCATATTTTCTTTAATGACCGATACTACGGCTATGACGACGCCCTTTATGCCGCCATTCGCTTTCTGTCGATTATCAGTGGCTGGGGCAAACAAGCTTTGGCCGATAAATATGACCAGCTACCTCAAATGGCGTGCACTCCAGAGCTTCGCATTCCTTGCGCCGATGACGACAAAATTCAGATCATTCGCAACATGAAGGAACAACTGGCTTTAGATTCCGCCGCCTTTGAGGATATCGATGGTGTGAGAGTCAAACACAGTTCCGGGAGTTGGTGGCTGGTACGCGCTTCCAACACGCAGGCCATCCTAGTAGCGCGCGCGGAGGCGGAAGATAGCAGCGCGCTGGGTGAGTGCCTAGCTGAGATGGCGCAGTATTTATCGCGCAGCGGCATGCCTCACGCGAGCGCCGCGATCGCGGAGGCGCTACGCTCAACTCTCAACACCCATTGAAGAACCGACATGACCGAGCCCAATGTCTTCCCTGTCATACTTTCCGGTGGTACGGGGACCCGCTTGTGGCCGCTGTCCCGCGAAGCACTCCCCAAGCAGTTTCTTCCTTTGAACTCCCCCGACACGATGTTTGTCGAGACTGCTCGTCGAGTGACGACATACTCTCAACCTGTTACGGTGATCTGTAGCCACAGCCATCGTTTTATTGCTCATCGACAGCTTACAGACGCTTCCATTGCCTTTCGCACAATCATCCTGGAACCCGTCGGCCGCAATACTGCAGCAGCTATTGCCGTGGCCGCAGCTAGCGCAATAGAAGCTGATCCGAACGCCATTCTGTTGGTTACCCCTTCAGATCACGCCGTCGCCAATGCGACCGCTTTTAAACTAGCCGCTGATAAGGCGATCCTCGCAGCCAGCATGGGCTATTTTGCAACTTTGGGCGTCGTCGCCACTCGGCCGGAGACTGGATACGGATACATAAAAGCGGGTTCTTCGGAGATCCAAAGTGGCGTCCTCAGCATCGATCGTTTCACGGAAAAGCCCAGCGCTTCGTCAGCAGAGGAATATGTTGCCGCAGGTGATTGCTTCTGGAACGCTGGGATTTTTGCCCTGCCCGCACGCCTGTTTCTGGACGAACTGTCGCGTTTAGAGCCCCTTATCGCTCAACATGCGATCGCCGCATGGCGGACTCGAGTTCGAGACCTTGATTTCCAATGTCTCAATGATGAAGCATTTTCCAAATGCCCATCTCTCTCCGTCGATGTCGCGGTTATGGAGCGGACGAAACGCGGCGCAGTGGTTCCTGCAAGCATGGGGTGGAGCGACGTTGGCGCTTGGGATGCGCTTTGGCATCTGTCATCCAAGGACAGCTTCGGGAACGCCATTGTTGGCGATGTAATTACCGAACAATCGAGCGGCTGTTATGTGCGCTCGGAGAGAGGCCGCCTGACAGCTACCTTGGGGCTGCAAGACGCGATTGTCATAAACACCGAGGACGCAGTGCTGGTGGCACATCGCGCCCATGCACAGAACGTGCGACACTTGGTTGACCGCCTGAAACAGGAGGCGCGGAGCGAGTACGCGAACAATCTAACGGTTCACCGTCCATGGGGAAGTTATAAGACGATTGATTCCGGAGATCGTTTTCTCGTCAAACAGATAATGGTTCTGCCCGGCGCCGCACTATCATTGCAATACCACACGTTTCGCGCCGAGCACTGGGTCGTCGTTGAAGGAATCGCGAAGGTAACTCGCGGGGAGAAAGTATTTACCCTACGAGAAAATGAGAGCACCTACATTGCCGCCGGCGAAGTTCACAGGTTGCAAAATGTCGGTTCGGTTCCGCTGCGAATTATTGAAGTCCAAACCGGAAGTCAGATAAGTGAGACCGATATTGTCCGGCTCGATGATAATTACGGCAGGGCGCCCAACGCCTCATCTAAGTAGCTAGTATTAGCTGGGCCGCACCCGGTACCGCACGTGGAGGATCGATGGGTAAAGTTGCACTGATCACTGGCGTAACTGGCCAAGATGGAGCTTATTTATCAGAGTTCCTGATAGGAAAAGGTTACACTGTCCACGGCTTGAAGAGGAGATCCTCGTCGTTCAATACGGGCCGCGTTGACCACCTCTATCGCGACCCGCATGAACCCAACGTGAAGTTCTTTATGCATTACGGCGACATGACAGATAGCGCAAACCTCATTCGCCTTGTGCAGGAAGTCCAACCCGATGAGATATACAATTTGGCAGCGCAAAGTCACGTTCAGGTGAGTTTCGAAACTCCCGAGTACACAGCGAATGCTGATGCGATCGGGACGTTACGCTTGCTTGAAGCCATTCGAATCCTGGATATGTCGAAGCGGACGCGCTTCTACCAAGCTTCGACATCGGAGCTGTATGGCAAAGCACAGGAAGTTCCACAACGCGAGACAACCCCGTTTTATCCTAGGAGCCCGTACGCTGCTGCAAAACTATATGCATACTGGATTACGGTAAACTACAGAGAAGCATACGGCTTTCACGCTTCAAATGGCATCCTGTTTAATCATGAAAGCCCGCTACGGGGCGAAACATTCGTTACCCGGAAGATCACCCGAGCTGTAGCCGGAATAGAACTTGGTCTGCAGGACGTTCTGTATCTAGGAAATCTCGATGCAAAGCGAGATTGGGGGCACGCCAAAGACTACGTCGAAGGAATGTGGAGAATGCTCCAGCAACCCGAGCCCGATGACTACGTGCTGGCGACCGGTCACGTCCGCTCGGTACGCGAATTTGTGGAACTCGCATTCAGCGCTGTGGGACGCCAGATTGAGTGGCGCGGCACTGGCATTGATGAAATTGGATATGATAAGCGCTTGGGAGCGCCGCTGATCAGGGTAGACCCGAGATACTTCCGCCCGACCGAGGTGGATGTCCTGCAGGGCGATTCATCGAAGGCTCGCGAAAGGCTTGACTGGCACCCGAAAATCACTGTCGAGGAGCTTGCCGCCGAAATGGTTGCAGAGGATCTACGTATCCTGAAGATAACAGGGGATCGTCACGTCAGCCATGTCTGAAAAAAAATTTGATCTGGCGGGAAAACGCATTTGGGTTGCCGGTCACCGCGGGATGGTTGGCAGTGCTGTTCTTCGGCGCTTGTCTGAGATGGGAAAATCGCAAATCCTGACTGCAGAACGAGACTCTGTGGATCTCAGGAGGCAAGCCGACGTAGAGCACTGGATGCTCCATAACCGCCCTGACGTAGTTGTCGTTGCCGCCGCAAGAGTGGGAGGAATTAAGGCAAATCACGACCGCCCTGCCGAATTTCTCTATGACAACTTGGCAATCGAGATGAATGTCATAAAGGCTGCCCATCAAGCCGGGGTATCGAAGCTGTTGTTCCTAGGCTCTTCTTGCATATACCCACGAGACGCAAATCAGCCCATCAAAGAACAAGATTTGCTTACCGCCCCCCTTGAGCCGACGAATCAATGGTATGCAATAGCCAAAATTGCCGGGATAAAGATGTGCCAGGCATTCAGAAGGCAATATGGGTGTGATTTCATTTCAGCAATGCCGTCCAATTTGTATGGACCCGGAGATAACTTCGATCTGCAGTCAAGTCATGTTTTACCGGCGCTGCTGCGAAAAATACATGAAGCAAAGCACACTGGGTGCAGGACGGTAACGATTTGGGGAAGCGGAACGCCAAGACGTGAGTTTTTGTATGTTGATGATTTGGCGGAGGGGTTAATATTCTTGCTTGAGCACTACTCCGACGAAGAGCCCGTTAACGTGGGCAGCGGAACCGATATTTCTATCCGAGAACTGGCGACAGTGATCGCCGATATCCTCGAATACGATGGAGAATTCCTCTTTGATACTTCTATGCCGGATGGAACTCCAAGAAAGTTGATGGACAGCACCCGCATTAATTCCCTCGGATGGTCTCCACGCGTACCCCTCATTGACGGAATACAGAAAACGTATGCTTGGTTTTTAAAGAACTTAAAACATTAAGAACTAGATTCGCGCCCGTAGACTTGGGCAACACCCACTACTTCTGATTATCGTCTAGCACTATCAGACTGGAGATTTTTCGCTCCGGGCCACCTCGACCGGAATCCCGTTAGATCGAAGCATAGCCGCCCGTTTGCCCGCCATAAGTGCGGCAAAAGGCAATGGAAAAGTCCTTAGTATTAGTAAACAAGATCACTGAAGAGCTGACGCGAACCATGGGCCCCCGGTAGCTTCACGCCCGGGCATTTTCTCGGATCGCTCCTGCCAGCAGTGATCCGATGGCCCAGAGAAAAAAGCTGACCAGAAAAACCGTAGCCACGGCCTTTGGCCGATCCGGTCTGATCGCCTCCTCCGGCAAGTTGGGCTCGACAAAATCGATCACATAGCTGCGCTGCTTCTGGGACGTGATGCGAGAACTTTCCAGAAATGAAAGCGCCGAAGTATATGCTGTCTGGGCAAACTCGTGTTCAAACAGCAACGCCTCGTATTGACTCAGCCGGGCGTTTATGGTGCCGGCCGTTCCAGCGACCAAGCGGGCTTGTTCCTCAGTGATTTGCTTCTCTAGCGCCGCAATGCGGGCGGCAAGTGCCCGAATCTGAGTACTCTCCGGCTTCAAGAAGGCTAGTGAGCTGGTCAGCTCTGCCCGCGCCTGCGCAAGTTGCGAGGCCAAGTCGGCGATAAGCCCCCCTTGTGCCTCCGCCGAACGAGTTGGGTCGATGTCAGTATTCTCGCGACGGAATTCGGCAAGTGCCGTTCTGGCCTTCTTGAGCCGCGTCTCAGCCAGTTCCACCTCCCGGCGCGCAAATGCAATGATATCTTCCTGCTTCCGGAGCAGCATCCGATTCAGCATCTCCTCGCTCAACACCAGGATCGCCTGCACAATCAGCTTCGCCTCATCCGGCGAGAATGCCTCTGCGCGCACCTTCAGGATGCGAGTTGCAGTATCCAGCTCGACTTCAACAGCTGACTGGTAGTATTCAAGAAACTCCTCCCGGGTCGCGTTGGCAGGCAGCCGAGAGAGGAAATCGACGTGTGGAGCCGAGTACATGGCAGCAAGGTCAATATCCCGCTGCAACTGTTCCAGAATGGCCGCAGAGCGAATGTATTCGGCGATCAAGTGGGCCTGGCCGATGGCGACGCCGCTGCCCCCAATGCCACCTATGCTGCTTAGCATAGAACTGAGGATGTTGGCGGTGGCTGCGCTATCCTCTGCCTCAATGACTATTTCGGCTTCCGACACGTATCGCGGAGTTGCTATAAGGCCAAAGTATACAGTGGCCAATGCAGTCGGCAGGATGACCGTGAGCATCAGCGACCACCGCCAATGCCCCCGCAGGCCGCGCGGTCTTGCCCCGCCGCGAACCCTATGTCCGAGCGACCTTTCCGGAAGAGCGTTCACACCTACCCCCTACGCAAGCACGACTGTTTCGTAAAACTGGACGGCATCGTGCAGATTCTCAAACGGTACGAGATTGCCATTATGCAGCACTATACCCATTTCGCAGAATTCCTTGACGGTTTTCGGATTGTGGGAAATGAACAGAAGGCCGGACCGTGCCCGGCGTGCCTTGAAGGCTTCTAAACTTTTTTGCCGGAACCGCTTGTCGCCTGTGGCTAGCGCCTCGTCGACCAGGTAGCAGTCGAAATCAACGGCAAAGCTCAAACCGAAGTTTAGCCGTGCCCTCATGCCGGAGCTATAGGTTCTAGCTGGCATGTCAAAGTACTCTCCCAGCTCTGCGAATTCCTCAACAAAAGCAATAGTTTCGTCCGGTGGGAGCCCATATAGGTTAGCCAAGAAGGCGGCATTCTGGCGACCAGTCATCGTCCCGTGCACAGCACCGCCAAAGCCAATCGGCCACGAGATGCGAGCATCCCGGATGATTTCGCCGTGATCTGGCAGTTCTACCCCAGCCAGCATCCGAAGTAGCGTAGATTTTCCCGCACCATTCTGGCCCAGCAACGCCACCGCGCGATTCGTCGGAATAGCAAGGGTTGTCGGATGTAGAACAGTGCGCCGTCCATTCACTGCCGGGTAGGACTTCTGGACGCCGAGCATGTAGATCATGCGTAGGCCTGCCGCCGCCCAAGGCGGTCCGCAATAAGTGCGGCCAGCATCATTACGAGAAGCCATCCGGCCGCATAGCCGACGCTAGCGTAATGTGCGGTGTAGGCTATAAACACACCGTCCCGCATGAATTCTAACAAATGGAAGATCGGATTTAGCAAGAGAATGTCCCGAACGGCCTTGGGAAGTTCATTGGCATAGAAAAACACACCAGAGATAAAAAATAGACCACGTTTGATCGCGCCAATCATCGCGTCGAAGAAAGGCCATCGCTGGGACAAAACAGCTGTGACCATGCCGAGTGTTAGCCCGAACAGGCCGAGGCAGATCAAGCACAACAGTATAATTAGGTGGCTTTCGACCTCAATCGGTTTATGGAAAGCTTGGAAAGCAAAAAACAGAAGATAAAACGCCACTATATAAGTGAGAATTTCCGTCACGCCTGTCGCGATATATGCAACGAACGGAGTGACATATTGGAAATAGAACAGTGAGCGATTTGCGCGCAGGGTGCCTGAGACAGTACCATGAATATGGAAGAACAATCGAAATGGGACGATGCCGGCAAGCAGGAAAATCTCTACGGTCATTCCAGGAGGCACCTTTCTGTCCACCGCGTAGAAAACGGTAAGCAGCACGCCGAACAGCATCATCGGTTGCAGCAAGGCCCAGATATAACCAAGAGCGGTGTTTCCGAATTGCGTGACCGACCGCCTGAGCATCAGCGCATAGGCTGCGCGTCCGGAATTTGCAAGACCGGAAAACAGGGAACGCTTTGACACCACGCGGTCAAGATCGTTTGGTATGCGAAACGAAGGTGGCGTAGTGTGACGCGCTTGGATGAAGTAGTCCTCGCGGATCCGTCGGTGCAGCGCAGCTTCGAGCCGTTGTCTGACAGGATGATCCGGACCGACGTTTTCTTCCAGCCGGGCAACCTGAACCCAGATCTCTTCCGCTGCCTCCACCTCTCCAAGATCAAGCAGGACCTCGGCTAAAGCGATAAGCAGAGAGGTATCTGTCGGAAATTGATGGCTCGCAGTGATGAGCGACGCTTTTGCGCCCTCAAGATCGCCGGATCCGGCTTGGTGCTTTGCAAGAATGAGGTGATGGATCGGCTGCGGACTATTTATCCCCGCGGCACGGGCGGAATTGATCATCGCTGCCGCGCTGGCAACTTCACCGAGAAACCAATGGCACTCTGCCATCCAGTATTCAAAGTAGGGAGGCTTCGGAATGTTCAGGCTATGTTCATGGCAAAAATCCTGCGCGATTCGCCAGATTCCCAGGGCCCGTTGCCAGTTGCCCGCCTGGTAATGCCAGCGGCCAAGCCAGACCAGCGCATTGGCTACCTCTCCCGTGGTCAAAGCGTAGCTTTCGGTGAGCGAGCCTAGGTCAAAGGCGGCATCGAAATACTTTGCGGCCGTCTCGTCATTGCCCTTCCGTCGCTCAATGTAGCCGCGCCAGACATGAAGCTCGACCTTCTCAGGATGAGTCTCAATGAGAGAGGCCAGCAGGGGTGCTGCGACGTCGTCCCCTTGCGTCCGGTAGGCAAGTTCGGCCTCGAATATATCAAGTTGGATGTCCGCGCTGCCTTTGGCGCGCAGCGCCTGTATGAATTGGTGGGCTTCGTCGAA
>Ga0065721_10052680_pt1 | contig 11411 bp, 9 predicted proteins | sample Mesricmetagenome_FD_59108 | JGI IMG/M metagenome (GOLD analysis project Ga0065721, IMG submission 59108) | Mesophilic microbial community from rice straw/compost enrichment Sample: eDNA_1 v2 (version 2) | ecosystem: Engineered > Solid waste > Grass > Composting > Bioreactor | place: USA: Davis...
GTCAGTCCTTCACGCAGGCGGTCCATTTCAGGACCGGGTTGCGGGCGGCAGCGACTTCGTCCGGACGGCGGACGGGAGTCTTGTGTGGTGCTTCGTGAAGCATCTCCGGATCTTCGCTGATGATCTTGCGAACGATCTCCGCAAAATGGTCCAGCGTTTCCCGTGATTCTGTCTCCGTTGGCTCGATCATCAGGGCTTCCGGGACCACCAGCGGGAAGTAGACCGTCGGAGCATGGTAGCCGTAGTCCAGCAGCCGCTTGGCGATCTCCATTGCACTGATCCCCTTCTCTTCCTTGAGCTTCTTCGCAGAAGCGACGAACTCGTGCATGCAGTAGGGGCCGTTGGGGACCGGGAGAACATCCTGAAGCCGGGCCCGCAGGTAGTTGGCATTCAGAAGAGCGTGTTCGGAGACCTTTCGTGCTCCCTTCGCACCGAGGGTGCGGAGGTAGAAGTAACCCCGGAGAAGAATTCCGACGTTTCCGAAGAAGGTGCGGACACGTCCAACAGACTTCGCCGGAGTCGTCAGATGATAGGTCCCGTTATCGTCCTTCGTGACCACCGGTCCGGGCAGGTAATCCGCCAGAAACGGACGGACAGCAATGGGGCCAGCCCCCGGCCCTCCCGCTCCGTGGGGACCGGTGAAGGTCTTGTGAACGTTGTAGTGCATCATGTCGCCACCGAAATCGCCCGGACGGGTGATCCCCAGAATGGCGTTCATGTTGGCGCCGTCGATGTAAACCAGTCCTCCTGCATCGTGGAGAATCTTGCAGATCTCGGCGATATCCTTTTCAAACAGCCCCAGTGTGTTGGGGTTGGTGATCATGAAGACCGCAGTCGAGCTGTCGACCTTGGCCCGAAGTTCATCCAGATCGACGAAACCGGACTTCGTGGGGCTCATCTGGATGCAATCGAATCCTGCAAGTGCAGCACTGGCGGGGTTGGTCCCGTGGGCGCTGGCGGGGAAGATGACCTTGGTCCTCTTCTCCCCTTTGTCACGGAAGTATGCCGCTGCCACCAGCAGAGCGGTAAATTCCCCCTGTGCCCCCGCAGCAGGCTGAAGCGAGACCGCCGGGAGTCCGGCAATTTCGCCGAGCATGGACTGCATTTCGTAGAGCATTTCCAGCATCCCCTGTGAGTCCTCGGGACGCTGATATGGGTGCAGGTCGCCAATGCCGTGCATCCGGGCGAGCCGCTCATGCCGCTTGGGGTTGTACTTCATCGTACAGCTCCCCAGCGGGTAGAAATGAGTGTCGACGCACATATTCATTGTCGACAGGTTCACGAAGTGACGGACGACATCTCCTTCGGACAGCTCCGGAAGGGACGGGGGAACGTCGGTCAATGCGGCGTCCGGGACCAGTTCCGACAGCGGCCTTTCCGGGACATCGCAGCTTGGAAAGACAGCTCCTCGACGGCCGGAGACCGACATGTCGAACAGTGATTGTGTGGCAAGTGGGTTTCGCATGGGACAATGCTCGTGATCAATTTGAACGCGTTTCAAACGCGAATTGTTTCCAAATCAGATGGGAGAATCTCACCGGACTCATTCCTGAAATTGAAATTGGACAGCAGCGCGAAGTGGCTGCTTCCTACTTCTTCAAGGACTGAACAAGGGCGTCGATTTCTTCACGGGTCCGTGCTTCCGTGACAGCGATCAGGATTCCGTTGTCGACATCGTTTCCGAGGCCGGAAAACCGTTTCAGTTCCGGGCCGATGTCGAAACCGGCAGCTGCGGCTTTGGCAATCACCTCGTCCACAGACAACGATGTGGTGCGAATCACAAATTCCTTGAAGAACGGCGCCCGGAACATCAGTTCGATGCCCGGAACCGTCGCCAGCTGTTCGGCTGCGTAATGAGCCTTCTGGCAGCAGAGTTCGCTCGCTTCCCGCAACCCCTGCTTGCCCAGCAACGACAGGTAAACGGTCGCCCGCAGAGCGAGCAATCCCTGATTGGTGCAGATGTTACTTGTGGCCTTGTCGCGGCGAATGTGCTGTTCCCGCGTCTGGAGTCCCAGTGCGTAGCAGACCCGGCTATCACGGTCGATGGTTTTCGTGATGAGTCGACCGGGCATCTTCCGGACGAACTCGTTTCGGCAGGTGAGAATCCCCAGGTACGGTCCGCCATACTGAAGGGGCGTGCCCAGCGACTGCCCTTCCGCAACGGCGATATCCGCACCGTATTCGCCCGGACGTTTCAGAATGCCGAGGCTGAGCGGATCAAATGAGACAACGGCCAGCGACTTCTGGCGGTGTGCCAGCTCACACAGTCCCTGTGCATCTTCCAGACAGCCGAAGAAGTTCGGGTGCTGGAAAATGACGCAGGAGGTCTGCTCGTCGACCAGCTCGGCTGCTTTGGCCAGATCGGTTCGCCCATCGACGGTGGGGAGAATGACAATTTCAGTCCCCAGATCCCGCATGTAGGTCTGGATGATTTGCAGGTATTCCGGGTGGATTGCTCCGGAAACAGCAATCTTCTTGTCCCTTCCGTTCACCCGGATGGCCATGAAGGCGGCTTCGCTGACGGCGGTCCCCCCTTCGTAGAGACTCGCATTGGAGACATCCATCCCCGTCAGTTCACAGATCAGGGACTGAAATTCGAAGAAGGCCTGCAGCGATCCCTGGCTGGCTTCCGGCTGGTAAGGAGTGTAAGCGGTGTAAAACTCACCTCGACTGGTCACTTCGTCCACGACAGCCGGAATAAAGTGGTCGTAGGCCCCGCCCCCCAGAAAGCAGACACGGTCGGCGACGTTTTTTCGTGCCAGACGGGCAACATGCTGCTGCAATTCAAGTTCTGTCAGGGCGGGAGGAAGGTCCAAGTCCCGCTTCAGTCGAAGTTCCTCGGGGACCTGATCCAGCAGGGTGTCGATGGACGGGACGCCGATCACCTGGAGCATTTCCTGCTCTTCCACAGGTGTACTGTACAGATAGGCCAACTTGTCTTTCTCCTTGAGTGAACTGACCCTCACAACCTGTCAGCTGCCAGACATCCGCGTCGATGAGAGGAGCTGATCAGAATGACCGGAGACCGTCCGGGAGATGAAATTCGACCACGATCGAGAGATAACGAGGGTGATCGCCCGGGGACATCGGCCATCGAGAGCAGATGTCAGATTAAGGCATGCGCGTCAAAAAAACGAATCCACCACGGAGGAAATTCGTTTTCAGGAATGGAGACTTCCTGCCGACAGCGCGACGTCCTCAATTTTGATACGGGAGAGGCAATCCCGGTGAGGACGCAGTGCGCAAAAGCATTGATCGAAGGAGAAAAATCTCAGCTCCGCCTGTCCGGTGTCCTGTTACGCAGCACGGGGATTTTTCATCAGGCTGATCTCATCCGGTTCGATGAACTGGCCGCCGACCTCCCCTTTCTGGCCGGCCCGGATTCGTTTCCAGATCGCCCGGCGCATGGCGGAGTGATAGCTCACGGATGTGGTGAACAGCGTGATCAGGTCGAGAAACTGCGTTTCTTTCGCGAGTTCGGGTTCGAAGATGGTGATGTAGGCATTGTATCCAAACCCGAACAGGGCTCCATCAATCTCTCCGATCCGCCGCCCCTCAGACTCGATCGTGAAATCAGTCCCGATGGAAATCCATTTCCGTTTGATGTTCACATACCACATCCGGTTTCTTTTCATGTGGAAATATCCGAATGAAAAGATGGATGGGATGCGAAAGGTCCGGAAATTCTCCTGAAGGTCCGTCATGTACGGATGGGAATTCAGGGTCGTTGTCATCGACAGCAGGGCCCGTCGGCTGGCAATCGAGTTGTGGACCTCGCTGGTGGTGACTTCCTCCATGGTCCCTACCCACCGGATTCGCTCAGAGTTCCGGAAGAGCTTCATCACCAGACGCCGCCCTTCCAACTGGCTGGGCTGCATCTTCATGACCGGATCGGAGACGATCATTTTGTGGAGACGATCCGTTTCCGCTGCGCTCAGGGCACCACTCGGCTTGATGCGACGACGTAGAACGTCGATTCGATCTTCCTGAAGGGCTTCAAGACGTCGCTGCAGTGTCTCCGGCTTGGGATTCCACGCATCCATTCGCATGGCAGCCAGGTGCGTGTTGATCCATTTTCCGGTCTGCAGATCCTCTTCCATCACCGTCCCGCAGACTTCCATGTTGGCGGTGAACTGCCGGTCATCCGCCATTTTGAGACGCTGGAAGAACTCGCTGTTCGTGGGATGAACGCCCGGAAAGGCCCACATATCGACGTAGCGGCGGGCTCCATCCTTGAGCTTTTTCTTCGAGCGGGTGGAGATAGTGGCCATCGGATCATCCTGGATCACGGGGCGGAAAATGGAACAGACCGTTTAGACCGTTTGCGGGAGGGTGTCGTGCGGAAGGCTGTCGACCTGACCGCGCACGGGGAGCCCGGAAGGCAACCCGGATTGCTACCGCCTGTTCCGAATTCTGCCAAGGCCAGCCCGGAACAGAATCGAAGGAATGTGTTTCTATCGGCAGAAACGGCCTCCCCTATCGATCGCCCTCTCTTCGCGCTTTTGGGATGGAGATAGGGTGGGAGGAATTCGCCCCACTGGAAGTCGATTCTCTAGTGCGATGCGATGCAGCCAAAATAAAAAGACAGCCCCCAACGTACGTCGAAGGCTGCCTGGGAGGTCATCCAAATTAATTGACCGGGTGCACTGAATCCGAAAGAAGTTGCCGGTCCGGGAATCCTAGACTCCCGGGATGTCCAGCTTCTCTTCTTCCGCAATCTTGCGAATCTTCTGCATCGCGCGGGACTCGATCTGTCGGATACGCTCCTTGGTCACATTGAACCGCGATCCGACCTGTTCGAGGGTTTCCGGTTCGGTTCCCCGCTCCAGACCGTAACGATGCACGATGATCGCCCGCTCCCGTTCATCAAGGTTCTCGAGGATATCCAGAATGATTTCATGTTGCCGCCGGTTGATGGCTTCGTCTTCAAACTGGCTTCCGCGGTCGTCCTGTGAGAACTGGAACACTTCGTCCACACCGGTCCGATACCGGTCGAGCAATTTGTGTTCGGCCGGAATCGATCGGGCAAAGTTCTTCATGATCGCCCAGCTGGCGTATGTTGAGAACTTGTTTCCCTTGGTGTAGTCAAACTTCTCAATGGCGCGGATCAGGGACATGTTTCCATCGCTGACCATTTCAAAGAAATTGGTCGACGGTCGCATGTGCCGCTTGGCGATGGAGACCACCAGCCGGAGGTTGCTGCGGATCAGAAAGTTCTTCACTTCCACCGCTTTCTCCAGAAGGGCCTCGATCTCGTCCATCTCTTTCGTCTTCGGTCGGCGGTTGCCGATCTTCTTCTGAAGCTGAGCTGCCTTGAACTTCAGGTAGTTCATCTTCCGGAAGTAATACCCCTCTTCTTCCCGCGATAACAGCGGGACGGAGTACAGACTGGCCAGGTAGGGAGGCAGTCCGGGAGGGGCCTTGACAGCGCCGGATTTCTTTTCCGATTGCGGAGGTGGTCCAAGGATCACCATATCGGCATTCGGCTTGTGAAAGTCCGGGCTGTCCATGTAATCGATCGGGGTCTGCAGCAGGATTTCTGCACGGACTTCCGACACAATGCGATAAATGCTGGTGCGGGTCCGACAGTACTCCTGTGCCAATGCATCCGCAGACATCCCCCCGACGAACTTCTGATAAATCTCGTGCTTGCGATCCGCCGTCATCGGCATGCTCGCCGATGGAAAAATTGCATTTTCGGGATTCAGTTCATCATGTTGTTTGAGGGTGTACCGAATGGTCTCCGGCGAGCGGTTGAACCAGCGGGCGAGTCGCTTACCGACCTCAGCGGGACAAGCCCCATGACGGGCCAGCCGCTGGGCTTTCATGATGATTTCGATCTTTTCCGCTTCACTCAGTTGAGTGAACCGGGCTCCCCGTTCGATTTCTGTGCCGTGTTCGCTGACGAACCGGTCAACAGAAGAACGGAGGAAACCGACGCGAGTTCGGTTGCCGAATTTGAACTTTCGGCTTACCAGTCCTCGTTTCCGCCACCGATCGACTGTTTTCGTCGACACATTGAATTGCTCGCTGAGTTCGTCGACCGTCAGAACCGGTTCGCCCGCTTTTTCAACGGGCATGTCCAGACTGTCGGACAGCTCCTCAACAAACAGCGGCAGATCGTGACGCAGTTCGCTGGCCGTCAGAATCAGGTCCGGATATTTATCAGGACGAAATCCAGTTATCGCTTCACAGAGTTCGGGATAGCGATATGTGGTGTCATCGTCCAGGGCGTTCAACAAATCTTCGGCCCGGTCCATCTGCTCGAGTCGTTTGTCGAGCGGAGCGTAGCGCTTCTGTTGTTCCGTCAGCTGTTTCAGGACGGGATGCTGAAATTTACTTGTCATTGCAAGTCCCTCCCAGTTCTCCGCAGAGAATGGGGGTTCCACTCTCTACGTATTGTGACGTGAACCTTGAATGAGCAATTCCGGTGTCAGGTCTTGCTCCCACACATTCCCCGTCAAACCATTTTGCTTTCAACGGCGATTCTTACAGTGGAAACGTAAAACAGATGCTCCAGGTTCACCGAAAGTTCGCCTGCGAATCACGTTTTTTTGAAAATCGTTCAATTCGTAACTGGGAAGAAAGTTGCAGAAGACGTGCCGCATCCGGGTTGAAATCAGCGGATTATTTTTAAGTTATTTGTCTGCAATTGGTTGTGAAAAAAGATTCGGCCGGAGGTCTGATTGGGAGTCTCCCAGTCAGTTCCGGCCGATGCCGCTAAGGTCAGTTTGAAGACGGATTGTGATCAATTTGTGGTCGATCCTGCTTCCTGCGGAATGGGGGAATCACCAGCGTCCGGTGGAACGGGAGGAGCAGCTGGGGGCGTCACCGCCGGATGCGGAACGTTGGCGGGGACTCCACGGACTTTCAGATAGCCAGCAATGCAGACCACCGCAATTGCGCACAGAATGCTGACTGTCAGCCAGGTCTTTGAGTTTTTCCGCATGGTTGCGAAGGCTGCGACCCGGCCGGGGAGGACCGAGGCAATGAAAAAGACCACCATTGCGAGCAGGATCTTGATCCCCATCAGCATATGGTACTGCTTGTCCCCCTTGTGAAGAGGAAGCATGACCGCAAGGTAGTTATAGAATCCGGTCAGAATCAAAACGGTGATCCCGGCATGGACCCACGGTTTCCAGCGTTTCGTAATGTCCCCGCGAAATGTGTCCCGTTCTGATTCGGGGAGCCGATCCGCAGCGGGTGTCAGCAGGTAGCGGATGAAGATTGCCCCGCCTAACAGAGCAATTGCTCCAAGGACATGAAGACAACGGGACACGACGACCATGGAATCCGGCATTGCTCATCCTTCTACAGAAGCGGTTGTTCTTGAGTGAATGCATTTTATAGAGCGGAACGCTCCTTCACGGTAGGGAGGCCTGGAATTTCCCATTCGTTGACGGCTGGGGTCCTGTGTTCGCAGAGAGCGTGAATTTTCACGTTCGACGGGCATTCCGGTCTTGGGATTCGGACCCGGCGTGGTATGCTGGAGACGTGCTGAAAACGTCTTCGAAGAGCCAGGGACCCCGCCATATGATCAGCATCAAAAGTATTCTTGTTCCGACGGACTTCAGTGAATTCGGAAGGTGTGCGCTTCAGTATGGGGCTGAATTTGCACGCCGGTTTTCCGCACAGCTGCACCTGCTGAATGTTGTTGAAGACATCTATCCGCTCATCCCCGATCCCGGCGGTCTGAATTTTCCTCCCCCGGAAAATATGCTGATGGAGATGCAGGAGGCTGCCCAAAAAGCAATTACGAATCTCCCCCCATCCGAGATCATCGGAGAGACGAGTGTTGTCCGGGAGGTCAGGATTGGTGTTCCGTATCTGGAGATTGTTCGATATGCCCGGGAACAGAATATCGACATGATTGTGATTGGAACTCACGGACGGTCTGGGCTGGCGCATGTGTTGATGGGGAGTGTGGCGGAGAAAATTGTCCGGAAGGCCCCCTGCCCTGTTTTGACCGTCCGCCCGGAAGGCCACAATTTCATCATGCCGTGATACTTCGACAGACGACGTTCGGCGGAGTGGCAACGGCTGATACAGGCAAAAGTTGATACAGGCAAAAGTTGATACAGGCAAAAGTTGATACAGGCAAAACCTGTTCGAGAATACCGGGTTCAAAAATGCGGGAGCATTCATTGGCCGTTTGTGATCGGGGATCCCATGAGTACCCTCCCTTACATTCTCCTGATCTCCCTGATTCCGGCATTTGTGCTGGGAGTGCTGATCCGTCGAAGTCTGAGAGTCAATGAAGTCGATCGTGCAATCCGGCTCTTTCGGCTGCGGCGCGAGGTGCTCGAGGCGAAATTCTTTGATCTGGCGGTTCAGCGGGGAATTCCACGCGGGTTGACCTGGGTGAAGTGTGACTGGAAGCCGGAAGTCCGATTTGCCCGTGATCTTCAGAGTGGCTTGATCACTGCCTTTTGTGATGTCGATATCTATTTCAGCGCCGTCGAAGGGGGAGAGATGGAGGACGTTGAAGCCGTCTCTCATTTTCGTGAAGCATCCGCAGTCTTCCACTACCAGCGGGGGGCTTGGGGGACGGGCGGGAAAGCACTGTTTAACATGAGTCCTTCAGAGGCCATTCATCGACTTGAAGGACAGTATGTTCCCCTCGATCAGCCGGCAAAAGTTGTCAGAAACTGAACTTCCCGAAACAGATGCGGGATGCGTCCAATCTTGAATGTGAACGAGCTTACCAGGTGCTCTCGAGCGCCGTTGCCATTCGCGCATCACGCTGTTCTTCGGATTTCATCGCCAGATTGCGGTGCTCTCGAATTTTTGCCAGTCCATCGGTGTAACAGGTTTTGTGCTGAAGCCGGAGCGCCTGCATTGCCAGTTCTTCGGCGACGTCGTATTCCTGTCGATGATCTGCTGCAATGGCGAGATTGAACAAGGCGGCATGGTTGTTTGGAGAAATGGCGAGCGCTGCCTCCCAGTGTTCCACGGCCTCTTTCCACTTCCCCGCCTCTGCGAGGCGATTCCCTTCTTTCACTTCTCGGCGGCCACGAGTCCAGACGTCACAATTCGCCAGCTGAATTTCTGCTGTGGCTGCCTGTGGAGCCAGCATTGCCATCACATCGGTCAGGCATTGCTGCGTCAGGTCGTTGAGGACTTCGGTTTGAGTTGGAAGTCCCTCACCGTCGTTCGGTCCTTCTCCCGAATAACGATGCGTGAACCGTTTGCTGAAGGTGACATCACCGGTTTCCGCATCCACCAGCCGGAACTCAATCGTTACGACCCCTTCCCGGATCAAGATCTCTCGCGACTCGCGGCTCCGTGCGGCCGACGGAAGAAATGATTGTTTCCCTTCGCCGGGACCTTCTGAAACAATCGCCTTGCGGGCGTGGCGGTCTTCGCATCGATACTCAATGACCGAACCGGTCAGTATCCCTTCAGCCCGCTCTTTTCGTGCCGAGGCAAGGAGCTGTTGAAAGCGGTCCTCAGCGTCGTCTCCGCGTGAATGGCTGACGAGATGGTATTCCCGACCGGATTCCATCGGGAGGGAGACGATTTCAAACTCGTTCTGATACAGACGGGATCGGAGGGCTGAAGTCACTGCCCTCCCCTGATCTCCGCTGAATTCGGTGACTGCAATACGATTGACGTGCCCAACATCAATGGCTGCGGGTTGCCAGAACTGAACCACAGCTGTGCGGACGCATCCACAGCAAAGAAGGGAGAACAGTCCTACTGCCCAAAGCAATCGCATCCGTACCCGCCACATCTAACTGAAAAAATCTCATCCCGATCGTCAGGGGGGATCTCTGGTCACAATGCATGCGGATTGTGAATCGGCTGCAGTGCCCGCTTGCCTTCACTCAGCAGATGTGAGTTAGGATGCAATAACGGCATCGCATCGGCAAAATCTGCGCTTGATGGCAGTTTGCAGCATGTTCACGGATCAGATCGAATTGAGTCCGGGCCCCCCCGGTCCCGGTGCGCATGGTTCTCCCACGGCACTGGGCAAGTTAATATCGACCATTCCCCATCCGGAACGTCGAACATTGTGGACGGGGTCCGGTTAAATTGCAGTTTCTTCATCCAGCTTGAGGCCAAATCGGGTGTCATTACCGTCGCGACAGCAACTGAACCGTGGTCTGGTCGCCATTTTGGCAGTGGGCTGCCTTCTGGCGGGAGCGTGGCTGAGCCTGACCGGAGAACCCGGGGACAACAATCACTTTCTCGGAGGAAGTTTCGTCCGGTCGGGCCTGCTGTTGGGGGCATTCTGGCTCGGAATGCCGACCCGTGGACGTGCGGCCGCATGGGCCAATGTCTCTCCGTGGGTGACATTAGGGGTGATTGCCGCTGTGATCCTGTTGATCCGTCGCCCGCAAATCCTCATTCCGATTATCGGAGCATTCGGCTTCCTGCTTTACGTCATGCCGATCATGACCCGGCTCCTCGGAGCGGAGCGTCCCAATCCCCCGAAACACTGAACAAAATGTTCCAGCGTCACGGTCCCAACTCTCCTGTCCTGAGCGAGTCAATTGGAGAGCGAATGAAAATGGAGTTTCTGTCAGAAGCTGTCGACCGAGAGGAATTCAGTTTTCACTCTGAATCCCGCTCTCTGCTAACACCCGCATCGCGCGATTGCAGGCAGGAAGCAATGCTGTTCCGTGATCTTCACCGGCAAAGATCTCGGTGGTGACATTCAGAAAGGGAATGTTTCTGGACAAAATGTCTGCCAGCTCCCGAACATTGTCGACCTGGCGTCGGGCTTTCAGCATTTCTTCCCGGTCGGAGTCGTTTGTAAATCCTGCAGCTTCTTGTTCCCCAACCGACACATAGAGGCTGGGAAATTCACCCCCTCCGCTCGCTTTATCCTTATTAATCTTCTCTGCAAATGGAGAGATTTCCTTCAAGATTGATCTGTCGTTGACCCAAATAGACGGGCTGCCAGCAAAGTACATCGTGAAGAGATCCGGCCTCTCAAAAAATGTGTGGAGAACAAAAAGGCCTCCCAGTGAATAGCCGAAAAGCATCTGTCGATCAGGATCAATCTTGTATCGGCGTTCGATCTCGGGTTTCAGCGTGTCTGAAATGAACGCTTGGAAGGCAGCGGCCCCTCCTGCCTCCTGACCAATATATGTCCGATGTTGGGGAGGGATGGATTCCCACCAGCCGGGGTCAACAGGAAACAGCAAGTCACGGGTCCGCTGGCGGTAAAATCCCTCGCGCGGGAGTTCGGGATACCCAATTGCGACAATCACTGCATTGGCAAGGCTTCTTTGCCGGTTTGCCGCAGCGACCATTGGAATGATGTCCTTGTTTCCATCGGTCAGATAAACGACCGGAGACCCCGCTTCCGGGACTGGGGCCATCGGTTCGCGGACAAAAATACGGTAAGTCCGCCCCTCTTTTGAATTCAGGTCGAATTGGATGCATCCCGGTAACATGACCGG
>Ga0065721_10052681_pt1 | contig 11411 bp, 7 predicted proteins | sample Mesricmetagenome_FD_59108 | JGI IMG/M metagenome (GOLD analysis project Ga0065721, IMG submission 59108) | Mesophilic microbial community from rice straw/compost enrichment Sample: eDNA_1 v2 (version 2) | ecosystem: Engineered > Solid waste > Grass > Composting > Bioreactor | place: USA: Davis...
GCCGGCGCGTCTCTACGGCTGGCCCGCCCCGCCTGCGTCGCTGAAGAGGATCGTCCAGCCGCCGGACCAGGTCCGCCCCGCATCTTCGGAACGGCATCGGATCACGCTCGAGAACGGGCCGACCGGCGTCCGATAGGCCTCTGCCGGCTCAGGCGTGGCGGGGGCGCACGACAGGCCCGAGGGCTGAAAGCCGCTCACCTCGCCGGACCCGAAGACGATCCCTTCCGGGCTCGCCTCCGGCGCGCGGGAGAAGCTGGCGAACTCGAGATCGACGTGGTCGATGGTCGCGCCGGGCGCGGCCACGATCTCGTCGCGCCGGGTCACGCGACCAGGTTCCAGGACATAGGTCGTCCGGGCGGAGGCGCGCGCGTCCCGGACGGGCGCGTCGCCGCCCATTCGGTCCATGAAGGGCGAGGTGTACCGGATGCGCGTGACGTCGCCTTCGGTGGTCACTTCCACGTCGGTGAACCAGGCCAGGGGCTGAAGCACCGCGCCGTCCGAGAGGGTGAGGCGGGGCAGCAGCTGCGGATAGGTCTCGTCGGGAGAGCCCGCCAGCACCCCGGGCGAGAAGGGGATCGGGAAATAGGGATTGTTCATGTGCTGGCCGGCGCCGCCGTTGATCAGCGGCAGGCCGATCAGTCGGTCGCCGTTGCGATAGGTGACCAGCAGGCGGTCCGCGTCGCCCCGGGCGAACCAGGTGGTGGTCGACCGCGGCAGGGTCTTCAGCCAGTCCTCGAAGCCGGGATCCGGCGCGCGGTCGCGGAAGCCGAGCCGGTTCCAGAGGGCGTTGGTGTAGAAGAGTTGATGCGAAAGGCTGAGGTTTTCGCCCAGGATGCGGTGCTTGCCGCGGTAGGCGTCGGTCTTTCGGCCGTGGTCCCACAGGTTGACCGACCCCGTGCCGGCGTCGAGCCAGAAGTCGGCGTAGCGCGCGGCGATGCGGGAGGAGAAGGCGTAGGCCATGCCCTTCTCCTCCTCGGTCAGCAGGTCCAGCGCGGCGGCGGCGGTCAGCACCTCCAGAAAGGCCGTCTCGCCATAGGTCCCGATGCTGCGGCCGTATTCGAAGCCTTCCCCGCGCAGGTTGAAACGGGGGAGCAGTAGATCGACCGATCTCCGCAGCCAGTCCCGCACCTCCTGCGGGGGCTCGACGCCGGTTTCGATGAACCGCTGGGCGATCTCTCCGATAAGAAGCACGCTGTAGCGGTCGAAGCGTCCGTCGCCGGACGTCTCGTCGGCGAAGCCGTACTCTCCCGAATATTCGCGGAAATGGTCCAGCGTCCTGGCCAGCAGCGCCTCACTGGCGGAGGCGTCCTCCCAGCCCAGCAGATAGCGCAGTCGGGCGATGCTGAAGGCCACGCCGAAATAGTTGTTGGGCAGGTCGATCAGCGTCAGGGTGTCGGTGCGCACGAAGGTGCGCCAGTCCAGCTTCTGGCGCAGCCGGGCGAGGATGGCGGGCGAGACGGCCTGATCCAGCAGCCCGGCCTGATCCAGCTGATGCAGGGCCGAGATGTAGTAGTAGATGCCCCAGGTGTCGTTCTCATCGTCGATGGTCAGTTCGGACAGCTTGCGGAAGCCGGCCAGGAAGCGCGCGCGACGTGGATCGCCCTCGGGCGCCTCGAGCGCGGCGTGAGCCAGGCCGATGGCGACCTTGCCGGGCAGGAACTTGTCCTTGGCTTCGAACACCCTGACGCCGTCCAGCGTCATGTCGCGCCCCTCGGTGATCAGCTGCGTCAGCAGATGGTCCATCTGCGGGGCGATCCGGGCCTCGACGACCGCGTTCATCGCAGGGGCGTCATGGTAGAGGACGCCGCGTTCGACCTGCGCCAGGGCCGCCGCAGGCGTCGTGACGGCGAGAACCAGACCGAGGGCGCACCCCGTCAGAAGCTTGCTTGGCATGGAGATTTTCCGTGTCGGAAAGGGGGACGGCCGAAAACGCGGCCGTCCCGAGATACGCACTGTCCTGGGAGAGGCAGTGACCCGAGTCTACGCAGGTCAGGCCACAAGTTCAACTGGCCTTACCAATTCGCCCGCCGCGCGACCTGCGACGCCGCGAGCAGATAGGCGCCGACGCCGTACAGCTGCGTGTCATCGGCCTGCACCTGGTCGGGCGCATAGCCGACCTGCTGCACCCAACCCAACTTGCCTTCCGGCCCGACCGCCTTCTCCAGCGCCGCCCAGCCCCGCGACACGACCGGTCCATAGGTCGCCCCGTCCAGCAGGCCGTTGTTCACGCCCCAGGCCAGGCCATAGACGAAGAAGCCGGTGCCGCTGGTCTCCGACGGACCCGACGGGTCGAGGAGGGACACGGGCCAGTAGCCGTCCGCGCGCTGCAGCGGGACGATGGCGGCGGACATGTCGCGGTAGAGCGCGATGTAACGGGCGCGACGCGGGTCAGACGCCGGCAGGGAATCGATGACCTTGGCGATGCCGGCGTAGGTCCAGCCGTTGCCGCGGCTCCAGAAAATCTTGCGCCCGCCGGCGTCCCGCCGCTCCAGGAAGCGGCTGTCACGGTAGTAGAGCCGCTCCTGGCGATCATAGAGCACCTCGGTGGCGGCCCAGAATTCCTTGTCCGCATGGGCCGCATAGCGCGGATCGCCGGTCAGCCGCGACAGTTCGAACCAGACAGGCGGGGCCATGAAGAGGGCGTCGCTCCAGCACCAGCGCGCCTGGCATGCCTGTTCGCCGGGCTTGTCCTCGAACAGCAGGGCGACATTGGAGGGGGCGGCGAGAACGGCGTCGAATCGCGCCCGGGTCGGCGCCAGCCGCGCCGAGCGTTCCGGGCCTTCGGCGCGGGCGGCGGCCCAAAGCCAGGTCTGGCCGATGGCGTCGTCGTCCGCGTGACGGGGACGGTCGCCATAGCCCCAGCCGTTCTCACGGCCATGGTCGATCACGGCGTCGACGTACCGCGCCTCGCCGGTCGCGTCGGCGAAGGCGACGAGTCCCGCATAGAAGGCGGCCTGGATCCAGTCGGTCGGATCGGCGGTCTGGCTCTGGAAGGTGCGGACATAGCCGAAGTCGCCCATATGGCCGAGCTGCCAATCGGCGACGCGCGACGCATCCGCCAGCACGGCGGGCGCTGCGACCGCCGGCGCCGCATGACGCGTCGAGGCGCAGGCGCCGAGGCCCGCGCTGAAGGCGAGCGCCGCCAAGGCCGCCGCGGCTTTCGAAAAACGGTTCATCGTCCTCCTCCCAGATTGTGTCCTGACCACCTTCAGGCGGCGGTCGATTATTTGGCCTGACCAATCTTGTCACCGGTGTCATATCTGGTCTAGCCTCTGCGACGATACGACACCCGATCCACGGGTGCGAAGGGAAACGCTCAGAGGGGAGAACTCCATGACCAACCATCCGAAGGGCCTGCGTTCCGCGCTTCTGGCCTCCGCCGCCCTGGCGATCGTCGCCACGCCCGTGCTGGCCCAGGAAGCCGAGACCGCGCCGACGTCCGGCCAGCCGTCCCAGGTGGACGAGGTCGTCGTCACCGGCATCCGCGCCACCCAGCGCAACTCCGCCCAGGTCAAACGCAACGCCACCGTCATCGTCGACGCCATCGTCAACGAGGAGATCGGGGCCCTGCCCGACAACTCCGTCGCCGAAACGCTGGAACGGATCGTCGGCGTCACCGCAGACCGGTTCAAGGGTTCGGCCTCCGAGATCTCGATCCGCGGCCTCGGGCCGTATCTGGGCTTCTCCACCTTGAACGGACGCGAGGTGTCCAGCGGCAGCGGCGACCGGGCCGTGTCGTTCCAGCAGTTCCCGTCGGAGCTGACCAACGGGGTGCTGGTCTACAAGTCGCAGCAGGCCGACTTCGTCGAAGGCGGCGTCTCGGGCGTCATCGAACTGCGCACGCTTCGTCCGCTGGAGTACGGCCGTCGCCGCTTCCAGGCTGAAGGTCGCCTGAACTATCTGCCGTACGCCGACAAGGCGGACGCGGACCTCGGCTCGCGCTTCTCGGCCTCCTATGTCGACCAGTTCGACACGGCGATGGGGGAGGTCGGCCTGGCCCTGGGCGTGGCGACCACGGACTCCACGGCGCCGGAGGATTTCTACACCGCCTCGTCCAGCTTCCGGCCTTGCAACAGCATCAATCCCAATCCGACGGCGGTCACCGGCACGCCCGCCGGGAACTGCACCTTCACCGACGGATCCGCCAATCCGACCTATTTCGTCGCCAACGGCTACAACTTCCGTCAGCTGAACACCGAAGACACTCGCCGCGCCATGGTCGGCAATCTGCAATGGCGACCGAACGACCGCTGGGACATCAACCTGGACCTGCAGCTGTCTACGCGCTCGTCCTTCGAGGACCGGCACGATCTGGCGATCGCGGAGGGTCGTCGCGGCATCTCGCCGATCGACCTGGCCGACAACGGCGCCCTGCTGCGCTATGCGGGCAACAGCTATCTGGAGACGGTCGCTACCGAACGCACCCGTGACGAGGATTACGGCGGGGGCGGCTTCAACGTGCGCTATCAGGCGACCGACGCCCTGGCGGTCATCGGCGACGTCTCCTATTCGCGCACCCACCGCAACCAGGTCGACTTCTCGTCGCGCCTGCGCAGCAACACCCTGTTCGGGCCCAGCGGGCGCGTCGCCTACACCTTCGACCAGGCGTCCAGCGACGTTCCGATCATCGAGTTCGCCACGCCGATCGACCTGAACGATCACGACGCCTACACCGGCAACGCCTATGCGCGCCGGGCCATGGAGGACCGCGTCGACGAGATCGCCGCCGCGCGGGTGGACCTGGTCTATGACCGCACCGGCGTCTGGGAACAGCTGAAGGCCGGGGTGCGCTATTCGGAGCACAACCGCGTCACCGACCTGGACAACGACAACAACCTGGAGAGCATCCCGACGGCGAACACCCTGGCCGGGAACGCCAACTGCCGCGTGGACAACACCGTCAGCGACTGGGGCGAGGACAGCGGCACGAACATCACCAGCTGGGCCCAGTTCGACACCCGCTGCCTGTACAGCGCCTTCGCCGGGACGGACGACCTGGGTCCGCTGCCGGACGCCCGCAGCGCCAGCGACCTGGACATCCAAGAGAACATCACGGCCGCCTATCTGATGGGCAACTTCCGCACCGAGATCGGCGGCATCCCCGTCACCGGCAATCTGGGCGTCCGCTATGTGAAGACGGACGTCACCTCCCAGGGCTGGCGCGGCGCCTACACCCTGGTGACGACGGTCGATCCGGTCACCCAGGTGCCGTCCTACCGACTGGATCCGATCGACGGCAGCTTCGACCCGCTGACGATCGAGCACTCGTACGAGAACATCCTGCCCAGCTTCAACTTCAACGCCGAACTGGCCGAGAACCTGTTCCTGCGCGGCGCGGTCTACAAGGCCATCTCGCGCACCAACATCGAGGATCTGGGCGCGGGCCGCACCCTGATCACCGACGGCGACGCGGCGACGCCGGAGGAGGCGCTGGCGGGCGCCTCGGGCGGCAATCCGCGGCTTGAGCCGCTGGAATCCTGGAACCAGGACCTGTCGCTGGAATACTATCCGGACCCGGACACCACCTTCTCGTTCGCGGTCTACAACAAGTCGATCAAGACGGCGGTGGTGCCAGCGGAACTCAGCTCGCTGACCGAGACCTTCGTCATCGACGGCGTCAGCTATACGGTGCCGGTGGCGCAGGAGACGAACAGCGACGAGGAAGCCTATCTGCGCGGCTTCGAGGTCGCGGTGAACCGGGCCTTCACCAACCTTCCGGCGCCGTTCGACGGCCTGGGCGTCCAGGCCAGCTACACCTACGCCGACAGCGACTTCGAGTACGACGACCCCTCGGCGGTCGACCCGGCCAATCCGCTGATCGACTTCACCGATCCGGTCAGCATTCCGGGCTTGTCCAAGCATGTCGCGACGCTGACCGGCTATTACGAGAAGGGGCCGCTGTCGCTGCGGGCGGTCTACAAATACCGCTCCGACTACTTCAAGCCGTCGGGCCTAACCGCGATCCGGACGGTCGACGACGCGGGATATCTGGACTTCTCGGCCTATTACGATGTCACCAAGAACGTTCAGCTGAAGTTCCAGGCCATCAACATCGGCGACGAACATCAGGTCATGTATCGCCCCGTCGAAGGCAGCCTGGCGGAGACCAGCTACTTCGGGCCCAGCTATTTCGTCGGCGTGCGGCTGCGCTACTGATGCGGGGGCGAGATCGGTTCTCGGCGGTCGCGGCGGCGCTGGTCGTCCTCGCGACCGCGACGGGCGCCCAGGCGGCGCCCGTTTGCCGGGGGTCGGAAGGCTATGCGGCGGACTTCGACGGCCGCCGCACTTTTCTCTGGCGGCCGGACTGGCTGGCGACCACGAAGGCGAGGCTGGGCGAGGATGAGCTACAGCCCGCCTGGCAGCGGCTGAAGGCCAGGGCCGAAGAGGCCCTGACCCGCGCGCCCTACACCGTGGTCGACAAGACCATGACGCCGGCCAGCGGCGACAAGCACGACTATATGAGCATGGGGCCCTACTGGTGGCCCGATCCGTCGAAGCCTGACGGGCTGCCCTACATCCGGCGCGACGGCCGGTTCAATCCGGAGCGCGACGGAGACGGCTTCGACGTCACGGACCTGGAGAACATGAGCCAGGACGTGCAGGCCCTGGCGCTGGCGCAATATTTCACTGGCGACCGGCGCTACGCCGACAAGGCGGCCGAGATGGTGCGGGTCTGGTTCCTGGAGCCGGCGACGCGGATGAACCCCAACTTCAATCACGGCCAGGCCGTGCCGGGCCGCGTGTCCGGGCGAGCCGAGGGCGTGATCGACGCCCATCGTCTGGCGCGGGTGGTCGAGTCGATCGGCCTGCTGGAGCCGACCGGCGCGCTGACGACGGACGAGCAGGCGGCGTTGCGGATCTGGTTCGGCGACCTGGTCGAATGGATGGCGACCAGCCCGATCGGGCAGGAGGAACGGGCGGCCGAGAACAATCACGGCCTCTATTACGACACCCTGATCACCCACTTCGCCCTGTTCGCAGGGCTCGACGATGTCGCCCAGGCGGTGACGGAACGGGCGGCGGTTCGGCGTCTGGATGCGCAGATCGCGCCGGACGGCAGCTGGCCGCACGAACTGGATCGGTCCCGCTCGCTGCATTATTCCACCTGGACCATGGCGGCGGCGTTCGACCTGGCGGACGAGGCGCGGTGCGTCGGGGTCGATCTCTGGAACCATCGGTCCGCCGACGGCCGCTCTCTGCGGGCCGCCACGGACTTCCTGGCCGCATGGGCCGGGCGGGAGCAGGACTGGGCCTGGCCCGAACTGGACAAGACGGAGACGCAGAGCCTGTATGAGGTTCTGCAACGCGCCGCCTGGGCCTGGAACGCGCCGACCTATGCCGCCAAGGCCCGGCTCTTTTCCGAGCGCCACGCCGACCTGGACCTGAACTTGCGCGTGCCGCCCTATGCGCCGGACTGAGGCGTCAGATCGCCGTGCGCCGCGCCAGTTCCTGACGACGGGCGGCGACGTCGTTGCGGGCGCGCTCCATGGCGTCGACTTCGGTCGCGGTCAGCAGGTCCTCGATGACGTGGCCCAGATGCGCGCGCATGGCCTCGCGGGCGCGCGCGGCGTCCCGCGCCTTCAGGGCGTCCAGAATGGCGCGGTGGTCCTCGATCAGCGGACGCACCCCGACCGCCCGGCCGCGCTCCAGCATGGCGGCGCACAGCGGCGAGCGGTAGCGCAGGTCCCACAGGTTCTCGACCACCATCACCATGGCGGCGTTGCGCGTCGCCTGGGCGATGGCGACGTGGAAACGACGGTCCGCCGCCTCGCCGGTGAAGCCGCCGAAGGCGTTCTCGTCGATCATCTGCAGCAGGATGGCGTCCATCTCCGCCAGTTCCGCGTCGGTGATGGTCGTGGCCGCCAGGGCGCAGACCTCGCCTTCGAACAGGCGGCGGGATTCGGTCAGCTCGAACGCGCCGATGTCCAGCTCCGGCGCGGGCGTGTCCGGCCGTGCGTCGGTGACATAGACGCCGGATCCCTGTCGCGTCTCCACCAGGCCGCGGATTTCCAGGGCGATCATGGCCTCGCGCACGGTCGGGCGGCTGACGCCGAACTCCTCGGCCAGGTCACGCTCGGAAGGAAGCCGGCCGCCCGCCTGGTAGCGGCCCTGCTCAATGGCGCCCGCGATCGCGCCGGCGACCTGCTGGTACAGTTTTCGGGTGTCTGCTGTCGAAGTGGTCATGCCAATATATAGTGTAGTTCCCTCCCATCGGTCAGGCCAGCGCCTACCGCGACCAGACAAGCGGCTTTCATGACGACTTCCACCCCCTCTTCCCGACCGGGCGACCTGACCATCGTCGACGCGCGGGTGATCGTGACCTGCCCGGGGCGGAACTTCGTGACCCTGAAGATGGAGACGAAGGGCGGTCTGACCGGGGTGGGCGACGCCACGCTGAACGGGCGGGAGCTGGCGGCCGCCAGCTATCTGACCGACCATGTCATCCCCTGTCTGATCGGCCGCGACGCCCACCGCATCGAGGACACGTGGCAGTACCTCTACAAGGGCGGATACTGGCGACGCGGGCCGGTGACCATGTCGGCCATCGCCGCGGTGGACATGGCCCTGTGGGACATCAAGGCCAAGGCCGCGGGCCTGCCGCTGTACCAGTTGCTGGGCGGCGCCTGCCGCGAGGGTGTGACGGTCTATGGCCACGCCAATGGCGAGACGGTCGAACAGACCGTGGCCGAGGCGAAGAAATACGCCGACATGGGCTACAAGGCGATCCGCCTGCAGTCGGGCGTGCCGGGGCTGAAGTCCACCTACGGCGTGTCCGGCACCTTCGGCTACTACGAGCCCGCCGACGCCGGCCTGCCGACTGAGAACGTCTGGTCCAGCGAGAAATACCTGCGCTCGGTCCCCGCCCTGTTCGAGGCCGCGCGAGAGGCGCTGGGCTGGGACGTGCACCTGCTGCACGACATCCATCACCGCCTGATGCCGATCGAGGCCGGTCGGCTGGGCAAGGACCTGGAGCCCTTCCGCCCCTTCTGGCTGGAGGACCCCACGCCGGCCGAGGATCAGGCCGCCTTCCGCCTGATCCGCCAGCACACCACCAGCCCCCTGGCGGTGGGCGAGGTCTTCAGCTCGATCTGGGACTGCAAGCAGCTGATCGAGGAACGGCTGATCGACTACATCCGCGCCACCGTAGTCCACGCCGGGGGGATCACCCACCTGCGCCGGATCGCGGCGCTGGCGGACCTGTACGGCGTGCGCACGGGTTGCCACGGGGCGACGGACCTGTCGCCGGTGTCGATGGCGGCGGCCCTGCACTTCGGCCTGTCGATCCCCAACTTCGGCATCCAGGAATACATGCGCCACACGGCCGAGACCGACGCGGTCTTCCCCCACGCCTACCGTTTCGCCGACGGCATGCTGCACCCGGGCGAACAGCCGGGGCTGGGCGTGGACATCGACGAGGCGTTGGCCGCCCAGCATGACTACAGGCGCGCCTATCTGCCCGTGAACCGGCTGGAAGACGGGACGCTTCACAGCTGGTGAGGGTCTGACCTTCGCGGCGCGTCAGGCCCGCAGCCGATAGCCGACGCCAGGTTCGGTCAGTAGGAGGGCGGGTTCGGCGGCGTTGGCCTCCAGCTTCTGTCGAAGCTGGCCCATGACGACGCGCAGATACTGGGTGTCTTCGGCGTGGGCCTGACCCCAGACGGCGATGAGGATGTCCCGGTGGCCGATGACCTTGCCGGCGTCGCGGGCGAGGCGGGCGAGGACGTCGTATTCCTTGGGCGTGAGCCGAACGGGCTGGTCCTCGCGGCTCACGAGGCGGCGTTCCAGATCGATGGTCACGTCGCCGATCTGGAGCGGGCCGGTCGGCGCCGGATGTCCCGCCTTCTGACGCAGGTGCGCGCGGAGGCGGGCCAGCAACTCGCCGACGCCGAAGGGCTTTTCGACATAGTCGTCGGCGCCCAGGTCCAGGGCCGCGATCTTTTCCGCCTCGCGGTCCCGGGCCGACAGGATGATGATCGGGCCGGCGTAGAATTCCCGGGCGCGGGCGAGAACGTCCTTGCCGTCCATGTCCGGCAGGCCGAGGTCCAGCACGACGGCGTCGGGGCTCCACAGGGCGATGCCGCGCAGGCCCTCCTGACCGCTGTCGGCGCGCTTCGGTTCGTAGCCGGCGGCGTCGAGCGCGGGAGAGAGAAAGCGATGGATCTGCGGCTCGTCGTCGATGACCAGCACCTGGGGGCGGACGGCGGGCATGTCAGAGAAGGTCCGGGTGGGTGACGATCGCCTTGGGCAGGCTGATCAGGATGCGGGTGCCCCGGCCGTCGTGAATGGGGCTGGCGGCGGCGATGCGGCCGCCCATGGCCTCGACGAACCCCTTGGCGATGGCCAGGCCGAGGCCGGCGCCCTTGGAACGGTCGGTGGATTCCTCCATCCGCCGGAACTTGTCGAACACCCGCTCCAGCTCGGCGGTGGGGATGCCCTTGCCTTCGTCCTCGATGGAGATGACGACCGAGCCGCGATCCTCATAGGCGGCCAGTTCGATGGCCGTGGCGTCGGGGCTGTAGGCCACGGCGTTCTCCAGGATGTTGACCAGGGCCTGCTCCAGCAGCCCTTGATCCACCATGACGAGGCTGAGCTGCGCGGGAAAGTCGCGTGTGATCGTGCGTTGGCCCAGGCGGCGCTCGGTGCGGCGGGCGGCGGCGTTCAGGACGTCCCGCACATCGGTCCAATCGCTGCGGATGTTGAGACCGCCGCCTTCGAGGCGGGTCATGTCCAGAAGGTCGCCGACATAACGGCTGAGACGCTCGGCTTCTTCGCGGATGCTGAGCAGCAGGTCGCTGCGCACGGCGGGCTGAAGCCGGTCGCCGAGGTCGATCAGGGTGGTCGAGGCCCCGAGCACCGTCGAAAGCGGCGTGCGCAGATCGTGGCTGACCGAGTTCATCAGGGCCGAACGGAACCGGTCCGTGCGCTGCAGTGTCTCGGTCTCGACGGCCCTGCCCGCCAGGTGGGCGCGCTCGATGGCCACGGCGCCCTGGTCCAACAGGGCGAAAGCCAGCCGTTCCTCGTCGGAGCCGGGGGCGACATCCGACGTATCGAGCCCCGCCACCCCCGCGCGACCGCGCACGCCGTCCAGGGGCCGAAAGGTCCAGCGGCTCTGCGGCAGGGTGCCCGTGCCGCGTCCGGCGGGCTCGCCCTTCTCCCAGGCCCAGCGCGCCGCCGCCATGGCGTCGGGACCGAGCGTCTGGGGTTGGGGCGCGACGGCGGCGACGGTCAGGTCGTCCTCCGCCGGCAGCAGGACGATCGCCGGAGCGCCGGCGGCGGCGGCCGTCTGCTCGGCCAGGATGCGTGCGACCTCTTCCGGGCGACGCGCGCCGGACAGGCTCTGGCTGGCGGCGAGCAGGGTCGAAACCGCCGAGGCGCGGCGGCGGGCGGCCAGGGCCTGACCGCGCACGCGG
>Ga0065721_10006473_pt1 | contig 11410 bp, 12 predicted proteins | sample Mesricmetagenome_FD_59108 | JGI IMG/M metagenome (GOLD analysis project Ga0065721, IMG submission 59108) | Mesophilic microbial community from rice straw/compost enrichment Sample: eDNA_1 v2 (version 2) | ecosystem: Engineered > Solid waste > Grass > Composting > Bioreactor | place: USA: Davis...
ATTTCTCGGTCAGCGAACCGGGGCTCATATAGGCATCGAACAGGAAGACCAGGTTTTCCGGCTCATAGCCGGTTTCCTCCACGGCCTCGCGGCGCGCGGCAATGTCGGGCGCCTCGCCGTCTGTCAGGCCTGCCGGGGCCTCGATGAGCCAGGCCGGATCGCCGTTGACATGAGCGGCAGCCGGAATTGGCGCGTCAGGATCAGCGTGCGCTGGATGGGCGCAAACAGCAGCACGGCGGCAGCGCTGCCGTGGTCATAGACTTCGCGGCGCACGGTCTGCCGCGTACCATCGCGGCGGACATGATCCACCTCATAGCGGTCCAGCCGCCCCCAGTCGCGGGCGAGAGGGGTGATGCTCCTGATAGTAACAGGTTCGGTCATGAAGGCTCCTTGGTCGGCCCGTCTTCTGCCCGAAACCAAGCCGGGCGACCAGTGCGCAATCCTGAATGCCAGCTAAACGATGAGTTCACGGCGGAGTGAAGTCGGCCTCGTTAGAAGGGCGCCCATCAGCGGCGACCGCAACGGCGCCGCACGCTTCAAGGGAAACTAAAACTATGTCGAACAAGACTTTCACCATCGCCTTCGCCCTCGCCGCCTTTGCCGGCCTTGCCGCCGCCATGCCTGCTCAGGCCGCGACCCGCGCGGTCGACATTCATGCAGAACTGTTCGCCGACCGCTGTATCGCCCAGGGCGGCGTGGTCAGCGCTGCCAGCCCGGCCCTGGCCTGCCAGACTCCGGAAACCGTCGTCGTCTGCAGCTTCGTGACTCTCAACCGCGCCCATTGCCAGTGGCCGGGCATTGAAGGCCAGATCGCGGTGAACCGCATCATCGGCATGCAGGATGCGCAGTCGCTCGGCGGTTCGTCGGGCCAGGCGCCGAAGAAAAACGGCGGCATCGACCTGCCTGACCTGCCGCTGGATAACGGCAATGGCGGCGGTGGCGGCATCGACCTGCCGGATCTGCCGATCGACAACGGCAATGGTGGCGGCGGCGGTATCGACCTGCCCGACCTGCCGCTCAATAACGGCTGATCTCAGCCTGTCGGCAAGCACACCCTCCCGGAGACGGGAGGGTGTTTTGCTTTCTCAGGTCAGAACTCGTTCCAGTCCTCGGCAGTGGCGCCGCCATGGCGGCCGCCCACCAGCCGCGCCTTGCCCCGTGCGCGCGACGCGACATCAACGCCTCGCCCCTGCTCGGCAAGACTGAAGGTCTCGACAATGCCGTCGAGCCGGCCGGCCTGGCCCTCGGTCTGCTCGATCGAGGCATTCATCTCTTCCACCAGCGCCGCATTGTGCTGGGTCATCTCGTCCATCTGCTGCACGGCCACATTGATCTCGGCAATGCCCGAGGCCTGGGCCTGGCTGTCGCCGGCAATGGATTCCATCAAGCTCGCCGTGTTGCGGACGCCGGTCATGATATCGCCCAGCCGCCCAGCCACATCGGCGACCAGCCTGGTGCCGCTGCGGACTTCCTCGGCACTCTGCTCCACCAGCATCTTGACGTCTGCGGAAGCTTGCGCAGCGCTTTGCGCCAGGCGCCGCACTTCCACGGCCACGACGGCAAAGCCCTTGCCCGCCTCGCCCGCCCGCGCCGCCTCGACCGACGCGTTCAGTGCCAAGAGGTTGGTCTGGAAGGCAATGTCGTCGATCAACCCGATGATCGAGGCAATCTTGCCCGAGGAAGTGGTGATGCGTTCCATGGCCTCGGTGGCCTGGCCCATTACCGAACTCGACGCTTCGACAACGCGCGTCACCTGCTCGGCGCTGCCGCTGGCTTCGCGGGCCCGTTCGGCATTGAGCGACACCGTGCCGGCCATCTGCTCCATCGTGGCCGAGGTTTCTTCGATCGTCGCTGCCTGTCGCGTGCTGCGCTCGGAAAGGTCATTGGCCCCGGCCAGGATTTCGCTGGTCGCGGTCTTGAGCGCCGAGGACGTGTCGCGCAGGTCGGCAACAATGCTCTGCAGCTTGTCGGCCACCGCATTGGTGCTGCTGCGCAGCTTGTCGAAGGCGCCGGAATACTGGCCCTGCATGCGTTCGCGCAGATCGGCACGCGCCAACGCCCCCAGCACCCGATCGGCTTCGCCCAGGGTGGAGCCGATGGCGGCCAGCATGCCGTTGAGATTGTCGGCAATACGGTCGATTTCCGCATCGTTGAAGCGCTCGTCAATGCGATGACCGAAATCACCGGCCGAGGCACGTTCGATCACGCGGTCGAATGCGGCCTGGAACCGGGCCATCGTCTCGGCGCGGGCCGTGGCCTGGCTCGCATGCCGCCGCTTTTCGCTTTCGGCCTGCTCGACGGCCAGCCCGTTGTCACGGAAGGTTTCGAGCGCCCGTGCCATGTCGCCCAGCTCGTTCTGGACATGGCTGCCTTCTATCTCGACCTGATAATTGCCGCCGGCCAGTTCCCGCATCGTCTGCGTCATCCGGGCTATGGAATGGCTCAGCCAGCGCGCGGTGAGCACGGCCAGGGCCAGCCCGGCCAGGAGGCCAATACCGCTGACCGCCATGATGAGTACCAGCTCGCGCGCCTGCGCTGCTTCGATCTGCTGGCCCAGCAGGTCCTGCGTCGCCTTGGCACGATCGGACATTTCGCCATAGAGCCCACTTATCTCGGTGCCCATGGCGAGGAGCTTGGTGGTCGGGGCACCGGCATCGGCATTCTGGCCGAGGGCGGCGATAAGCGCGGTGAATTCCGTATCATACGCGCCGGCCAGCTCGGTTACCCGGGCAATGGCCGCAAGCGAGGCCGGATCGTGCTCGAAAAAAGCAAGGCCATCGGCATCGGTCGTGCCGACATCGAGGATCATGTCGCGGACACCGGCTTCCTTGGCGGCGGCGGGCGCACGCAGGTAATCGGCCAGGTCCTGCCGCATGGTTTCGACATCGCGGACATAGTCGTTGATCTCGAGCGATTGCCGCGCCGCGAAGCGATACTGCTCGAACAGCGCCTCGGCATTGCGCATCATGGCGATGGCGGCCCCGCCAACGATGAACACGATGAGCACGATGGCCCCGAAACCGGCATAAATACGCGCCTTGACGCTGGTGAGAACAGGCATGGTCGGAACCTCCGACCTATAAAATTCCACGGATGGATTAAAACTTCTTTGCGTTTCGGTAACCATGCCGCGAGCGGTGGCAGGGAGACGATCGCTCGCAGCTTGCGCAGGCTGCTTATTTCCCGGGCAATCCCTTGCCTAACATGTCAGCCTGAAATATCTTCGTCATAAAGATACTTTGTGGTTGGGATAGATATGCCGAAACGTCGGGAGCTCGAAGACCGGGTCGGTGCTGCCCTGATGCAGATGATCCGCCGGGCCGAGGAATCGCAGGAGCGGGCAGCCCGGCACCAGGGCATGCATCCCACCGATTTCCGCTGCCTGGGCTACCTGCTGGCGCGCGGCGAACCCGTCAGCCCGCGCGACATCATCTCCTATCTCAGCCTCACCTCGGGCGCGGGCACGGCCCTGCTTGATCGGCTCGAAAGCGCCGGCTTCATCCGCCGCGAGCGCCATCCCGAAGACCGGCGCAGCGTGCTGATCGTGCTCGACGCAGAAGCAGCAGCCGAGCCGCTGGCTTTGCACGAGCGCATCCGCGCCGAATATACGGCCGCCACGGCCGACCTTTCCGAAGCGGGCCTTGCGGCCATCGCCACCTATCTCGAGCGCGTTCAAGCCCTCTCGGAGGAAATGAACCAGGCTCTCTACCGGCAAGCGGAGTCGGATTGATCCGTCTCCTCACGCAAACATTCTGGAGTTGAGACGATGAGTAGCGAAAGCGGGGGCAAGTCTCCGCATATCGTGGAGCGGGGGCTGATGTGGCTCTTCGCCGTGGTCCTGGGCGTCATGGCCCTGATCTATGTTGGGGCCGGCGCCTATCTCGCCAGCCTGGGTGGCTCGCTTTACTACGTGATTGCCGGCCTGCTTTTCCTGGTCTCGGCCATACTGCTGTTCCGTGGCCGGCGCCTGGGCGCCTGGTTGTTCGGCCTGACCCTGGCCATTTCGGTGGTCTGGGCGCTGTGGGAAGTCGGTTTTGACGGCTGGGCGCTCATGCCACGCCTGATGATCCCCGTCGCCTTCGGCATCTGGCTGCTGCTGCCCTGGAGCCAGCACGCGCTTGCCGGCAAGCTGGATTTCGCCGGCAAGGTCCCGGCCGGCGCCGCCGGCCTCATCGCCGCGGGTACTGTGGTATCCGTCGGCCTGGGCGCCGCGCTCTATGGCATCAATGCGCCCAACCTGCCGGCCGATCCGCGCTTCCAGACCGGTTTCGGCGCTTTCCCCGCCGCCAATGGTGCGGCGCCTGCCGGCCAGACCGGCGCAGACTGGCCCTATTTCGGCGGTGACCAGGGTGGGCAGAAGTTCACTCCGCTCGACCAGATCACCCTCGACAATGTCAAAAATCTCGAAGTCGCCTGGTCGGTGGATGTGGGCCAGATTCCCGCCAACAATTCCACGCCCATTAAGGTCGGCGACGCCATCTATATGTGCAACGGCTTCAGCCAGGCCTTCGCGCTCGACGCCAAGACCGGCGCAGAACGCTGGATGTATGATGGCTCGGAAGGTCATGGCGGCACCTGCCGCGGCGTGACCTATTACCAGGCGCCGGGCCTGACCGGGGACTGCGCGGAGCGCGTGCTGTTCGGCACGGCCACCGCCAAGCTGATCGCGCTCGATGCCCGGAGCGGCCAGCTCTGCGCCGATTTCGGCCAGGGCGGCATCGTCGACCTGCTGGTCGGCATGCAGGACCATGAAGGCAAGATCATCGGCGGCTATTATTCCATCACTTCTGCACCCGTTTTCGTGCGCGGCAAGGTCGTGGTCGGCGGCTGGGTCACCGATGGCCAGTATTGGGGTGAGGCCTCGGGCGTCATCCGCGCCTTCGACGTGGTAACCGGCGACCTCTCCTGGGCCTGGGACATGGGCCGCCCGGATCGCACCGGTGCACCGCCGGAAGGCGAGAGCTATACCGTGGCCACACCCAATAGCTGGGCACCCGGCACGGCCGATGAGGAACTCGGTCTGGTCTATCTGCCCACGGGCAATGCGACGCCGGACTTCTTCGGCGGCCAGCGCCGCGAATTCGACGACCAGTTCAATTCCTCGGTCGTGGCACTCGATGCCGAGACCGGCCGCCTGCGCTGGTCGTTCCAGACCAAGCATCACGACATCTGGGACCATGACGTGGCCTCCCCGGCCTCGCTGCTCGACCTGCCCGACGCCAATGGCGTCATGCGCAAGGCATTGGTGCAGCCCACCAAGGCCGGCGAAGTCTTCGTGCTCGACCGTGTGACGGGCGAGCCGATCTTCCCGGTCACCGAAACGCCGATGCCACAGGACGGCATCGTGCCTGAGGAGCGCCTGTCACCGACCCAGCCCTTCTCCAACAGCCTGCCGTCCTTCCGCAGCGCGGACCTAACGGAAGCCGACATGTGGGGCATCTCGCCTTTCGACCAGCTCTATTGCCGCATCAAGTTCAAGCAAGCGCGCTATGAGGGGCCGAATACCCCGCCGGGCCTCACCCCGTCGGTGCAGTCGCCGAGCACCTTCGGCGCCATGAACTGGGGCGGCGCCTCGGTCGATCCCGTCAATGGCGTGATGGTGGTCAATTCCAACCGCTTCGCCAGCTATATCGAGCTGCTGACGCGTGAAGAAGCCGACGCCAAGGGCGCCAAGCCGCAGGGCGAATGGGGCGATCGGCGTGAAGTGGGCGGACTGGTGGCCCAGGCCAATGTGCCCTATGCCGCCGAGCCCTATTTCTGGCTCACCGCGCTCAACATCCCGTGCATCGATCCGCCCTACTCCTACCTGAGCGCGGTGGATCTCAACACCGGCAAGCTGCTCTGGTCGCAGAGCTTCGGCTCGGCCCTGGGCAGCGGCGCGCTGGGCATTACCTCGCCCTTCGAGATTCCAATGGGTACCCCGACCCATGGCGGCTCGATGATCACCGCGAGCGGCCTGCTCTTCATCGCCGCCAGCAAGGACAACCTGTTCCGCGCCTATGATCTCAAAACCGGCAACGTGGTCTGGCAGGCCGAACTGCCGGCAGCCGGCGGGGCGCCCATCAGCTATACGGTGGATGGCGAGCAATATGTCGCCGTTGTCGCTGGCGGCCAGGGCGCCATCCAGTCGCGCTATTCGACCAAGGTGGTGGCCTACAAGCTGCCGAACTGAGTTGAACCAGAGTGGCCGCGAAGAAATTGCGGCCACTCTTTATGCCTGCCGCAGATGCTCGGCCCGCAGGGCGTCCATCTGGGCTTGCTCGGCCCCCGGTCCGGCGCGATCGCGCGCCTCGCCAGTGGCAGCCAGCGCCGGGTCGACCGGCATGTGTTTGCGGCTCCAGCGGCTGATCTGCGCGATGATGGGCAGGAGTTCTATGCCCTTTTCCGTCAGCGAATAGATGGCCTTGAGCCGATGACTCGGATCACCAGCCTTGCTGATGATGCCCGCCTCCACCAGCATGGCCAGCCGGTCGGCCAGGATATTGCTCGAAATGCCCTCATCCGAGGCGAGGAATTCGCGGTAGTGGCGTTTGCCCGCGAACATCATGTCGCGCACAATGAGCAAGGTCCACTTGTCCCCGAAGACTTCGAGGCCGAGGTTGATCGGGCAGCCGGAGCGATAGATGTGATCGGTCATGGCTTGACTCTGCCATTTATGCTTGTAAAAAGCAATCACTTGCATTTTGCAATCAAAGGAGGAGCCGATGTCGACCTTTGTCATCGTCCACGGCGCATGGACGGGGAGCTGGGACTGGGATCGGGTGGCTGAAAGGCTGCGGGCGAGGGGACACGCGGTCCATGTGCCGGCGCTGAGCGGATTGGGAGAACGTTCGCATCTGGCGCATTTCCCCATTACGCTCACCACTCATGTCGACGACATCATCAACGAGATGGCCTGGCATGAGCTGACAGATGTCGTGCTGGTCGCCCATTCCTATGGCGGCTTCGTTGCCACTGGCGTGCTGGAGCGCGCTGCCGATCGCGTAGCCTCCGTCGTCTATGTAGACGCCTTCATTCCCGCTGACGGCCAGTCCTTCGAGGATATCATGGGCGAAAAGCTCAGCGGCCCGGTGGTTCCCGTCCCCGAGATCGGGGACGGCGAATATCCTACCGAGGCCGAAAGCAACCGGGTCGCGCGCCTCGCCACGCCGCAGCCCACCGGCACTTTCACCGAACGCCTCAAGGTCACCGGCGCCTATCTCAAGGTGCCGCGCAAGACCTATATCCTGGCCACCGGCTGGGACGGTTTCGGCTCGGTCGCCGCGCCCCTGCGGGACGATCCGGCCTGGAGCGTCTTTGAGCTCCCCTGCGGCCACGACATCCCGCTGCTGATGCCGGAGGAACTGGCCGGATTGCTGGAACGGGCTTGAAGAAAAGCCCGGCATCGCCGGGCTTTTGCTGCGGGCCGCTACTGCACCGGGGCGTCGAGGAAGGCGATGGTGGCTTCGCCCGGCCGCGTGTCGTTGAAGATATTGTAGTGGGTGGCGTTCGGAATGATGGCCAGGCGGTTGGCATTCATGCCCGACCCATCCCACAGCGCATCCTGCTGTCCCCCGCCGAGCAGTTCGAAGAAGCTGGCAATGTGGCTGGTGCGCACGGCGTCCCAGTCGCCATAGATTAGCAGCGTGGGCGCCTTGATCTGCTCAACCGCGGCGGACCAGTCGAAATCGTGCTGCATCATCGCCGCGACCTGCCCGATCAGCACCGGGAAGTTGTTCACGTCGGGCGCCACCGCCGCATAGCTCTCATAGAGCGGCGAGCCCTTCATACCCTCGGCCATATCAGGCGTCATCGAGCGCATGCCCTGCTGGTTGTAGTCGTGCCAGCCCGCCCAGGCATAGGGCGCGGAGACGACGACCAGCCGGTCCACGAGCTCCGGATGCTGGATCGCCACGCGCAGCGCCGTGCCGCCGCCAAGCGAATAGCCCATGATGTCGGCCTTTTCGAAGCCGAGATACCGGATGACGCCGGCCACATCGTCGGCCATGGCCTCATAGCTCATCGGGCGGTCGAAGGGCAAAGTATGGCCATGCCCCTGCAGGTCGATGGCGATGACCTGGCGGCCCTGCGCCAGCAGGGCGACATTGGGTCCAAACATGTCAATATTGGCAAGGCCCCCGTGCAGCAGGACAAGCGGATCGCCTTCGCCATAGATGGCATAATAGACTTCGACGCCATTGACGGGGGCGTAGCCGGATTTCGACGGGGCGGGCAACATGGCAGCTCCTTGCGTGGATGGGTCGGTTTGCTGGGCAAATGCTGGGAGCGCCATGAGCGGGGCCAGCGCGGCAGTCAGTGACAGAAAGGTGCGTCTCAACATGGGAATCTCCTCTTCTCTGCCCTGACGACGAGCAGGCAGAGACAGATTCGACATGCCTGCCCACGAAAGCGCGCCCCCCGCACACCGTGTTCGCTATACGAACAAAGTGCGGAATGCGCCAAAAGTCTGAGTTCAGCGCTTTGATTTTGTAATCTTTGGGCGTTAGAAGTCTCGAACCATTCCAAACTGCGAGCGGCAGAGCCGCACGCCAGCGAGGCTTCATGACGGTTCGTTCCCGCCCCCTTTCTCCGCATCTGCAGATCTACCGCTGGACCATCACCATGGCCATGTCGATCGCCCACCGCGCCACCGGCATCGCCAATTATGCCGGCACGGTGCTGCTGGTGATCTGGCTCGGCGCCGCCGCCAGCGGGCAGGAAGCGCTCAATGTCGTCAATGACATCTATGGCTCCTGGTTCGGCCAGCTCGTGCTGTTCGGCTATACATGGAGCCTGATCCATCACATGCTGGGCGGCATCCGCCATTTCATCTGGGATTTCATCATCGGCATGGAGCCGGGACAGCGCGAGGCGCTGGCCTGGGCCAATCTGATCGGTTCCATCGTCCTGACCCTGCTGGTCTGGACCATTTTCGTCTGGATGGCATGATGCGCGATACCATCATCACCCGCGACATGGTCGCCAATCCCAAGACGGCCTATGGCAACAAGAAGGCCTCGACCCGCCACTTCATCACCCAGCGGGTAACCGGGGCGATCAATATCGTCTTCCTGCTCTTTTTGCTGTTCATCGTCGTGCGGCTGGCCGGGCAGGACCGGGTCGACATGGTCACCGTGCTGGGCAATGCCTGGATCGGCCTGCCGCTGGCGGCCTTGCTGGTGGTCGTGACCATCCACATGCGCAACGGCATGCGCGATACGCTGGAAGACTATTTTGCCGGCAGCCTCTATCGCCTGCTGATGCTGCTCAACACGCTGTTCTGCATTCTCGTCGCGGTGGCTGGCGTCGCCGCGCTTCTCAAGCTCGTCTTCTGGGGTTAGCCGATGGCCACTTACGAACTCATCGACCACGAATTCGACGTGGTGGTGGTCGGCGCCGGCGGCGCGGGCCTGCGCGCTACGCTCGGCATGGCCGAGCAGGGTTTCAATACCGCCTGCATCACCAAGGTCTTCCCCACCCGCAGCCACACCGTGGCGGCGCAGGGCGGCATTGCCGCATCGCTCCAGAATATGGGCCCAGATAGCTGGCAGTGGCACATGTATGACACCGTCAAGGGGTCGGACTGGCTGGGCGACAACGACGCCATGGAATATCTGGCCCGCGAGGCGCCCGCGGCCATCTACGAGCTCGAGCATTACGGCGTGCCCTTTTCGCGCACGACTGAGGGCAAGATCTACCAGCGCCCCTTTGGCGGGCACATGACCGAATTCGGCGAAGGCCCGCCGGTGCAGCGCACCTGCGCCGCCGCCGATCGCACCGGCCACGCCATCCTGCACACGCTCTACGGCCAGTCGCTGCGCAACAATGCGCAATTCTATATCGAATATTTCGCCCTCGACCTGATCATGGGCGACGACGGGTCCTGCCAGGGCGTCATCGCCTGGAAGCTCGACGACGGCACCCTGCACCGCTTCCGCGCCAAGTTGGTCGTGCTGGGCACCGGCGGCTATGGCCGCACCTATTTCTCGGCCACTTCCGCTCATACCTGCACTGGCGACGGCAATGGCATGGTGGCCCGCGCCGGCTTGCCGCTGCAGGACATGGAATTCGTGCAGTTCCACCCCACCGGCATCTATGGCGCCGGCGTGCTGATCACCGAGGGCGCGCGTGGCGAGGGCGGGTATCTCACCAATTCGGAAGGCGAGCGCTTCATGGAGCGCTATGCCCCCAATGCGAAAGACCTGGCGTCACGCGACGTGGTCAGCCGCTGCATGACGCTCGAAATCCGCGAGGGGCGCGGCGTCGGTCCCAAGAAGGACCATATCTACCTCCACCTCGATCACCTCGACCCCAAAGTGCTGCATGAGCGTCTGCCGGGCATTACCGAAAGCGCCAAGATTTTCGCCGGTGTCGACCTGACGCGCGAGCCCATCCCGGTGCTGCCGACGGTGCACTACAATATGGGCGGCATTCCCGCCAACTATCACGGCGAAGTGCTGAGCCCGACACCCGACAATCCCGATCGCGTCGTGCCCGGCCTGATGGCCGTGGGCGAAGCCGCCTGCGCCTCGGTGCATGGCGCCAATCGGCTGGGCTCCAATTCGCTGACCGACCTCGTGGTCTTCGGGCGCGCCGCCGCCCTGCGCGCCGGCCAGGTGCTCGACAAGGCCGCCCCGGTGCCAGGCATCAACAAGGCGCAGGACGACAAGATCCTCGCCCGCTTCGACCGTCTGCGCAATGCGTCGGGCTCCCAGCCCACCGCCAAGCTGCGCGACGAGATGCAGCGCACCATGCAGGCTGACGCCGCCGTGTTCCGCACCTCCGAGTCGCTCAAGAACGGCGTCAAGGGCATGACCGAGATTTACGGCCGCCTGAAAGACGTGCAGGTCAGCGACCGCTCGCTGATCTGGAACACCGACCTGGTCGAAACGCTGGAGCTGGAAAACCTCATGGCCAATGCCATGGTGACCGTGGTCTCGGCCGAAGCCCGCCACGAAAGCCGCGGCGCCCATGCGCATGAGGATTATCCCAGCCGCGACGACGAGAACTGGCGCAAGCATACGCTGAGCTGGATCGACACCGATACCGGCGCCGTGCGCCTGGGCTATCGCCCGGTTCATGTCGATCCGCTGACGCCCTACGACCAGGGCGGCATCGATCTCAAGAAGATCGCGCCCAAGGCGCGCGTCTACTGAGCGGCGGGAGACCGGCATGTGCCAGCATTGCGAAGGCTATGACCACACAGAAGACAAGGCGGCGTTGGGCGCTGCCCTGATCCGGCGCCAGCAGGAGAAGCAGGCTTCCGTTACCGCGACAGCCACGCCGCGCGGCCACGACCACCGCTCCGCGCCCGGGACGGCAAAGACCGAAGGAACGCAACAGGCATGACGAATTCGGCGGGATATTCGGGCACGCCCCTGGCGCAGAAGCTGGGGCTGAAAGATGGGAGCCGCGCGCTCTTCATCGACAT
>Ga0065721_10052677_pt1 | contig 11409 bp, 9 predicted proteins | sample Mesricmetagenome_FD_59108 | JGI IMG/M metagenome (GOLD analysis project Ga0065721, IMG submission 59108) | Mesophilic microbial community from rice straw/compost enrichment Sample: eDNA_1 v2 (version 2) | ecosystem: Engineered > Solid waste > Grass > Composting > Bioreactor | place: USA: Davis...
GAGCTGGACAATTTGCTTGCTGACCGCACTTTGCGTGAGGTGCAACTCTTCAGCGGCACGCGTGGCGCTCAGGTGGCGCGCGACGGCCTCGAAAGTCTGTAGGGCCGAAATGGGGGGTAAGGGACGCTTCTTTGCCATGGCTGCGTTGCTCCAGTGCCTGATCGAGATCCATGCCCCGGACGTTTTCCCACTTATGAAATTTCAGAATCAACTCAGAACCAGATTTTCTCACTAAAAGCGTTTTTCGAGACCACACGTGCACGAATCAGTTCCGGTGTCGATATAGCTCACTCCCTCGGCAAACTGACGCACCAACTCAAATCGCGACAGGCCCCACTTTGACGCATACCTCTATTCCCCCTGGGGTTATTCCCAATTATGTTACATACCATTCAGTCGGTATCTTTGTCCCCCTTGAAGTCATCACCTGAAACATCAAAGGCGCATTTCCATGCTTCCCAGTGTCGCGGACTATCGACTCGCTGCATCCAAACGGCTTCCTCGTTTCGCATTCGACTATCTCGAAGGTGCGGCGGAAGACGGCGATGCAATGCGCCGGAACCTGGAAAGCTTCAAGCGCTTGGTACTGAGGCCCCGCGTGCTGCGGGACGTCTCAAAATGCTCGATTGCCACATCCCACTTCGGCGTTTCCGCCGCTGCCCCCATGGCAGTGGGGCCCACGGGCCTGAACGGGTTGTTCTGGCCCAAGGCCGATGAGATCTTGGCCGCAGCCGCCGCCGAGCGAGGCCTGCCTTTTGTATTGTCGACGGCGTCGACCTCGCTATTGGAAGACGTGCGCGCCGCTGCACCCCAAGGCGACCTTTGGCTGCAGCTGTATGTGCAGCAAGACCGGTCGATCGCTGAAGACGTCATGCGCCGGGCAAGCAAAGCCAAGTACCGCTGCCTTTTGCTCACTGTTGACACACCCGTTCACGGCAAGCGGGATCACGATATCCGCAACGGTTTTCGGCTCCCAATGCAAGTGACGCCGCGACTCATCAGCGATGTACTGCGTCATCCGCGGTGGGGCATGAAGCTTCTTCGTCACGGAGGACCGCAACTGGTGAATATTGCCCGGAGCCTGGGGGAATCCCCCCAGCTGGTGAAACAGGCCACCATGCTGAGCCGTGCAATGGATGTCACCCTGCAATGGAACGATCTGGCGTGGATTCGTCGTCATTGGTCGGGGCCGGTGCTCGTCAAGGGCATTCAGACGCATGAAGACGCCGTACTGGCGCAGCAACACGGCGCAGACGGAATCGTTCTCTCCAACCATGGAGGACGTCAGTTGGGCAGTGCCGCGGCGCCGATGGATGTGTTGCCAAGCGTTCGCAAGGCAGTAGGCAATTCCCTGCATGTCTATATAGACGGTGGAATTCGACGCGGCGCCGATGCGATCAAGGCTGTCGCGCGTGGAGCCGACGGCGTATTGCTGGGCCGTGCGCCGCTTTACGGGCTTGCCGCCGGCGGTGCGAAAGGCGTACGTGAAGTCTTGACACTCCTGCTTGCGGAAGCCTCCATCTGCATGACGCTCATGGGGTGTCGTAACGTGAACGAGTTGAATGAAACCCATATCCAGGAAGGCAGCCTGCCTTCTGCTTCCTCGCCAACTTCCCGCTGATTCAACATGCTTGACACAACTGCAGTCGTCGAAACGTTCAACCGCTTGCTGGGCTCTGCCGGGGTGATTACGGCAGAACATGAGCTTGAGCCCTATGTCAGCGACTGGTGGGGAAAAAGCAAAGGCAGCGCTATGTGCGTGCTGCGCCCCTCGAACACAGAGGAAGTGTCCGCTGTAGTGAAATTCTGCGCGGAACAGCAGATCGCGATCGTGCCGCAAGGGGGCAACACTGGCTTGTGCGGCGGCGCGACGCCCGACCCCAATAATGCGCGGTCTATTGTTCTCTCGCTCACCCGTATGAACCGCATACGAGCCCTGGATGCCTACAACCAAACGATGACGGTCGACGCGGGGTGCACACTTGCGGCAATCCAGGAAGCAGCACGCGAGGCGGACCGGTTGTTCCCGCTGAGTCTGGGTAGCGAAGGCACCTGTCAGATCGGTGGCAACATCTCCACCAACGCCGGGGGTACGGCCGTGCTCCGCTACGGCAACATGCGAGACCTCGTGCTGGGTATCGAAGCCGTGTTGCCCGACGGCACCATTTGGAATGGCTTGCGCGGTCTTCGCAAGGACAATACCGGCTACGACCTGAAGCAATTGTTCATCGGTGGAGAAGGTACGCTGGGCATCGTTACGGGTGCAGTATTGAAGCTGTTCCCCCTACCCAAGGCGCACGCCACCGCATGGGCCGCCTTCGAAAGCCTGGACCAGGCGCCCGTGCTGCTGGCGCGTGTACGTTCGATTTGCGCTGAGCGCATTACGAGCTTCGAGGTGTGCTCGCGCTCAGAACTGGATCTGGTCTATCGACACATTCCAGACACCACCGATCCGCTCAATGGCCATGGTGACTGGGTGGCCATGATCGAACTGGCCGACATGCAGGACGCCTCGGCCCTTCAAACCCTGCTCGAAACTGCCATGGAAGCGGCGCTCGAGGAAGGCCTGGTTACGGACGTCGCCATTGCTGCGAACCAGTCTCAGTCGGAAGCAATCTGGCGCATACGCCACTCGGTTTCCGAGGCCAACGTCCGCGAAGGCTATAGCGTTTCGCACGATATTTCTGTACCGCTCTCTTCAGTGGGGCAATTCGTAACCCACGCCAATTCGGCCTTGAGCGAATTAGCCGAAGGGGCCCATACCTTGGTGGTAGGGCATGCTGGCGACGGCAACCTGCACTACATCGTGCTGTTTCCCCACGCCACTTGGCAGCAATTCGCCCCCAATGAACGCGCACAGCGTGCCGCCTCGATCACCGCCATCGTGCAGCAGACTGCCTTGGCACTAGGCGGCAGCATCAGTGCGGAACATGGCATTGGCGTGGCCCATCGTGATGAACTGCTGGCTGCCAAGCCCGCGGCGGAAATGCACATGATGCACGCCATCAAGAAAGCGCTCGACCCGCTGGGAATCATGAATCCCGGCAAGTTGCTGCAACCCGCTTCCATTTGAAAGGGACACACATGACCTTGGACGCATCCAGCCTTACAGGCATGTTCCCGGCGCTGCCCACACCGTTCAAAAACGATGGCAGTGTCGACGAACCCAAACTCATTGAACTGGCTGAGGACCTGATCGCAGCTGGGGCTGCCGGTCTCGTACCCATCGGCGGGACGGGCGAATACACAGCCATGTCTCCTGAAGCCCGACTGCGCGCCGTATCAGCGACTGTGAGCGCCGCCCGCGGGCGCGTGCCCGTGATTCCGGGCGTGCTCTCCCCGGGCTATGCTGAAGCGATCTCCGCCGGCCGTGCATTCATGGAGGCGGGCGCAGCCGGACTCCTGTTGATCACCCCCTTCTATGCCCGGCCCACGCCTGATACGCTGCGCGCCTACTTCAAGCAGTATGCAGCTGAATCTGGCGCTCCCCTTCTCCTCTACGACATTGGCGCGCGCACGGGCGTAAATGTCACGCCCGAGTCTGCCCGCCAGCTCGCCGACGACGGCAGCATCATCGGCATCAAGGTGTGCAATACGGACATGGTGAACTTCGAGCGCCTGGCGCAACTCGTGGGTGACCGCATCAGCCTCCTCTCAGGCGACGACTACCTCTACCCCATCCAGGCCCTGATGGGTGCGCGAGGCGGCATTCTCGCTTCCTCAGTCCTGTTGCCACGTTACTGGGAAAAGATTGACGCGCTTGCCCAACAAGGTGATTTCATCGGTGCACAAAACGCGCGCAATGTAATTCTTCCCCTTCTGGACGCCTTGTTCGCCCAGACCAATCCTGGCCCGCTCAAAGCCGCATTGCGCCTGGCGGGTAGGGAATTCGGCGAGGTGGTCTTGCCCTTGCAGGCTCCCGATGAGGGGTTGACCCAACGCCTGCAGGACCTTCTCGTCACCTTGTCCCGAAAAGGCGTAGACGACCTCGCACATTTGACCAACTGAGATTTCTCGCCAATTAGAGAGTATTCATGATGAATTTGCCTGCATCCAGCACGCTGAAAGACCTGGGCATTGAGCCCACGGATCAATACGACGTCAAGTCGTATTCACCCATTGATGGATCCTTGCTCGGCAGCGCCGCGTCCACGCCCGTGGCAGACGTCGATGCAGTCGTGCAGCAAGCACAACGTGCGTTTGAAGTCTGGCGCGATGTGCCCGCACCTCGTCGCGGTGAACTGATCCGTCTGTTTGGCGAAGAACTGCGCGCAAACAAGGAAGCACTTGGGCGCCTGGTATCGCTGGAAGCCGGCAAGATCACGACCGAGGGCCTGGGTGAAGTACAGGAAATGATCGACATTTGCGACTTCGCGGTCGGTCTCTCCCGCCAGCTCTACGGTCTTACCATTGCTTCCGAGCGTCCCGGCCACCGCATGATGGAAACATGGCATCCCCTGGGTGTCGTGGGCGTCATCAGTGCCTTCAATTTCCCCGTCGCAGTATGGTCGTGGAACTTTGCGCTGGCCATCGTCTGCGGCAACGCGGTGGTCTGGAAGCCCTCCGAAAAGACACCCTTGACGGCAATCGCCTGCCAACGACTCTTCGAACGTGCGGCACAACGCTTCGGCGGCGTCCCTGAAGGGCTTATGCAGGTTGTGCAAGGCCTGCGTGACGTCGGAGAGGCACTGGTGGACAACCATCGCGTTGCGTTGGTCTCCGCCACGGGCAGCACCCGCATGGGCCGCGAAGTGGGCCCACGTGTCGCCGCGCGCTTCGGCCGCAGCCTCTTGGAGCTAGGGGGCAACAATGCAGTGATCGTCAGCCCTTCGGCCAATCTCGACCTGGCACTTCGCGGAATTCTGTTTGCCGCCGTGGGCACGGCAGGTCAGCGTTGCACGACCACGCGTCGACTGATCGTCCATTCCAGCGTCTACGACACGCTCGTTGAAAAGCTCAAGAAAGCTTACGGCGGCCTGCGTATCGGCAATCCTCTCGAAGAGGGCACGTTGGTCGGCCCGCTGATCGACAAGGACGCATTCGACGCCATGCAATCCGCGCTGGCAGATGCTCAGGCTCAAGGCGGCAAGGTCCTGGGTGGCGAGCGCGTCGACGTCGGCGGTTACAAGGATGCCTACTATGTGCAACCGGCCCTTGTGGAAATGCCTGGCCAGACTGACGCCGTCAAACGCGAAACCTTTGCGCCCATCCTCTATGTCATGCGCTATGACGCGTTCGAGGATGCCCTCTCCATGCACAACGATGTACCACAGGGGCTGTCTTCCGCGATCTTCACGAACGATCTGCAGGAAGCGGAACGTTTCCTCTCAGCATCCGGGTCCGACTGCGGCATCAGCAACGTCAATCTCGGCACCTCGGGCGCTGAAATCGGCGGCGCATTCGGTGGCGAGAAGGAAACAGGCGGTGGACGTGAATCCGGTTCCGACGCATGGCGCAACTACATGCGCCGCGCTACGAGCACGATCAACTATTCCACTGAACTTCCTTTGGCACAAGGCGTTCGCTTCGAAGTCTGATCTCGCATCCTGAAAAGGGTAAATCCCGGCTTTATCTGATACATACCGAATAGTTAGTATCTAACCGAATCTAGATTGTTGAGGACAAAGTCGGGAGACACACATGGATACGCCACACAAAACACGCCGCACTCAGGCAGATCGAAGCAATGCCGCACGTGCAGCACTCGTCGAAGCGGCCATCGAGCTGTTGAGCAGCGAGGGCTTCGCCCGGACCACGACGGCCGCGATCGCCAAGCGTGCGCAGGTTACCACCGGCGCTCTGCACCACCATTTTCCTACGAAGGAAAGCCTGTTCATTGCAGTGCTCGACCGCCTCGGTGTCGAAGCCCTGGACCTGTTTTCCATGCTGACGGACAAGGGCAAAGCGCCACGTGCTGCGGCAAACCTGCTGGTGGACACTTTGTGGACCTTGTATGGCAGTCATCGATATTGGGCGGTGTGGGAAATCAACATGGGGTTCCGCCATGACGAGGCCATGCACGCAGAAATTCTCGTGCATCGGAAGAACACGCGTCAAGCGATGGAAGACGCAATACGGAACAACCCATCGCTGCGAGAAACGACTCGCAAGGCACTGTTCGCTCGACTCAATTTCATCCTATCCGCCATGCGCGGCATCTTTCTGGACACGTTCTTCACCGGCCATGAGAGTCGCCGACTTGACGAGCAGCTGTCAGTCCTGAAGAAGGAATTGGCAATGGAACTGACCAGAGCACAGGACGCACAGAAGTAAGGGACTCAGAGATCTTGATCAGGTGAACGTGCATGCAAACAAATCAAACAACTTCTGTAAACCGGCCGGTGGCTAAACAATTGACACTGGACCGCATTACCAAACGCTTCAAAGGCACCGTCGCTTTGCACGGCATCTCGCTGACCGTGCAGCCCGGCGAACTCATTTCTTTGCTTGGGCCCTCCGGCTGCGGCAAGACGACTACGCTGCGACTGATCGCGGGATTCGACTTCCCCGATGAAGGTTCCGTGCGGATTGACGGCGCAGATATTTCCCATCTCCCGCCCAATAAGCGCGGCCTGGGGATGGTGTTCCAGAATTACAGCCTTTTCCCGCACCTGACGGTTGCCGAAAACATCGGGTTCGGCCTGAAAATGGCTGGCGCGAGCCGCTCGCATATCCAGGCGGAAGTGAAGCGAATGCTGGCGATGATCCGTCTGGAAAGCTTCGGAGACCGCCTCATCAATCAAATGTCCGGCGGCCAGCAGCAACGTGTGGCGCTGGCACGCGCCATTGTCACCAATCCCTCGGTCTTGCTGCTCGATGAACCACTGGGCGCGCTCGACAAAAACTTGCGCGAAGGCATGCAGTTTGAGATCCGCCGCCTTCAACAGAGCTTGGGCATCACCAGTGTCATGGTGACGCACGACCAGGAAGAAGCGATGACAATGAGCGACCGCATCGTCGTGATGAACGGCGGTCGTATTGTCCAGATTGGCAAGCCTGAAGACGTCTACAACTACCCGCGCACACGCTTTGTCGCCGAGTTCCTGGGTACAGCGAACATTGTGAAGGGCCGCCTGGAATCGATCGACGGCAAGCGCCTGATCTTCTCCTTGCCCAAACAGAACGCTTCGCTGAGCGGCTCGGCCTGCCGCATCAGCATCCTCTGTGACGAAACACCCACGTGGATCAAGCCCGGCAATATTGCCGAGATTGCAGTCCGCCCAGAAAAAATCCGCTTAGGCGGCAGCGGCGACAACACCTTGCAGGGCGTCGTCCAACAACACGTCTTCCGTGGCTCACAGCACAGCTACCGCATCGACGTACCGGAACTCGGCACGACACTGACCGTCAGCCAATTTGCGGACTTCCACCACGACGACGTCCACAACGCCAACGAGACCGTCACATTGGTCTTGGATGAGCACGCCGGTGTACTGCTTGAGCCGGAAGACCTCGCGCTGAATGAACAAGCTGCAGGCGACGGCGCAGAGTTGCAACAACGCAAGGTGGCCTGAGATGCAAGCGACCGCCACTCTTCGTCCCGCCCGCCCGGCCCTCGCCGGCACTGGCGCACCCCGGTCTCGCCGCTGGCTGCTCATCGTACCGGCGCTCGCTTTCCTGATTCTGTTCTTTGCCATTCCCCTCCTGCAAAACGCAGGTCGAAGCCTGGGAGAGAACGACGCGGGCGTGTTCGCCAACTACATCAAGTTGCTCACTGACGAGTACTACCTCAAGGTCGTGGTCGAGACGCTCGTCGTCAGCTTCAACTCCACCCTTCTTTCGTTGATCGTAGGCTATCCAGTCGCCTATTTCATGGTGCGCCGTGCCGGACGACTCGCACTGCCAATGCTGTTTCTCCTGGTCACGCCCCTGCTGACCTCCATCATCATGCGCACGTTCGGCTGGCGCGTCCTGTTTGCACGGCGCGGCATTGTGAACGACTTTCTGATGTGGGCCGATCTGATCGACCGACCGCTCAACCTGTTGAATGGCCCGATGTCCGTCTACGTCGGCCAAGTTCACGTGTTGGTGCCATTCATGGTGTTGTCCATCATCCCAGTCTTGCGTGCGGTCGATCTGCGGCTCGAGGAATCGGCACGGGTCCTGGGTGCAGGTGCGCTCAAGACCTTCTTCTTGATCACGCTTCCCCTTTCAAAAGACGGCATCGTGACCGGGGTCATCCTGGTGTTCATGTTGTGCGCCGGCAGCTTCGTGACTCAGCTCTTGCTGGGCAACGGCTCGATCGTCACCTTGCCACTCCTCATTTTCCAGCAGTTCTCGTTGACCCAGGACATCGGTTTCGCATCGGCGATGGGCAATCTGCTGCTGCTCCTCGTATTGGCTTGCCTCTTCATCCAACTGCGCCTGACCGAGGGCAAGCGGGGGAACAAATAATGTCTGCTCATCGATTCCATCCCGCACGTTGGGGCTGGGCACTGCTTGGCTTGTACACCGTGCTGTTCTTCATCTTCGTGTTCGCACCCATCGCCGTGGTGGTGGCCGTGTCGTTCACCGCGGAGCAAGGCGTGCAATTCCCCTTCAAAGGGACGTCGATGCAATGGTATGCACGGGTATGGGAATACAAGCCATTTGTTGATTCCCTGCTGACCAGCCTGTATCTCGCCCTTAGTTCAGCAGTTGCGGCCATCATCTTTGCCGTACCTGCAGCGCTGTGGTTGGGGCGCTCCCAGAACGGCATTGCCACGGGGGTAGCGTCCTTCCTGCTGGCCCCCATTGCGATTCCAGCCCTGATCATCGGCATGTCGCTGCTCTATTTCCTATCTTCAATCGGGATCGGCGTGTCGTTCACGGCCTTGTTCATTGCTCACACAGTGGTGTCGATATCGTATGTGATGCGCACAACACTGTCGGTGTATCGCAATGTGAGCCCCAGCCTAGGTGAAGCGGCGGCCGTGCTGGGTGCGGGGGCCACGCGCACGTTCATCCACGTGACGCTGCCGCTGATCGCACCGGGGATTTTCGCCGGCTCACTGTTCGCCATTCTCGTATCCCTGGACAACCTGGCCCTCTCTTACTTCTTCGGTACTGCAAACGTGACAACGCTTCCCGTGGTGATGTTGTCGTACATGCAAAACCAGTTCGATCCGGCAATTGCCGCGATCAGCACGATTCAGATGGTCATTTCCATCGTCCTGCTTTTGATTGTCGAAAAAACCTACGGGCTCAGAGCCCTGACCACCCAGTGAGCCCTCGTTTCATGAAGCACGCTGGTCAGCAGTAAATCCTTCCAACTCATCAAGTCCTTGTAAGCGGAGTCGAACATGCTTAAACAGAAGTACCGTGCCTTCTTTTTTGCCGCAACTCTGGCTGCCGGCACTGCCGCCCATGCCGCCGATCTTACCGTCACTGCCTATGGCGGCTCTTGGGAAAAGGTCTATCGCGAATGCTTTGTACAGCCTTTCGAAGCGAAGACCGGCAAGAAGGTGGACGTAATCCTGGGCAGCCCCATGCAATGGGTCAACCAGATCTCCGCCAATCCCGCCAAGCCCCCCATCGACGTCATTGTGGGCCTGGCTGATACCGGCCTGATCCTGAAGGAACGTGGACTGGTCGACCCGATCACTTCCAAGGAAATTCCCAACCTCGACCATCTCAAGCCCCACATGCTCGCCTATGGGAACGGTTACGGGTTCCCGATTGCCTATGGCAACTTCGGGCTGATGTACAGCAAGTCCCGCGTCAAGAACCCCCCCAAGTCTTGGGAAGAGTTTGTGGAAGGTACGGTCAATGGCGACTGGCAAGCTGCGCTTCCCGGCATCTCTTATGTCGGTACCGTGCAAGGCCTGATGGGTCTGTTCGCCAAAATCTACGGCAAGGACCTGGATGACGTGCAACCCGGCCTCGACCAGGTCAAGCGCATGATCAAGAGCGGCAATGTCACGTTCTACAGCGAGCCGAACTCTCCCCTGGTTGCCATGAAGTCAGGCGACATTGACATCGCCATGTACTACGACGGTCGCGCCTGGGCAGAACACGATGCGAACAACCCCGACATTTCCTACCTCGATCCCAAACCGGGCGCCGTTTCCTTCCCGACCATGGTGCAGAAGGTGAAGAACGGTTCGCCGCTCGGCTACGAATTCATGAACGTCATCGCATCGGACGAGGGGCAAACGTGCTTCGCCAACAAAATGGGCTACTCCGCCTCGAACATGAACGTGAAGTACGACGACAAGGTGAAGCCGCGCGTGGCATCCGACGAAACCTCCCTCTGGCTTCCCTTTGCGGACATCGCCCGCAACACCCCGAAATGGGTGGAACTCTGGAACAAACAGATCGGCCGTTGAGCCATCTCTATCTTTAACGAAGGAATGTAATCATGAGCTTGAGAATCGGCGTGGACATCGGCGGGTCGTATACCGATTTTGCCGTGCTTGACGATGAGACACGCAGCCTGCGCACCCTGAAAGTTTTTTCTCGTCCGGACCAGCCGGGCAGCGAAGTCATCGCCGGTATGCAGGCATTGATCGAGCGCTATGGTATTGACCCTGCGGACGTCGCCTACTTCACCCATGGCACCACGGTCGGCGTCAATGCCGTCGTACAACGCAAAGGGCTGAAGCTGGCCTTGATCACGACGGAACGTTTTGAAGACGTTCTGGAAATCGCCCGCTTGAAGATCCCGGATCCTTACCACCTGTTCTCAGCTCGCCCCGAGCCGCTGGTCCCGCGGGACCTCGTGTTCGGGGTTCGTGAACGCACCCTTCCCGACGGCTCAGTCGATACTCCTGTCGACGAAGCCAGCGTATTGGCCGCGCTCGAGCAGATCGAAGCCCAAGGCTGCGAAGGGATCGTGGTGTCGCTGCTGCACTCTTACCGCAATCCGGGCAATGAACTCGCAGTGCGCGACATCATCAAACGCGTGCGGCCCGAACTGTTCGTGTCGTGCTCGCATGAAGTGTGGCCCATCATCCGTGAATACGAACGCACAACGACTGCGTTGATCGGCGGGTACGTACAGCCGAAGGTGGCGCACTACCTCACCAGCTTGCAGAAGGCGCTCGTCGACACTGGCGTCAAGGCGGAACTCAAAGTCACCAAGTCCAATGGTGGCGTGATGAGCGCAGAGAATGGCAAGTCGAATTGCGTGCAGATGATTCTGTCCGGTACCGCTTCCGGCGTGATTGGCGCCGCTTATGTGGCCAGCCAGTGCAAAATCGAAAACTGCATGAGCCTGGACATAGGCGGCACGACCGCCGACGTCGCACTCATCGTCAATGGACAGCCCCAATACGCCAGCGGCGAATACATCGGCGACTTCCAGATCCACATTCCGTCCGTGTCCGTCACGTCGATCGGAGACGGTGGCGGGTCGATCGCTTGGGTCGACGAACACGGCGTACTGAAAGTGGGCCCCGACAGCGCCGGCTCCACTCCAGGACCGGCTTG
>Ga0065721_10005834_pt1 | contig 11407 bp, 4 predicted proteins | sample Mesricmetagenome_FD_59108 | JGI IMG/M metagenome (GOLD analysis project Ga0065721, IMG submission 59108) | Mesophilic microbial community from rice straw/compost enrichment Sample: eDNA_1 v2 (version 2) | ecosystem: Engineered > Solid waste > Grass > Composting > Bioreactor | place: USA: Davis...
CCCCGCCGGTGCAGCCGGCCAGGACGAGCGCCGCCGTGGCGGTGACGGCGACGACACCGAGCCTCTTGGTGCGAGTCAGGTTCATCGTTGAACGCCTTTCGAAAGTTTCGGCTGCGATGCCGAAAGTGGTTGGGTGTCCCGATGCTAACGGCACGCCGAATATGTAGTCAAGGACAACAAATCTCCCCCGCTAGGGTGAGCGCATGCGAGCCGGGGACAGAGCCGACGGGGTGCGCCGTCGCAACCTCGCCGCCATCCTCGAACTCGTGCACCACGGCCGTGCCGCCTCGCGCGCCGAGCTGACCGCCCTCACGGGGCTCAACCGCTCCACCGTCGCGGCCCTCGTCGCCGAGCTCACCGAGCTGCGCCTCGTCGAGGAGGGGGACCCGGTCGCGAGCGGCGGCGTCGGCAGGCCCTCCCCCGCCGTCACGCCGTCGACGCATCCCCAGGTCATCGCGATCAACCCCGAGGTGGACGCCGTCACCGGCGCCCTCGTGACCCTCGGCGGCCGCGTCGTGACGCGCGTGCGCCAGCGACTGGATGCCGTCCCCACCCCCGAGGAGGCCGTCGCCGTCGTGCGCGACGTCGCCCGCCGGCTCGCCGACCCGCGCGAGGGGCGCGTCGTCGCGATGGGCCTCGCGATCCCGGGACTCGTGCGCGCCGCCGACGGCCTCGTGCGCTGGGCGCCGCACCTCGGCTGGCGCGACGTGCCGTTCGCCGAGATGGTCGGCCCCGACCATCTCGGCTACCCCGTCCTCGCCGACAACGACGCCTCGCTCGGCGCGCGAGCGGAGCACCTCTTCGGCGCGGGGCGCGGCGTCTCCGACCTCATCTACCTCAACGGGGGCGCGTCCGGCATCGGCGGCGGCGCCATCGTGCGCGGCGAACCGCTCACCGGCCGCGGGGGCTACGCGGGCGAGTTCGGGCAGAACCGCCCCGGTGCGGGCGACCGGCTCTCCGACCGCGGGACGCTCGAGGACGAGGTGTCGCGCGCCCGCGTCGTCGCCCTGCTCGGGCTCGACGACGCCGACGAGCCCAGCCTCGCCGCCGCGATCGCCGCGAGCGACGACCCGCGCGTCGCGACCGAGCTGCGGCGCCAGCAGGGCATCCTCGCGGTCGCCCTCGGCAACGCCGTCAACGTCTTCAACCCCGAGCTCGCGGTGCTCGGCGGCTACCTCGCGACGCTCCTCGCCTGGCGGCCCGGCGAGCTCCTCGAGGCGGTCGCCGCCGCGACGATCCCCGCCGCGATGGAGGGCGTGTCGATCGTGCCCGCCGCACTGCGCGAGGACCGGCTGCTCATCGGCGCGGCCGAGCTCGCCTTCCGGTCGCTCCTGCGCGATCCCGCGGGCGCCCGCGCCTAGCCCTCGCCGCGGGGGTGCGCTTCTCCGGAGCTTCGTCGTCGCGCCGCCCATTCCGGCCCGTGATCTCGGGCGTCACGCCGGGCGGCTCCGGAGAAGCGCACCGAAGCTCCGGAGAAACGCACACCGGATGCTAGGCGGCGCGCCCCTCGCGCAGGCCCCAAGCCTGGCCGTAGCCGCCCTCGGCCTCGGGCGTCGCCATGAGGTCGAGGAACGGGCGGGCGTCGAACGCCTCCGGGCCGAGCACGCCCGTGCCCGACCAGACGCCCGTGCCGAGCAGTTCGAGCGCGATCACGGGGTTGAGGGCCGTCTGCCACACGACGCACTGGCTCTCGTACTCGGCCATCGTCCACTCGTTGTCGCTCACGTGGTACAGGTACACCTCGCGCGGCTGCCCGTCCTTCCCGGTGCCGGTGACCCACAGGCCCGCGCACGTCTTGCCCGTCATCCGCGGGCCGATCGTCGCCGGGTCGGGCAGCGCCGCGGCGACGAGGTCGCGGGGCGCGACCTCGACGGGCCCCTCCGCACTGCGGACGCGGATCGGCACCGTCGAGTCGAGGTGCAGCTTGTGGAGCGTCTTGAGCACGCCGATGAACTCGTCGCCGAGCCCGTACTTGAACGTGACGCGCTTCGCGTCGATCCAGCGCGGCATGAGGAGCACCTCCTCGTGCTCGACGTTGACGCACTCGACCGGGCCGATGCCCGCGGGGAAGTCGAACACCTCGGGCTCCGAGAACGGCGGCGTCGTGAACCAGCCGCGCTTCCTCTCCCACACGACGGGCGGATTGAGGCACTCCTCGATCGTCGTCCAGATGCTGAACGAAGGGGCGAAGATCTCGTCGCCGTTCTCGTCGCGCACGACGAGGTTGGCGCCGTCGCGCGTGCCGAGCTCCTCGATCTCGGAGAACAGCTCGTCGGCGGCGTAGCGGGCGAACACGTCGGAGAGCCCGGGCTCGACGCCCATCCCGACGAGCGCGAGGCGGCCCGCCCTCTCCCAGTCGGGCGCCTGCGCGAACTGGTCGTCGCCCAGTTTCACGCCCGTCTCGGCGTAGGGGTTGTCGGGGTGCGGCTCGGAGAGGCTCATCGCCATGTCGAGGTAGTCGGCGCCCGCGTCGAGGGCTCCCGCGAAGATCGTCGGCACGAATTTCGGCTCGACGGCGTTCATGACGTGCGTCGCGCCGTGCTCGCGGGCGACGGCGGTGACGGATGCCGGGTCGGAGGCGTCGATGCGCGCGGCGACGAAGCGACCGCCCTGGGCGCCGTGGCGCTGCTCGATCCAGGCGATCGTGCGCTCGGCGCGGGAGAGGTCGTAGTCGCTCACGACCATCGTGTCGAAGAAGTCGCGGCGCGCGGCGATCTTCGCGATCGCGTCGCCCACGCCGCCGGCACCGACGAGCAGGATCCTCATGACCCGACGCTATCCGGTGAGCGCGATGCGGAGCGAGCGGCCTTCGCTACTGTTCGAAGGGAACTAAGGAGTACTCACGTGGAGCGACTCGGGGACCTCCTCCCGCTGCTCGACGTCGCCCTGCGCAATCGCGCGGGCACGCCGCGCGACCTCGCCTATCTCGCCGGTCTCGACGAGTCCGACGTCGCGCGACCGGGCTCGACGCGCTCGACGGAGCTCGGCTTCCTCAGCGTCACGAACGACACCGTCACCTACCGCCGCCCCGACAGCGCCGTCGCGGGCTACACGGAGGCGCTCGTCGACCGGCTCGCGACCGACGTCGACGCGTCGCTGCGTCGCGCCCAGTCGGCGCTCGGGCTGATCCCCGGGCTCCTGCAGGCGTGGATGGAGGGCACGACCGAGTCGCACTCGCTGCACGTCGACATGCTGCACGGGCCGTGGGCGCCTGCCGACATGTGGCGCCTGCAGTTCTCGCGCCGCATCCCCGAGGTCTCGAACGTGTGCATGCCGAGCACGGCGGCGCTCTTCGCCCCGCAGCAGGAGTACCAGGCGGGCTTCTGGGCCGATCGCGCGGGGTCGCGCATCGACGTGCGACTCATCATGAGCGTCGCCGACGCGACCCACCCGCTCGCGCGCGAGCGCATCCAGTTGGAGCTCGACGCGGGCGTGCGCATCCGCATGCACCCCGCGCCGCCGAGCTTCTTCTGGATCACCGACGACGACACGATCGGCATCCCGCTGTCGTGGGGCGAGGCGTGGCCGACGACCGTCATCGGCATCCAGTCGCCGTCGCTCGCGGCGGTGCTCGGCTGGGTCTACGAGCGGCTGTGGACGGAGGCGGTCGAGGTCGACGTCGACGCGGGGGCGGGCGCCGACCAGCCGTGGGACCCGATGCTGCGGCTCATGAACCAGGGCTACACGATGGAGGCCGCGTCGGCGGCGCTGGGCCTCGCGCCGCGAACGGGGCGACGCCGGGTGGCGGATGCGATGGCGCACTTCGGCACGTCGAGCCACTTCTCGCTCGGCGTCGCGTGGGGCGCGGCTCAGTCCTCGAGCAGCAGCGGGTTGTAGGCGCACTCCCCGCCGCGCTCGGCGTAGGCGAGCAGGAACCCGTCGGCGTCGGAGACGAACACGTCGGCCTCGGGGTCGGCGCGTTGAGCGTGCGCGCACAGCAGGAGGGCGTGATCGGGGTCGAGCGCACCCGACACCGAGACCCGGGCGCGGCCGTCGGCCTCGGAGGCGATGACCGGCAGGTCGGCGAGCGTCGGCAGCTCGGCGGCGGATGCCGGACCTGCGAGCGCGGCACCGCACGTCGCGACCGCCCAGGTCTTGAGCGCGACGAGGGCGCGGGCGGCGCGCGGCGCGTCGTCGCCGGGGGCGTCGCGCAGCACCGCGAGCACCTCGTCGAGCTCGGCGGGCACATGCGGGTCGAGCGCGGTCGCGAGCTCTGCGGCGCCGGGGCCCTCATGGCCGGGCGGCGTCGAGCCGTCGTCGGCGAGCTCCCACAGACCCGCCGCCGTGGGGCACGGCTCCTCGGCGAGGCGACGGGCGCCGTCCCAGTCGGCCTGGCATCCGGTCAGCAGGAGCGCGGCCGCGACGACGGCGACGAGTCCGCGGCGCGCGGTCACGGCGTCCACGCCATCTCCGTCCCGGTCGCGATGCCCGACCCGATCGACGCCGCGAGCAGGTGCAGGTCGAGGTCGACGACGTCGTGCACGAATGACGGCACCGCCTGACGCAGGCACTCGGTGTAGAGCGACCCGTCGCTCCACGCGCTGTGGGCGTCGGAGTCCCACGCGATGCCGTCGCCCGTGACCCCGGCGTAGACGACGGTGCCGACGACCATGACGGGAGCGGCGACGCGGCTCAGCCGCGAGAGGTTGAGCTTCGTCTTGTAGAACGCGAGTTTGGCGCTCATGAGGAGGCCGTCGTCGCCCGCGTTCATGGCATCCACCGTCGCCCGCACGCTCGCGTTCGCGTCGGCGATGTTGGTGATGCGGTAGGTCTGGTTCTTCGCCGCCGTCGCCGCCGCGTAGGCGGCCGCCGAACCGAGGTTGGTGGCGCTGCCGAGCCCCCACGCGCCGCCGCAGCTGATGAGCGAGAACGGCAGATCGATGAGCTGCTTCGCGTAGTGCAGCCACGCGACGTCGCTCTTCGAGACGCCCGCGAGCTCGAGGATCGTGCCGATGAGCGACAGGCCGTCGGCGAAAGTCGAGACGGCCCCGAGGGGTGGCACGTACTTGAGGTACTCGGCGACCGCGAGCGACGCGATGCCGACGCCCTTCTTGAACGCGATCGCGACGTCGTTGCCGAAGTCCTCGAGCTGCTCCCCCGCGGTCTTGCCGCGGTAGTGGTTGAGCACGAGGGAGTCGCCGTCGACGATGACCGTTCCCGGGTTGACCCGGCCCGGCGTCGCGATGTCGCCCGACCAGCCCTCCCAGACGTCGCCGCTGCGACCCGCTGCGTGCAGCAGCACCTCGCTGCCCCCCACGAAGCGACCCGTCATCGTGCGGGGTCCGTACGCCGCCTGGAGCTTCTCGATCGGCGCCATGTAGTAGTCCATGCTGCCGCCGAGCTCGTCGCGCAGGTACCGATCGGGATACTGCGTGACCTCGATCTCGCCCTCGAAGCCGGGGCAGTTCGGCTCCGGGTACCACGAGACCGACTTGGCGTGGCCCTGCACGGTGAGGTCGAAGCACGTGACGGCGTAGGCCACCTCGAGGTCGCGTTGCGGCGTCGCGCCGTCCATCACGAGGGTGATGACGGCCTCGGGCGAGAAGCCCTCGCCGAGGAACTCCGCCGTCTCCGCCCCGAGCGCCGCGGCGAGCGCCGACTGCTCGACGCCGCCGGTGCGGGCATTCCCCGCGCCGCGCCACTCGAGGAACTGGTAGCCGAGCGGGTTGCCGAGCGCCCAGACCTCGACCTGCGTGCCGACGAGCCAGGCGTGCGCGTCGAACGGGCAGTTCGGCGCGGGGAACACCTCGAGGAGCGAGTCCTCGTCGGTCGCATAGTCCGCGATCCACGTGCCGTCTTCGCGGCGGAGGGCGACGGTCGCGTCGAGGCGCTGGCAGGCGTGCGGCGTCGCCGAGAGCCCGAGGAAGCCGAGCGGCAGTTCGAGGCTCGTGCCGGCCACGGCATCCGTCACCGTGCGGCTGGAGCGGCCCGAGGTCGTCCAGGAGCCGTCGGCGAAGACGTGGATGCCGGAGTCGTCGCGGATCTGCGCGCTGAACGTCCACCCGAGCAGCGGGTCGAGCCCCTCCGCCGGGTGTGCCGTGAGGGTGAACGACCCCGTCGGCGTCTCGCTGCCGGGCGTGACGCGCGGGAGCTGCCCGAGCAGGCGCGGGGCCGGTCCGAGATCGAGGTCGCCCGCCTCGCAGTAGGGTGGGGTGCCGTTCTTGTGCGTCGAGGCGAGCACCGTCCCCGGGCTGCGCGACTCGACGTGCACCCACGAGCAGTCGCCCGCGAAATGGTAGGTCGGGCGTACGGTGCGGTCGCGGTCGAGCACGACGGAGGCGCGCTCGCCGGGGAGCAGCACGACCTCGGCGCCGACGACGGGACGCAGCTGCTGCCAGCCCGAGAAGAGCGTGTAGGCGAGGGAGCTGCCGACGACGCGCTGGTCGGCGCGCACGGGCGGCGTCGCCTCGAGCTCGACGACGGTGCCGTCGAGGTAGTAGCCCGTGTCGGCGGGGGCGCCGCCGGGGAGCGGGCAGTCGGGCGCGGTGAGCACGCGGGCCGTGCCGTCGACGAACGAGCCGTCGGACACCCACCCGGTGCGCAGCCCGAGCGCGTAGCAGGCGCCGAACTCGGCGACGACCTCGGTCGGGCCCGCGCCGACCACGAGCGACGCGGTGCGCACGCCCGGTCGCGACCAGCCCGGGATGCTGCTGAGCGGCGCGCGGTCGGCTGTGCGGGGCGACGTCACCGTCGGGTCGACGCCCGTGAGGGCCGCGACGAACCCGAGCCGCGGTTCGGCCGCCGGCACCGCGACGAGGTCGAGCACCGTGCCGAGGTACCACCCCTCACCCGAGCCCGTCGGGTCGGCGCAGTTGCGGTGGGTGAGCACGTGCACCTCGCCCGCGCCGCGCGCGGTGAGCGTCGGGGTGTAGCACGTGGGGCCGAAGGTCGCGGTGAAGCGCTGCTGCTCGCCGGTGACGGCGCGGGCGACGCCGGCGCGGGCATCCGCCGCGCTCCACAGGGTCGACGTCGTCGCGTAGACGCGCGATCCCGCGATGCCCGGCGCGAGGCCGAGGGCGAGCGGGGTGCCCGAGACGTACCAGCCGACGCGCTGCGTGACGACCTCGTCGCCGCGCCGGAAGACGAGGCTCGACCAGCCGGGGTTCTGCCACGGCTCGCCCGTGATCGGCGAGACGGGGCAGTCGGGCGCCGTCACGGGCAGGCGGATGTCGCCCGTCGCACCCGGCACGAAGCCCGTCTCGAGCACGACGCGCGTGCACACCGCCGACGCGGCGAACTCGGCGCGCGCCCAGTCGGCGCCGGGGCCGACGACGAGGAACCCGTCGCCCGTCGACGTCGCGACGCGCACCGGCACCCAGTCGTAGCCGGCGGAGCCGCTCGACGCCGCGACGGCCGTGAGCCCGAGCTGCGTTCCCGCCGCGTAGCCCGCCCCGTCGCCGCAGTTGGGCGGGAGGTCGGCCGCGACGTGCCCGGCGCCCGCGGGCTCGGCGGTGAACGTCACGGGAAGGCACGCGCGCGTGGCGAACGTGTGCTCCCAGTGCGCGGGGGCGTAGCGGTCGTCGCCTGCGACGTCGACGGTGACGGTGAGGCTCCCCGCCGCGGCGGCCGCCATCCCGAGCCGGATCGAGCAGGTGCCGGTGAGCGCCGCACCGCAGGCCGCGAGGTCCTCGTCGGGCACGAGGCCTGCGGGGGCGACGGCGACCGAGACGGCGCCCGACGCGGGGCCGCCGGAGGTCCACCAGCCGATCGTCACGAGGTCGCCCGCGGTGGGCGCGACCGGCATCCCGCCGCCCGACTGCACGCCGCCGGCGAGGGTGAACGATTGGAACGGCACGTCGATCGTGTGCGCCGCCGACGATGCCGCGGTGTAGACGCCTTCGCCCGCCCCGGGCTCGAAATGGGCGACGAGGGTGCGCGTTCCCGCGGTCGGCCAGCCGAGGTAGCACAGCCCCGAGCCGACGGCGCCGCCGACCGCGATCGTGCAGGAGACGCCGCCCGGGTCGCCGTCGGTGACGCGCAGCACGCCCGCCGGGCGGCGCACGCCCGGGGCGACCGAGACCGACGCCGTCACGGCCAGCACGTCGTCCCACGCGACGGTGTCGCGGTCCGGGGTGAGCGTCACGACGGGCTCGAGGCCGACGACGACGAGGTCGAACTCCGCGTGGGAGGCCGCGTGCCGGCTTCCCGCCGCCGGCACGAAGTCGACGACGAGACGGTGGATGCCGGCGTCGAGCGGAGGCACGTCGAGATGCACGACGCCCGCTCCCGCCTCCGCGAGGTCGCTCAGCGGCTGGGCGACGGGGACGCCGCCGTCGAGTGCGACGCGCAGTTCGCCCGCGGGGAGGCGGTCGAGCGCGGTGACGGGCACCTCGCGCACGTAGACGGTGCGCGTGATCGCGGCGCCGGCGGGGATCTCGAGCCCGAACAGCTCGACGACCGTCGGGGCGCCGTCGACCCGGAAGGTCTCGACGTCGGACGACGCCATCGCGACTCGTGCGGCGTAGTACCCCGCCGCGGGAAGGAACACCGCGTGGAACGCGTGGTCGCCGAGCGCGAGGTCGTCGAGCGGCACGGAGTGCACCGCCTGCCGCACGTCGTCGCCGATCAGGGCGGTGTGGATGACGGTGTCGCCGAGGCGGAACTCGAGCGTGCCGTAGGCGCGGGCGTTCTGCGGGTCGGGCGCCCACGGGAGCCCGACGCGCGCGTCGAGCCGCACCGCCGCGGCGGACCCGGAGACGTCGAGCGCGACGTCGAGGGTCACCTCGGGCACGTGCCGCTCGACGGTGAGCACGACGAGCGACGAGGAGCCGCCGTGGTGCCACACGCTCCCCGTGTACCCCGCGGTCACGGCGCGCAGGCCCGCGCCGAGCGCGACGGCGTCGACGGTGAAGGCGGCGCGCCCGGCGGCGTCGGGTGTGGCGCGGTCGACTTCCGAACCGTCGATCATCAGCACGAGCTCGCCCCGACCCGCGGTCGACGCGGTTCCGGGGGCGGCGGGGCGCGCCTCGACCATCACCACGACCGCGTCGACCGTCGAGACCGTCGACGTCGAGAGGGATGCGGTGACGACGACATCGCCCGGCTCGAGCGTGTGCGCGTGCGACGTCGACACCGAGCCGGCGTAGCGCGTGCTGCCGAGGTACACGGCGGTGAGCTGGCGCGACCCGGGCGCCTCGGGCAGCGCCGCGGTGAGCGTCGAGCCCAGGGCGAGGTCGATGACGCCGACGACGGACGCTCCGTCGCGCACCTCGACGAGGCCGGTGGCGACGGTCGTGGGGCCGTCGGCGACGCGCACCTCGAAGCCGACGGGCTCGCCCGCGACCGAGCTCGGGCGGGCGACGAGGAGCGTCGTCGTCGTGGGGCGCTGCTGCACGACGCGCGCGATCGACGTCGCGGCGGGCAGGTAGCGGGCGTCGCCGAGGTACTCGACGGCGATCGAGTGCGTGCCGAGGGGCAGGTCGTCGAGCTCGGGCGGCGTCGTACCGAGCTCGTAACGCGCGACCTCGATCCCGTCGAGCACGAAGCGCACCCAGCCCGTCGGCGCCGGACTCCCGACCGGCGCGCCCGCGGCCGGGTCGACCGACACCGCGAGGGAGGTCGCGTCGCCCGGGGCGAGGATCGCGCTCGCGACGTGCGGCGTCACCTTCGCGTCGAGCCGCCCGGTCACGGCGTACGCGACGCTCCCCGTCGAGGCGCCGAAGCGCGGCGTGGGCAGGAAGAACACGTGCACGGTGCTCGTGCCGAACGGCAGCGCCGACGCCGTGAGGGTCGCCTCCCCCGCGGCGTCGAGCACGACGGTGCCGGCGGCCTCGAGCACGGCGTCCCCGGCGTCGCGCACCTCGAAGCGCACCGAGCCCTGCGGCGTCGCGCCCCCGGGCTCGAGGGTGCGCACGCGCACCGGGAACGCGAGCGCCTGCCCAGGCGCGGCGCCCGGGGCGGGCGCGGTGACGACGACCTCGGTGCGGTCGGCACGGAGGGCGACGAGGGTCTCGGCGGTCGAGCCGGAGTGCTCGGCGTCCCCGAGGTACTCCGCGGCGAACGGGCTCCAGAACGAACTGCCCGAGAGCAGCACCCCGTCGCCAGCGGGCACGGTCGTGCCGAGGGTCGCGACGCCGTCGGGGCCGACCTCCGCCTCGCCGAGCACGCCCGCATCGCCCGAGAACACGACGACGCCCGTCGGCACTCCGCCGTCGGCGCCCGACGTGACGCGCGCCTCGAGCACGAGCGCGGCGCCGCGCGACACCTCGGCGGGGAGCGCGAGCTGCACAGCGCTCACCGACCCGGTCGTGTCGACAGTGATCATCGACGTCGAGGCGCGGTGCGCGGCATCCCCCGAGTAGTCGGCACGCACCTGGTACGACGCCGAGCCGGACGCCGTCGCGGTGATCGTCGCGGTGGCCGAGCCGTCGGGCTGCGGCTCGAGCGGCACGTCCGCCGCGAGGATGCCGCCGCCGACCGCCCGGAACGTCACGGTGCCGGTGAGCGCATCCGAGCCCACGAGGGTGCGGGTCACCGTGGCGGTGTAGGCGACAGCGCCGCCGCGCCGCGGGGACCCCGGGTCGGTCTGCAGGGCCGTCGTCGTCGGGAGCGCCCCCGCGGCGTACTCGGCGCCGACGCACGACGGGTCGTCGACGTCGATCGTCGTGTCGGCGAGGAAGAGGTCCCACGGCTGCGGGGCCGCGCACGCGGGCACGGCGTTGCCCTCGAACGCCGAACCGTCGAGGTGCGCCGACCCGGCGACGACGTGCACAGCCGAGGCGCCGTTCGTCGCCGTGCTGTCGCGCAGTGTGACGTCGAAGAGCTGGACGGCACCCCGGCGCACGAGGATCGCGCCGCCGCCCTCGCCGTCGGTCGCCGCGCCGCCCGCGATCACGAGGTGGCGCAGCGACGTGCCGTTGGCGGTCGCGTCGACGACGAACGCGCGGCCGACACCCTGCGCGTCGATCGTGAGGCGACCGGTGTCGCCGTCGAAGGGCCGGCCGTCGAACGTGAAGGCGCGCGTGACGTGGAGCGGAGAGCCGAGCACGACCGTCCCGGCGGCGAGGGCGACCGAGGCGACCTCGAGGTATGACACCCCGGCATGCGGGTAGGCCGCGATCTCCTCGACGGCGGCGCGCACCGTGCACTCCCCGCCCGGGGTCGCGCACACCCCGTCGCCCGGGGTCGCGTCGGAGGCGTCGCCGAGGGAGTCGACGACGAGGGTGAGGGGGTCGTTCGGGCCGCCCTCACCCTCACCATCACCCTCACCCTCGGGGTCGGCGTCCTCCTCCGACTCGGTCGACTCGACCGGCGGGAGCTCGTCGTCGGCCCACGCGGGCGCGGCCGGACTCGTGACGAGCAACCCCGCGACGAGCGCGAGACTCGCGACCGCCGCCGTCGCCGCGACGACGGGGCGCCGCCCGAGGCGCGGGGCGCGCACGCGCAGCTCGGGGGCGACGGGTCCCGC
>Ga0065721_10052682_pt1 | contig 11407 bp, 11 predicted proteins | sample Mesricmetagenome_FD_59108 | JGI IMG/M metagenome (GOLD analysis project Ga0065721, IMG submission 59108) | Mesophilic microbial community from rice straw/compost enrichment Sample: eDNA_1 v2 (version 2) | ecosystem: Engineered > Solid waste > Grass > Composting > Bioreactor | place: USA: Davis...
TCACAAGATTGGTCGATATCCGACGTTGACTTTTCAGCGTCCGGATGGAAAGGGGATAATTATCACGGGGTATAGGCCTTATGAGGTGCTTGAGCAGGCGTATAGGCAGGTTAACGATCATATTCAAGGTTCAATAACCAAGGATCAACGGTGATGGTTGACCAATATTGAGAAGAGTTGTGGCATTTCCCTTTATGTCTTTTGGGCTGCGGCAGCGGGATGGCCCGTGCGAGCGAAGCAAATGGAGTGATGCCCCCCCTGATTTTGTGATGGGCACCGGGAAGGACCGGGAACGAAAGTGGCCGTGTAATTTTTGCGATGCTTCTATACTTGCGCGTACCATCGCGCTAAGATGGGTGGAAGCAAAGCGTCTACGTCTTCGTTCTCGAAGGTCCCTCCTGGTACTCACCTTAACCGTAATGCAACGGTGCTTATAAGTCGCTAATCTTGAAATCGAATCTGGGTGCAGTCAGGTTCTAGTCTTTCTTTGCAAAGAGATCGGTCAGTTTGTATCCGATTCCGAATCCTAACCAAAACTTCTTGTTGTAATTCCAGTTACGTGCTTCCGATCCCATTCCGAAATCCCACCCACCATAAACACCAAACTGAACACCATTAACGTCGAGCATAATACCCACGCCTGGTGAAAGGACAGCGATGTTATGTTTGTCGTCTTTGGCCATCGGTTCTTTTCCCGCAGTGGTGGTTACTGAATCAAGCGTGGCAGCGGAAATATTGATAAACGGGCCGACGCGTAGCGATGAAAACGTATTATTGAGATAGGTTCCGGACCGGTTTTTTAACTTATAGTTCGTTAACTTATAGCCACCGTACAACCCGATATTGAATCCAGCTATGACATCGCTTTTTACTTTTATGTCGCCCTTATTGTAACCATAACGGTATTTGAACGGAATGGTCAATGCTCCAAAGTCAAGTGAACGAGAGTTATAGGTGATTGTACCCCGGTTGGGTAATTCCAATAGATACTTCGCATTTCGATCGTAGCGATTTACCAGGTAGTAGTCGATTGTTGTACCGTCGGCCTCATACACTATGATTTGATCTGAAATTTTGAACCATGTGGCTTGTGTTTCTGGCCGGCCAGGATATACTTTCCATAAATTATATTTTGTGGCTTCTGCTAATTTTGCAGGGGCAGACTTAGGAATCATATTTGCATTCCCATTACAATCGAACTTTGCTGAATATTCCTGGATTATTGTATTAGCTGGTAGTGTTTGCGAATCGTTCAACCAATAGTTGACGTAAAGAGTTGTTTTGTCTTTCTCGTCAATGTAGAAGTTAGCTTTTCCATTTGCATTGGGAAATATAGGTATCTTGACAGTTTTATTTGCATCTACATTTAACCCGGTGTCTGGCACCTCGGTAAATGATTCGATCTTGATATCTGTCTGGCCGTTCTTAAGCTTCGTCTCATACGTAATTGTGCTTTTTGTTGCGCCTGTGGGGGGAACATATTTCTCGGGACAACCCGGTACAGTAACGACCTTGTAGACTTTGCTTTTATTATTAAGTGAAACGTTACCAAGGAATTCTGTTGTTTGTGCAAAAGAGCTGAGTGAAAGCAGCGCAGATAAAAGAGCAAATAGACATTTCATAGGTGTGATTATTTTGAGGTTTGAATCATTGATTGATGAATAGATTAATTTGGATTATAAGTTAGTAGTACCGACTTTTCCGCCTTGATTCCCTTCCGCAATTGCGCGCATTGCATCGCCTGTTTTGTTGAGGTAGAAGTAAATACAATTGCTGTTGACGCCTTTTGAAGTAAGGTAGACGCGCACTTTGAAATATGTAAGGTCGCCGAAGCGCGCACAGAAATCCGGAGAGTTTACCAGCCCATCCTGAGAGACTAGACTGCCGACCTTCACTGTATACGGCGGGTTATTGACTGGCTCTACGTCCTGAAATGTGAGAGTTGCATCCGGATCGATCTGATTGGAAGGATCTCTGTAGTCAAAGATCACCTTCCAGGTGCTTCGAGTGCCGTCGGAGCAATTATTAATTCCGGTGAGGCTTGCGCTTGCGCTTATTAATCGGATAGAGGTTGTATTGATTAAGGGCATCGGGTCAATACGCTGATTCAGATTGCCGGCGTTCGCATTGATGAAATACTCAAAGTGCAGATGAGGTCCGGTACTCCCGCCGGTGTTTCCCGACATGGCAATCACCTGGCCCTCCAGAACTTTCTCACCCGCGTGAACGAGGGCCTCGTTCAGGTGTGCATATAGCGTTGAAAATGTTTGCCCCTTCGTGTTGTCATGTCGGATCGTAATGTACTTGCCGTATCCTTTGAGTTTGCCATTCTTGTCCTTTTCCTCCCTTACTGATACAACGACGCCGTCGAAGGCGGCCTTCACCTGCGTGTTGAGGGGCGCGGCCAGATCGACGCCTTTGTGTGGCTTAACCTCACCGGTTATTGGATGGGGGCGTCCCGGATTGAATGGCGATCTTACCTGACAGGACGCCAGAGGGCACGATATGTAAATTCCCTCGCAGTCATCGGCTTTCGACCGACCTGTTGGATTCTGCCCGGGAAGGGTGGCTATTGTCAAAACTGCTTCCCAGGAGTCATCTCCGGTGAGTGTATTGTTGAAATAAAAGTTTTCGAGGGTTAGCTCCAGATACTTTTGAGCAATATTATAGGTAGCTGCAACGGGGTCAAAGCTTATGATACTTTCATCTCCATCGGATTGATTCAGCAGGGCGAGGACTTCGTATTTGTATCCATCTTTAATCGAACTTATGATAGCATCTGATAATGTCAATTGCACCTGGATATCTCCATTGGGATAGCCTTTGCCAGTGTTGATCTTTGCAAAGTATTCCAGATAGTTGTCGGCGTTGAAGAACAAGGAAGCGTGATCATAGTACTCATGCATTTCGGGATCCTTGGAGCTTTGCGTTATAGTGACTATTGTTTCTTCATTGAAGCTATTGGGTGGGAAATTCACGTTTACCACATCGTCCATGGCAATGCTGCCACCCAGGGGGCCAATTTCCTTTGAGATCTTAGGTGCATCCTTGTCGGGGTCCTTGTCGGTTCCGGGTTTAACAGGGTCGTCGCTACAACCAATCAGAAAGACGGTTGCGATCAGGGGGTAGGAGAGGTTTTTCATATATTAACAATTAGGATATTAGACGGATATCATTAATGTATTGCGCGTTTAATGAAAGGTATGCTGGGATAATAGGGGATGATAGGGTGATTTAGAAATTGGTTGTCAGCAACTAGTATTTGGCGCGATCCCGCAGGTGCGCAGTGTCGTATTCAATACTGACTTGGTTGCTCATCAATAATGCCATGGTCATGAATCGAAAAGGGCGTGCTGGCTGAATGCCTTCAGTGATTTTCGGCCGCGATTGCGTTCGCTGTTGTTGCAGGACAAAAGTCCGCCATGGCTTGTTGCACAACCTTCGGTCGAAGCCGGAGTACGGTGAATCATTATGCAGTCGCCGGACCCGGAGGTAAATTCTGATGCGCGGGTTGCTCCATACTTCTCCGCTTACGGGAACGTTCGTCGGTGACCGGATCTACTTCTTTCTTGAGTGACAGCAGAATGAAGTCGATACCGGTGATCCATAAGGCAATTGACTCGGCTCCGAAAAGATTGAATTGGTTGAACGGGAAGAAGTTGAGTACATGGCCGTAGAAATTTCCGATCATAGCGATGGCCATGACGATTACTGGTGTAAAATCAGCAAGCCAATGGATTTCGCGCTTTTCTTTTCGTGCGGGTCGTATGATTGCCGCCAGCGCGCAGCCGATGAAGAACAGCGTGGCGACAACGTTGTGCGTGGTAGTCCATGTATCACAAGGGAACAGGACGACGAGTAGCAACAGGATACCGAGCACTGCGTTAAGAGCGGCACGCCAGTCTCCTTCTTCAAAATTTTCGCGCTTCCAGTATACGGCGGCGTTGGTCAGGAAAAGCATTGCAGCTATTGAAAGAAGCATGCCGAAAACTTCTGCACTTTCAGTTGTCACGTATGCGCTGATGCTTCCCAGATCTTCAACCTCGAAGAAGTCGGTGAACAGAAAGTAAAGGCCTAGTAGCACAACGGCCCCGATAGTGGTGATTACAATGCCATAATTTCTCGCATCACGCGTCATAAAAGTGATCGCTGGTATCAGTAATGGCAGGAAGACGATACCCAGACTGATAATCAGCATAGGAATCTTGGTTTGATTTTCAGCCTGGGTGGATGTCATTAGCAGGAACGGTATTGCCATACATATGCCTGCGGTAAAGCGTTCGAATTTTCCAAAAGGCGAGGCTGTGGAGAAGCTTTTCACAACTTGGTCTGCTGCGTTGATTAGTGCACTATTGGTTTTCATATTGGAATGATTTGGTGTTGGTTTACTGAGTGATCGTTAATCGCGGTCAAGCTTCAGTCCAAAGCCACCGACGAAGGATATTGTAGTGATAAGCCGGCCATCGGTCAGACCCGGCACCTCGCTTCCGGGCTGGAGCCAGGAATAGGCGAACTGCGCGCGAAGATTCTTAAGACGAATCTCGAGTTCAACTTCGGGGCCGATGAAGACTTTGCGATTCGAGTTGAGCACGCTTTTCCTGAACTCCCGGTTTGGATCCATGCCAATGTCGCCCTTGATAGAATTGTAAGCGAGGTAGACACCGAGGTTAATGGAGAGGTCGTTGTCCAGGAGCTTTGGCTTCAGAAATTCATGAAACACGCCTAATCTGAAAGCGCTTGCCGTGCTTTGAACCGCAGCCGAAGTATCTGACTCCTGCCAGTTTCTGTTAGCGCCCGTGTAACGAAGCTTGATGCCCGAGATAGTAAGAAAGTCATCGTCAAAATTCAGTCGCAGACAGATCTTCACAGCCTGACCGGAGGCAAGAGGAGTAAGGACGGAGTTTCCAAAGGCACTTGCGTTTGTAATCCTGCCGGATCGGTCATACGATGCAACAACGGTATCGACTGTTGATGCCACATTAATTACCGCGTCAAGTTCAAGCTTGTTGATGAAGTTGAAAAGTAGCACCATTGGTGGTAGTTGACGCCGATACCGGTGCTTGCCGGAATCTGTTCGCCTCTTTCAAGGGACTTTTGAATGTTGCCTGTTCCGTAAAAGTTGATCAGCGGTTCTCTGTCGATGCTGTCACCTGCATTCTGCGCTTCGACGATGGCGGGGGTGAGTGCCATCAGAATAGTAGTTACGACCACTCTCATGAGAGCGGTCTCTTTCCTTGGCTTCATATATTTCAGAGTTATTGATTTAGACTTGGCTATCTTGACCGAAAGGTAGACGAGAGGGATGTTGGTTTAAAGCATGATTTAGAAAGTGGCCGGTGGTGACTAGCATCCGGTTCTTTTCAGCCGATTTGAAAGTCTTATGTCCGGTCTATCCCTGAAAAAACTATATTCGTTGAACTCACAGTGATCGTTGACTGCTAATGCAAAGAAGTTCCCCCTTGTTACCGCCTGCGATTTGTTGTGAGAGATATGGTTGTGTAGGATTCAGAGCAACCCGTATGGAGTTGGATCCGGCCGAAGGTCCCTGCTTTTGTACTAAACCTGGTGTCTGCCATCTGCCAGTTTCTGAACCGACAGTGAAAAGAACTACGTTATGGCTACCACTTACTGTTTTGCCATCGACTTGAAGGTTTACGGCGCATATGTTAGCAGAAAGTTTGATTCTATGAAAATATTTAGGGCAAGCACACATGTCGACGGAGGAAGCGTCTCGCTGCGTCTGGACAACGCCGTAATCAATGATGGTGTCGGTTTTTGCGAGATTCCGTTAAGCAAAGGCGAGCACGTCGTGGAATGGTTTGTTGAAGGGGCTGCCCACGGATGTTACGGAATAACAATATCAAGTCCTGTTGCCGCGGAATTTCAGTTATCGAAAAGGCTCGATGCAAGTGGGCGGGATTTTGGAGGATTTAAGTTTACCACCTAACCATTATACCTATGAAAAAGACTTTCTTTATTTTGATTACCGCATTGTCAGTTCTCATTGGTTGTAACAATAAGCCGGATACGTCGCCGGGTGATGGATCTGCGAAGGGGGTCGATACGATACCTAAGGCGGCCTCAGAGTACGGTTTTTTTGAGAAAGGAATAGCTACCGGAAGATCTACTGCGGACACGGCCGAAATGGAAATCAAGCAATTCCTTGGACATTCCAATTTGAAGGACTGGGCACAGAAATGGGCGCTTGGAGGCGAGTTTGAGTCTATCGGAGATTTTTTTCCAAGATACGAAACGGATACAATCAAGGGTACGCTTGCGTGGTTTGTCTATGACACCACCGAGGGGAAGCCAAGGATTATTCTTGCCTGTGAAGGGTGGCAACGTGATCTCAAAGATAATCATCCCAGATCTCAGGTTTTAACAATACCCGATAAGCTTTTCACGTTTGCCGACGATTCATCTAAGTTTAAGCTGGAGGATCATCGTTCGCTGATCACGCGAACGGGGGGACGAATGATGAGGAATGGAGAGGCCAACGAGCGTACCACGTATTATCAGAGGAATGTGATGACTCGTCTGTATTGGAGTGGCACGACGCCATTTAACAATGACTACGGGGCATTTTTTCAAAATAACCTTGAGAATAACCCTGTTTCCGGCAAGCCGGACTCCGTCGGGTTGCTGACGAGGTTTGTCAATCAACCAGGAGCGCGGGGCATGCGTTATTACTTTGCGCTTGATAATACTGAAAAACAAAACAAAATAAGGATCTTCCTGATTGCCACAGATTCGGCTGGGAATAACCTCCTTGACAGGAAGCCGTCTGAAACGAATGCAGTAAATGCAATGGATGAACCTTCAATCATTATACAGAAATCAATACCGCCTGGCGGTCCAGGTAAGCGCGATGATTGAATGAGACATTTGCTTCAATTGATTCAAATCAATCAGGAATGTGGCCTGTAAGGCGCTCCGCATAATGCTTGTAACCTGAATTATTAGGTGGATAAGTCCTGAGCTTAGGATCTTTCCCGATTTCCGTGTGGGCGTTTGTATCCGACAATTCCGGGACGATAATTACTTAGGTTGATAAGGTTACTCCCGCGCTGAAAGTTACGGAACGATTCGGGCTACTGAGGTTTAGCAGGTCCGCCGTCAGGGATGCCAGGTTCCGGTGATCGCTTCCGTATACCACGCCTTATTTCCAGGATATTCAAAATTTTTCTTATTCAATTTGACGGGCTGTTATTGTTTCTTCACGGATCAGCTCCTCTCATGGAAATCATGAAGCTCATGTCTGGTTGAATGCCGCAAACGGTGGTAGTTTGTAACTGATGCACGGCTTTTTTCATGCCTATTGATCTTCGGATATACAAAACTCGTAGAAAAGTATTACATTCAATGAGTTAAGCAATGAGTTAACCTCCTGACCGTTGAGAGCTACTGCGAATCGTTTTCTGCTGCTTGCAATATTGGTGTTATGTTGCGCGGTTCGTGTTAGCCACGCGCAAACAACTATATTGTCCCCCGCAGATGCCGAAAGACTTGCCCGCGAAGAACAACAGGTCAGGCTCATTGCCTTGTTGGCGCTTCTCCCCGTTGTGGTAGCCTTCTCGTTTGTGATTTTTGTTCTCTACCGACGAAAAAGGGAAGCGTTTTTCCGGGAACAGGAGACCATGTTGAAGCTAAATATGGCCGAAGTTGAATTGAAGGCGCTCAAGGCGCAGATAAATCCACACTTCATTTTCAATTGCATGAATTCGATCCACCACTACATGCATAGCAACGACATCAAGACAGCGAGTGACTACCTGATTAAATTCTCGCAGCTGATACGCCTGGTCCTTGAAAATTCGTCGATGAAAAGTCTGACGCTGACCGAAGAACTTAAGATGCTCGACTTCTACGTACAGCTTGAACAACTTCGCCTTGGTCACAAATTTTCCTATCGACTGAACATTGCCAAGGATATAAACGCCGATGAAATTGAGATACCCGGTTTTCTGCTTCAGCCATTTGTCGAAAATGCTATATGGCATGAGCTGACGAGACTGCAAAGCGAAGCAGAACTTGTGATCGACATTCGCCAGGATCCTTCGTCTGACGGGTTGTTGTGCGAGATTATAAGTCAGGGCCGGGGACAGTTGCCGACGTCGGAAAGGTCGCCATTGGTTGACGGAATAAAAAAGACGTCGTTGGGCATGAAGCTGGTTCGTGAGCGTATGGATCTGCTGAACAGGACAATGTCGGTGCATGCGGATTTTTCGGGCGGGGACATATCCGATCCCTCGGCCAACTACTTCGGATATAAGGTGACTGTTCAGGTGCCAATACTCCAGGACTAATGAGAAAATACTATTTATGAAATACAAAGTTGTTGTTGTTGAAGACGAGATACATCAACAGGAACGATTGCTGGGATTGCTCGAATCTATCCCGGAAGTTGTTGTTTCCGGTGTAGCGCCGGAAATTGAAAGCGCCTTTGGATTGATCAATTCAATCAAACCTGATTTGGTCTTTCTGGATGTGATGCTGCCGCCCGACACGGGATTTGATCTTCTCGAAAGATTTGATAAAATAAGATTTGAAATAATCTTCACCACATCTTTTCAGGAGTACGCGGTAAAAGCTTTCAGACTTTCGGCCGTAGATTATCTTCTTAAGCCCGTTGTTGAAGAGGAACTCAGAGACGCCATACAAAAATTTGCTGCGAAGAAAGGTGCCAGTCTCTCGGGTTTAAACCTGGACGTGCTTCTGGATAATCTGCGCAGCGCGGGGCAGCAGCAGAAACGAATTGCCCTGCCAACCCTCAGCGGATACGTGTTTGTGGTCGTCTACGACATTGTCCGGTGTGAGTCCGATAACACGTATACAACGTTCTTCCTGAAGGATAAAAGAAAGATTATCGTCTCGAAAACGCTGAAAGACTGTGAAAGTTTATTGAGTGAGTTTTCTTTCTTTCGCGTTCATCATTCAAACCTTATCAATCTCGATCACGTGTTGGAGTATCAGAAGGGTGAAGGTGGGGTCGTTAAGATGATTGACGGGGCGTCGGTGGATGTTTCACGGAGACGAAAAGAAGAATTCATCAGGCTTTTTAAAAGGATAGGTTCAAGTTTGGCACATTGATGTATGGACTTCGAATGGTTGTCTAGTCTCAGTCTTTACACGCGAATTTCCATCTGGTTTACGGTCGTTCCCGTTCTTTTTTGTATCCCCGTCTTGTTTAAGATGCAGCAGGCACGCCTGATGTTCTTGTTGCTTCTGACAGGGCTCTTTACGGAGCTGTCGACCCAAAAGGCTGGCGTAGGGTCTTCCTACAGCTACGTGGTATTTCTTACCTATAGCATTATTGAATGTGTTGTGTTTACGTCAGTTTCATTGTTTGGAGAAAACAGTGTAAGACCGAAATCCCTGCTGATAAGTTTGGTGGGCAGTGTCGGCCTTGTGGCGTTGTGTCTTGTCATTTTTCGTGCGTCGGAATGGGCTATCGCGATTTTCAATATGGTCTACCAGATTGTGATTGCTGCATTCTGCGGGCGAAACCTTCTTCGCAAGGTTGAGACCACTCCGGAGCCGTCTTCCGATGCCACGTTTTGGCTCCATTTCGGAATTTTCTTTTATTGCTTTACAACCTTTTTTCTCATGGGGATCATTGGCGTTTCCGCGAAATACAAGTTGTGGGATCCGTATCACAATACGATCAACATTGTGACGTATATCGTCTATGCGTGCGCGTTCCGGATTGCGATGAAGGATCTTCGATCGCGAATGACAACGTAGGGTACACGTGCCTTTTGCTTGTTCAACTTGTATGGAGAACCGCTTGAGGTCACCAGTTACTGTTTTGGGTTGGTGTTGAGTTCAACGTTCGTCTATTTTAGTGGAGCGTTTCCGTGGATGAAAGTATTTCGTGCAGGACACTGAAAAGTGCAACGGATGCGGCGAGAGTTCGACAGTAAAATCGACGAGGATGCGGATTGTTGATGGAGCCTCACGCAACCGGACTGTAGACGAATGTGAAACTGTCATCTAACTAATATGATTATGAAAAATACCACCTGCCTATTAATTGTGGGAGCTTTTGCTCTGGCGAGTTGCGGTACAGGCCGTGGAATTTCGCCGGGTGCGACTGATGGTGTTAAGTACAAAATGCTTGAGGTGAATATCAAGAGCATGCCGTTTTCTGCGGGCGCAGCTGAAGAGGAGATTCAGGCTTTGATCGGTGATCATAACCTCACGACCTGGCGAACGAAATGGGCGTTGGGAGGTGAGTTCAGAAACATTCACGATTTCTTTCCAAAAAGCGAAACCGATACGTGCACGGGTACGATTATGTGGTTTACCCTCGATAGTGTTAACTCACCACCTGCCGACAATCGGCCGCTGGTTCTGGCCTGCGAGCGCTGGGATCGAAGGGACAGGCGAAAGAAACCACGGGCGTCGACGCTGGTAGCGCCGGATGAGATTTTTACCTTTGCCGGGGACCGTCGAAATTTCAAGCTGGATGAGCACTCGATGTTGTCCAAGCGGCCTGTTGACCGATCTATGCCGAATAAGGAGGCACGACGTCGGATGAAGTTGTATAATAAAAAGGTAAGGAGGCATTTGCACATAGATCGTAGGGTAGATTACAATAAAGATTGCGGTGCCTTCTTTCAGAATAACCTGGAGCGCAAGGGTGATGAGGCCGGGGTGTTAACCCGATTTGTTAACCAGGAGGGTGCGGTTGGCATGCGTTATTATTTTGCACTTGATCCTAATGAAGGACGGAACAGAATAAGAATCTTTCTGGTGGCCACCGATAAGAATGGCAACAATCTGCTACAATCCACTGGCGCGAGGCGTACGGCTCCGCTGATCATTCAAAAATCGATACCCCCTAATACGCCGTAACGGTGCTGCTATTGTTGACGCAGGCGCTGCACACTGCATCAGCCAGGAGCGGCACGGCTCATGCTTCATTTCTTTCTTTGTCATTTACCCCTTTTCTGAGCGGCGGTAGCGCGTGGGCATGCGGGACGGAAGAATCGCCCAAACGAAGTGATCAGCCCGACTCATGATGGAGCACCGGAAGAATCGAGGACCAGGCATTCGTCAAAGTGTTTTGTGACCGTTTTCCTACCCGCGCGTGCCATGATTCGATGGTCCCTTCGCTTTGAGGTTGCTACAATCAAAACTAAAACTTGATATTGAACCTTCTAGGTTGAAATCGCTCTCAAACTCACACGGCCAGTGTTCGAAGGCTCTAACGCGCCGATTAGAAGTCCGCTGAAAGCATGTTGATCTTGTTACCGGTTGCCGATTGAATTCCACCCCATTTCAATCAATCAGAAATCAGAGATCATGTAATATTTCATTAGAAGTTAGCAGTTAACAAGATGGGCTGAATTCCTATTTTCGCCAAACTGACTCGTTGTCAAACGGTATCGTTATGCGCAATTTA
>Ga0065721_10008923_pt1 | contig 11405 bp, 6 predicted proteins | sample Mesricmetagenome_FD_59108 | JGI IMG/M metagenome (GOLD analysis project Ga0065721, IMG submission 59108) | Mesophilic microbial community from rice straw/compost enrichment Sample: eDNA_1 v2 (version 2) | ecosystem: Engineered > Solid waste > Grass > Composting > Bioreactor | place: USA: Davis...
CCGATGGCTACCGGCGTGCTGATCGTCGGGGTGGGAGCCGGCGTGCGGCTGGTCCCGTACCTGCACCAGCAGAGCAAGGTTTATGAAGCGACCTTTCGCTTTGGACAATCAAGTGTGTCCGGTGATTTGGAGACGCCGCTCGTCGATCAACCGGATCCGCCGCGGCCCAGTCTCCAAGCGATTGAAGCTGCCGCTGCGCAGCTCACCGGCCAGATCACCCAGGTGCCGCCGGCTCATTCCGCAGTCAAAATCAACGGCCGCAAAGCCTATCAGTTCGCTCACCGTGGGATTGATGTCGAGGTGCCGAGTCGGGTCGTGCAGATCGACGAGATCTTGATTCGGCGGTACGAGTATCCCGAACTCGACCTGACTATCCGTTGCGGCACCGGTACGTACATCCGCACGCTGGGCATCGATTTGGCAAAGCTCTGCGAGACGACGGCCGTGATGACCAAGCTAGTGCGCACGGCGATCGGCGAGTTTGCACTGGCCGGTGCAATCGAGCTCGAACAGCTCAGCGCGGATGCGCTGGAGGGCCAGTTGCAGCCGCTGGCCAAAGGGGTCAGCCATCTGCCGCCATTAAAACTCGCCGACGAGTCGATCCGACTGCTGACCAATGGGATCAAGATCCGCGCTGATGCCACCGAGTCGCCAGGGACTGCTGAAGCGGCGGTGCTCGATGGCGCGGGCAAGCTGCGAGCCATCGTCCAGCGACGCGGCAACCAGTGGTGCCCGTATCGAGTATTCGGCTAACCGGCGAGTAGCTGCTCGCTCCGAGAGTCGTCGATCACTCCGAGAGTCGTCGATCGCTCCGTCGATCGAAGGATACGGAAGACGGTGGACGGAAGACGGTGGACGGAACACGGAAGCAGGTGGCAGGACGCATCTTGCAGCGAGGCGCATTGGCTGGGGAAGGGACCAGAGCCACTCTGCAGGATCTGTGGAGCAGTTGACCGCCTTGCAACCCTCCCCTGGCCTGTCGCCGGTTGCTAAACTCTCCACCCTCCCCCGGCTCAATCCTCCTCCCACGGTTTGAAACAACCCATGGCTTCTGCGGCTTATCTGGCGATCGATTTAGGTGCATCTGGTGGGCGTGTGATCGCAGGCCAAGTCACCGGTGGAAAGTTGAAGCTCGAGACCGCACACCGGTTTTCCAATGGCCCGGTGAAGATGCGCAACACGCTCGTCTGGGACAGCGTGGGACTGTGGCAACACATCCTCGCTGGTCTGGCGACCGCGGCGGGGCAATACGACAACGTGGCATCGGTGGGCGTCGACACCTGGGGCGTCGACTACGTGCTGGTCGATGAGCATGACGTGCCGCTGGGGCCAGCGTTCAACTATCGCGACAGCCGCACCCACGGCATGTATGAGCGAGCATTCTCGCTTGTGCCGCGGTCAGAGATTTTCGCAGCGACCGGTATCCAGTTCATGGAGATCAACACGCTGTACCAGTTATTGTCGCAATCGCTGAGCGGTTCCCCGGCTCTGCAGCACGCCGACGCGATGCTGATGATGGGTGACTATTTTCACTGGTTACTGACGGGCCGCCGCAGCATCGAAGTCACCAACGCCTCGACGACTCAGTTGCTCGATCCGAACACCGGAAATTGGTCGATGAAGTTGATCGAGCGGCTCGGTTTGCCGTCACGAATCTTTGCTCCGCCGATCGAGCCAGGAACGAATCTCGGCCTGCTTGACCGGCAGGTAGCCTCGGCGACCGGACTGAATGATGTCCCCGTTATTGTGCCAGCGACCCACGACACCGCCTCGGCGGTTCTGGCGGTTCCGGCAGAGAACTTCGCACCGGCTCGCCCAGATTGGTGCTACATCAGCAGCGGAACTTGGTCGCTGATGGGTTGCGAGATCCCGCAACCGATCATCAACGAAACCGTGGCATCGTTTAACTTCACGAACGAACGCGGGGTGCGCGGCAGCACCCGATTGCTCAAGAACATCGGCGGCTTGTGGATCTTCCAACAGATCCGCGCAGCACTCCAGCGTCGCGATATTTCGGTCACCTGGGACGCCATGGTTCGCCAGGCGGCGGCCGCCGAGCCGCTGCAGTTGTTGCTCGACCCCGATGATCCGAGCTTTGTAGCGCCGGATGACATGATCGATGCGATTTCTGCGTATGCCCAGCGAACGGGTCAGACCGCGCCGACCGATCATGCGACGCTCTATCGGGCTGCACTCGAAGGACTGGCGCTGCGGTACCGCAGTTGTCTGCGGTCGCTGGAGCAAATTGTCGGCGGATCGATCAGCACGATTCATGTCGTGGGCGGCGGCTCACTCAATGGTCTGCTGTGTCAGATGACCGCAGACGCCTGTAACCGAACGGTAGTGGCCGGCCCCGTTGAAGCGACCGCCACGGGCAACGTGCTGATGCAGATGATTGGCAGCGGCGCGCTCGCTGGCGTCGATGAGGCGCGGGCACTGGTGCGTGCGAGTTTTGCGCCGACTGTCTATCAGCCCCGCAACACCGAACCGTGGACGGCCGCCGCGGCCAAGTTCGATGAACTCACGCGGGACGCAAAGACTACGTCCTAACTCGCTTCTCTGCCCAAGGACGTCCGCCAGGACTAGGACGTCGGTTTGAAGGCGTGCCGGCTCTCTCCTAAGCATCCCGGCAGGTATCGTTCCGCTGGATTGCTTTACCCAAAGGGAGCGGCTGCTGTGAATCCTGTGGATTCACGCTGTGTTCGTGGCAGGCCCACCGGGCCGGTGCGATGCAAGGCCAGGACGACGTCCTGGTATTGAACTTCCCCAGCCCCAACGGGGCGACTCGATCTGGCCGCGGTATTCTTAGAGCCGCCCCGTCGGGGCTTCGTGATGCTCCTTGGCAGTGATTCCCAGAGTGTTGCCCTGGGCTGACATAAGGTTGCCCCGTTGGGGCGACTGCATCCCAGTTCTGTGACTCGTTCTGCCGAGAGATCCCCTCCGAGATGCTTATCCGTACGCTGGCAGTGCGGCATCCGCTGCTATCGGCTGCTGGCAGGCTGAGCAGGGCGAAGGGGCTGCGCACACTTTTAACAGAGGTTGGCGCCCATTTTGCAGTCCCGGCTCAGCGTTGAGGTGAGCGTATTGATGGGTTTCGGAGCCCATCCGCCCTGCTCTTTTGTCGATCGATCTTTGATCTGCCTGGTGCTGCGGGCGGAAGGTTGAGGGGCCGCATCCATGGAATCTGAGAAAGCCGGCATCTTTCAAATCATCAAGCGAACTTTTCAGCAATTTATCGATGATGATTGCATGAGCATGGCCGCGGGACTGGCTTATTACACCGTCTTTGCTTTGCCACCGCTGTTAGTGATTTTGGTGACGATCGGTAGCGCAATTTTCGAACGCGAGCAGGTCGAGCAGGCGCTGGAGTCGCAGATGCAAGGCGTGATGAGCGCCGACGAGATGCACGCCATGATCGAGCGTGCCGAGGATACGGGAGTCGGTATCGTCGCGAGCTTGATCGGCGTCGGACTCTTGCTATTCGGGGCTACCGGGGTGGTGGCGCAGTTGCAACTGGCGCTCAATCGCGTTTGGGAAGTCGAACCGGATCCGCAGCTCGGTGGCATCCGCACGTTTGTGGTCAAGCGAATCTTATCGCTGGGGATGATTCTCGCTGTGGCATTCCTCTTGTTGGTCTCGCTCATTCTGACCAGCGTGTTGGCAGCACTAGGAGATTATGTAGGCGCGATGTTGCCAGGTGATTTTTGGCAACCCCTGCTGTGGGCAATTAACCTGCTGGTCAGTCTGCTGGTATTCGGACTCCTGTTCGCCGCAATTTTTAAGATTCTGCCGGATGCGGAGATCGCCTGGAAGGATGTGGCTATCGGTTCGCTTGCCACGGCGGTGCTGTTTATGATCGGCCAGTTCTTGCTAAGTCTATATCTTGGNAATGTCGAAGTCGGCGGACCTTATGGTGCCGCCGGATCGTTGGTGTTAGTNCTTGTATGGGTTTACTACTCGTCACTGATTCTGTTGTTAGGCGCCGAGTTCACGCAGGTGTGGGCGCGGCGGTTTGGGCAGCAGATCCAGCCCTCCGATGGTGCGGTCCGCATGGTCCGGCAAGCCCATGAAGTACGTGATCCAGATGCGCCGACGCCGAAAGAACAATCTGCCCAAGCCGATGCCGCCAAGGCCTGAAAGCAACCTCACACAAAGAACCACGCTCCGTTCGCAGTACCGGAGCGTGGTGAAGTCAGAGGATTCGAACGAGCGTGTTTGCGGCTATTTCGGTGTCCGCGGATTAACGATTGCCTGAGCGATTTGCGTCAGCTTGGCATCGGTGGTTTTTTCTTCTTCCAAGGTCGCGTCAAGCAATTGGACGGCCTCGGAGTGGCCCAGTTGTTCGGCGAAGGTCCGTGCCGTGCCATAGCCCGACATTTCGTAGTGCTCGACGCGCTGAGCGGCGGCGATCAAGGCGGCATCGCGGACGGTGTCGTCACCTTGGCTTTGAATCATTTCTTCGCCTTCGGTGATCAAACCTTTCATCGCTGGGCACGTCTCGCGGTGCGGCTGCTTGCCGAGTTGCGCGAAGATTTGTTCCAAACGATTGACCTGGTTTTCGGTTTCCCGCAGGTGTTGTTTGAACGCGTTCTTGAGCGCGGGGGTATGGGCCGCCGCCTCCATTTTCGGCAAGGCCTTCGTCAGTCGCATTTCAGCGTCGTACAAGTCCTCTAACTGATGACAAAACAGGTCTTCGAGCGTATTGAACTCTTTGCTGCCAAATAATCCCATGACAAATCTCCTCGGTAGGGTCGGAAAATCCAACGGAGCCACTGCCGAGGGTGCAAAGGCAGTGCCGATCGCTGGGATCGGCCGAGGAGGCGATGGTCACGGACGGCAGTCTGGACTAACCGGCTTGGCGGACAGTCGCGGTCGGCTGCTCGTCGCGCTGGGCAAACTCGAGACGGGTTTCACGCGGTTGTGGCTCGTACCAGCGTTTGCGGTTGGCGTACCACGCCGCGGCTCGGCTGGACGTTCCTGCTTCGGTGGCTGGGGCTTGGCGAGCATTGCGAAGCACTTGCATCGCTACATTGAGGAAGCCCGGATGAACCGTGCGGTGATAGCTCGAATCGGCAGGCAAGTGTTCGATCAGCCGCCGGTGAGCCTGCGGGAGATTGTGGTAAGGCAATGTCGGCAGCAGGTGATGCAGCGCGTGGTAACGCAGGTTGAGCGGGAAGAACAGCTCCGTGACCACCGGAATCCCGATGATGTTGACTGAATCTTCGAGCTGATCGAGATGGCTCATCGGCCGCCCCGTGCTCTCGTAGCGGTGAGCAACCAAGTTGCGAATGTAATTCAAGCCGAGGGTCATCAGCGCTAGGCCGTAGAGCAGTACCACGCGACTCCAGGGCACTGCACCCATGGCTGGGGCGACCAGGATGGCTGCGGCTCGCAAGAAGCAGAAGAACTCGATAACGGCCCACTGCTGCCGAGGAGCATTTCGCGGAATGGTTCGGCGGTATTGCAGGTTGATTACAAACGACGACGCCCGTTCCAGCGCCCACTGGCGGAGGCCTGGATGAAAGAACGATAGCGGCGTGATGATCAAGAACCGCAGGTACACCACGACCGGCAGAAACACCACTTGCAAATAGAAGTGTCCGATCTCACGCAGGGTGCCGCTGCCGATCGGAAGATACTCACCGTCCTTGCCGGTTCCGTAGTGCTTCGACGAATGGTGATCGATGTGGTTGCCGTAGAAGAACGACGGCATCAGCATCGGGATCCCTGCCAAGACGTTCCAGCCGATCTTAAATGCCCGCATCTGCCGGCCAGGCATATGAACGATTTCGTGAATGAATGAACCGGCGCGAAAGAGCGCGAATCCAGCCACGAAATAGCAGGCAATCTGCAGCGGCGAGAACAACGGAGCTGACAGATAAATCCCCGCGGCGGAATAGCCGATCGCCAAGGTGACAATCAAATCGGCCCAATAAATCCAGACGCGATGCTGGAAGAGATCCTTGACCAAAACGTTCGCTTGCTGAACGGAGAAGCGTCGAGCGTCGCAGTGGGACATCGGTAAGGGGCTTGGTCGTTGAGGAACGATCGGCGAAGAGTAGCCACCGAGAAATTTCGGCAAGCAAACCGGGTTCCTACCCTAAATTAATCTCGAAAGTCCGAAATTCTAGGATTTCGCTGAGATTCCTGAGCCAGCCACGCGTTGATGCTCCGGCGACGGCTCATGCGGGACGCACCACGATAGCCCCACTCCCCGGCCGCCCCGCGTCTTAGCGAGAGCTTCTGTTCAAGTTGCTCCATCGAGCTGGCGCCGACCGAATCGGCCGCAGCGAGCAGGATCTTTGCGCAGGCAACCGAATCCTCCAGCGCGTCGTGATGGCGAAAGCTGATTCCCAGCCAACTGGCGAGTGGTTTCAGCCCATAGGCCGGGCGGTCAGTCCAGGTGTGTTTGGCGACCAAGCGCGTGCAGGAAAACTGCAGCGGTGGAACCGGCAGCTCGTGGAACCGCAGGCAGGCAAGCAGCACACCGATATCAAACGGCGCATTGTGTGCGATCAAGCAGCGGTCGCTGAGGTATCCCGAGATCGTCGACCAACAATCGCAGAACTCCGGTTCATCAGCCACTTGCTCGGGCTCGATCCCGTGAACGCGGATGTTCATCGGGTGAAAATAAAACGGTCGCGGACGGATCAACCAGCACTGCTGATCGACGATTTGGCCGTCGCGGACCGTCACGGCCGCCAATTGACAGGCGCTGTGACGAGCCGAGTTGGCGGTTTCAAAGTCGATCGCCGTAAAATCCATTGATTGCTCCCGGCACAACGCCGTCTTCACTTTCGCAGCCGCGTTCCGGCGGCAGCTCGTTCCAAGCGGCTCGCCGGTTGTCGTATTCTAGCGCCTACGAGGTTGCACGGCTCTTCAATTTGTCGATGTCGGCGGTGACGCTCGTCTGTTGACGACGAAGATCCTCCAGCGACTGGCGTTCCTGCATCACGACCTGCTCGGGGGCGCGGCTGACAAAGTTTTCGTTCTGCAGCTTCTGCTCCTTACCGGTGATCTGCTTAACGATCTGACTCAGCAATCGCTCCAGCCGCTGCAACTCGGCCTGCACATCGATGAACTGTTCCAGATCGACGTGGACATCGATATCCAACTGTGGAATGGCCAGCGGAGCATCGGTTGCAAAGGCTGTCGCGTCGGGGCCCAGCGAGATGACCTCGGCGGTCGCCAGCGACTCCAACAGCACCCGCATCGGCGTCAGCAGTGCCGCGGTCGCCTGATCGCACCGAATCGCCACCGGCACGGAGTCGCGCGGCGGAATGTTCTGGCTGCTGCGAATCCGTCGAATGGCTCCCAAAACTTCGCGGAACACTGCGAATTGCTGCTCGATCGATTTGTCGCCGGTATCGCGCGGGTCTACCTGCGGCCAGGAGGCGAGCATCAAGAACTCGGAAGCCGGCTGCGGCGATTCGAGGCCCCGCACGGGGGCAGCCGCCTTCAGATGACTCCAGATCTCTTCGGTCACGAATGGCATCACCGGATGCAGCAAACGCAGCAAGGTGTCGAGGCCGTGGGCGATGATCGTTTGCGTGGCCGCACGGCTGCTCGGATCAGCCAAACGTGCCTTCGCCATTTCCACATAGAGGCTGCAGAACTCGTCCCAAGCGAAGTCATACAGCACCCGTGCGGCTTCGGCGAACCGGTATTGGTCGATCGCTGCCGTCACTTCGCCAGTGACCGTCGCCAAGCGGCTGAGTAGCCAACGATCTTCCAGCGGCAGCGTCGTGCGATCGATTTCGACAGCTTGGAAATCCTCGAGGTTCAGCAGGGTGAACCGTGCGGCATTCCAGAGTTTGTTGACAAAGTTGCGGGCAGTTTCGAACCGCTCACTGACGACGGCCCCACGGGGCAGCGCGAGGTCCGCCGGCGTCTCCGCCCACTGCGTCGAGAATCCTTGGCCGCAGTGCGGACAGTCGATCCGCGGCTGGCTACGGTTCTTCTTCGTTTGATCGATCAACTTCTCGCAGTGCGGGCACTCGTACTGCACCGGCATCCGCACGTCCTGCGTTTCGGTGGCCAACCAAGCAAGACCGAACCGCAGGGCATCGGGGCCAAATTTGTCGATGATGTCGAGCGGATCGACACCGTTCCCCTTCGACTTGCTCATCGTCTCGCCCATCCCGTCGAGGATCTTGGGGTGGATGAACACTTCGTGGAACGGAACCTTACCCGTGTTGTTCAGGCCCATCAGTACCATCCGCGCCACCCACAAAGTGATGATGTCGCGCGAGGTGATGAGCGTGCTGGTGGGATAGAAGTATTCCAGCTCCGGCGTTTGCTCCGGCCAGCCCAGGGTGCTGTGCGGCCACAGGGCGGACGAGAACCAGGTGTCGAGCACGTCGGGATCGCGTGTCAGTCCCAGCTGTTCGACTGCTTGCTCCAGTTCTGCATCCTCAGCTCGCAAGCAGACAAAGACGTTGGCCTCACCGTTCTCGTCGCCGTCGATTTGATGAGTCAGAGCGTCGCCCGCGGCCAGCCCATCGAGCCGCTCGACGAGCGCCACCGCGTCCGCGCTGCTGAGCGGGCCGCTCGACCAAATTGGAATCTGATGCCCCCACCACAATTGGCGACTGACCGGCCAATCGCGTTTTTCACCCAGCCAGTCGAGGTAGCCTTTGCGGTAGCGCGTCGGGAAGATCTTCACCGACTCGTCCGTCACCGCATCCATCGCGGACTGTGCGAGCGAGTCCATCTTCACAAACCACTGATCGGCGAGCAGCGGTTCGATCGGCGTCTTGCTGCGATCACTGTGCGGCAGCTCGATCTCGCGGTCNTCGACCTCACCGAGCTGACCAANCGCATCAAGATCCGCCACCACACGTTGCCGCGCTTGCTTGATCGTCAGCCCTGCATACTGACCGGCTGCGGCGTTGAGCGTGCCATCAGCATTGAGAATGTTGATCATCGGCAGCGCACATCGCAGGCCGACTTCGTAGTCGTTCGGGTCGTGTGCGGGCGTGATCTTGACGCAGCCGCTGCCGAGCTCGGGCTTGGCCCACAGGTCGGCGACCAGCGGGATCGGCCGATCGACCAGCGGCAGCATCACCATCCGACCATCCAACGCCATGTCGCGGAGCGTGATCAGCGCCGGCAAAAGCTGCTCGCGGCGTTGCAGCAGATCGTCGAGCTGGCTTTGGATTTGGGGACGTTCCTTTTCTCCGGCGGCGGCAAGCTTCGCCTGACTTTCTTGGATCAGCGCATCGAGCGCGGCGGCCGGATCCGGGTGGACCGCAACGGCGGTGTCACCGAGCATCGTCTCGGGACGCGTCGTCGCAACTTCGACCTCGGCTGGCTCGCCCGGCTTGGGCTCGATCACCCGGTAGCGAATGTGCCAGAAATTGCCTTTGACCGTTTCGTTGAACACCTCGTCATCGCTGACGGCGGTCTGCAGGAACGTATCCCAGTTGACCAATCGCTTCCCGCGGTAGATCAACCGCTGCTTAAACAAGTCGTAGAAGGTGGCTCGCACCGCGGCGGCGCAGCGTTCATCGAGCGTGAACCGGGTCCGCTCCCAATCACAGCTGCAGCCCATGCGTTTGAGCTGGCCGAGGATTCGCTTCTCGTACTGCTCTTTCCACTGCCAAATCCGATCGACCAGGGCCTCGCGACCGAGGTCGTGCCGAGTCTTGTTTTCCTGTTCCTTGAGCCGCCGTTCGACGACCGCTTGAGTGGCGATCCCGGCGTGGTCCGTGCCCGGCATCCACAACGCTTCATAGCCCTGCATCCGCCGAGTCCGGATCAAAATGTCCTGCAGAGTATTGTTGAGCCCGTGGCCCAAGTGCAGCGCGCCGGTGACGTTCGGCGGCGGGATCACGATCGTGAACGGCTTCCGCTCGGGATTAACCGTTGCCCGCCAGCATGCGGCGGCGTCCCAGCGAGCAATGATCTGTTCCGCGGCGGTTGCGAAATCAAACCGGTTGCCGAGTGCTTGATCGGCAGATCCTTCGGTACTCATAGGTTCATCTCCTCCGGCTGCCCGGAGTCTGCTCGAACAGGGGTCTGACCCTCTTCGACGTGATCAAAAACTTGATGAAAGCGAGTGCTGTCCAAAGGGTCAGACCCCCTTTGGAATAGGCTTATCGGCCCCGTCCTGATGCAGTTTGTATTCGACGGCATCCACCAGCGCTTGCCAGCTGGCTTCGATCAGGTTTTCGCTGACGCCGATCGTACCCCAGGTCTCGACGCCGTCGGTACTTTCGATGTTCACGCGAATCGAGGCCGCGGTGCCTGCGCCCGAATCGACCACGCGAACCTTGTAGTCAACCAGCCGCATTTTCGAGAGCGAAGGATAAACTGGCTCGAGCGCTTTTCGCAGCGCCGCGTCGAGCGCGTTGACCGGGCCATGCCCTTCGGCGGCATCAAAGCACATCTGGTCGCCGACCTGCAACTTGATGATCGCTTCGGCGTAGACGTTATGTCCGGCAGCATTGCGATCGCCAGCGACGACGCGGTACTTGGTGGTGACGAAATGGGGCTGGAATGATCCCGAGACGCGGCGAACCAGCAGATCAAACGAGGCCCCTGCCGACTCGAACTGGTAGCCTTGATTTTCCAGGCGGACCACTTCAGCGAGGATCGCATCCATCAACTGGCGGTCTTCTGCCAAATTGTGGCTAGCGGTTACGGCGGCGATGTTGCTGCGTCCGCTCAGTTCGCTGACCAGAATCCGCCGCTCATTTCCGACCAGCGCTGGGTCGATGTGTTCGTAGGTGCTGGCCGACTTATTGACCGCGTGAACGTGCATTCCGCCTTTGTGAGCGAATGCGCTTTGGCCGACAAACGGTTGGTTGCCACGCCACTGCAGATTGGCGGTTTCGTAAACATAGCGGCTGAGTTCGGTGAGCGATTCGAGACTGCGACCGCCGAGCACCGTATAGCCGCGTTTCTTCAGCGCGAGATTGGCGATGATCGAGATCAAGTCGACGTTGCCGCAGCGTTCGCCGATTCCGTTGATGGTGCCCTGGACCTGCGCGGCGCCGGCATCAACCGCAGCCAGTGAGTTGGCGACCGCTAAATCGCTGTCGTTGTGGCAATGGATGCTGATTTTGACATCGAAATCGGCGACTGCTCGGCGGGCTTCCTGGACGATCCCGGCAATTTCCTCTGGCATCGAGCCGCCGTTGGTATCGCAGAGCGTCAGGTGCGTTGCTCCGGCCGATGCCGCGGCCCGCAGCGTTTTCGCAGAATACTCGGGGTTCGCTTTCCAGCCGTCAAAGAAATGTTCCGCGTCATAGATCACGCGGCCATGTCGGGAAAGAAACTCGGTGCTCTCGCCGATCATGTCGAGGTTTTCCTCGAGCGAGACATTGAGCACGTTGATGACATGGTTGTCCCAGGTCTTGCCCACCATCGTAAAGGTCGAGGTACCGGCAGCGACCAGCGCC
>Ga0065721_10052684_pt1 | contig 11403 bp, 9 predicted proteins | sample Mesricmetagenome_FD_59108 | JGI IMG/M metagenome (GOLD analysis project Ga0065721, IMG submission 59108) | Mesophilic microbial community from rice straw/compost enrichment Sample: eDNA_1 v2 (version 2) | ecosystem: Engineered > Solid waste > Grass > Composting > Bioreactor | place: USA: Davis...
ATAAAGCCATAAGGCAACCTCCCGAATTCCATCCTTGGATCATGATGGTTCAACGATTCAGCCAATAGGATAGGTTTACGGCTTTTGTCAACGCCATCGAGGATGAAATTTTTCGAGGACCTGAGCCCATCGGGTTAATCCAGATTATCATGCCTAATATAACCGGAATAAGAATTCATTTGAGAAAATTAAAACTCACAATAAATCCCAGAATGTCATAGATTATGATAGAATAGAATAGATAAAATAAGGAGCTACGTCAGACGTATATAGAGCCTATATTGAAACATGTGTTGAATCCAGCAAACACTTTGCAAACGTTACCATTTTAACGTCAACCGATATATGCGAGAATGAATTATCATTTTCCATATGTCTCCGTCATCAAATGCGCAGTTCCGCTTAGTAATTGAGTCAGGTTGCACGGGTAGGTATGTGCTCAGGAGCCACCCCTTCCGAGGGGTGCGTCGGATCAGGCTGCCATCTCCTTGGCGCTCGTCCCGATGGATCGCTCGCTTTCGGCGAGGAGCGTTCACAGCAATGCAGTTGGCACCGGTGAGGATGGCGGTAGCGGCGACGGTGACCAAAGCGGAAACGGGGGGCATGACGGCGCCGAGGGAGTCGGCAGGGACTCGGCCCCGGACGCAAGGCCTGCTCAGATTGAGAATTATCCAGCGCTCACCGGCCCTGCATCAATTTGTGCGGCGCGCCCGAACGGCAATCGTTGCGGGGGAGGGGCGCCAGCGGTCTGCCGCGCATCCCGCGTGTCGAAGCATGGGTTGCGCTCAAGGTGAAAACATATAATAGGCTATACCACCGTACTATAGATATTGGTGGGCCCATGGGATTGGGACTGCCGGATAAGGCCGTTGGGATCGAGGCGCATGAACCATCTGAAAACGCACAATGCTGCTGGAAATTGTGAAATTATAGAGAGAGGAGCTGCGAATAGGGGCGTCCTGGGGAGGTCAGAGTCCACCATGACGGCCGGCACGGCGCCCCTTGTACGAATTGACGGGCTGCAAAAGACATTCGTGAGTTCGGACGGTTCGATCGTTGCTGCGGTGGACGATGTCTCCCTGACCGTGAACCCCGGGCAGTTCGTCGTTCTCCTCGGCCCCAGCGGGTGCGGCAAGACAACGCTCTTGCGCTGCATCGCCGGGCTCGAGACTCCTCAGTCGGGCCGCATAGAAGTCGACGGCCAAGTGGTCTACGATTCGCAGGAGGGCGTCAACCTTCCGCCTTACCGGCGAAAGCTGAGCATGGTGTTTCAGTCCTATGCGCTCTGGCCGCACATGACTGTCCGCGACAACATCACCTATCCCCTGAGAGTCCAGCGCCACTCGCACGTATCGAAGGCGGCCGCCGATGAGCGTGCTGCCGAGCTCATGCAGCTTGTTGGCATTCCGCGGCTCGGAGACCGCTATCCCAATCAGATCAGTGGAGGGCAGCAGCAACGGGTGGCCATTTGCCGCGCGCTGATTGCCGGCTCGCGGCTGGTGCTGTTTGATGAACCGCTTTCGAACGTCGATGCCCAGGTCAGGGAGCGTTTGAGACTGAAGCTCCTGCATCTGCAGCGGCAGCTCGGCTTCGCGGCAGTGTTCGTCACCCATGATCGCCAGGAGGCAATGATACTCGCCAACGAGATTGCCGTGCTCGAAGCGGGAAAAGTCGCGCAAATGGATTCGCCGCAAGTCGTCTATTCGACCCCGGCCAATCCCTATGTCGCCGAGTTCATGGGACCCATCAACAAGGTCAAGGGGATTCTTTTGCCAGGCGAGGGACCAATGCGTTCCATCAAGACGGATTTCGGCACCATCACCGGCACGCTTCCCTTGTCGTCCACAAAGCAGGCAGGGGATGAGGCCGTAGCGCTATGGCGTCCCGAGGTGTGCCAGATTTCTGGGGCGCAGACCTCTTTCGTCAACGAAATGCCCGTCACCTTCCAGGAGCAGCATTACTATGGTTCCTATGTTGAAACCTTCTATGCCCTCGGTGAGGTGACGATTCGGGCGACCGCCAGCTCGCCCGAAGATCATTCCGGAGGACCGCAGGCTTGGCTTTGCGTCCCCGCTGAGGCGGTGACCCTGGCATGAGCGCGGTCGACCTGGCAGGCTTGCCCCCAAAAAGGCAGGCGAGCGCACCCGAAGTCCTGCAGCGCGCAGTTGCGCTCGCTTCGTCGGTGATCTCCTCGCCGTTTCGGGCGATTTGTTTCGCCACCGGCGCGGTCCTCGCGCTGCTTGTGATCTATCCGCTGTTGAGCATTGTCGCGAATATCTTCTTCGTCGATGGGGCGCCAAGCGCGGCTGCTCTGCGCGAATTCGCATCGACGCCAGGCACCGGTACTGCTGTCATTCACACTCTGATCGTCGTGACGATCAGCTCGGTTCTTGCGCTCGCGCTGGGCGGTGCGCTCGCCTGGGTCAACGAGCGGACCGACGTCCATGGAGGAAATCTATGGGACAATTTGCCGATATTCCCGTTTTTCTTTCCCGCGATAGCCTTCAGCTACGGCTGGGTGTTCCTGCTGTCTCCCACGGCGGGCTTCGCCAATGTCTTCATTCGCTGGCTCGCAGGACTGGTAGGATGGACCATTACGACAGGCCCCTTCGACATCTACAGCTGGTCAGGTCTGATCTTCCTCTACGTTATTCACGGCGTGCCGTTCGCGTACCTCATGCTCGCGGCTGGCTTGCGGAACCTTGACCCCCAGCTTGAAGAACAATCATGGATGTGCGGCGTGAGCGAACGACGGACCCTGCTTACCGTGGTTTTCCCAGCGCTCGGTCCCAGTGCGCTGTCAGCGCTTCTGCTCGTGGTCTGGAGCAGCTTCGGCATGTACGCGCTCCCCCAAGCGATCGCCGGGCAGGCCGGCATAGAAATCATGTCGGTAGAGATCGTGCGCTTGCTGAAGGGGGAATATCCTCCCTCCGAAGGTGCCGCGACGGTCATGAGTCTCATCATGGTAGCATTCATCGCAGTTGTCTGGCTGATGTCGCGGCGGATCACGACGCGTTCGCGTCATTCCGGGGTGGGCGGCAAGGCGACGACCCGGCCGGCGCGGCGCGCCATGGGCCGGTGGAAATGGCCGATCCGCGCAGCCATAATCCTCTACGCGATGCTCGGAACCCTTTTCCCGGCGATCGCGCTCCTGATCGTCGCGCTGAATGGCTATTGGACCAGCAACATCCAATGGTCGAATTTCAGCTTTGACGCTTTCAGCGGCGGTATCCTCGATAATCCGCTCACGGTCGAGGCAATCGAGAACAGCTTTAGTCTCGCGCTGGTCGTGGCAACGCTCGGCGTGTTCATCGCGGCCGCGCTATCCGTTCTGAACCGTCAAAGAAGCCGGGCCGTTGCCATCCTCGATGGTGCGATCAAGTTGCCGGTTGTCGTGTCGAACCTCGTTATCGCCCTCGGCTTCGTTCTGGCGTTCGCAGGTCCCCCGTTGAACCTGGCAGGAACGAGCACGATCCTGTTCATCGCGCTTCTTGCGCTCTATGTGCCCCAAGGGACAATCATAACTGATCCGGCGGCAGCGCAGGTCAACAAGGAGCTCGAAGAAGCCTCCAACCTTGCCGGCGGGCGGCCGTTTCGGACGTTCCGGTCGGTTTACATGCCCCTCATGGTGGGAAGTATGGCAGTGGCCTGGGGGTTGCTCTTCACCCGCGTGCTCAGCGATCTCGAAATGTCGGTGATGCTGGCGGGTCCAGGAAACCCGACGCTCGGTTCCCAGACGCTCTCCCTGTATAGCACAGGGAATTTTGCTGGTGTCGCAGCCCTCACGCTGATCCTTACGATCTCCAAGATCGTCATCGTTGCGCTCGTGTTCCTGTTCGCGAAGAAATTGGGACGCTGGAGTGAGCCACCGGCGCTGATTCATTGATTACGCCCGAACTGGCAGCAACGCGGAACATGCGAAGGCCTGACGGGAAATTTTGACCGGATTTGTCCGACATCTCGGTTCGACCGCGCTCGTTATTTCGCACCGTTTTCGGGTCCCGGCGAGCACTTGACACAACAGTCGGCCGGTGTCATGACGAAGAAAGGATATTAGTCCGTATATATGTAACATATGAGAGGAAGCACAGCATGGCTTACCGCCTGATTTCTGCCGATGACCACCTTGATCTGAGCAATCTGCCTCGTGACCTTTGGACGAGCAGGGCTCCGAAGGCTTTCGCCGACATTGCGCCGCGGGTTGTGGAAACCGACAAGGGGCCGACATGGGTCTGTGACGGGGAGAATTGGGGCACCTGGGGGCCGGGAATCTCGCCGATCACCGGGCTGATCGTGCGGCCAGGGCAGGGGCGTCGCCGACGCGACGCCGAAAGCGAGGATGTCCCGATGCCCCGCCTCTATGAAGGTGGTGAAATCCGCCCCACCTCGCCCGAACTTCGTCTCGCCGACATGGATCGCGATGGCGTGCATTCTTCCGTCATGTATGGCCCGATCACAGCCCTGTCGGTCGAGAACCCCGAACTGCGTCAATGGACGTACCAGGCATATAATGACTGGCTTGCCGAGGAGTTCTGCGCTTATGATCCCAATCGCCTGATCGGCTCCGCGCAAATGCCGCTCGATCCGGCGGGTGCAGCTGCGGAACTCGAGCGCGTCGCGAAGATAGGTCTCAAGACCGTGAACATCCTTGCTGCGCGGGTTTCAACGCCGCTCTACGATCGGGAATGGGACCGCGTGTGGGACATTGCCGAGGAAACCGGAATACCGATTGGCTGCCACATCACCGCCGATATCGTGAAGAGCCAGACTGCACCGGTAAAGCCTACCGCCGCGAGCGCCCTTACGCGCATCAGCGGCGCGCTGCAGATGATTGATCCGTTCGGCGGCATGATCGCTCATGGCGTCATGGAGCGTCATCCGAAGCTCAAGATGGTGATGGCCGAAACCGGCCTGTCCTGGGTGCCCTATATCATTCAGCGCATGGACTACCGCTGGGCCCAGGTGCAAAATGAAAAGGCGCACTGGGAAGCCAATGGCGGCATTCCGATCAGCATGCCGCCGAGTGAATATTGGCGGCGCCAGGTCTGGGTGACCTTCCAGGAAGACAATATCGGCCTCGAACTGATCGATTACATTGGCGAGGACCAGGTCATGTGGGGTTCTGACTATCCCCATCCCGACAGCACCTGGCCGAGCTCGCAGGTCATCATCGCTGAAGACATGGCGAACGTTGATGAGAAGGTTAAGAAGAAGATCCTGCACGACAATGCCAAGAAGCTATACAATCTCGATATCGATTGAGCCGATTGATCGGATGTAAAAATCAATGAGTTAAACCAATTCTTCGAGAAGGATATGACTATGTCGTGGTCTAAGGATCTGCGAGAGCAGGGGGCCAGTGCGGTCTTCGATAACGAAGTCCCCCCGTATGACGCGCCCGATTTCATCGAACTGCATGACATTCCACCCCAAATCGTCGAGGCCGACGGTTCAAAAACGTGGGTGATGCGCGGACAAAATTTCGCGATGACCTATACCGAGGCCAAGCGCGGCGCGCGACTGGAGCGGCGGAACCATGAAAGCGAATATATGGTGGTCCTGCCCGAGGCGATCAGGCCCGAGGATCCCCAGGCCGACGCGGACATCGTTGCCAACGCCGACAGTGTAAGGGCGCCCTCGGCGTCGCTCAGCATTGTGCCGCCGGGAGACAGCGCCGTCACAATGCTCGATGACGGAATAGTCGTGCGCATTTTCGGCCCGGACGCGGCAGACCTCCTGAAACTGGCGGCGAACGCGGCAAGCTACGCAACCCCGCATGTCCGGGTTGCGCCGCACGAATCGCTGCCTGAGCCGGCGGGCGGATATGCTCTGCGTTGCTATCCCTTCTCCGAGCATCCTCCTGTCTGGCACCCCTCGGGGCAGCCCGAGCGGACCCGCGCAGAAGACACTCGCTACGGCCGATATTTCCAGTCGACCAATCTCATGGTGCACCTTCAGGCGCGGGTGGCGCCGCGCGATGAGCGCCGCACCTTCCCGCACAGCACACCAGATTACGAGCATGCCTCCTTGCAACTTGTGGGCAGCCGGGTCCATCATGTCCGCACGCCCTGGGTTCCTGATACGCATCAGTGGCGCGATGACATTCATTATAATCTGCCGAGCCCGGGCTTCCTCGTCTTTCCACCCGGGGTCATCCATACCACCCAATCGGTTTCGCCGATTTCCAGTTCGATCTGCGTCTACAGCCCGCCCCGCGCGAGCCTTTCGAAGCCGAACCGGCTGATCAACAGCGATGATTATCCGATGAAGGAGGCGGACTCGAACTCCTTGCCCCAAGCAAGCTGGGCATGAATCCACGCGGCTAGCATGATGTTTTGCTCGCCGAATTGAAACCTTCCTCTTGCGTCAGGAGGAGCGGCCCAGGGTGGATTGCTGTCCGCCATGGGCCGTTTGCGCGCCCGGGACAGAGCGCGCAGCGAGATCATTTGATTTATGCAAGGGACGCGCCAGCAAAAGGGGCGCGCGTTGCTGAAAGTGCGATTGGACAGGTTCAGCCTATCAGCGCAGAGCCATGCGGTGTCCCCCGCGAGAGCGTTACAGACCTTTGTGAACTGGCGAGGTGATCGCAACCTTTCCCAGCTTCTGTCACGACCGCTTCTTCGAGCAACAAGTTGCTGCATGAAAAAGCGCCTGCAATCACTTCTCATAGTGCTAATGTGATGATAGTTAGCTCTTATGTTGTCTATCAAACCCGCGCCAAGTGGCACCAACCTTCACCGGAGCAACGTCTCCCGCTATATCCAGCTGGCAACGCTGTTCAAGCGAAGGATCCAGTCGGGTGTGTGGGCAGCAGGATCGCAGATTCCCACGATTGACGAACTGGTGGAAGAAACCGGGGTCGCCCGGGCAACCGTCCGACAGGCTCTCGGAGTGCTCGAATCCGAGGGCTTGCTGGCGCGATTTCGCGGGAAGGGGACCTTCGTGCTCGAGAAGGAGGACGAAGGATTCTGGTGCGAAGTCGAGGCCGATTGGCAGGAGCTGCTAACAGGTCGTCCCGGAGCCAGTATCGAGGTTATCGCGAACACGCTGTCCGGTCCCCCTGCCGATGCGCCGACCGAAATGGGCAAGGTCGCGGACCAATACCGGCTTTTGCGCAGGCACCATAGCCGCGATGGACGCGTCTTTCTCGTGGCGGACGTGTTCGTGGAGGCGGAGTTGGCAAAAAGCCTGCCGCGATCGGCCTTTAAGTCGCGAACCGCAATGAGGTTGGTCGAAAGCCTCAAGGGTGTCGAAATTACTGATGCGCGTCAGACCGTCACGATCGGAACGGCCGATCTAGAGTTGTCGCTGCTCATGGATATCGAATTGAACGCCCCGGTCGCCCATGTTCGGCGAACAGTTGTCGACCAGCATGGTGTGATCGTGCTGATCGCCGATGGGATCTATCGCGGTGACGTCGTGAAGTTCAAGTTCAAGCTGAGGTGATCGGGTTGGTCAGTGGAAAAGACTATTGCCGACAAAAGCTCAGGATGGCAGCAAAGCGGTAGCCGATCCTGGATATCTTCGTGAGATACTCTGTCTCCACGATAAAGACAGCCCCACCTAGGCAGGTTTGAACAAATACGACCAAAATATCGTCAGTCGCTGAGCGCGGGCAGGCCGAGAGCGCGGGCCGGGTTCTTGCGAAACATGAGGTCGAGATCCTGCTCGGAAAACCCTTCCTTGCGGAGCAGTCGTGCGCTTGTGACCAGCGCGTCGGTGTGCGTGCGGGTTCCCCGCAGCCCGCTATCGCTTGCAACGATGATGTGGGCAGGCCCGATGGTTCGGATCATTTCCAGCACGCTGCTGCGTGATCGATCACGCAGCAGTTCGTTGGTCACCACTTCCAAATATGCGCCCATCGCGACGGCCTGTCTGGCCTGATCGAGCGAGGGGTTCGTATATTGTGGCCCGAGCCCGGGATGGGTGACGATGATACGCGCGATCTTCCGGCTATGCGCCGCCCTGACGATCTCCAGCATCTCATCAGCTGTCACGTGGCCTGTGGCGAGCGTCAGGTCTTTCTCGGCGATGATATCGAGAACCGCATGAACGGACGGGAGGAGCGCGCCACCGGCCGTGACGCGTACCGCTGGCCGAGACTGACCAAGTGTATCGACTTCATTGACCGAGTCGTGCGTCGGGAACCAGACCACCCTTGCCCGGTTACCGGAAACCTCCGCGAAATGGCGGACCGCGTCCGGATTGATGCCGCCCACCGCGGCGTTGAGCGCAATGCCCCCGAACACCTGCAAGCCGGGCGTGGCATATTTCTGCGCCATCGCGGCGATGGTCGCGCTTTGAGAGAAGTGGCTTTTTAGCACAATCGCCCGCAATCCGTGGGCCTGTGCCCGCTTGGCGATCTCGAAGGCGTCCCACTGCCGGTCATAAACATCCGGTCCGTAGTGCGCATGGATATCGATAGCGCCGCGAAGGATTGGGTCGTCGAGCGCCTCGTCGGGCAGCTCGGCCTTGGTGATACCCTTGTTCTTCTGCCAGGAGCTCAGGTCGATATTCTGAACGGGATACTGGATGGATGGAATGGGATCAGGCAGCCACTTTCCTGGATCTGCCTCCTGTGCGGAGCCCGTTAATGCGATGCAGGAAAGGGCTATGCCAGCCGCCGAAATCAACCCAGATCGTGATCGCATAGCCTTCCCTCTCATTCATTCCCGCCGGCGCTGGCGATAGCTGCCTCGGCAGCGTCCCTTCTTGCCCTGAGTTGAGCGAGAATTTCAGGAACGCGCTCGCGTGCTCGCACCTCGAGCTGTTCGTAGATCGAGTTGCCTCGCGCATCGATGCCGACCGTCAGTGGTCCGAGCATTTCAACGCGCAGCTTGCTGAGGCGGAAATGCGGGGGAAAATCCCTCCACTCAACCGCCAAGACTTCCTTGATCGCAGCAGACAGGATGGGACTTCCACCGCCAAGAAGCGACAAATAGACGCATCCACGCCGCGCCATCGTCCTCGCCACCTCGGGAGCCAGCCCGCCCTTGCCCCCGACGATTTTAAGATCGAAGCCTTCGATCAGTTCGGGCATATAGGCGTCGAAGCGGCGGCTGGTGGTGGGATTGACATAGTGAATGTCGAAGCCGCCACCCGGCCGCTCTTCGACCATGTGGGGAAGGTGCAGGAAAACGCCGTTCATCGGCACGGGCAATGCCCGGCCTTCCTGGAGATATTCGATGAGGCGCTTGTGGGCGGGTAGCCCGCCCGTTACCACAATTTCTCCGCTCAGATAGACGAGGTCTCCCACTTCGAGGGCGGCCACCGCTTCGGGGGAGGGGGGCATCGAAAGATTGATCGTCGCCATTAAACCAGCCGCTCCACGCGTCCGTCACTGTAGAGTCGCGCCTTCGCGCGGCGGTTGATCCAGCAATTGAAGCATACCGCGATCGGCGTGTAGCCGTGGCCGAAGGCATAATCGATATGCACTGCGAGCGCTGTTGTGCTGCCGCCTACGCCCATGGGACCAAAGCCTGTCGCGTTCGCCGCTTCGGTTAACCGCTCCTCCATTGCCGCGAGGGTGGGATCGGGATTGACGCTGCCAATCTCCCTGTAAGTTGCCTTGTTTGCGAGCTTTGCGGTGAGATCGAAATTACCGCCGATACCGACCCCGACGACGACGGGAGGACAGTGCTGCGACCCTGCTTCGATGATGGCCTCGAGAATAGAGGCCTCTATATCCTCAAGCGAGGGGGAGATCAGCGTGCGAATGGATGCCCAACGGCCCGACCCCAGCGCCTTTGGTATGCAGGTGATATCGATATAATCGGCTTCGCCGAGCAGGTCGACGGTAATCGCCGGCATATCCTTGCCCATGCCCCCACGCTCGTTGGTCAGCGGGTTGTTGACATGCTTCAGCAGGGGGGGCTGGATCGTCTCGACAAGACGCGCAAAACCGCGGGTGATTGCTGCCTTCAGGTTGCCCTGCCAACGCGCATTGCCTCCGATTTCAAGGAGATAAGTGGGTACGCCGCTGTCCGAGCAGACGAATTTGTCGTTTGTCTCGGCGAGTTTTGCGCTACGCAGCATGAGGTCGAGAGTGGCCCGCCCGCTGTCGCTTTCCTCATTGGAGCGTGCGGCCTCGAGCGCACGCAAAGTGTCGGGTGGCACCCGCCGCAGCGACGCGGAGTACAGCGATTGTGAGACTTCCTCGACGAGGTCGGCAGTGATCATTATAAAGCCCATAATTACATACTTTCAGCTCTTCTATGCGCGAGCCAGTTTGCCGTCAAGGGCGCTTTCCGACTTTTCCGTGCACGCGGCGCGAACTAATAAGATATTGAAGTTCGTACTATTAATTTTATAGCGACTCCGGCGCGGGACTGCGCGATATAGGGGTACCAGATCATGAAAGAGCGACACGAAATTGCCGTTATAGCCGACTTGCCGGGGGACCTGCGCGAAGCGCTCGCCCAAAGGTTCGAGCTTGTTGATGAGCCCCTCGAGGGACCGCGCGCAAAAACTGTCCCGGAGCTTTCACCCCGTTACATTGCTGTTGCAACCCGCGCCCTCGTGGGTGTTCCAGCGGACCTGCTCGATCATCTGCCTGATCTACGCCTTGTTCTCTCACTCGGCGCTGGTTTGGATCGGATCGACGAGGGGGCGCTCGCGGCGCGGGGCATCCGTCTTTCCTACACGCCCGATCAGTTTACCGAGGACGTCGCCGATTTTGCCCTGGGACTGATTTTCGCCGGCGGACGTCGCATCGTCGAGGCTGATCGTTTTGCCCGCCGTGGCGCCTGGTCCCTGGGACGCTTCCCCATATCTCGCCGCGTGAGCACGCGCCGCGTCGGCGTCGTGGGCATGGGGCGCATCGGGCGCCGGATCGCCGAAAAATGCACAAGCCTCGGCATGCCCGTTGCCTATAGTGGCCGCAAGCCACACCCCGATCTGTCCTACGACTATTGCTCCGGCGTTTCGGCGTTGGCCGCGCGATCCGACGTGCTCGTCCTCGCCTGCGCATTCAATGAAGAAACGCGCGGAATGGTGGACGAGAAAGTTCTGAAGGCACTCGGACCGACCGGGTTTCTCGTCAATGTCTCGCGCGGCGCGGTCGTGGACGAAGAGGCCCTGTTGACCGCTCTGGCCGATATGTCGCTGGGCGGAGCCGCACTGGATGTCTTTAGGAGCGAGCCGGGATTTGACGAACGGTTCGCCGCCCTCGAAAATGTCATCATCACCCCCCACATTGCCAGTTTCACAGCTGAAGCTCGCCAGGCCGTGATCGATCATCTCGTCGCGGAGGCCCTGCGCCATTTGCCATGAGAGGCGAAGATGGAGAAGAGACAGTCTTTACCCGAAAATCCGACTATTTCTGCGGCGGGGAGCGTGACTGGAATATTGTGGCCCGGGGTTTTCGGCGAGGCTGATCGCTGGCGGCAAGGCGCCGATGGTGCG
>Ga0065721_10052685_pt1 | contig 11403 bp, 9 predicted proteins | sample Mesricmetagenome_FD_59108 | JGI IMG/M metagenome (GOLD analysis project Ga0065721, IMG submission 59108) | Mesophilic microbial community from rice straw/compost enrichment Sample: eDNA_1 v2 (version 2) | ecosystem: Engineered > Solid waste > Grass > Composting > Bioreactor | place: USA: Davis...
AGATGGTAATAGACGTCCAGCAGCCTCGCGTGATTTTCCGCCCGTTCGGTATATCTCCCTATCCAGAATAGGCACTCCGCGATCCTATCCAACATGGCCACCCGCTCCTTTTGCGTTCGATTCGTTCCGCGCCTTCCGCCGTTCCTTCGTTCGGGCAGCGCCGCCGATGTTTCACGCCTCTCCCGAAGCCGTCCGCGTTACTTCGTCAATACCCAGGTGTCCTTGACCCCTCCGCCCTGGGAGGAATTGACGACGAGAGAGCCCTCCTTCATCGCGACCCTCGTCAAGCCCCCGGGGAGAACGTGCACGTTCGCTCCGTCCGCGAGCGCGAACACGCGAAGATCGATGTGCCTGTGCGCCATCCGTCCGTCCAGGCTGATCGGCGAGGTGGAGAGCTTGATCGTCGGCTGGGCGATATAGTTGTCCGGGTTCTCGCGGATTTTCGCCGCGAACGCCTCCCGCTCCGGCTTCGTCGACGCCGGCCCCACCAGCATGCCGTAACCGCCCGACAACGACGTCTCCTTCACGACCATCTCCTCCAGACGGCCGAGCACGTGCTCCCTTTCGTCCGGCCGGCTCATCAAATAAGTCGGCACGTTGTTCAGAATCGGGCGTTCGTTCAAGTAATACCGAATCATCTCCGGCACGAACGTGTAGATCGCCTTGTCGTCCGCCACCCCGGTGCCCGGCGCGTTCGCGATCGCGATGTTCCCGAACCGGTAAGCGTTCATCAAGCCGGCGACGCCGAGCATCGAATCCGGACGGAAGGCCAGCGGGTCGAGGTAATCGTCGTCGATCCGGCGGTACAGGACGTCGACCTGCTTCAGCCCGGATAAGCTTCGAATGTAGATTTTATGGTCCCGGCAGACGAGATCCCGGCCCTCCACGAGCTCGATTCCCATCTGCTGGGCGAGAAACGCGTGCTCGAAGTACGCGGAGTTAAAGCTGCCCGGCGTCAGCAAGGCGATCACCGGCTCGGACTTGTTCGTCGGAGCGAGATGGCGAAGCGCCGCCCGGAAGCTATACAGGGAGCGTTCGATTCCCTGGACGGGATAGGAAAAATACAGCTCCGGAAAATCATGCGTCATGATCGACCGGCTCTTGAACACGTAAGAGAAGCCCGAAGGGGAGCGAAGATTGTCCTCCAGCACGTAATAGGCGCCTTTCTCGTCGCGGATCAGGTCGATGCCGGAAGCGGTCACGTACGTCCCTCCGGGAACCGGCAGCCGCATCATCTCCGTCCGGAAATACCGGTTGCCCATGACCATGCGCCTAGGGACGAGGCCGTCCTTCAAAATGCACTGTTCGCGATAGATGTCCGCCAGGAAAGCGTTCAGAGCCCGCACGCGCTGCTTCGCTCCCCGTTCGATCGTCTCCCATTCCTCGGCCGGAATGATCCGGGGAATCAAGTCGAACGGAATCGTTCTTTCCAGCGCGTCGGGCTGATTCGCCCCGCCTAACGTGAAGGTGATGCCTTCTTCCAGAAGACGCCCGTTCATCTGCGCTTGCCTGGCCATCCTGTCCTCGGGCGACATGCGGCCGAACAGTTCGTGGACTTTACCGTAATGCGGACGTACCCGCGCCCCGTCGTACATTTCGTTGTAGAATCGGGAAGAGAGCGAAGTCACCGGCGTATCGTTCGTCGTCCCCATGTTCAGTGGCTCCTTCTCCCTACTGGGTTTTATTGTAATCATAATTCCCCTGAGAGTTATGTGTCAATAATAGTTACATAAATGCAAGCGTTTTTTTGTGTAAATGACACATAGATTACATAAAAGGTAAAATAAATGATAGGTAAATGGAATTAAGTACCGCACAATCCAAGCGGAGAAGATGTGATATAATGGGGGGACGTTGATTCTGCACGCAGTAATCGAATTCGGGGAGAGGGCGGCTGCGCTCATGTCGATCTACCGGCGACCCAATCGAATAGACCGTTGCCTGAAAGCTTCCGGCTTGCGAGCCGGAAGCTTTTTTATCGTTTTGCGCGGGGCAAACATTATTAGAGGGAGCAATCATTGTGGCTAGAGGGCATCATTCCGGCATCGCGGCAATCTGGATCAGCTTGATCAGCAACGTTTTCTTGACGGTCATGAAAATCACGGCAGGCCTTCTGCTGGCCAGTCCCGTCCTTCTCGCGGACGGCGTTCACAACGCGGGAGACATCATCGCCACCGTCGCCGCGCTCACTTCGTCGATGATCTCGAACAAGCCGGCCGACGAAGATCATCCCTACGGCCACGGCAAAGCCGAGGTCGTCGCCTCCGCGTTCGTGGCCGTCATCCTGGCTCTCGCGGCGCTCTGGATCGCCTATCAATCGATCAAGGCCATGTTCGGGCCGCCGGGCGGGGAGAGCTGGCTCGCGCTCGGCGCGGCCGCCCTCTCTCTCGTCTGGAAGCAAATTCTGTACGCCTACACGATCCGGATCGGCAAAGCCCTCAACAGCAAAAGCGTGCTCGCCACGGCTTACGATCACCTCGCCGACGTGTATGCCTCCTTGGCTGCCGTAATCGGGATCGGCCTTGCCATGCTAGGCGGCCGTTACGGGTGGGGATGGGCCGCTTACGGGGATCCCATCGCGGGGGTCATCGTCTCGTTGCTCGTGCTCAAACTCGCATACGAGATGGGACGGGAGGCCGTCAACGTCCTAATGGAGCACAACGTCGATTCCGACAGGCTCGCCCGGTACGAAGAGCTGCTTCGAATCGACGAGAACGTCAAGAGAATCGATCGGGTCCGGGCGCGCGAGCACGGCCATTATATCATCGTCGACGTTCGCGTCGGCATCCCCCGCGAATACACGATTCAACAAGGGCACGACATTAGCCGGCAACTGAAAAAACGGATCATGGACCACGATCCGGACGTGATCGAAGTGATGATTCACTTGAACCCGTGGGAGGACGGGGAGGACGCGAAGCCCGTCCCGACCTGAAACCGAAAATCCTCGCTTGTCCGGAGGACGGCCACCCTCGCGGGAGCGCGGGAGCCGGCATACGATACTAGCGGAGGGATGCCGAAACGCGACGGCCGGCCGACCGACGATGGTCAGGCTGCTCCGACCGCCCGAACGAATACCGCGGCGCCCGTTGCCGCCGCCGGCCGGCGCTTCGCCGCCAAGCGCCAAAAAGGCCCGAGTCCGTCGGCGGACGACTCGGGCCTTTTTGGCGTTTATTCTGCCGCCGCCATGTCCGGCGGTACCCGGCGCGCCTCCCCCGTGGCGATCGCCGCTCGAATGACCGCGGCGCGCACGGATTCGACGACGCTCTCGTTGAAGATGCTCGGGATAATGTAATACTCGTTAAGCTCGTCGGGCTGGACGACGGAGGCGATCGCTTCCGCGGCCGCAAGCTTCATGCTTTCGTTGATCCTCCGCGCCCGGCAATCGAGCGCCCCGCGGAAGATGCCGGGAAAGCACAGCACGTTGTTGATCTGGTTCGGATAATCGCTGCGACCCGTCGCCAAGACGCGAACATGCGGCTCGGCGATGTCCGGCTCGATCTCCGGGTTCGGGTTGGCCATCGCGAACACGATCGGATCGGCTGCCATCGACCGGACGTGATCGACCGTCAGGACGCCTTTGCCGGACACGCCGATGAACACGTCCGCGCCGGGGATCACGTCGGCCAGAGAGCCGCTTAAGCCCTCCGGATTCGTTCGGCTCGCCAGGTCGTTCCATACCTCGTTGGCGTAGTTCTCTCCGCGATGCAGCACGCCTTGCCGGTCGACCGCGTACAGCCGCGTCGCTCCGGCCGTCAGCAGCATCCTGCAGATCGACACGCCGGCGGCTCCCGCCCCCGCGACGACGATCTTCGAATCCGCCATCGTCTTGCCGACCAGCTTCAGCGAATTAAGAAGCCCGGCGAGAGCCACGATGGCCGTTCCGTGCTGATCGTCGTGAAAGACGGGAATGCCGAGCTCCCGAACGAGCCTCTGCTCGATCTCGAAGCAGCGGGGAGAAGAAATATCCTCCAGATTCACGCCCCCGATTCCCGGAGAGACGGCTTTGACGACGTTCACGATTTCGTCGGGTTCCTTCGTATTCAAACAAATCGGAAACGCGTCGATTCCGGCAAGCTGCTTGAACAGCATCGCCTTCCCTTCCATGACGGGCAGCGCGGCTTCCGGCCCGATGTCTCCCAGGCCCAGCACGGCCGTCCCGTCCGTCACGACCGCCACCGTATTCCGCTTCATCGTCAACGTGTACGCCTTGGCGGGATCCTCGCGAATGGCCAGACTGACTCTCGCCACGCCGGGCGTGTAGACCTGGGACAAGTCCTCGCGGTTCTTGATCGGCATCTTGGGCGTCACTTCGATCTTCCCGCCCAGGTGGACGAGAAACGTGCGGTCGGATACGTTCACGATCTCCACGCCTTCGAGCTGCCGCAGGGAGCGTATCAGCTCCTCCTGCGCGGACTCCTGGACGTTGACCGTCACGTCTCTTATCGTCGCGTCTTTCCCGGCGCGAACCGTGTCGATCGCCGCGATGTCGCCTCCGAACGACGCGATCCCCGCGGCAATCTCCGCGATGGACGCCCTTTTGTTGGCCACTTCCATACGTATGATGATCGTTGTTGCATTCGACATGATCGATAAATCTCCCCTCGTCGGAAAATGTGAAGCGCGGATCTCCTCTAGAGGCCGGATCTCGCCTCGACCGCCTCCGCAACGGCATCGCGAAGCGCCGCCGCGGCTTCGGCAACCTGCCTCTCCGTCGTTCCGCTTCCGAACGAGAAGCGCACGAGCTCCTTCGCCTCCTCCTCGCTCCGCCCCATGGCCGTCAACGTCTCCGACGGCCCGGAAAGCCCGACCCGGCACGCCGTTCCCGTCGATACCGCAAAGCCTCGCGCGTTGAGAGCCAGCATAAGCTCCTGCCCCTGATAGCCGGGTATGCGAACGCCGAGAATATGCGGAGCGCGCTCCGCTCCGGTTCCTTCCACGATCATCGGAACGCCGAACGAGCGCGTCGCTTCGATGAACGTTGTCCGCAGAGCCCTCAGACGAGGCGTTTCCGTCGCCATCCGGCTGCACGCTTCTTGCGCGGCGACGGCAAAGGCGGCCGCGCCGGGAACGTCCGCCGTCCCGAACCTCATCCCGCGCTCCTGCGTCGTCCCCGGAATCATCGGCGTCCAGCGCAAGGCGGGATCGATATAGAGCAAGCCCATCCCCTTCGGCCCGCCCACCTTGTGCGCGGACAGGCTGACGGAGGGCACCCCGCTCGCCCGGGGCTTGACCGGCAGCTTTCCGAAAGCCTGCACGCAGTCCGAATGGAACGGAATACGCCTCTCGGCGAGCAGCTCGGCAATCTCCCCGATCGGCTGAACCGTCCCGATCTCGGAGTTGACGCAGGTCACGGACGCCAATATCGTATCCGGCCGGATCAACGCCTCCAGCCCGGACAAGACGACGCGGCCGTCGCCGTCGACCGGAGCGACCGAAATCTCGAAGCCTAGCGAACGTAAATAGGCCGCCGTCCCTCGGACGGAAGAATGCTCGGCGCCGGAGACGATCATATGGTTGCCCCGATTCCGGTGCGCCAGGGCCAGAACTTGCAGCGCCAAGCCGTTGGCTTCCGATCCGCTGCCGGTGAAATAACAGCCCCGCCCGTCTACCCCGAGCAGGCCGGCGATCGTCTCGCGGCTCCAATCCAGCGACCGCTCCGCCAGGCCGCCCGCGTCGTGAAGACTGCCGGCGTTGCCGAACGCGCGGCGGGCCGTCGCCGCGTAAGCGTCCAGCGAAGACGGCGTCATCGGAGCGGTCGCGGCGTAATCCAAATAGATCACGGGAAGAGCTCCAGCATCCGGTTCAGCGCCAGCTTCGCATCCTCGGCGATCTGGGCGTCCACCTGGATTCGATTCACGAGCCGGCCTTGATCCAATTCGTCGAGCGCCCAGGCCAAGTGAGGCAAATCGATGCGATTCATCGTCAGGCAAGGGCACATCTGCGGATTCAGGGACACGATGTCCCGGTCCGGCAAGCTTCTTTTTAACCGGTTCACCAGATTCATCTCCGTCCCTACCGCCCAGCGGCTGCCTGGAGGAGAGGCTTCGAGCGCCTTGATGATGCTGCCGGTCGATCCGGCCTCGTCGGCCGCCTGCACGACCTCGAAGGAGCATTCGGGATGCACGATGACGCGCCTGTCCGGATCGTCCCGGCGGATCGCCCGGACGTGCTCGGGCGTAAAGTTCTGGTGCACGGAGCAATGCCCTTTCCACAGAATGAGCCGCACGTCGTCCGCCGCCCCTTCCGCGTCGCGCTTCAATTCGTGAGCGAGCGGGTCCCAGACCGCCATCTCGCTTCTCTTCACGCCCATGCCGAAGGCCGTGTTGCGGCCCAAATGCTGGTCGGGCAGAAACAGAATGCGTTTCTTCCGCTCCCAAGCCCACCGCAGCAAGGCCGCGGCGTTCGAGGAGGTGACGGTGGCGCCTCCGTGCCGGCCGACGAACGCCTTGATCGCCGCCGTCGAATTCACGTAAGTGATCGGGACGATCGTGTCCCCGTACTCTTCGGTCAACGCCTGCCAGCACCGCTCCGTCTGGTGGCGGTCGGCCATGTCGGCCATCGAGCAGCCCGCCCGCAGGTCCGGCAGCAGCACGGCTTGGCGGCCGGAGGAGAGAATGTCCGCGGTCTCGGCCATGAAATGCACGCCGAGGAAGACGATATGCTCCGCTTCCCGGTTTTTCGCGCCGATCTGGGCGAGCTGCAAGGAGTCCCCCGAAGCGTCCGCGAACCGAATGACTTCATCCTTTTGGTAATGATGACCCGGCAGGAACAGGCGCGCCCCGAACCGGCGCTTGATCTCTTCCACGCGCTCCGCCAAGTCGCGGTAATCGGCGGATTTGTAACGATCGGGCATCACGCCCGCATTCCATCGCTCGAATAGTTCCATCATTGGTTTCACCCGTTCTTTCATCGATCGATCATGCCCGCTTCCGGCCAAGAAGCGGCCGCGAATCAGATGCCGATCGATACGTACTTCGTTTCCAGATAGCAGGCGATGCCTTCGCGGCCGCCTTCCCTTCCGATCCCGCTTTCCTTCATGCCCCCGAACGGAGCTTGAGCGGTCGACGGCAATCCGTCGTTCCAACCGACGATGCCGTATTCGAGCTGCTCGACGACCCGCATCCCCCTCGACACGCTTCCGCTGAATACGTAAGCCGCCAAGCCGTAGGGCGTATCGTTCGCCAGCCGGATCGCTTCCTCGTCGGCATGGAACTTCCGAATCGGAGCGACCGGGCCGAACGTCTCCTCGCGCATGACGAGCATGGACTCGTCGGCGTTCGTCAGAATCGTCGGCGGGTAGAAGCAGGAGCCTTCGCCTTCCGGGCCTACGCCTCCCGTTAATACGGTCGCGCCTTTCGCCACGGCATCCTTCACCTGCCGTTCGACCTTCTCCAAAGCCGCCGAATTGATCAGCGGGCCGATGTCCGTATCCGCGTCGAAGCCGTCTCCCACCTTAAGTTTCAGGGTCTCCTCCGCAAGCAACGCGACGAACCGGTCGTAGACGCCGCTCTGCACGTACACCCGATTGCCGCAGATGCAAGCTTGGCCGGCGTTCCGGAACTTCGACGCGATGACTTCCCGCACCGCCAGCGCCAGGTCGGCGTCGTCCAGCACGATCATCGGCGCGTGCCCGCCCAGCTCCAAGGAGAGCTTTTTCACTTGCTTGGCCCCTTGCTCCATCAGCAGCTTGCCGACGCGGGTCGACCCGGTGAACGAGATCTTCTTCACCTTCTCGTTGCCCATAAACTCGCCGCCGATCGCGGCCGCGTCGCCGAGCACCAGATTTACCGTTCCGGGAGGGAACTCCGCCCGTTCGACCAGCTCCATCAGCTTGATCGCCGTGAACGGCGTCCATTCCGACGGCTTGATGACGATCGGGCAGCCGGCCGCCAGCGCCGGAGCCAGCTTGCGGGTCAGCATCGCGGCCGGGAAATTCCATGGCGTTATCGCGCCGACGACTCCGACCGGCTGCCGAAGCGTGACGATCCGCTTGTTCGGATGGCTGGAAGGAATCGTTTCCCCGCAGACCCGCTTGCCCTCTTCCGCGTACCATTCCAGGAACGAAGCGGCATACCGCACCTCGCCCCTCGCTTCCTTCAACGGCTTGCCCATCTCGAGCGTGATGCACGAGGCCAGCTCCTCCTCATGCTCCAGCATGAGCCGGTACAGCTTCATCAAATACGCGCCCCGATCGGCGGCGGTGCGGCCCGCCCAGTCGCGGAAAGCCCGGGCCGCGGCGTCGATCGCCATCTTCGCCTCCAAGGCGCCTCCGACCGGAATGTCCCCGATCCGTTCCCCGGTCGCCGGGTTGTCCACCGGCATCGTTTCGAATCGGTGCGCGCCGATCCATTCGCCGTCGATATACATTCCGTTATTCATGATTCTTGCCTCCCTTCCTTACGACAGTCTCCGTTTCCAGACCGCGCGCGCCGTCAGCCCGAGCCACCTTCGGAAATCCGGAACTTCCGCCCGCACGGCCAGCTCCCGGCCGCTCGTCAGCTCCGCGGCGGCGGAGATCAGGCACGCGCCGCCGCCATGCAGATCGACTTCGTAGCGGCCCGGCGGGGGAAGAAGATAAGGCTCATCCCATCCGACGGTCAGCAGGCCGGGCGCCGCGGCGCGAACGGCCCCTTCCGTCTCGTGGCTTCGTCCGAGATATTCGGGCACAAGACCCAATTCTCCGACGGATATCCATTCCCGGATGCGCGTCGAACTGACTTTCTCCCCCCGCTTGTTCATGGCGGGCACGACCGTCACGCCGAACCGCCCTTCTCCCATATCCCGCAGCCGCTTGACGTCCCCTTCCCCCCGGCGGCCGTACTTGAAGTCGAATCCGGCCACGACGTGGCGGACTTGATTGTCCAGCACGTACCGGCGAACGTACTCTTCGGCCGTCAGGGAAGCGAAGGAGCCGTCGAAATCGACCCAATAGAGATGGTCGACCCCGCACTCTTGCATTCTCCGCATCTTCTCCGCGGGAGGCGTAATATAGTCGAACGGCTTTCCCGCGGCGCCGATCACTTGACGCGGATGGGGATAGAAGGTCATCGCCGACAGCGCCAATCCCGAACGGGAGGCGATCTGACCCGCGCTCTCCAGCACCCTCTTGTGCGCGAGATGAACGCCGTCGAAAAATCCTACCGCCATCACGGAAGGAACCCTCCTTCCGGATGAAGCTTCGCGCGCCGACAGCCGATGAACTTCCATTCCCTTCACGTCCTTTCGGGCCGCTCGCCCGTTACGTTTTCAGATCGTCCTGCAAAGTTCCGATGCGCGCGTGCGGCCTTCCCGACGAAGCGGCCGCGGCCACGACGACGATCTCGTCGGGCAGCGGCGCGTCCGGTATGCGCACTTCGAACGTCAGATGATGAGACCGGATTTTGACGTCGTTCTTGTGCTTCAGGGCGATATCGAGCGAGGCGCCGGTCGCCCCCCGCTTCTCGGCCGAGGGCAGAAGCGATTCTCCCTTCAACCGGCCGCGGATCGGGTTGCCGAATTTCAGGCTGTGGATAATCGCCGACCCGTGTTCGATGTCGCCGGCCGTGCCGACGAGAGCCCCTTTGCCGAACGCTTCGGCCTCGTCCCCGATCAGCCGATGGAGCTCTTCGGCGAGCAGCTCTCCGATGACCGGACAATGGGTTTCGATCAGTTGGCTTAAATCCTCGACGTACGGCGCGTTCGCGTACGGATTGCGGACGACGGCCATCGCGGCGGCCAGGCGCAGCGGCCGCTCGAGCGGCCGGCCGCCCTCCTCCGTGACGGTCTCCGTATAGACGGCGAGCTTGCGGATGCGCGGCTCCATGGCCTTACACCGTCGCTGCTTGCGGCAACGAATAGCCGGACAGGCATTGGTTCACCAGCCGGTCGGCGTCGGTAAAGTCGTAATACCGGTACGCCTGTCCTTTCACGACGAACGGGCCGCCGCCGTAGAACATCTCGTACTGCTGGTGCCTTCCCGCGAATTCGGAACCGATCAAATCCCACGCCAGCTTGTAGAGCTTTACGCGCTCTTCCGCCGGAACGCCCGGGGACTGGATGTATTTCTTGATATCCGCGGACGTCTCGTCGCTGATGAAATCCAAATAGGAGGACGGCAGCTGAATCAGGCCGCCCCCGGCCAACTCGCGGATCATGTGCAGGATGGAGTCGTACATGCTGGTCTGCAGCACCATCGCCGAATACATGAATTGGCGCTTCGGCACGTACGCGCCGGTAGCGTCCGGCTCCGCGGCCGCCTCCGCCGCGAGCAGCATCCCCTCGAACACCGCGATCTGGGAGACGAGCTCGCCCAATTGGACTTGCACCGGCGGAATCTTGGCCGTTCCGGTCGTCGTCGTCATCCGCTTGGTCAGGCCGGCCAGCAATTTCAGCTTGGTCACGAGCCGAACCTGCGCCTGGATGTTGCCGTAGACGTGTGCCGGCGTATCGAAAAATTGGCGGAAGCTGAGCTCCCGGTTTTTATAGACGAATACGTGCTCCCACGGAACGAACGCGTCGTCGAAGACGACCAATGCGTCCGTCTCGTCGTACCGGGTGGACAGCGGATAATCGTATACGCTCGACAGCCCCTGGGCGTAGCCTTTGCGAACGTACAGCTTGAGCCCCGGATTGTTGATCGGGACGACGACGGAGATCGCGTAGTTGTCGTCGCCCGCCTGAAGCGGTTTGATGCAGGACAAGAACAGATAATCCGACAACACGCCGCCGGTGGCGAGCATTTGGGAGCCGCGCAGAACGATGCCGTCCTCTCTCTCCTCGTACACGCCCGCGGCCAGGAAAGGATCCTCTTGCTCGTTGGCCGGACGGCTCCTGTCGATCTGCGGCTGCACGATCGCGTACGAGACGTACAAGTGATTGTCCCGCGCGTGCTCGTAGAACTTCTCGACCCGTTCCGCGTACTGGGAACCGGCCGTTCCGAACAGCTCCTTGTTCGCGGCGAAGCCCGCCAGGAAGTTCGCGACGTGCTCCGGGCTTCTGCCGACGAGGCCGTACGTCGATTCCGCGCTCTTCGTCGCCGCGACGCGCTTCGATTTCAAATCCTCGACGGACCTCGGAATCATAAAGGATTTGCTGACCGGCTGGCCGGTCGTCGGAGACGGATAGGTCATCTCGTTTTTCGGGTCCGCGGCCAAGTCGTACAGGTTCGCCACCGATTGGGCGATCCCCCGAAAGGCCGGATGGCTCGGAACGTCCTTTACTAATTCTCCGTCGATATACACTTTGCGTCCGTCTTTCAAGCTCTCCAAGTACTGGGCACCGGTTCTCATCATGGGTATCCTCCTTATAGGGCCGCGCGGCGATCAAGCCAAAGCGCGATATTGTCCTTGGTAGAAACAGAGAGGCTCGCCATCGCTCCTGCGAATCTCGCCGACCTCGCCGATGAAGATCGTATGGTCGCCC
>Ga0065721_10006322_pt1 | contig 11400 bp, 13 predicted proteins | sample Mesricmetagenome_FD_59108 | JGI IMG/M metagenome (GOLD analysis project Ga0065721, IMG submission 59108) | Mesophilic microbial community from rice straw/compost enrichment Sample: eDNA_1 v2 (version 2) | ecosystem: Engineered > Solid waste > Grass > Composting > Bioreactor | place: USA: Davis...
TGGGCGGCAAATCAGCCATGTGGCGGCACCGGTTCGGGCGGCAATCCATGTGGCACCTCGACCTTGCGCCTGCTGAGCGCAAAGCTCGATGCCCAGAGCCCGGCCAGCAGCAGCGGCAGGCAGACGAGGTAGGAATTGCGGATGCCCAGATATTCGGCGACGAAGCCGAGCAAAGGCGGCGCAAGGAAGAAGACCACGAAGCTCACCTGCCCCAAAGCCGCGACATTGACCGCGGCTGGACGATCGGTGCGCTGCGCCGCAGCGGAAACCGCCAGCGGATAGACCGCCGAACATCCGATGCCCATCAGCGCAAAGCCGGCCAGCGCCACGCCCGTGCCCGGCGCATAGCCGACCATGAGCACGCCGATACTGGCCAGACTCAGCAGCACCATGGCCACATTGCGCGGCCCGAACCGGGTCACGACAGGGTCGGCCATCAGCCGCATCACGGCCATGAAGAAGGCAAAGAGCGTCAGCCCCATGCCGCCCACGAAGGGCTCGGCGGAGAACACGTCGCGCATGTAGATGGCTGACCAGTCTATGCCCGCGCCTTCCACCAGGAATGCGGCAAAGCCGATGAGGCAGAGCGGCAGCAGGCCCCAATGGGGGAAGGCGATGCGATGCGTGCTCTCGCTCTGCGTGCGCAGCGGCGCCGGAGCCGGCACGAGCCCCCAGAGCATGTAGCCGCCGACCAGGACGACCACGGCGGCCACCAGGCCCAGATGCGCTTCGACCGACAGACCCGATTGGCGGATGCCCGCCCCGGCCAGGGCGGTAACGAAAAAGCCGACGCTCCAGAAGCCATGGGCGCGGTTCATGAAACGCCCGCCCGTATGCATTTCCAGCCGGTCGATCTCCACATTGAGGTTGATTTCGAGCGCGCCGGACAGGAGCCCGGTAACGAACAGCACGGCGAAGACGGCCGGCGCCACGCTGAGCCAGGGGATCAGCGCGAAGAACAGGGCCGGGCCGAGCACGGTGATGAAGGCGGTGGTCCGCACGCCCAGTTTCTCGATCACCGCAGCGCCAAAGGTCAGCGAGATCAGCGAGCCGATGGACATGCCGATCATGGTGAGGCCGAGCTGGCTTTCGGTCACGCCGAGATGAGTCTGGATATCGGGCAGGCGCGCCATCAGCGCGCCCGTCGTCAGGGCAAACAGGAAGAAGCAGGCATAGAGCCGGTGCTGCGGCGCAATCCTCATGGCGTCACGACCTTGGTCACGGGGCGGGGCGCCAGCACCTGCGCGGTGGCGAGGCCCAGCAGCACCAGCGGGAAGCCGACGCCGAAGGTCCAGCGGATGCCGAAATGTTCTGCGACATAGCCCAGCAGCGGCGGGCCGAGCAGGAAGGCGGTGAAGGAGAACTGCGCCAGAGCGGCCACATTGATGGCGGCCGGCCGGTCGGTCTGCTGGGCTGCGGCCGACATGGCCAGCGGGAACAGCGCGCTCGAGCCGATGCCGATCATGGCAAAGCCCAGATAGGCCGCCCAGGCGAATGGGGCAAAGAAGACCAGCAGCACGCCGGCGCCCAGAATGGTCAGCAGCGCGCGCGCCACCACGACCGGATTGTAACGGTCGACGAAGCCATCGGCAAAGAAGCGGGCCAGGGCCTGCGAACCGGCCACGGTGGCCACGGCAATGCCGGCCCAGAACGGGGTGGCGGCGAACATGTCGCGCATATAGATGGCCGACCAGTCGATGCCCGCGCCTTCCATCAGCATGGCCGAGAGGCACACACCCACCAGCAGCATGATGGCCAGCGTCGGCCGCGCGAAATGCGGGGTTTCGTCCGTGCTGGAGCCTGTGCGGTGCGGCGCCGGCTCGAAGCGGCCGAGCACGACAATTGTAGCCAGGATGATGATCGGGATCATCAGCAGCAGGTGCAACTGCACCGAAAGGCCGGTCTGGGCGATGAAGGAGCCCACCATGCCGGCCGAGAAGAAGCCCAGGCTCCAGAAGGCATGGGCGCGGCTCATGATGCGGCGGCCGATGGCGTGTTCGACGCGGTCGGCNTCGATATTGATGATGATNTCGATGCAGCCGATGGTCAGGCCCACCGGCACCAGCAGCAGNAACAGCATCAGNGGGCCNTGCGCCCACATGGCCAGGGCATAGAGCGCCGACAGCAGCGGAATGGCGCCCAGCAGCACGCGGCGATAGCCGATGGCTTCGATGAAGCGGCCGGCAAAGGTAAGCGAGACCAGGGTGCCGACAGCCGAGCCGATCAGCGCCAGCCCGAGCTGGCCTTCGGCAACGCCCATGGCGGTCTGGATATCGGGCAGGCGCGGAAACATGCTGCCCATGCAGAATGAATAAACGAAAAACGCCCCGAACACCTTCATCTGGGGCGGCAGGTCAATGCCGAATCTCATGGCTGAAATACTCGTGAAGTCAGTGGCCCGAAGCTATGCGAAAATCCGGGCGCGGGAAATAGCGGCCGAAAACGATTTACGAAGTCTTTTGCAACGTTGTAAAAGTGCCGCAGGACCGCATTGCCGATGCCGGGAACACTACCCCGTCGGCGCCATATGCAGGTCGTCCCGCACCACATTGACCCCGCTCATCAGGTTGCGGACGATTTCGAGGCGCCGGAACTGGCTGCCGAGGCGGGTTTCGGCTGGACGCCGGGGGGCCGTGACGCGGTCGCGGCGGTCGGGGCCGAAATAGCCCGGTGTCTCGTAATAGACATGGCTTTGCCCGATCTGCCGCTCGATGCGGCCGGCCACCCGCGACCGGGTAAAGGGCATGGTGATGACGTCGTCAAAGCCCATATTGATGCAGCGGGTGATCGTCTCGATCGAGGGGCTTTCGGAGAAATAGATCAGTGGCGAGAAGCGGACGCGCCGGCTGGGGCAGAAACGGATAGCGTCGGCTACGCCGCGCAATGTGCCGATATCGGGCACGGCCGCGAAGAGGAAAAAACAGATCGGCGTCTGGTTGGCCTGCTGCTCGGCCTGCGCCACGCCGGCATAGGGCAGCACGGCCGCAAAACGCAACTGGCGCGCCATATCCATCAAAGCTGCGCCGGGCCCGTCCAGAGGCCCGACGATGTAAGCGGCGGCCTTCATGTCCTGCCACTCCGTTCGATTTCCCGGCGCGCATGGTAAGAGGCTGATCCTAAGGGAGGGCTAACGCCGGTCAGCTTCGCGGCGTCTCGCCCCGGAACAACGGGCCATGCCGCTTCATCAGCGCGGCGATGCGTTCGGCAACGGCATGCACGGCCGGTTCGTGCCGCTCCTCGTGGTGGCTCACCAGCCATTGGTCGGTTTCGAGCTCTGCAATGGGTGGGGCAACACGGACCAGGCGCGGATCGCTGTCGCCCACGAAGCAGGGAAAGACCGAGAGCCCCGCCCCGGCCGCCACCAGTTCGCGCACGCCCATGGCATCATTGCCGCGCACGGCGATGCGGTCACCATGGCGCGCCTGCATCCAGCGCGCCGAATGGGTCTGGCCGCCCTCGCCGGCCACGCCGACGAAATAGCCCGCCTTGATGCCATTGATGAGGTTGAGCCCCGAATAGATGGCATAGGAAACCGTGCCGATCAGCCGTCCGGCCAGCCATTGCTCGGTCGGCCGCTGGTTGCGGATGCCCAGATCGGCATTGCGCCGGCCGATATCGACCTTCTGCATCGCGGTGACGAATTCGAGCCCGAACCGGTCCTCGACGGTCCAGATATCCCCGATATGGCTGGCAACGAAGGCCGAGGTCCATGATCCGGCCGAGAGTCGCACCACGCGCTCGCCTACCGCGCCTTCCTTCCAGCGCTTGAGCGCCAGCATGGCGGCCTCGACATCCTCGGCCCGGGCCAGCAGGTCCTCGCCCGCCTGGGTGAGGCGGTAGCCGGCCTGGCTGCGATGGAACAGCGGCTCGCCGACCTGTCGCTCAAGCGCGGTGACGCGCCGCCCCAGAGTGGCCGCGCTCAGCCGTGTCGTCTCGGTGGCGGCACTGAGCCCGCCCAGCCGTGCCACGTCGAGAAACAGCCGCAGATCGTCCCAACTGAAGTCCATTTTTCATTTCTGCAAAGTGCCTTGCAATCTCGACTATAGCGAAAGCGCAATGAAATGAGCAATCTATGCCTCAGGCAGCGCCAACAAGCGCCGCTTCGCAAAGCCAGTACCGCCAGTCCTGAAAATCCGAAGCCATCCGGTTTCGGCGCTGGCCGCGCTTTGCCTGTTATCGAAGGAGACGCGACATGTTTGAACCCCTGACCCGCAAATTCATCGATTGGCGCCTGCGTCGCATTGCCATCCGCAAGCTGCATACGCTCGACGATCGCCTGCTGGCCGATGTCGGCACCACGCGCGAGGACATAAACTGCTTCGTCAGCAGCATTCAGTGCCGGGGTGTGGCGTGATGGAACAGACCACACTCGGTCCTCTCTCGGTCTCCAGCCTGGCGCTGGGCGCCATGCTCTTCGGCACCGAGGTCGAGGAAAGCCTGTCCCGCCGCCTGCTCGACGGTTTTGTCGCGGCAGGCGGCAATTTCATCGACACGTCGAACAACTATGCCTTCTGGCCGAAAAACGGCTTTGCCGGCTCCAGCGAGGAATTGCTGGGGCGCTGGTTGAAGGATCGTGGTCGGCGCGACGATCTGGTGATCGCCACCAAGGTCGGGGCCTTGCCCAACCGGGTGGGCGCCGGGCTCGAGGATATAGAGGGTCTGGGCAAGGCGACCATCATCGCCGATATCGACGCCTCGCTCAAAAGGCTCGGCACCGACTATGTCGACCTCTACTATGCCCATATCGACGACCGCACGACCCCGCTGGAGGAAACCCTGGAAGGGTTCGATGCCGTGGTGCGGGCGGGCAAGGTGCGGGCCATTGCCTGCTCCAACCACGCCGTCTGGCGTGTCGAGCGGGCGCGGCAGTTGAGCCGGCAACTGGGCTTTCCCGAATATGTCGGCCTGCAGCAGCATTTCAGCTATTTCCGGCCGCGGCCGGACTCCGACCTCAAGCGCAATGCTACCATGGGCATGCGCGGCGGCTGGGGCACCGAGGGCGGCCTGCGCGGCCAGCACCTGGACTATATCCGCTTCAATCCCGAATTCCGCGTCATCGCCTATACGCCCATGCTGCGCGGCGCCTACCGCGATCCGGCCCGGCTGGAGCCGGCCTATCGCACGCCGGACAATGAAGCCCGCCGCCTGGCGCTCGACGCTGTTGCGGCCGAGGTCGGGGCCACCGCCAGCCAGGTGGTGATCGCCTGGCTGCTGGGCTCGACGCCCTCGATCATTCCGCTGATGGCCGCATCCAGCGAAGCCCAGCTCACCGAGAACCTGGCTGCCGCGAGCATCAAGCTCACTTCCGAGCAGATCCAGCGCCTCGATAGTGCCGCCTGAAGGAGACATTTCATGGAAATCAATACGCTCGGCCCGTTTGGCCCGGTCAGCCGCCTCACTTTGGGTGGCGGCGGCATCGGCCAGGTCTGGGGTCCGACTTCAGAAGACGATGCGGTGGCCACGCTCCGCCATGCCGTCGATAGCGGCATCGACCTGATCGATGCGGCGCCCGGCTACAAGATCTGCGAAGCCATGATCGGCCGCGCCTTCGAGGGCAAGCTGCCCCGTGGCGTGCGCGTCACCACCAAGCATGGCCTGGGCACCGTGCCGGCCGCCGATGTCTATCCGCGCTTGCGCGCCTCGCTGGAAGCCAGCCTCAAGGCCATGCGGCTGGAGCGGGTCGATATGCTGTTGCTGCACAGCGAAATCCGGCCCGACGATTTCGAATATCCGGCAGGCCAGCCGCCCAGGGACGAGCGGTCCACCAGCTTGTCGCTTTACCGCGAGGCGGTGCGGCCGGCCTTTGCCCGGCTGGTGCGCGAAGGGCTGATCCATCATTGGGGCATTACCGGCATCAACCATGCCACCGCCACGATCGATGCGCTCTCGGCCGGGCCAAGGCCAGCGGCTGTGCAGGCCATCGCCAACCTGCTCGACAGTCCCGGCGAGATGAACGGTACCGGCCTGGCCCCGCGCCCGCGCACCGTCATCGCCGCGGCGCAGGCCAATGGCGTCGGCGTCATGGGCGTGCGGGCCGTACAGGCCGGTGCGCTGACCTCGGGGCTGGATCGCCAGGACAACTCGCCCACATCGGAGGATTTCCGTCGCGCCGAACCCTATCGCGCCCTGTGTGCGCAATGGGGCGAGGATCCGGCCATCGTCGCCCATCGCTATGCGCTGGGCATTGCAGGTGTCGATACGCTGGTGCTGGGCGTCAAGAATGTCGCCGAGCTCAACCAGGCCTTGGTGGCCGAACGGCGCGGCCCGCTCGATGCCGAACAGGTCGCGGCCATCGAGGCGCTGGGTCTGCGATGACAAGCGAAAGGGCCGCCCCATCGGAGCGGCCCTGTTCAGTTCGGGGTCACATGCTCAGAGCTGGCTGAGGCAGACCGAGGTCGTGCCGCGATTGCGGAAGCCCAGCTTGGTGGCCGCCGCCTTGCTGAGGTCGATGATGCGCCCGCCATGGAAGGGGCCGCGGTCATTAATAGTGACTTCGATGGCATTGCCGGTGCGCTGGTCGGTGACCATGACCTTGGTGCCGAAGGGGAGGGAACGATGCGCCGCCGTCATGGCGTTCTCGTTGAAGATTTCTCCCGATGCGGCCCGCTTCCCGTTGAAGCCGGGACCATACCAGGAGGCGCCGCCGCATTGGGCATAGGCTGCAGTGGAGGAGAGGAATGCTGCAGCAATTGCGGCGACGAAAACGGCTTTTCTAGTCAAACTTCAGAACTCACGTCAGTTGGAGGTGAGTTCCGGGTAATCTGCGTGCCGGGCCATAATGTGCCCATATTGGCCGCTATTGGCCCGGCATAGCCCTGTGTTGCCCATTTGCCGCAGCAAATCCGGCCTTATTGCCACCTTGTTGCTGAATGACTCGCCGGAAATGGAGGAAATGAATCCGCCATCTGCCGGTTGAGCGGATTCATGCCTCGCAAAATGGCGGTGATCGGGGATTCAGCTTGCGCGCTGTGGCCATGATGCCACGGTTCCGCGCCAACTGTGCCAAAATGGATCAGCGCGGCTGTTCCCAGCGCAATCTCGATACTTTAGGGGCGGAATTTGGCCGATTGTGGCGCGATTGTGGCGGGTGTTTCCGGCTTCATCCGCTGCTGCCAATCGGCTAATCAGGAGGGCCAGGGGGAGAATCATGACCATCGCAGCCATTCTCATGCTTACGGGCCGCATTGTCTTCGGCCTGTTCTTCCTGATTGCCGCCTTCCGCAATACGATCGGCTTCAAGTCGCGCCTTCCCTCCACCACCAATTATGGCTGGGCTATGCCGCCCGCCCTGGTTGCCGTCGGCTTTGCCATGCAGTGGATCGGCGGCCTGTCGCTGGTGCTGGGTTTTTATCCGGTGATCGGCGCGCTGGTGCTGATCGCCTTCCTTGTGCTGGCCACCGCCTGCTACCACAATCTCTTTCTGTTCCAGGGCAAGGACCGCGACTTCCACCTCTATCTGGTGCTGGTCAACATTACCCTGGCTGCCGGCCTGTTGCTGGTGATCGCGGACAGTATCTAGCTATTCAATATTGAATAGCGATCGCCTGATTTTGGCGGATTCACCTCATTCTTGAAATGCGCGTAGGGTCGGGGCCTGTTCAGAATGAGGATCTTCCGATGCGCAGCATTTCCAATTCCATCGCCGATGCCGTTCTGCTCCAACGCCTTGAAGGGCTCGCGGCGCTGGCGCTGGGCGTGGTGGCCTATTCCTGGCTTGACCAGTCCTGGTGGGTCTTCGCGCTGCTGTTTCTGGTGCCCGATCTGACCATGCTCGGCTATCTGGGCTCCGCACGCCTCGGCGCGCTGACCTATAATCTTGGCCATACCTATGCCACGCCCGCCATACTGGCGCTGGCTGGCCTGGCGCTCGGCCCCCTCGCCTATGGCCTCGCTGCCATCTGGGTCGCCCATATCGGCTTCGACCGGCTGCTGGGTTATGGCCTCAAGCTCGAAACCGGGTTCGAGCAGACCCATCTCGGCCCGATTGGCAAGGCGCGCCGATAGCGCCCTGCCAATTGCCGCCCAACGGGCTCTGATAGATCGCGCTGCCGCCAAGGCCGCTAGGACTTCACCACGCGATAATCCATATGCGTGGTGAACCGCGTCGCCCGCGCACCGACCGGTTCCAGCGTCGCGGTGAGTCCATGCCACAGGCACTCGCCCGCCCCCAGCACGATCGGCGCGATCTGCAGATGCAGCATGTCCACGGCGCCGGCATTGAGATAGTGCCGCAGGGTGCTGACGCCGCCGGCAATCACCACATCGCGCCCGCCCGCCGCCTGTCGTGCTTTGGCCATTGCCACTTCCGGCCCCTCGGTCACGAAGTGGAACACCGTGCCGCCCTCCATTTCGATTGGCGGCCGGTTGTAATGGGTCAAAACGAAGACCGGCGCATGATAGGGCGGGTTGGGACCCCACCAGCCCTTCCACTCTTCCTCCCACACATCCGGACCAGGCGCGGCGAACATGTTCCGCCCCATGATGAAGGCGCCATAGTCGCAGATGGCGTTGATCTCGGCCTTGTTGTTCTCGACATCTTCGAACATCCAGCGATGCAGGGGCTCGCCTTCAGGGATGTCGCCGAAGGGCTTCTCCCGCGTCTGGTTGAGGCCCGTTCCATAGCCGTCCAGCGACAGGCTCATATGGGCGTGGACTTGTTGGGTCATTTCTCGCTCCATCACTTAATTAATGACTTAAGTAATGTGGCAAGAAAGGACGATTGTCAAGCGTCGGCTTAACAATCAGCTCTTGGCGCGCGGCGTCAGGCCGAACAGGAACAATTGCTCGAGATAGCGGGCGGCATCTTCGAAGCGGCCTTCGCCGCCCCGGTCCTTGCCCAGAACGGCGCGGACCTGCACATCGAAATCGGCATAATGCTGGGTGGTGGCCCAGATCGAGAAGATCAGGTGATAGGGGTCTGTTGGGGCCAGTTTGCCCTGCTCCATCCAGCCCAGCAGTACCTTGGCCTTTTCATCCACCAGGTTTTTCAGGTCCACCTCGATCATCTCGATGATGCGCGGCGCGCCCTGCAGCATTTCATTGGCGAACAGGCGGCTTTCGCGCGGGAAGTCGCGCGCCATTTCGAGCTTGCGGCGGATATAGGAGCGGATTTCGGGGAAGGGATCGCCGTCGGCATCCATTTCCTTGAGCGGCGCCAGCCAGGTGTCGAGCAAGGCTGACATCAGGCGCCGGTGAATCTCTTCCTTGCGCGGGAAATAATAGAGCAGGTTGGGTTTGCTCATCCCCGCCACTTCGGCGATCTGGTCGATGGTGGCGCCGCGGAAGCCATGCACCGAAAACACTTCCAGCGCGGCTTCGAGGATCACGTCCTGTTTCTCTCGCTGGATGCGAGTCAGCGGTCGGGGCTTGGCATGGGGATGCGCTGCTGCCTTGGCGTCAGCCTTGTGCTGGCGTTTCGGGGCGAGCGCGGGCTCGGCACTTTTCACTTTGTTCGGCGGCATTTTCGCCTTGCTAGAAAGTTTGGGAGTGCTAACATTTTTCCAACTGGTCAAAATTTTTGGGAACTTCGTGCTCCCGCGTCAAGAGACAAAAAGCTGACCGGTGCGGAATTCAGAGGGAGCGAGACTTCGTGTCCAATTCAAATGCGGTAGTGCCGAACGACCTGAATGCGTTCTGGATGCCCTTTACGGCAAATCGCCAGTTCAAGAAATCCCCGCGCATGTTCGTCGCCGCCAAGGACATGCATTACACCACGTCCGATGGCCGCCAGGTGCTCGATGGTACGGCCGGCCTGTGGTGCGTCAATGCCGGCCATGCTCGCCCCAAAATCGTCGAGGCTATCGCCAAACAGGCGGCCGAGCTCGACTACGCCCCCGCTTTCCAGATGGGCCATCCCAAGGCTTTCGAGCTGGCCAACCGCATCATCGATATCGCCCCCAAGGGTCTCGACCATGTGCTGTTCACCAATTCGGGTTCTGAATCGGTCGAGACGGCGCTCAAGGTGGCCCTGGCCTATCACCGCGTGAAGGGCGATGGCAGCCGCACCCGCCTGATCGGCCGCGAACGCGCCTATCACGGCGTCAATTTCGGCGGCATTTCGGTGGGCGGCATCGTCACCAACCGCAAGATGTTCGGTTCCCTGCTGACCGGCGTCGACCACATGCCGCACACCCATAACCTGGCGAAAAATGCCTTCTCCAAAGGCCTGCCCGAACATGGGGTGGAACTGGCCGACGAGCTGGAACGCATCGTCACCCTGCACGATGCCTCTACCATCGCCGCCGTCATCGTGGAGCCGGTGGCCGGCTCGACCGGTGTGCTGATTCCGCCGGCCGGCTATCTCAAGCGCCTGCGCGAGATCACCAAAAAGCACGGCATATTGCTGATCTTCGACGAGGTCATCACCGGTTTCGGCCGTCTCGGTACGCCTTTCGGCGCCGACTATTTCGGTGTCACGCCCGATATCATGGTCACCGCCAAGGGCCTGACCAATGGCGTCATCCCCATGGGCGCGGTGCTGGTGTCCAGCGAAATCCACGACGCCTTCATGCAGGGGCCGGAACACGTCATCGAGTTCTTCCACGGCTATACCTATTCGGGCAATCCCATCGCCTCGGCGGCGGGCCTGGCCACGCTCGAAACCTACAAGGACGAGGACCTGCTGACCCGCGGCGCCGAGCTGGCCCCCGTCTGGCAGGATGCCTTGCATTCGCTCAAGGGCGAACCCCATGTCATCGATATCCGCAATATCGGCCTGGTCGGCGCCATCGAACTGGAGCCGATCGCCGGCTCGCCCACCAAGCGCGCCTTCTCGGCCTTCGTGAAGGCCTTCGAAGATGGCTACCTGATCCGCACCACCGGCGACATCATCGCGCTCAGCCCGCCGCTGATCGTCAGCAAGGACCAGATTGCCGAACTGATCGACGCCCTGCGCAAAGTGTTGAGGAGCATCGACTGATGACCGTCATCGAGAATGCCGTTGCCGGAAAACGCTATGTTTCGGCCTCGACGCGCCGCGTGCCGGTGTTCAATCCGGCCACCGGCGAGCAATCGGCCGAATTGCCGCTCTCGACCATGGCCGAGCTGAACGAGGCCGTCGCTTCCGCGAAAAAGGCGCAGGTCGCCTGGGGCAACACGCCCCCGATGAAGCGTGCCCGCGTCATGTTCAAGTTCAAGGCGCTGCTCGATCAATATGCCGACGACCTGGCGCGCGAGATTTCCAGGGAGCATGGCAAGGTGCATGACGATGCCTTGGGCGAAGTCGCCCGCGGCATCGACTGTGTCGACTATGCCTGCGGCATTCCCCAGTTACTCAAGGGCGAGTTCAGCCGCAATGTCGGCCCCAGCATCGACAGCTATTCCGATCGCCAGCCGCTTGGCGTCGTCGCCGGCATCACCCCGTTCAACTTCCCGGCCATGGTGCCGATGTGGATGTATCCG
>Ga0065721_10002468_pt1 | contig 11398 bp, 11 predicted proteins | sample Mesricmetagenome_FD_59108 | JGI IMG/M metagenome (GOLD analysis project Ga0065721, IMG submission 59108) | Mesophilic microbial community from rice straw/compost enrichment Sample: eDNA_1 v2 (version 2) | ecosystem: Engineered > Solid waste > Grass > Composting > Bioreactor | place: USA: Davis...
AAAGAGGAGAAGACCAATGGCAGAAATCCTACAGCTTTAAAAACAGGGATGTTTTAATGGGAATGAGTACTATTAATCATCTCTCAACAGACCATACTCAACCTTCAGTTAAAGGAATTTTATTGGGAGGCTATACCCAGTCAGAAGGAAAGATGGAAACGGATGATGAAACGTTCTGGATGCTGTATGTGGATGAAAACGGCAGGGAGCAGTGGCGAAAGCATGTGAAGGGTAAGGAAAAGAAGAGGGAAGAGCGGCTTTCAGACATACAACTGAACAGGGACGGCTCCATTATTCTAGCCGGAACGAGTGCAGAGGAACTGGGTAAGGAGAACTGGAAGATCGTAAAGCTGGGCGACAGTCAGATCGATGAGCTGATCGAGAAGCAGGATATAAGAGTTTACCCGAACCCTGTGTCGGATTACACGTATGTGGAGATCGGTTATGAGTTTAAGGAAGCGGACATAATGCTGTATGACATGAGCGGTAAGCTTCTTCAGCAGACCAAAACCAAGAACAGGGTCACGAAGATCAACACCCAGTCCTTGATTCAGGGAGCTTACCTAGTGACCATAAAAACGGATAATAATAAAACAGCTAATGCTAAATTGATTAAGAAATAAATTATGATGAATATAAAAATAAGAATACTAACATTAATCTTCTTCTTTCATATTTATGTTACCTTCAATGCACAACAAGACATAAATTTCGGAGATTTTTCAAGACCTGTTCCTTCTGTATCTTCTTTGGCTGCCTATGCCAATGCCCCGGTCTCCAACGCTTCGGGAATCCCGGATATTTCTATTCCGTTATTAAAGCTGCCTACGAATAATAAAAATGTAGGTCTTAATATAAATCTTTCCTACAATCCTATGAATGTTTCATCCAGAGAAGCAGCCAGTGATATTGGTTCAGGATGGTCATTATTTATGGGTGGAGTAATTTCAAGGAAAATTGTTGGAGAGCTGGATGAGAAGTTTGACGATGCAAGTGTTCAGTACTATGAACGAAACGAATTTGATGATATTTATTATTATAACCTTCCCGGATTATCGGGGAAATTTAAGATTGTAAGAAACAAAACCACAAATACTTTTTCAGTTGCTAATATATCTTCAAATCTGGTTAAAATAGAATACACAAGGGAAAGCAACGACGCTACACTTATCTTAAATTCCTTTACAATAACAGATACGAAAGGTATAAAATATATTTTTAACGACTACAGTAGGAGTAATTCTGAATTAAATGCACATCTTCTTGGAGGTAGAGTTTATAAATCGGCTTTTTTTTTTAAGCCAAATTAAAGATGCGAATGGTGTTGAAGTAGCAAACTTTACTTATCAAAAAGACATTAAGTATAAGAATGGAAGTACAAGTTTCATTAATTATCAGACATGTAAGCTTAAAACAATTGTCTCTCCTTTTTACGGTAAAATAGAATTAGACTACGCTTACGACAGTACATTGGAGAATACGATGAATGATCCGTACAGTATAACAAAAGTAGCATTAAAAGACCATTATAATCATATTATTTCACAATATGGGTTTGAATACTCATATTCTATATACAGTGCTCAGCCAACAGGACCCGGCAAAAGGGTGCTGACTAAGCTTAAAAAAATAAACCGTAACAATATCGTTTCAGAAATTACGGAATTTCAGTATAACACGAGTGAATATACCCAATTTGTTACTGATTTTAATATTCCGTATGGTTATAACCTTTCATATTTCTGTCCGGTAGACGATCGTACAACAAATCCCAGATACGCAGGAATGGGAGTTTTAAAAAGGATTATTAGTCCAACAGGAGGAGTAACCGAATATAACTTTGAACCGAACGAAATCTATATGGATAAAACCACTTCACAGTATCTTGATCCTATCATAAATGGATCAAGCTTTGTTAATTCGCAATTACAATATTTAAAAGATTTTAATCAGTTTAGTTTTGATACAAATTACGGTACAACTAGATTGTTCAACGTTACGGGAACACCAAATGTGTTAAAAAAGGTTTACATTGTTTTTAATGTTACTTCTACCTATACTCCTATATTCTGGGATCCTAATATTCCTCCTTACGTAGATTTTAAAATCATGCAAGGTGGTAACATAATGACAAGTAATGGTTGTATGTCCTAATCCCGGTAATGGCAGTAACTATCGAATGGAGGAGTATACACTTTATCCGGGTTCTTACGAAATGAAATTTTTAGGTTCTGGTGGTACAGGCAATGTAATGATGCTGGATTTGGGACATCTTCCTCTTCCCTTTAAAAACAGTGAGGTTACCACAGGACTCAGAATAGCCAATATTAAATATTACAACCATAGAAATGACGCAAACCCTGTAAAAACTACCAAATACAGCTATGATAATTTCGCTGACAGCAACAGCTCTACAGGCTACAATTTCGATCCCGAAGACGATCATGGCGATATGAATGTAAGTCAGTTTACCCTGTACAGAAATGTGAAGGTGACCAATGCTGATGACAATGCCGGCTATACGAAATATTATTATAAAAACCCCAATGATTATCCTTCATACCTGACTACCGGATCTAACTCCTTCTGGCCTTATTATAATCTGACAAAAGGTGCATTGGCAGAAAAAAAGGAAGTTTATAATACGCAAAACCAAATACTGATTTCAGAAAATACAGATTATGTGATGGAAAATGTCCCAGGTGCTTTACACTTTCTTATGATCGGAGATCACATGTATTCTTCTGCTGCCTATTTCAAGAAAATCACGGCTACAACAAAAAGCTATCTTGATGGTCAGATAATAGAGGAAATAAGCGAAACACATTTTGACGGATCAAACCTGGAAGCTTCTTTAATCAAAAAAATATATGATGGTGTTACGGCAGAGACTACGCTTACTTACCCAGGCGAATCAGGAGCATACAGCAGTCTTTTTTCAAAAAACATTAAAGGCATCCCAGTGATTCAGGAAACTAAAGAAGGTACAAAAACACTGAATAAATCTGTTACAAAATTCGATAATGCCTCTTCTATATATCCAACATCGATAGTGGCGGCAAACATTCATGACGGAAGTACAAAAACAGTCATGACTTTTGATGTGTATGATGAAAAAGGAAACCTTCTGCAGTCTACTTCTGCAACAGGTATCCCAACAGCTACTGTATACGGATATGATAGAACCCTGCCTATCGCCAAAATACAGGGAGCGACCTATGCACAGGTATCTCCGTACATTGCAGCTATTGTGAATGCGTCTAATGCAGACGCGTCCGATCCTTCCACCGAGCCGGCTCTTCTTACAGCATTGGATAACTTCAGGAAAAATGCAGCTTTGAAAGATTTCAGTATTTCTACCATGACCTATGATCCTTTGATAGGCGTAACGACCAGCACTCCGCCAAACGGGATAAGAGAGATTTATATTTACAATGCAGATAATAAGCTTGAGAAGGTAACGGATTCCAATGGAAATGTACTGAAAGAGTACAAGTATAACTATAAGAACTGATTGTCATTGATATATGACTTTTAACAACGTAAAAATCTGCATATGAAAAAAATAGTATCAATACTCCTTATATTTTCTTTTTGTTTTTTCCATAGTCAAACCAATTTCACGACATCGGAAAACTATATATACACCAAGAACTGCCTCAATGAAGACTGTTCTAAAAAAGCCGAGGCCGTACAATATTTTGATGGTTTGGGAAGACTGAAACAGTCCGTTTCCATAAAAGCTACTCCCACAGGTAAAGATATTGTGATACCGGTAGAGTATGACAGTTACGGCAGGGAGCTGAAAAGCTATCTTCCCATTCCTCAGCTCACAACACAAGATGGAGGAATACATAGCAATCCTGTTTCTGCTGCTTCTCTGGTATATGGGAACGAAAAAATCTATTCCGAAAAAGTACCGGAAGCTTCTCCTTTAGGAAGAGTAATGCAGCAGAAAAAACCAGGTAATGACTGGAGCACTCACCCGGCTACGATGTCTTATGAAGCCAATGCGGCAGGAGAGGTAAAAAAATATACCATTATTACCACATGGACCGAAGGACGAACCCATAATGTTTTAAGCCTTTCCGGAACATACCCTGCAGCACAGCTTTATAAAAACAAGGTGACAGATGAAGACGGTAATGTGAATATCGAGTACAAAAATAAAAAAGGGCAGGTTATACTTCTGAGAAAAAATGACGGCTCACAAAATCTGGATACCTATTATGTGTATAACGAATATGGACATCAGGCATTTGTAATCCCTCCCTTAGCATCTGCATCCGGACTTACAGATGACACCACACTGGATAATCTGTGCTATCAGTACCGGTATGACGGGTGGAATAGAGTGGTGGAAAAGAAACTTCCCGGAAAAGAATGGGAATACATGGTCTATGACAAAGCAGATCAGCTGGTGATGACACAGGATGCCCACATGCGGGGTAATGGAAAATGGATGATTACAAAATATGACCAATTTGGAAGAGTGGTTTATACCGGAATTGTAGCCGGCGGTACAAGACAAAGCATGCAAAATCAGGCGTCTTCTCTTATTGTCACCGAGTCCAGAAGCACAGGTGGTTTTCTAAAAAACGGAATGCAGGTCTACTACACCAATACCTATTTTACAAATACGGATACCGTATTGTCTGTTAATTATTACGACACCTATCCTACAGGAAGTCCGGCGATACCTTCACAGGTTTTAGGACAGAATGTTCTTTCGCAGGATGCACAAACTTCAAATATCAGCACCAAGTTTCTTCCCACTGCTTCTTATGTGAAAAACATTGAAGATGACAACTGGACAAAGAACTACATCTGGTATGATCATAAAGGAAGAGTATTGGGTACACACAGCATCAACCATCTCGGAGGATATACCAAAACCGAGTCTGAGCTTGATTTTGCTGGAGTTACACAAAAATCTGTCACCAGACACAAAAGGCTGAATACAGATACGGAGAAAGTAATTACCCAGACATTTACCTATGACCTTCAAAACAGATTATTGGTACACAAACATCAGGTAGACAATAATGCGGTGGAGATTCTGACCCGTAATAAATACAATGAGCTCTTGCAGCTTGAAAATAAGAAAGTAGGGGGAACAGACATCTCCACGCCGCTTCAGACAGTAGATTATACCTATGATATTACCGGGCTGCTTACAGGAATTAATGATCCGAACAATTTAGGAAGTGATCTTTTCGGATATACCATCAAATACAACACCCCAAGTCAGGCCGATGCAAGATACAACGGAAATATTGCAGAGATAGACTGGAGAAAAAATAATATCTTCGGAGAATCTGTCCTGAAAAGGTATAGTTTTACATATGACGGGGTCAACAGATTGTCAGAGGCCAGGTTCTCAGAACCGGAATCTACCATTCCGCAAAATGCTTTTTATGATGAATCTGCGGAGTATGATCTCAACGGAAATATCACCGTACTGAAGAGGAATGCCCCTTCTTTTAACGGATACAGTGCAGAACAGATTGATGATCTGTCTTACACCTACCATGGGAACAACCTTATCTCTGTGAGTGACAGCAGCGGAAATCCTACAGGCTACGAAGGAGGTGGCGGTAATATAGGATACGACGACAACGGAAATATGACCAGCATGGAAGACAGGCTGATTGAGCAGATTGATTATAATTACCTGAACCTGCCCAGCAAAATGATTATTGACGGCTACAACAAAAGTGTAAGCAACCTCTACCGTGCCGATGGTACCAAGCTTAAGAAAAGTTTTATTGCCAACGGGGACAACGGGGCGATGTATTCTTCATCTACAGAATACATGGACGGCTTCCATTATATTTCTTCTACAGGAGATGAGCTGTGGTGGGCATGGTATGAAGAGTCCGGCGGTGCCTATGAGCCTGAAGCTTTCATCAGCATGATCCACAGTTCAAGTTTTAACAATGTACTGAAATTTGTTCCTACTGCAGAAGGCTTTTATGATTTTGAAAATAATAAGTATATTTATCAGTACAAAGATCATCTGGGGAACGTCCGTTTAAGCTATGAAAAAGACGTGAGCGGACTTGTGGTAACCGACAGTAATGATTATTATCCTTTTGGGATGAGCTTTGTGCGGAATCCTGAGGAAGAAGCCTACTTTGGGACAGGAAATTTTAAGAACTATAAGTACAACGGAAAGGAACTCCAGGAAATGGGAATGTATGATTACGGATGGAGACACTATATGCCGGATATTGCACGATGGAACGGTGTGGATCAGTTGGCTGAAATGTATCTTTCTACCAGCACGTATGCCTATGTTGCCAATAATCCTGTACTAAGATTTGATGTAGACGGAAGATGGTTCAATGATGATGGTACGATTGATACATCAGGATATACAAGAGGATTTACTACTGGAAAACAGTATCGTGAAAGCTTTTTGGGAACTAACACTAATGATGGCGGAGGAGGTGGTTCTCTTTGGGTAGGAGAAGTTACAGCTGATAATGGCATTACCATGGGAGATCTTATTGATGCTTGGTTGAATAATAGTTCCACTTTATCTGATTACTACGATAAAATTACAAATACATTGAATAACAGAATAGATTATCTTAACTCAAAAATAAATGAACAAAATGACATTCTTTCAAGTTCTGATAAAGAAAGAATAATAACAAAAGCAAAAAATAAAATTGAGGATTTCACTGAACAAATAAATGAACTAAAAGACCTTTTTCCTGTTTTGAATTATTTGGTTAGTAATCAACATTCATATGATATAACTCTGCAGAAGGGTGTATATACTGGGCAAAATGGAACTGTGTTTTGGGGGAAGAATTCTAAAACTCTAATAATTAATCACAATGGTAGTATAAATACAATAATACATGAAATGGTTCATGTATATCAAATTATTACAAAACAATATTATTACAAACCATTTAATGAAGGTACTCAGGTGAGAATGGTAATTGACGCAGAGGTGCGAGGTTATAGAGTGACACATAGTTTAATTGGAATTTCAGGAGTCTTTAATATAAATATGATCACAGTCCCTTGGATAAAAAGTAATTATTATGACAATAAATAAAAATAATAATATGAGAATATGCATATATATAATAATTTTAATGCTGACTTATGGTCGAGTGTATAGCCAGAAGATAAATTTTGGCACTTATATCAGTAAAAAAGGCAGTATACTAAAATTAAAGAATGATAATACTTTTTTTCATGAAAAGCAACAAATTTTTCATAGTGATATTGAGCTCATTGATAGAATTTCATGGAGTACAGGTAGCTTTAAAATTAATAATAATCACATAATATTTAAAAGTTATGTTAATGATAAATTGAATGATAGTATAAAAGTAAAGGGTATAAAGCGAAATATTAAAACAGGGGATTCTCTAGTCATTAAATTATCTACTGGAAATGATAATATAAAAATTTTTATTTGTGAAACTGGATTAGAACGTAAATATAATAGGGATGATTATGGAGGGTGTTTTCTCCTCAAGGAAGGAGTCAACAAAGTGCCTATTTTTATTGCTGAAAATTTTCACTTCAGAATTTATCCTAATATTGAAAGTGTTTACTTCAGAAATAATTATTCAAAGATTAATACATTGTTTTTCGAAACTAAGAAGTACCAAAAAGAAATTTATTCTGATTTAGAGATTGAAATCAATTTTGATTTGGATAATTTTCTACAATATGATTTTGATGAAGAAATAGCTTTAATAAAAGGTAATATTATCAGATTTTTGGGTGAAGATTTCATAAAACAAAAATAATGATAAAACGACTGATTATTTTTCACAATTGCAACACGACTTGGATGTAAATAAATGATAGGAATGATTACTATGCATTTTTCATGGCAGATCTGGGAAGGTGGAACAGTATTGATCAGTTGGCTGAAATGTATGTCTCTACAAGTACCTATGCATATGTAGCGAATAATCCTGTACTAAGATTTGATGTAGACGGCAGATGGTTCAATGATGACGGTACGATTGATACATCAGGATATACAAGAGGATTTACCACTGGAAAACAGTATCGTGAAAGCTTTTTGGGAACTAATAAAAATGATGGCGGTAGCGGAGGTGGTTCTCTTTGGGTAGGAGAAGTTACAGCTGATAATGGGATTACCATCGGAGATCTTTTGGATGCCTAGCTTAATAATTCCAAAAACTACTTTGAAGATATTGATTTTACGCAGTTTGGATTGGATGACTTCGACCCTGAAGAACCTGTAAGCTTCTTTGGAAAAGATGACGGAAAAGCTTTTCATCAGGTTTTTAAACAAATGCACGATCTTTTTAAGGATACTAAAGGAGATGGTATTTTCAGAGTATATGCACATGGAAATTTTGGAACAATATTTAATGGCGAAGAACAAATAAGAGATGCTAAGACATTTGATGTTGTAATGAAGTCCAAAAATAAAAACTGGGCAAATGTGGATAAAATGAAAGATCCAATTTTGATTTTATTTGCATGTCTATCAGGTCAAAGCACTGTTCAAAATGAGGCTATTGGTAAACAAATTTCAAGAGCACATCCCAATCTCACTGTTATTGCTTTTAAGGGTTTTGTAACGTATGACCCAAGTGTAAGTGGAATTAAAAATATTAATGCTGCTCAAGATACGGGAGACGGTCGGGGTGGTATTGTATTTTATCGAAATGGAGAATACTTAACTGGTTATTTATACAATCAATTTCTTAAAAAATATCCGAACTTTAAATAAATCTTTATAAAATGAAAAACTTATTATTTATACTGCCTTTATTTTTACTTTTTAGTTGTACTAAAACCACTAATAATAAAGAGACTGTTGAAAGTAAAAAAAATGCGACTGATACTAACTCCCTTAATATTAACAATCCTAAATTACAAGAAGAATTAAGTAAAATGATACTTGATAATGACACTGTAACTTATAAAAAGTCTTATAAAAAATATGTAACAAGTGGTCACTCGAAAGAGTTTTTATATTATGCTATACTGATGGCTGAAAAGAATAATTATAAAGAAGCTTACAAAGATATAACTGATATTCTTGATTTTACTTTAGAAGACCCATTAGCATATAACAGCCAATATGCTTCCTATTGTTTACTAAAAGCTTATGAAATGGGAGATGAAGGAGCAAAGGCGTCAGTAGATTATGTGTATACACAGAAAGGCAAAAAGATTCCAAAGTCTTCATCGATATATGCAAAATAAAAATAAGAGGCTGTCTCAAAAGGTAAATTAATGCTCTGAGAATCTCCTAAATGACAAAAGTTGTCAGACAGGAGTCCGAGAGAGGGGGTACTTTTGAGACAGCCTCTTATTATTTTAAATATTTGCAAAAGTTTTTCTGGTTTTAGGTAGTGTTTCAGATGTATTGATGAAAGAATTTAATGATAAAAATTTGTTCTGACTTCAAAAGGATTTTTACAGTTTTAAGGAAAACCTTTATATTTACCAGTATAGAGATCATTTAGGTTAACGTACGATTAAGCTATCAGAAGACGGGAAGTTCTCTTGAGGTGGTAGACAGTAATGATTATTATCCATTTGGGATGAGCTTTATTAGAAATGAAGAAGAAGAGGCGTATTTTGGTACAGGGAGTTATAAGAATTACAAATTCGGAGGTAAGGAGCTGCAGGAAACAGGAATGTATGATTACGGATGGAGACACTATATGCCGGATATTGCACGATGGAACGGTGTGGATCAGTTGGCTGAAATGTATCTTTCTACCAGCACGTATGCCTATGTTGCCAATAATCCTGTACTAAGATTTGATGTAGACGGAAGATGGTTTAATGATGATGGTACGATTGATACTTCGGGAAGAACTCCAAGCTATGTAAGTGGTAAACAATACCTTCATAGTTTTTTAGGAAGTAATAGAAATGATGGTGGAGGTAGTTACAATTTTACAGGAAACGCAGCAGGATCTATGTACAATTATTTTGTAAATGGCGGAACTATAGATAGAATATCCTTTGTAAATGGTGAAGCTAGATGGTATACCTTGGATGGCATAGATTCTATGTATGAAGCTGAAGGTGATATGACTGAAGTGTTATCTGCTGACATGACCATGCATAGAGCTAAGTTAACAGGAAATGATTATTATTTAGATTATTGGGGTTTACTAAATAATGCAAGTACAGCCCAATCTTATGCAACCAATGGTATTGGAGCTACTTTGGGGAACGTTGCGAGGACGTCAAATAATCTTGTAGATGCAGGTAAAATGATAAAAACACCAAATATTTTCAAAACTTATAATTTATATAGAAGTAATGGTTATTTAAATGGTAACAAATATATTTCTGGGAGAAAGTTTTTGAACAATGTTAAAGGAATTAATGCACTCAATAATTCCAAAGTAGTAAAAGGAATTGGATATGCTGGCTTAGTAATTTCAGTAGAACAGTTTAGAGTCTCACATCATCCAGGTTATATTTCTAGAGGTATTACTAGTTTTGGAGCAGGTTTTATTCCTTATGTAGGTCCGGCTATTTCAATAGGTATAGATAATACTAATGTAAATTACTGGAATATTTGGACGTGGGGCGACCCGGAATAAAAAAAGAATCAATAAAATTATGAAAAACAAACTAAAAAATGCTTATCTGTATGCTTATTACGAGTGCTATTTGCAAACACATATTTATTACAAAACTCACAATAATAAAAACTTTTATTCAATATTGTCACTAGGATTTCCTTTATGGTTATTATTATGGTTTCCTTTGACAATCTTTTTTGGGAATAAATTTGCAATTGGGAAATGGATGTATGTTATATTAATAGGTATTGCATATGGTTACATTTTTGCAACTTCGAGATTAATAGGAGACGATGATTTAACGGATAAAATCAACAATTTTTATGAAAATAAAAAAATTGTAAAAGAATCTCGAAGAATTGTATTGGGATTTGTTTTCATGTGTATTTTGTTTTGGATATTTGTAATCAAATATGACTATTAGGCGAAATCAGATAATTTAATAATATTTCAAAATGTGTTGGTAATATAATATAACATTGAAAATTGTAGCTGCAAAGTTTTTTAGGACAAAAAGTTTATACTTCTAATACTCTTAATATTAAAATGATATGAAAATTAGGATATTGAAATTTCAATATCCTAATTTTATCCTTATTTTGATAAGCTTTATACAAACCAAAGAAAAGGAGGCAAAGTCGGAACAGGAAGCTATGCAAATCACAAATACAACAGCAAAGAACTTCAGGAGACGGGAATGTATGATTATGGCTGGAGACATTACATGGCTGATTTAGGAAGGTGGAACGGTGTGGATCAGTTGGCTGAAATGTATGTTTCTACAAGTACCTATGCTTATGTAGCAAATAATCCTGTACTAAGATTTGATGTAG
>Ga0065721_10052686_pt1 | contig 11397 bp, 10 predicted proteins | sample Mesricmetagenome_FD_59108 | JGI IMG/M metagenome (GOLD analysis project Ga0065721, IMG submission 59108) | Mesophilic microbial community from rice straw/compost enrichment Sample: eDNA_1 v2 (version 2) | ecosystem: Engineered > Solid waste > Grass > Composting > Bioreactor | place: USA: Davis...
CGGCAATCGCGTCCTCGCCGAGCAGGCGCTCGAGCGGCTGCTCGGCGTCACGCAGCCGCTCGGCACCGACTGGCCGCTGGCGGTCTCGGCGATGGCGGCCGCCCAGCTGCACGACGGTGACGACGCCGAAGCGCTGTACCGAGATGCCATCGAGCGCTTCGAACGCGCGCGCATCCCGATCATGGTCGGACGCTGCCGGCTGCTGTACGGGGAGATGCTGCGTCGCGCCCAGCGGCGCATCGACGCGCGCGAGCAGCTCCGAGCCGCGCACACCGTCCTGACGGACTGCAGCCTGCACGGCTTCGCCGAGCGCGCGGCCCGCGAGCTCACCGCCACCGGCGAGACCCTGCGGGTCCGCACGCCCGAGACGATCGACGAGCTGACCGATCAGGAGCTCAACATCGCGCGCCTCGCTCGCGAAGGACTCACCAACCGCGACATCGGCGCTCGCCTGTTCATCAGCGCCCGCACCGTCGAGTACCACCTGCGCAAGGTCTTCACCAAACTCGGGATCAACGGGCGCGGCGAACTCAAGACCGCGCTCGCACGGCTCGAGTGACCTGCCCGCGGGGCTCCCATCCCGTCACGCGCAGCGCCCGAAGCGCGCGTCCTGCTCGGCCGCCGCGATCAGACCGAGCGGCCCCCCGTAGACGAGCGTGAGCCCACGCTGGGCGATCACGCAACCCAGTCGATGAGCTGCCTCCGTGTAGGCGCGTCCGGCGCCCGGGCCGGAGCCGCAGCACACGCGGACTCGATCGATCCCGTCCAGTTCAGCCATCGCCCGCCGTACGCAGCCAATCCGCGAACCCGATCTCACCGATACGGGCGTCATCGCCCGGAAGCAGATCGCGTTCACCGATCGGGACGCCGAGGTAGCGCGCGTTGGCGTCGGTCTCGACACTCCGCGGATCGCCGTCGACGCGCAGCCGCCGACGAACGATGTCGGCGAGCCGATAGCGGGCGGGGCCGCCGAGCTCGACCACGCCGTTGATCGGTGCGCCGACAGCGATACACGAGACCGCCGCGGCGACATCGTCAGCGGCCACCGGCTGAACCAGCACTGGCGGCACACGGATCCAGGTGCCGTCAGTGGCCTCATTCGCGAGCGCGGCGATGAACTCGAAGCACTGGGTGGCACGCACGATCGAGTGCGGCACGGATGAGTTCTGGATCAGCCGCTCTTGCAGGCGCTTGGCGCGAAAGTAGCCCTCATGCTCGGCGAGACAATCCGTCCCGACCACCGATATCGCGACGTGATGTCCGACTCCGGCGGCGACGTCGGCCGCCAGCAAGGTACTGGTCGAAGTCGCGAAGAACTGTGTCGCCCGCGACTCGTCCAGCGAGGGCGAACGAGTTGCATCCACGAGCACATCTGCACCGTCGAGCACCGCGGCCAGGCCCTCGCCCGAGACCGAGTCGACGCCTGTCGAGCGGCTCGCCGCGACCGCGCCGCGCTCGAGCTTGAGTCGGCTGACGACGCTGGAGCCGATCAGCCCCGTTCCCCCGATGACGACGATTCGCATGCCAGGCCTTCGATGTCCGGTTGGCGCCGACAGCTCCACAGCAGAGAAGACCACGCAGCAGACCTCGACGTGACAATCCATCTTGGCCGCAAGCAACCTCGACGGCGCCCGAGAGCCGCGTGCTCGCTTCGTGCTCCGCGTCTCAGGCGGCAGCCGACAGCGTTGAACCGCGCAGCCGCAGCGGTAGCGACTCGAGCCCGTCGAGGATCATGAGGCGGCCGCGCCGCGGCTGCGCTGCGATCTCGTAGTCCGGATAGCGGCGGAGGAGCTCGGACAGCACGACCTTTGCCTCCAGCCGCGGCAAGTGCTGGCCGAGGCACATGTGTGCGCCCCAGGCAAAGCTCAAGTGGCGAGGCCGCACGGGCCGTGTGATGTCGAGCATGTGCGCGTCCGGCCACACGGTCTCGTCCCGGTTCGCGCTGGCGAGCAGCGCCATCACGTAGTCGCCCGGCTCGATCGTCTGGCCCGCGATCTCGGTCCGGCACCTGGCGGTCCGGCAGATGTGCCGCGACGGTGTCGTCCAGCGCAGAAACTCCTCGATCGCGGTCGTCCACGTCTCCGGGCGCTCGATCAGCAGCTCGCGCTGGTCAGGATGCTGGGCGAGCGCCAGAGCGGCGCCGCTCATCAGGTGCCGCGTGGTCTCGTTGCCGCCGACGAGGATCACGCGGCAGAGCGTCTGCATCGACGGCAACGACATCGGCTCACCGTCGATGGTGCCCCCGACCAACTGGGTGAGGAACTCCGCGTCGACTGCCTCGGCGCTGGTCCTCAGGCGCGACTCGAAATAGTCGTACATGGCGCGCAACGTCCTCGAGAGCTCGTCGAGCTCGGCGGGCGTCGCGTCGCCGACACCGTCGTTGAAGCGCATCACGGTGTCGGTCCAGCGCTTGAAGAGCGGTCGGTCAGCGCGACGGATCCCGAGCATTCGCGCGACGACGTAGAGGGGGATCGGCGTGGCGACGTGCTCCACGAAGTCGACCACAGCGTCCTCGCCCGGGAGCGCGTCGAACGCCTCGGTCGCGAGCTCGCGCACGAACGTCTCCCACTCCGCGACCGATCGTGGGGTGAACTGCGACTTGATGACGTCGCGCACCTTCCCGTGGCGCGGCGGGTCGATCCGCAGCAGATGCTCGGCCTCGGGCGAAGCGCTGGAGCGGCGCGCAGCAGCGTCACGGGCGGAGACCAGCCGGCGCGTGCGCTCGGACAGGTCGCCGGCCCCGTGCACCTCGGCGACCGCGGCGAACTGCGGTCCCAGCGTGGCCCCGTACGCCGTCGAGAACGCCTGCTGGTCCTGACACACGCGCTTGACGTCCTGGTGGCGGGAGACCACCCAGCACGCAGCCGGTTCGTACCAGAAGACCGGGGCGTGTTCGCGCAGCGTGGCGTAGCCGTCCCACGGGTCCTCGAAGAACGCTGCTGTGTCGAGCCGGATCTCCGGCAGATCGGCAGACGATGGGTACCGAGTCTCGGGGATCATGGCTCCGTCCGTTGCGTGCTGATGCCGTGCTGGATCAGGCCTCAGCCGACCAGACGCCGGTGATGGGGGTGCTGATGCGCCGGGAGATCCGCTCGGCGGCCGCGACAACCTCTCCCCGGTGCGCCTCGATGGTCTCCTGGGTGAAGCGATAGCTCGGTCCGGCGACGCTCAGCGACGCCAGCGTCCCGCGATCGCCGCGGATCGGCGCCGCGAGCGCCGTGACATCCTCGATCCAGCCCTTGGCCGTCACCGCGTATCCGGTCTCGGCGATCGTCGCGAGCCGTGCGCGGAGCGCGTTCAACTCGGCGCTCGACATCTGCAGATCCGCCAGATAGCGGTCGCGTTCGGTGCGGGGGAGGCACGCCAGCAGGACCTCGCCGGTCGCGCCGGCGTGCAGCGGAGCCGTGAACCCGACCGGCACGACGCGCCTGATCGGCTGGTGGCTCTGGATCTGCGCCAGGCAGATCCGCATGTTGCCGCGCGCGACGAACAGCGTGACCGTCTCTCCCATCAGGTCCCGGAGATGGCGCATCTCCGGGAGCGCGGCCTCGACGAGGTCGTCCGGTTGCAGCGACGACTCGGCGATCCGTAGGAGCCGCACTCCGACGCGATACGCGCTCCCGTCGACCTCGCGGTCCAGCAGCCCTTGATCGGCCATCTGGCGCATCAGCCGGGAAACCGTGGACAGTGACAGACCGACGCGGGAGGCCACGATCGTCGGCGTCACGGGCGCACCCCCGTCCGCCACCGCCTCGAGGATCGACACGACGCGATCCAGCGCGCGCATCCCCTCCCGTTCACGTCCGTTCTCTCGTTCTCCAGGCACAGCGGGAATCTACCGCCAATGTCAGGTCGCTTACTTGACCGCGACCGGGTTTACGGGCGACCCGACCGCGCCGACGAACGGCAGCGGCTGCGCCCCCAACAGGAACGTGTATCGGCCGTCGCGCTCGCAGTCGAGCGCGAGCGCCTCCAGCTCGAACATCTCGCCCACCAGCAGCCCCATGTGCACGATGCCGGCGGCGTGCAGCGGCAGCATGATCGACGACGGGTTCGGGATCGCCTCGAACGCCCACGTGTCCGCCGCGACCGCGGCGATCTCGTGCTCGTGCAGCCACGGGAGGGCCTCGAGCCCGAGCCCCGGCTCATCGCCGTGGGTGAGCCGATCCCAGCCGCCGTGGGCGCGCGCGCGGGCGAGGTTGCCCGTGCGGAACAGCAGCGCATCGCCCGAGCGGACCTCGACGCGCTGCCGTTCCAACGCCGCCTCGATCTCGTGCACCGTGATCTCGTGATCGAGCGGGAGGTGGTCGACGCCCAGCGAGCGGGCGACGTCGACGAGCACTCCGCGCGTGACCACACCCGCAGCGGCGTGGTGCTCGATGCCGCAGTGCTGGGCGCCGTCACACGTGACGTCCGTGCACGGCCGGTCGTTGTAGAGCTTGTAGTCGTAGAACGCGTGGGAGAGGCCGTCCCAGTGCGTCGCGCACTGCAACGCCATCGTGACCATGTCGTCGGCGTACCCCCAGCCGTCGATGCTGCCCGGCTGCACGCCCGCGGCCAGCTCGGTGCCGGTTTGGAGCATCACGTGGTGGGGGTTCAGCCGCGTGTCGCCGGGACGCTGCGGGCCGCTCCGGCTCAGCGGCAACGAGAGCGAGAACGTGCGGCCGACGCGCACGCACTCCGCCGCCCCCGCCCGCACACGGTCGGTGATGAAGTTGACCGTCCCGAGCTGGTCATCCGCTCCCCACCGGCCCCAGTTGGAGACGCGCCGGATCATGGCGTCGACGAGCAGGTCGGTCATCGCGCCGCCGCCTGGTCGACGCTGCCCAGGTACCGTCCGGCGACCGCCGCGTTGCCGAGCAGGTCGGCAGCGCGGCCTTCCAGCGCCACGCGACCGTGCTCGAGCACGTAGCCGCGGTCGGCGATCGCCAACGCCGCCGAAGCGAGCTGCTCGACGACGACGATCGTCATCCCGGTCCGAGCCAGGCGCGTGATCTCGTTGAACAGCTCGCTGACCCAGATCGGCGCCAGACCGAGCGAAGGCTCGTCGAGCAGGCAGAGCTTGGGCCGGCTGATGACCGCGCGCGCGAGCGCCACGATCTGCTGCTGGCCACCGCTCATGGTGCCCGCCGCCTGCTCACGGCGCTCCGCGAGGAGCGCGAACGTGTCGTAGATCTCCGCCAGCGCGGCACGTCGCTCGCGCCGCGGCAGCGCGTTCGCACCGACCAGGAGGTTCTCCTCGACGGTCAGGCTGGGGAAGATCTGCCGCCGCTCCGGGACCAGCGCGAGCCCCATCCGGGTGAGCCGGCTGGCCCGCGCCCGTGAGATGTCGTGGCCGTCGAACTCGACCGTCCCCGTCGTCTTGGCCAGACGCATGATGCCGTTGAGCAGGCTCGACTTCCCGGCGCCGTTGGCGCCGATGATGGCGATCACCTCGCCCTGCGCGACGTCGAGGCTGACGTCCCGCAGGCCGACGACCTCGCCGTAGGCCACCGAGACGTTCGAGCAGCGCAGCAGGGGCGTGCTCATGGTGTCACCTCCGTAGCGGGGGTTGCCCACGCCGGGCCGAGATAGGCCTCCAACACGGCGGGGTGGCGAGCCACCGTCTCGGGGTCGCCCGACATGATGATCTTGCCGCCGTCCAGGCACACCACGGAGTCGGCCAGCCTGAGGACGAGCCCGAGGTGGTGCTCGACCAGCAGCACGCCCACGCCGGAGCCGACGCAGCGGTCGATCACACCGGCCAGCCGTTCGATCTCCTCCTCGACGAGCCCGGCAGCGGGTTCGTCGAGCATCAGGTACCGGGGCTCGGCCGCGAGCGCGACCGCGACCTCGACGATGCGGGTCACGCCGTACGGCAGTTCCTCCGGTCGCCGGTGCCAGTAGCCGGGCTCGACACCGACCTCCTCGAGCAGCGCGGCCGCGCGTTCGCCGAGCGCCCGCTCCTCCCGGAGCCGGCGCCCGACCGCGAACGGCGCCCCCACGAACGGGATCGCGCCGCGCAGGTGCGCGCCGAGCATCACGTTCTCGCTGACCGTCAGCGACGGCACGAGCGTCGCGTGCTGGAACGTCCGCGCCAGACCACGCCGGACACGGTCGGGCGGGCCGAGCTGTTCGACGCGCTCGTCGTCGATGCGCAGCTCCGCCGCGTCGGCGATCAGCTGGCCGCCGAGGATGTTGAGCAGCGTCGTCTTGCCCGAGCCGTTGGGGCCGATGAGGCCGACCAGGCGACCGGCGCCGACGGTCAGGTCCACGCCGTTGAGCACCGTGTTGCCACCGAACGCCTTGTGCACGTCGGTCGCGACCAGCGCGCGCCGCGGGTCCAGCGGCTCGCTGGGACGCACGCGAGGACCGGGCGTTGCCGGCTCGTGCACGTCCACGGCCACCGACGGCTTCGGCGCCGAGCGGGTGCGGCGCCAACGCTCGGCGACGCTCTGCAGCGCGCCCGCGACGCCTCGCGGAGCCGCGATCATCACGACGATCAGCAGGGCGCCGTAGATCACCAGGTTGAGGTTCGGATCGATCGTCACGCGTTCGGGCACGCCGACGACCACGATCGCGCCGACGAGGCTGCCGATCAACGTGCCGCTGCCGCCGAGGAACACGATCGTGATGAACGAGATCGACAGTGCGAGCTGGAAGATGTCCGGGCTGAGAAAGCCCAGGTGCGCGAACAGCGCGCCCGCGAGTCCGGTCACCATCGCGCTGAGCACGAACGCCCCGCGCTTGAGCGCGCGCAGGTCGACGCCCACGCTCGCCGCCAGCATCTCCGAGTCGCGCATCCCGATCAGCGCGCGGCCCCAGCGCGAACGGGTCATCCGCCGGAGCAGGATCCAGGTCACCACGAACGCCAGGCCGACGACCCACAGGTAGTGCTCGCCGAGCCAGGCCGAGATCCCGTAGCGGCTGATCGCCGGGGCGAGGCCGCCGACACCGCCGGCGCCGCCGGTGATGCCGTCGAAGTCGTTCGCCGCGAGCTGGACGATGAACGCGAACGCCATCGTCGCCAGCGCCAGGTACAGATCGCTCAACCGGAGCGCCGGCCAGGCGATGATGACGCCGGCGACCGCCGCGATCGCCATCGCCCACAGGGCGTTCAACGGAAACGGGATCCCCATGTGCAGGTAGCCGTACGACGCGGCGTAGGCGCCGACGGCGAACAGGCCGGAGTGGCCGAGGGAGAACTGCCCCCCGTAGCCGGTGATGACGTCGAGCGCCATGCCGACCATCGCGTAGATCAGCACCAGCTCGATGATCCGGACGTAGTACGCGTTGGCCCCGCCGAGCAGGACCAGGGCGACGATCGCGACGAGCACGATCACGAGCTCGACGCGCCACCCGCCGCGTGCCCACGGGCGCATCATGCCGTCACCCCCACGGGATCCCGACGCCGGGCGGCGCGTGCCGACGCGAGCTTGCCGCGGACGTCGGCGCCGAAGATCAGCCACACGAGCAACAGCACGAACGGCACGTAGGGCACGAGTGTGGAGTCCAGGTAGCGGCCGGCGATGGCGTTCGCCACGCCGAGCACCAGGCCGCCGACCAGGCCGGCGCGGACGTTGCCGAGCCCGCCGAGGACGATCGCGACCATCCCGTTGAGCAGCAGCGAGGTGCCGATGTACGCGTTGACGAACGTCTGCGGGGCACTGAGCATCGCGGCGACGCCGACGAGCGCCGCGCCGACCAGCACGACGCTCGTCCGGATCCAGTTCGTCGGCACGCCGCACGCCGCCGCGATCGGCTGGTTGTCGGCCAGCGCGCGGGCCACCCGGCCCCACTGGGTCTTCGCGACCGCGAGCGCCAAGAGCAGGATCAAGGCCGCGACGACCGCGACCGTCAGCAGCCGCTCGGTGGGGATGACCGCGCCGAAGAGCTCGATCGTCCCCGTCGGCAGCACGTGCGGAAAGCCGCGGGACTCAGTCCCGAACCACATCGCCGTCGAGTTCTGGATCACGATCGAGACGCCCAGCGTGGAGACGATCCACCCATAGGCGGCGACGCCGACCCCGCCGCGAATGGCGCGGACGGCGATCAGGTCGACCAGGACCGCGACCACGGCCGCGCCGGCGAGCGCCAGCACGAGGTCGACGGCCAATGGCCGGCCCCCGTGGTCGCCGAGCCAGAGGGTTCCGGCGACCACGAGCATCCCGATGTCGCCCTGGGCAAAGCTCACCACACGGGTGGTGATGTAGACCACGTTCAGGCTGAGCCCGACGAGGGCGTAGATCGCCCCGAGCGCAAGACCCGAGACGAGGACTTCGATCAACGTCGCCATGGCGCTGCTCTTTGTTCCGCGGCTCTGGGCCCTAGTGCTGGCCTTCGAGGAGGACCGGCTTCTCGTCCTCGATGACCATGATCCGGTAGCAGTCGGCCTCGCCCATGCTGTTGTGCTGGGTCGGGCTGAACGACAGGTTGGGGCAGGCCAGGCCCTTGTAGTTCTGGATCTTCTCCAGCTCCGCGAAGACGGCCTGCGGGTCGGTGCCGACCTTCTTCCAGACGTCGAAGAGCATCCGCGCCATGTCGTAGGTCGTGAGCGACCAGTCCGGCGGCGGGAACGCGTCGTAGCCCGTGAGCTTGTTGTAACGCTCGCTGAACGCCCGCAGCTCGGGGGTCGGCTCCAGCGCCGTGCCGGCAGCCTTGGTCGAGATCGTGCCGTTGGCGGCGGGACCGGCGTTCTTGATGAAGTCGGGGATCACCGCGCACTGGTCGGTGCAGATGATCTGGGCGTCGGACTTGGCGGCACGCAGGGCCTTGGCGACACGAGCGACGTCGTCGAAGGAGACCAGCGTGTAGACCACCTCGGCACCTGCGTCGAGGACCTTGTTCACCTGGGGGCCGGGGTCGGCGGTGTTGACCGGCAGCGAGACGGTGGCGACGGGCTCCACGCCGGCTTCCTTGAGACGCGCGAGCGCGAAGTCCGCCTGGTTCTTCCCGTAGTCGGTCGGATCGTGCATGATCGCGACCTTCTTGCCCTCGAAGTTCTCGAGCACGTAGTTCGTGAGGATCGTCAGCTCAGGCCAGTTGCCGGTGAGCACGCCGAACGCGAACGGGCGCGGCGTGCTGCCCGGTCCGTCCGGGGCGATCACGTCGTCGGTGCCGAGCGTGCCGACCATCGGGATGGGCCCGTCGGGCAGCTGCTCGATCGCCTCGGCCACGGCCTTGGTGGACGACGTGTCCGTCGGTCCCATCATCGCGCAGATGCCGTCGCGGTTGACGAACTGCTGGAAGTTCGACACGGCGGTCGTGGGGCTGAACTTGTCGTCGCGCGAGACGACCTCGACCGGGCGGCCGTTGATGCCCTCGTCGCCCAGCTCCTCCACGGCGAGCTTGAGGCCCGCTTCCTGAGAGTCGCCGACGATCGCGTAGAGCCCGGACTGCGGCCCCGTGACGCCGATCTTGATCGGGCCCTGGTCGGTCGCGCACCGGTGGTTGGACGTGCCCGCGCTCGAGGAGGCCGCCGTCGTACCGGTCTCGGAGCCTGCGCTGCCGCCGCAACCCACCACGGCGCACAGACCGGCGAGGGCGGCGAGGGCCCGCGCTGAGTGCCGGCGGTTCATTCCGCGCTTCCCGCGTTTGGCACCTTGACCCACTCCGGCTCGGCGATCGGGTAGTCGACCATCAGGTCCTCCGTGAAGTCCGCGGGGTTCAGACCGACCAGCTCGGCGAGGTTGAGGCCGAGCACGCGGTCGAGCTCGTCGTCGGTGAGCCGACCGAAGCGCAGCACCTTCTCGAGCTCGATGCCCGGGTTCATGTACGGGCCGTCGATCCCGAACAGCAGCCGGTCCTTGCCGACCGTGTCGACGATCATCCGCAGGCGCTCGACGGGGTAGAGCTCGGTCGTGTCGAGCCAGAGGTTGTCCTTGCGCTTGGCCACGGCGACCGCTTCGGCGTCGAAGCCGTAGAGCCCGGAGTGGCCGATGATGAAGTTCAGGCCCGGGAAGTCGTGGGCCAGGTCCCAGACCAGGCCCGGGAGCGTCAGCCAGGACTCGCCGCTGTGGAACAGGCAGGTCAGCCCGTGCGGCTCGGCGGCCTCCAGGATCGGGTGCACCAGGTGCTTGTCGTTGGCCTGGAAGGCGTCCCAGAAGGGATGGAACTTCAGGCCCTTGATGCCGCGCGCGACGTACTTCTCGACGAGCTCGGGGCCGTTGGGCGCGTGCGGGTTGATCCGCGCGAAGGGGACGATGCGGCCCGGGAAGTCCTCGGCCCCCTGCAGGATCGCGTCCGTGTCCTGCGAGTAGTCGGAGATCGGCTTGGCCATGCCGAAGGCGACGGTCGAGTCGATCCCGTAGTGATCGAGCATCTCGACCATCTGCGGGCCGTGGAACTGCGGCGCAAGCCCCCGGAACCGGGTCAGCAGCGAACTCTCGCCCATATGCGCGTGGCAGGACGCCACGAAGAACGTTCGGCCGTCAGGTCGGCGAATCATTGAGCTCTCCTAAGGTACGGTTTGGCTCTCGCTACATGAGCGATGCGCTCACTAGCCGCGAGTGCCACTCTACCAAATCGCGATTCAGCACGCTTGTCAAGCGACATCTTCGGGAAATTTTAGCTATTGACTTTCAACTGATCGCGTACCTAGAATCCCATCTGATGACAACGGCACTCAGCAAGTGGGATTGGCTCGACGGCATCCGTGTCATGCGTCAGATCCGACGCTTCGACGAGCGCGCGCTCGATCTGCGGCTTGAGGACCGCATCTACGGTCCTGTGCATCCATACGTCGGCCAGGAGGCCATCGCGGCCGGGGTCTGTGGCGTGCTGCGACCGGAGGACCGGATCGTCAGCCACCATCGCGGCCACGGACACACGCTGGCCAAGGGCGCCGAGCCGTGGAGGATGTTCGCCGAGCTGTTCGGCTCCGCCGACGGCTACTGCGGCGGCAAAGGCGGCTCGATGCACATCGCCGACGCCTCGATCGGCATGCTCGGCGCCAACGGCATCGTGGGTGCCGGAGCCGCGATCGCGGTCGGGTCTGCGCTCGCCGCACGGCTGCGCGGCGAGGACGTGGTCACGGTCTGCTTCTTCGGCGACGGCGCCACCGGGCAGGGCCAGGTCTTTGAAGCGATGAACCTCGCGTCCGTCTGGCGCCTACCGGTGCTGTTCGTCTGCGAGAACAACGGCTACGCGGTCGACAACCCGATCAGCACGACGCTCGGCGCGAAGTCGGTCACGGAGATCGCCGCGAGCGTCGGGATCGCCGGCCGCCGCATCGATGGCAACGACTACGGCGCCGTCCGCACGGTCGCCGCCGAGGTCGTCGACCAGGTGCGGGCCGGCGGACCCCAGTTGCTCGAGTGCCTGACGTTCCGCGTCGGCGTGCACGCGCAGCGCAAGGCGCCGATCGCCGAACGGCGCGACACGTCGCTGGTCGAGCAGTGGCGTGAGCGCGACCCGATC
>Ga0065721_10052687_pt1 | contig 11396 bp, 8 predicted proteins | sample Mesricmetagenome_FD_59108 | JGI IMG/M metagenome (GOLD analysis project Ga0065721, IMG submission 59108) | Mesophilic microbial community from rice straw/compost enrichment Sample: eDNA_1 v2 (version 2) | ecosystem: Engineered > Solid waste > Grass > Composting > Bioreactor | place: USA: Davis...
GAGGGGGCCTGGGCCGGTTCAGTGGGGTCCAGGCTTGCGGGCGCCGGCATCTGCGGCGGCTTGGCGGCTGCGGGCGCGTCTGCCTGAGCTGGAGCGGGCGCCCGCGGGGGCGCGATGAACTCAGCGCCGAGCGGCTTGACGCTGAGCGGCTCGGCCGCGGCTGGCGCTGGGGCTTCGCCCGTCTCGCCCATAGGGGGCGCCATCGACGGGCGAATTGGAGGCGCGGCGACCTGGACGCCGGCGTCGGCCGCAACGGCCTCTGCGCCGCTCCCGCTCGGCGCAGGCGTCACCGTCTGGACGGCCGTCTGGGGCAGGACGAAGGCCAGCAGCAGGGGATCGACGACGTGGGCGTCCGATCCATTCGAGGTCACGTCTTCGCGCGCGACCTCGCCGGTTTCTCTGCCCGGGAGGTCGCCGGGTTCGATCTGCGCGCGGAGCGGAGCTGCGACCGGAGCGGCGCTGTGGAAGACAGGCGTGGCGGCCGGAGCTCCGTCCGTTCCGCCCACGGGCACGCCCGCGATGTCGGTGTCGCCGAACAGGGCGGCCAGCAGAGCCTCGAAGCCGGCCAGGGCGCCCGTCGGGGCGCCAGCCATGCCGGTTCCGCCGCCGCCGGAGGCCAGGCCGGGCGCAGTCATCAGCGGATTGATCGCGGGCGCAGTCATTGCGGGCGGTCGAAACCTTGCAGGTGCGGCGCGTCCTGCGCCGGGTCCATTCGACCGGTCCGCAGCAACCTTCGCGCCAACCTGGCAAGTGGCTGATTTCGCAGCGAAAGGCGGTCGACTGGCGGCGATCTTCGCTCTGCGACCACGGCGGAAATTGCCGAGCGAAGAGGGGGGTGATGGGCGTTCCCTGCCGATCGGCCAAGGCCCATGCGGTTCTGGCGCCAGACTTGCGCTGTGATGGGCAAGTCCACCGGCCCCTGAAGGGACCACCGTTGAAAATGTTAGGTTTTTCCCGGCGCCCTTCGCGCGCGATCACTTTCTTCCCGGCAGAATCCGCCGGGTCGGGGGTGAGCCTTTGCCGGGCGGAGCGTTAAGCGATGTCGCTAAGCGTCACCTTGAAGACCGCCGCCTCGGGCCTCAATGCCGCCCAGGCTTCCCTTCGCGCGGTTTCGGACAACATCGCCAACGTCAATACGCCGGGGTACGTCCGCAAGGCGGTCGACCAGCAGCCCCTGGTCGTGGACGGCGTCGGCATGGGCGTCCGCGTCGACGGCGTGAAGCGGATCACCGACGACTACCTCCAGATGGCCAGCCTCACGGCGGCCTCGGACTCGCAACGCTGGAGCGCCATCTCCCAGTACCTGGACAACGCCCAGAGCCTGTTCGGCAACCCCTCGAGCGACACCTTCTTCTTCAATCGGCTGGACGCCATCTACGGCGCGTTCGCCACAGCCGCCGACGATCCATCGTCGTCGCTGCTGCGGAGCCAGGCCCTCTCCAATGTTCAGGACTTCCTGGCCGAGGCCGCCCGCATCAACGGGCAGCTCGAGGAACTGGGCGCGACCATCGAGACCAAGATCAGCGCCGACGTCGAGCGGGCCAACAGCCTCCTCCAGCAGATCAACCAGCTCAATGTGGAGATCAGCCGCGCCAAGCTGGTCAACGCCGACGCCTCGGGATCGGAAAACATCCAGAGCCAGCTGATCGACGAACTGGCCTCGCTGATGAACGTGCGGGTGCAGCAGCGTGAGGGCGGCGGCGTGACCATCCGGTCCACCGAGGGCACCCTGCTGGCCGGCGACGGCATGGTGGCCAAGCTCGCCTACAACCGCACCGATTCCACGCCGGGCTACATCACCGCCCAGGTCTCGGGCGGCGCTGCGCCCGTACCGATCCAGATCACCAGCGGCGACCTGCGCGGCCTGATGGACCTGCGCGACGTGGAGCTGCCGCAGCTCTCCGATCAGCTGGGCGAGTTCCTGACCCGGGCCGTGGATCAGCTCAACGCCGCCCACAACGCATCCGTGGCCTATCCGGCGCCGGGGTCGCTCACCGGCCGCAACACCGGCCTCGACCTGCCGACGGCCATCAGCGGCTTCACCGGCTCCACCACCATCGCGGTGATGAACGCCAACGGCGTGCTCGCCCGCCGGGTGGACATCGACTTCACCGCCGGGACCATGAGCGCCGACGGCGGCCCGGCGGTGGCGTTCACCCCCGCCACCTTCCAGGCGACCCTCAACGCCCAGCTGGGCGGGGCGGCCACGGTCGCCTTCAATAACGGAACCATGTCGATCACCGGCGCGGGGACCAACACCCTGGCCGTGGACGAAGGGACCTCCCAGAAGGCCGGCCGGGCCTTCTCGCACTTCTTCGGTCTCAACGACCTGATCCGCACCAACGGCTTCAGCAACTACGACACGGGTCTGAAGGGGACGGACGCCCACGGCTTCACTCCCGGCCAGCAGATCTCGTTCCGCCTCTCCAGCCCTGACGGCCTGCCGATCCGGGATGTCACCGTCACGGTGCCGGCCGGCGGGACCATGAACGACCTGCTGGCGGCGCTGAACAACACCAGCACCGGCGTCGGCCTGTACGGCAGCTTCACCCTGGACGCTTCGGGCAACCTCGCCTTCGACGGCGCGCCGCCGTCCAATGCCCAGCTCTCGGTGATCAGCGATGGCACTTCCCGGGGGGGCGACGGGCCGTCCATGAGCCAGCTGTTCGGCCTCGGCGCCCTGGAGCGTCGCTCCCGCGCCAGCCGCTTTGTGGTGCCGCAGGCTTTCGACAACGATCCCTCGAAGCTCGCCTTCGGCAAGCTGGACTTCACCGGCGCTGCAGGTCAGCCGCTGATCCGTCCCGGCGACGGACGCGGGGCCCTGGCCCTGTCCCAGGCCGGCGACGTGCCGACGGCCTTCCAGGCGGCCGGCGCGCTCGGCGACGTGACCATGACCGTGTCGCGCTACGCCTCCGAGTTCGGGGGCTCGATCGGGCGCAAGGCGGCCGCCGCCGAAACCCGCATGGTCAGCGCCCAGGCGGTGCTGACCGAGGCCACGGCCCGCCGTCAGGCGGTGGAAGGCGTCAACCTCGACGAGGAACTCGTCAACATGACCACCTACCAGCAGGCGTTCAGCGCCTCGGCCCGCATGATCCAGGCGGCCAAGGACCTGTACGACGTGCTTCTGGCCCTGGTGTGAGGAGGATAGGCAGATGGTGACCCGCGTCTCGACCCCCGGAAACTATTCCGCTGTCCTGGCCAACCTCCTGGCCGCCCAGCAGAGCCAGATGGCCGCCGGGACCAAGGTGGCGACCCAGAAGAACGGTTCCGATCTCAAGGACTATGCGCGCGACGCCGAGATGCTCACGGCCATGCGCTCCCTCAAGACGCGGATCGAGGTCTACCAGGACCAGAACACCTTCATCTCCGAGCGGCTGGCCACCCAGGACACCGCCCTCAACCAGGTGACCGAGGCCGCCCTGGGGGCCCGCCAAGCCATCGCCGACGCTCTGGCGTCGGGCCGGGTGGACACTCTGATGGAGGATCTTCAGGCCCAGTTCCGCAACGCCATCGAGGGCCTGAACACCCGCTATGGCGGCAAGTACGTGTTCGCGGGCGGTCAGGTGGACACCCGGCCTCTCACCGCCACCAGCATGGCCGACCTCACCTCGGGACCGCCGATCTCCGCCTGGTTCCAGAACGACCACTACCAGGCCACCGCCAAGGTAGACGAGGCCACCACCGTTCAGGTCGGCCTGCTGGCCAATGTCCTCGGCGAGGACCTGATGGCCGCCTTCCAGGCGATCCAGGCCTTCCAGGAAGGCCCGGACGGTCCCTTCACCGGTGCGATGACCGATGCGCAGCGCACCTTCCTCGAGGGGCAACTGGCCACCTGGGATTCTGTCCGGGAGGACCTCACCAATGCGACGGCCCGTAACGGTCTCGTGCAGAAGCGGGTGGAGAGCGTCCGCGACGACCTGAAGACCCGCTATAACCAGCTCCAGGGCTTGATCGGCGACATCACCGACGCCGACATGGCCGAGGCCGTGGCCCAGCTCGAGCAGGCCCAGCTCGCGGTCCAGGCCGCAGCCCATGTCTTCACCACCCTGCAGGAAAGCTCGCTGCTCAACGTTCTGCGCTAGGGCGAAACGGCGCGCGGCCTCGAAAAGCCGCGGCCCAGCCGCTACATAGGCGGCCATGAGCGTCTGCCGTGTCCCTGTCGCCATCACCGCCGAGCGTCTGTCCGACGGTCTCGTCGAGGCCGCGCGCGCGGCCGTGCGCCTGCCGGCGGGGACGCGGATCGTCGCGGCCATGTCGGGCGGGGTGGATTCCACCGTCACGGCCGCCCTGCTGTCGCGGGCCGGCTATGACGTGGTGGGCGTGACGCTGCAGCTCTACGACCACGGGGCGGCGATCCAGAAGAAGGGCGCCTGCTGCGCGGGCCAGGACATCCACGACGCCCGCACGGCGGCCCAGTCCCTCGGGATTCCGCACTACGTCCTCGACTACGAGAGCCGCTTCAGGCAGCAGGTCATCGACGACTTCGCGGACGCCTATCTGCGCGGCGAGACGCCGATCCCCTGCATCCGCTGCAACCAGACTGTGAAGTTCCGCGACCTGCTGGAGGTGGCGAAGGACCTGGGCGCCGAGGCCATGGCCACGGGTCACTACGTCCGGCGGGAAGAGGGCGCGCACGGGCCTGAGCTGCATCGGGCCTTCGACCCGGCGCGCGACCAGTCCTACTTCCTGTTCGCCACCACGGCCGAGCAGCTGGCCTACCTGCGCTTCCCCCTCGGCGACATGCCCAAGCCGATGGTCCGGGCCGCCGCCGCAGAGCTCGGCCTGGCCGTCGCCGACAAGCCGGACAGCCAGGACATCTGCTTCGTCCCCGAGGGGCGCTACACCACCCTCATCGACAAGCTCCGGCCGCAGGGCGCCGAACCCGGGGAGATCGTCCACCTCGACGGCCGGGTTCTTGGGCGTCACGAGGGCGTCACCCGCTACACCATCGGCCAGCGCCGGGGGCTCAACGTGGCCGTGGGCGATCCGTTGTTCGTGGTGAAGATCGACGCCGATGCGCGGCGCGTGATCGTCGGCCCGCGCGAGGCGCTGCTGACCCGGGCGCTCACGCTCAAGGAAACCAACTGGCTGGGCGATGAGGCTTCGCTGGAGGCCGCCTGCGAGGCCGGCCGTCCGGTGCTGGCCAGGGTTCGCTCGACCCGCGAGCCCGCCGCCGGCCGGCTGGCCCTGGTGGACGGCGCGCCCGGCGTGGTCTTCGACGCCCCGGAAGAAGGCGTGGCCCCCGGCCAGGCTTGCGTGCTCTACGCCCCCGAGGCGGCGACCCGCGTCCTCGGCGGCGGCTTCATCGCCGCCACGGTTCGCGCGGCCTGACCGCTCGGAAGGGTCTCGATCCTACCCTTGCGTAGCAGGCGGCGGTCCCGGGACTTGCCCCTGGGTCACCTTATGTCTCACCGACCGGTGAATTATATCTGAGGTCATGACCCAGACTTCCGATCCCGTCGTCATCGCCTCCTACGCCCGCACGCCCATGGGCGGCTTTCAGGGCGCTCTCTCGGGCGTCAAGGCCACCGAACTCGGCGCTGCGGCGGTGAGGGCTGCGGTCGAACGGGCCAAGGCCGCTCCGGACGCCGTCGAGCAGATCCTGATGGGCTGCGTGCTTCCCGCAGGCCTGGGCCAGGCCCCCGCCCGGCAGGCGGCCCTGGGCGCGGGCCTGCCGAAGTCGGTGGAGGCCACCACGGTCAACAAGATGTGCGGCTCGGGGATGCAGGCCGCCATCCTGGCGCACGACACCCTGGCCGCCGGCGCCGCCGACGTGATCGTTGCCGGCGGCATGGAGAGCATGACCGGCGCGCCCTACCTGATGACCAAGCACCGGGGCGGCGCCCGCATCGGCCACGACGCCATCTACGACCACATGTACCTGGACGGTCTTGAAGACGCCTATGAGCCCGGCCGCCTGATGGGTTCCTTCGCCGAGCAGACCGCCCGCCAGTACCAGTTCACGCGCGAGGCGATGGATGAGTACGCCATTGGCTCGCTGACCAAGGCCAAGGCCGCCGTGGAGTCGGGCGCCTTCGCCCGCGAGATCGTCCCGGTGGAGGTTGTCGGCCGAAAAGGGGCGGTGGTGATCGACACCGACGAGCAGCCCCTCAAGGCCGATCCGGCCAAGATTCCGACCCTCAAGCCGGCCTTCGCCAAGGACGGAGCCATCACCGCCGCCAACGCCTCGTCCATCTCCGACGGCGCTGCGGCCCTGGTCATGACCCGCGAGAGCGTGGCCAAGCGTCTCGGCCTCGCCGTCGTCGCCCGGGTGGCCGGCCATGGCGCGCACGCCCACGAGCCGGGCCTCTTCACCACCGCGCCGGCGCCGGCCATGCGCAAGGCGCTGAACCGCGCCGGCTGGAGTGTGGAGGATGTGGACCTCTTCGAGGTCAACGAGGCGTTCGCGGTGGTGGCCATGATCGCCGAGCGCGAACTCGCCATTCCGCGTGAGAAGCTCAATGTGAACGGCGGCGCCTGCGCCCTCGGCCACCCCATCGGCGCGTCGGGCGCCCGCATCCTGGCCACCTTGCTCAGCGCGCTCGAGGCCCGCGGCAAGAAGAAAGGGCTCGCCAGCCTTTGCATCGGCGGTGGCGAGGCGGTCGCCATGGCTGTGGAGCTCGCCTAACCCCGCGCGAACTCGGGCGAGCTAGGCGCGGGCGGGCCTCTCTGGCATCAGAGACTCCTGACAGGAGGTCCGATGTCCGAGTCCGTGGTGATGCTGTCGCACGAGATGCTGGCCGGCGTACGCCGTCCGCTGGAGGCCGCCGGCTTGCGGGTGGCCGAGCGTTGGACGCTCACCGAGGCCGAGCGGCAGGCCACCCGGGCAATCGTGCACGCGGGGGAAATTCCGCTGACGCCGGACTTCCTCACGAGCTTTCCGCAGTTGGGACTGATCGCCTGCGTAAGCGTGGGCTACGACGGCGTCGACGTGCCCTGGTGCCGGGCGCGCGGCATCGAGGTGACCCACGCCAAGGGGTTGAACGCCGACGACGTGGCCGACCATGCCCTCGGGCTCATGCTGGCGTCCTGGCGCAAGATCGTGGCCGGCGACGCCGTGGTGCGCGAAGGCGGCTGGCGGGATGATCCGCGGTTGCGCCCGCCCCCTGGGCTGAAGGGCCGCCGGCTGGGCGTGATGGGGCTCGGCGCCATCGGCGAGGCGGTGGCGGTGCGCGCCGAGGCCTGCGGCATGCAGGTGGCATGGTGGGGACCGAACCCGAAGCCCGCCCGCTGGCCACGGGCCGAAAGCCTGTTGGCGCTGGCGCAGGACAGCGACGTGCTGGTGGTGGCCTGTCGGGCCGACGCTTCCAATCGCAAGGCCGTTTCGCGGGAGGTCATTGAGGCCGTGGGCCCGAAGGGGCTGATCGTGAATGTGGCGCGCGGCTCGGTCATCGACGAGGACGCCTTGATCGCGGCGTTGAAGGACGGGCGTCTCGGCCGCGCCGCCCTGGACGTCTTTGAGGAAGAGCCGACGCCGGCGGCCCGCTGGGCGGATGTCCCGAACACGGTGCTCACGCCCCACACCGCCGGGGGCACGGTGGACTCCATTCCGCGCATGGTGGCGCAGGCGGTGGAGAACGTGCGACTGTTTCTCTCTGGCCAGCCGGTGGCGAGCCCAGTTGACGCCTAAAACGCGCTGCGGAACGGCTTGACTTAAAGACATAAAGATATCTTTATGTCGCGCCATGGAGCTTTCGGCGGCACAGGCTGTAGATGTGTTGCGCGCGGCGGGCGAGCCGACGCGCCTGCGGATCCTTGCGCTTCTGGCTCGCGAAGAACTGGCGGTGCTCGAGCTGTGCCGGGTGCTCGACCAGAGTCAGCCACGGGTTTCACGTCACCTGAAGCTTCTGGCTGAAGCCGGGCTGGTGGAAAGATTTCCTGACGGAGCGTGGGTGTTCTACCGCCTTGTCCAAGGCGGACATGCCGGGGAACTTGCGACCGAGGTCCTCAGGCGGATCGATCCTGCCGATCCAGCGCTGTTCCGCGACGCCGAACGTCTCTTGGCGGTGCAGGCTGAACGGGCGGCCGAAGCCGACGCCTATTTCGCCCGCAACGCCGCGCGGTGGGACGAGATCCGCTCCCTCTACGTGGCCGAAGCAGACGTGGAGTCGGCGATCCTTCGCGCCGCGGGCCCGGGGCCTTTCCGCCGGCTGGTGGACTTGGGCACCGGGGCGGGCCGTATGCTGACGCTGCTCGGCCCGCGCGCCGATCAGGCCCTGGGGTTGGACCTGTCGCAGCAGATGCTGAACATCGCCCGGGCGCAGGTGAACCAGGCGGGCCTGGAGCGCTGCGAACTGCGGCACGGCGACATTTTCGGCACACGCCTGCCCGACAAGAGCGCCGATCTGGTGGTCGTGCATCAGGTGCTGCATTACCTCGGCGATCCGGCCGCAGCCGTGAAGGAGGCGGCCCGCATCACCGCACCGGGCGGTCGGCTGCTGATCGTCGACTTCGCCCCGCACGCCCTTGAGTTCCTGCGCGAGCAGCATCAGCACCGGCGGCTGGGGTTCTCGGACGCCGAGATGGACCGCTGGCTGGGCGAGGCCGGCCTGGAGCCGGTGGATGTCCATGCCCTGCCGCCCGAGCGTGGCGAAGGCCTTACCGTGAAGATCTGGACCGCCGAGCGGACCGCCGCCCGGCAGAGGAGCGCCGCATGACCGCCCTAGGACCTGTCGCGCGCGCCGGCGTTGGTGGGACGCCGCGCCCGAATGTGTCGTTCGAGTTTTCCCCGCCCAAGACGCCGGAAGCAGAGGCGCGGCTGTGGGAGGCCATCCGTCGCCTGGAGCCGCTCGCCCCGTCGTTCGTCTCGGTGACCTATGGCGCGGGTGGGTCGACGCGTGACCGGACGCACCGCACGGTGCTGCGGATGCTGGCCGAGACCACCCTGAAGCCCGCCGCGCACCTCACCTGTGTTGAGGCCAGCCGGGCCGAGGTGGACGAGGTGATCCGCGACTACTGGGCCTCGGGCATCCGTCATATCGTGGCCCTTCGCGGCGATCCGCCCGGCCAGATCGGCGGCGCCTATACGCCGCGGCCGGATGGCTACCGCAACGCCACGGAACTTACCGCCGGCATCCGGGCGATCGGCGATTTCGAGGTCAGCGTCGGCCTCTATCCGCAGGTCCACCCCGAGAGCAGCGGCGTCGACCACGACATAGATGTTCTGAAGGCCAAGATCGACGCCGGGGCCACCCGGGCCATCACCCAGTTCTTCTTCGACGTGGACGGCTTCCTCCGGTTCATGGACCGGGTGCGCAAGGCGGGGGTGACCATTCCGATCTCGCCCGGGATCATGCCGGTGACCAACTTCGCGGGCCTGAAGAAGATGGCCGGCCCCATTGGCATCGAGCTCCCAGCCTGGTTGGGCAATTTGTTCGAGGGTCTGGACAAGGACCCGGAGACCCGGCGGCTGATCGCCGCCTCGGTGGCCAGCGAGATGTGCGCCCGGCTCGCCGAGGAGGGCTTCAGCGACTTCCACTTCTACACCCTGAACCGCGCCGACCTGACCTACGCCATCTGCCGGGTCCTGGGCGTGCGCGAGACTGGACCCGAGCCCAAGGAAGCGGCGGCATGACAAGGCAGGAGCGTATCGCGGCGTTGAAGGCGGCCACCAAGGAGCGGGTGCTGATCCTGGACGGCTCCTGGGGCGTGATGATCCAGAAGCGCGGCCTGGCCGAGGCGGACTACCGGGGCGAGCGGTTCAGGGACGCGCCTGGCGAGCTGCGGGGCAACAATGACCTGCTGTGTCTCACCCGTCCTGACATCATCTCGGAACTGCACGACGCCTACTACGCGGCCGGTGCGGATATCTCGGAGACCAACACCTTCTCGGCGACGTCCATCGCGCAAGCCGAGTACGGCATGGAAGCGGCGGTCCGCGACATCAACCTTGAAGGCGCGCGGCTGGCTCGGGCCCGGGCCGACGCCTGGACCGCCAAGGAGCCGCACAAGCCGCGGTTCGTGGCCGGGTCCATCGGGCCTTTGCCGGTGATGCTGTCCATGAGCTCGGACGTGAACGACCCCGGCGCGCGAAAGGTCACCTTCGAACAGGTCTATACAGCGTATGCCGAGCAGGTGCGGGCGCTGCACGAGGGCGGGGTGGACCTGTTCCTGGTGGAAACCATCACCGACACCCTGAACTGCAAGGCGGCGATTAAGGCGATCCTGGATCTGGAGGATGAGGGCTACGAACCGCTGCCGATCTGGATTTCAGGGACCATCACTGACCGTTCGGGCCGCACGCTCTCCGGTCAGACCGTCGAGGCTTTCTGGAACTCCGTGCGCCATGCCAAGCCCTTCGCCGTGGGCCTGAACTGCGCCCTCGGCGCCGAACTGATGCGGCCGCATATCGCCGAGCTTGCGCGGATCGCCGACACCCTGGTCAGCGCCTATCCCAACGCCGGCCTGCCTAACGCCATGGGCGAGTACGACGAGCAGCCTCACCAGACGGGCCACATGCTGCATGACTGGGCCAAGGACGGCCTGGTCAACATCCTGGGGGGCTGCTGCGGGACCACGCCCGAACACATCCGGCACGTGGCCGAGGCCGTGAAGGGCGTCAAGCCGAGGCAGGTTCCTGAGCGGCCGAAGGCCATGCGGCTGGCCGGCCTGGAGCCGTTCGAACTGGCCTGACCCCATCCCTGCGCCTTGCCTTCGGTTACAGGCCGGAGGCAGACGCACGCCGCCCCGGGAGATGGCGAGGCGGCGTTTGCAAGTGTCCCACCGCCATCCGGTGTCCCATGGGTTCCTGGCCGCGGCTGCGCCGAGGCTGGACAGCAGTCTGAAGTAGAAGCGGAAATGCGCCCCATCTTCGTGAATGTCGGCGAGCGGACGAACGTCACCGGCTCGGCCAAATTCCGCAAGCTGATCGCCGATGGCGACTACGCCGAGGCGCTATCGGTGGCGCGCCAGCAGGTCGAGGCCGGCGCCCAGGTCATCGACGTGAACATGGACGAGGGCCTGCTGGACTCGGTCGCGGCCATGCGGACGTTCCTCAACCTCCTGGCGGCGGAACCGGACATCGCCCGGGTGCCGGTGATGATCGACAGCTCCAAGTGGGAGGTGATCGAAGCCGGCCTGCAGTGCGTGCAGGGCAAGTCCATCGTCAATTCGATCAGCCTCAAGGAAGGCGAGGCCAAGTTCATCGAACAGGCCCGCGCCTGCCTGCGCTATGGCGCGGCGGTGGTGGTCATGGCCTTCGATGAGGCCGGGCAGGCCGACACTGCCGATCGCAAGGTGGAGATCTGCACCCGGGCTTACCGCATCCTGACCGAGCAGGTGGGCTTTCCGCCCGAGGACATCATCTTCGATCCCAACATCTTCGCCGTGGCGACGGGGATCGAGGAGCACGACAACTACGCCGTCGACTTCATCGAGGCGACGCGGGCGATCAAGGC
>Ga0065721_10007063_pt1 | contig 11394 bp, 7 predicted proteins | sample Mesricmetagenome_FD_59108 | JGI IMG/M metagenome (GOLD analysis project Ga0065721, IMG submission 59108) | Mesophilic microbial community from rice straw/compost enrichment Sample: eDNA_1 v2 (version 2) | ecosystem: Engineered > Solid waste > Grass > Composting > Bioreactor | place: USA: Davis...
CGGTGGGAGAGGCACTCCTGATCCCAACCCGGATTTATGCGAAAGTCGTTCAGACGCTGCTGAATGGTCCGACGTCCGGAAAGATTCACGGCATTGCGCACATCACCGGCGGTGGGCTTGCTGAGAACACGGGACGGGTGATCCCACAGGGATTGCAGGCCCAGATCGACCGCGGCACCTGGAGCGTTCCCGCCCTGTTTGAATGGCTCCAGAAGCTCGCCGGGATTGAACGCGAAGAGATGTTCCGCGTCTTCAACATGGGGATTGGACTGGTTGTTGCTGTCCCGCCTGATGTTGTCGATGCCGCCCGCCAGACCATTGCCAGCTGCGACCTGAAGAGTCATGTGATCGGGCAGGTGCAGGCCGGAACTAATCCTGCCGTCTATCTGAACTGACAAGGGCGGCTCATCCTCGCCCGTTGATTAACTTGAATCTGGACGGAATTTCATGCTGCACATCTCCGGGTGTGCAGCATGTTTTTTTAGATGTCGTCCAGTCTGGCCCGGACGTTCGAAGCCCGTTCGTTAATGATCCGGACAGCGATGCGGGTCTCCTGCAGGAGCAATGTCGAACCACGGACCAGTGCAGCAACGGCAGCGATTCCGACGACAACCCCTCCCAGTTCCATCAGCTGGACAAGGATGAAGGGTTCGAAAGGGACCAGCACCGATCCCAGCAGGGAGACCAGTGCTGCTGTGGCAAAGCATCCCAGTGCGACATAGAAGCTGCGTAATCCACGGAGCAGGAGCAGCGACCGGGATTCGGCAGCCGTGAGTTCTCGAAGTCGCCGTTCGGCTTCGCTCGATTTGAAATTGGATTCGGCTTCCAGCTGCTTGGAAAGCTCACGTGCCCGATCCACGACGCGCGCCAGACGATTGCTGGTGCTCATGATCAGAACGCTGCTGGCATTGGTCAGGATTGCCGGAGCCACGATCAGGGAGAGAATCGCAAATGGGTTTTTTGTCGGGTCCATCGGGGCGATGTGGCAATCCGCATCAGTAAGTGAATCAGACCCTCATTCGGGGTTGATCGACGATCTGTGGTTCCATTCATGCCGGGCGATTGCACAACGACAGGCTTACCATCGCACGGGTGGCGTCATCATAGAACGTGACAGTTCAGCTGGCAAAGATTTTTGAGGCGACATTCATTGAGGAAGAGAAGACTGGGGTTTTCACGAACATGAATTTCGGTTATTTCACCCCCGCTGGGCGCTTTCCGGAGGTGAAGAATTGACGCATTGGATGTCGCGCCGTCGATGGGTGGTGACTCAGTTCTGTGCTGTTGTCGCCGTGGCTGTCAGTGGATGTGGAACGCTTTTGTATCCCGAACGCCGGGGGCAACCAGCGGGTCGACTTGACTGGAAAGTGGTTGCACTGAACGGGATCGGTCTCCTGTTCTTTTTTATCCCCGGAGTCATCGCGTTCGCTGTCGATTTCCTGAACGGGACCATCTATCTCCCTGCGGAGTCGGAACCCTGTGAGCCCCCCTGTCTGCCGGCCCCGGCGAGCGCTGCGAAGTCCACAAACCGGNGGCTCAGTGGTCTTCGTCCGATCAAGGTTCCCAGAAAGGAACTGACCCCCCGGCGCATCGAAGAGGTGATCGCCCGGTACACCGGAAAAGAAATTTCACTGGACAACGACGACTACCGGACGATGGAAATGGAGTCGATCGACGAGTTCTGGGAGCTAAGAGAACAGGTGGAACGTTCGGCCTCGGTCACGTAATCCNTGCTATTGCTCGCTTCTGGGGGCCGATGTCTGATCGACAGTGACTGGACATTCTCTGTCAGTCGACGCTGGGGGTGTTCGTCGGTGAATTCGGTGGATTTGCGGGGCTCGGTGTGATCTGCAGGACGGAAGCGAGTTCCAGAAGTAAAGCCTCCAGAGCGGAATAATACTCTTCCCTTGGCATCGCATTCTTATTCATGCGGAGCTGAGAAATCCGCTGTTCAATCTCATTTCGCCGGGCAATCTGTTCCGGGGTGAGAGCAGCATCCTCAGCATTGGGGATCATCACCCATTGATGGGCAATGATTCCGTCCGGGATCTGACGGTCCGCATCCTTGCGCCGCACCGGTATCAGACCATCGAAGCCCTCGGCACTGACGGGCTGGCCGTCACCGTTGTCATCTAGAATGGCATGTTCCGTCGCGAGTCGCCCATCCGACTGATAGAAGTCTTCGGTCAGGCGAGTGGCCCGAAGAAATGCCTCCAGCAACGAGACCTGTTGGTCCTTGTCCAGATCCGCTTCTGGATGGCTCAGGGAATCGGCCAGAAAACCACCAAAACGGGAGAAGTTCACTTCATGCCCGCTGCTGGTGGCAGCGATCACCACCCGTTTGGGAGCATGCAGTTCCGGGACGAATGGAGCACTTGCAGAGAAACAGTTGATCACCGCCAATGGTCGAGTCATTCCCTCAAGACAGCTCTGAAGCATCGTCGGTTCGAGATCCGGACCCGGCAGGTTGAACTTTGCATGGGCACCGTCAAACGTTCCATGCCCGATCAGAACGATCCATAACGGAAGATGTTCTTCGCGGCGGAGGTCCGTCAGGGTCTGCTGAATCTTTTCAAGCATTTGTTCGTCTTCATCACCATGGAAAAAGGTGACGCGGACATTTCCGGTCTGAGCGACCTCCCTCCACTTTCCGGCCCACTCCTGAAACTGGGCGGCATAATCCTCTGTGCCGGATGCTCCAATGATCAGGAGCAGATCTCCCCGCACGTCGCGATTCGTGTCCGGAGCCTCCTGTGCGTGTGATGTGCTGTCTGAGAAGATCAGAGTCCCCAAAAGCAGGAAGAGGGGAGTGAACCGGATAAGCTTTTTGAAAAATTTCCTGTTCATGCCAGCCCCTTTCGTCGACGCAGTCCCCATTCTCCACAGAGGAGGGCGATCGCCAGAAGAAGGACCCACGGGGAATGCCACAACGGCCTTGTCTCGACTTCCATTAACGGAACTTCGCGGTGCGAAAGTTCAGAGACCTCGTTCAGGAGCTGGGCCTGCGGAATGATTTTGCCTCCCGTCTGGTCGGCAAGCTGTTCCAGAAGTGTCTGGTTGACTGCGACGCTCTCGAATTCCTTTGCAGTCGGATCGATGGTCCATCCGACCTCGGTTTTCTGAACAGGATCGTCCCCCTGTCCGGGAATGGTGACCTGGGCAACGTATGGCCCACTCTCCCGGGCGACAAATGTCGCCTCGAACAAACCGGGTTCCTCAAGGCTCGGCTGGACATCCAGAGGAATCTCGCTTCCGTCAGGAGTTTGAATCTGGACATTGACCCGGGCGTTCTCATCTGGCTGGAATTCACGATTGCGAACCCGGACCTGAATCTGCGTCACCGGAAATCCGTTTCCCGGAGTCGTCGCCAGTTGAACATCGAGTCGTTTCAGGCCATCGCCCGTCAGCCAGCGGGCGACCTGCCGCCAGAATCGGGCGGGATCTTTTTGTTGTTCAGGGGACTCAGCGTGCATGAATTCCTTCCAGATGTCTCCCGGAAGAACGGCGGCGCTTCGCCCCTGTCCGTATTGTTGAATGACGATGGCGGGAAATCGATTCCCTTTAGTGTCAGTCATCTCCGCAAGAATTCGTGCCCCGGGCTTCGTCTGGGAAATCCGGCTGAGGATGGAGAGTTTTTGCGATTCATCCAGCCGGGAAAGTTCGGCCTGTTCGGTCTCCCGGAGTCGCATCCACGGTTCGAGCCATCCCTCGCGGGTCAGTCCCCACGAGTAAAATTCGCGAGTCGGTGATTGGCTCGGTCCATCAAACGGTGCGTTCAGATAGACCGGGAGCGCATCCGCAACCGGCGTTCGGTCCCATTTCCCGTTTCGAAAGGAATTGACGCCCCCCAGCATCATCAGCCCGCCCCCGCGCTCAGCGACAAAACGATCAATGAGGACCTGCTGATCGTGGCTGAAGAAGCCTGCTTCGACATCATCGAGGATGAGACCGTCAAATTCGTAGAGACGTCTCTTTTCTTTCGGAAACCCTTCGCTGAGTTCGCTGGCATCCCGCATGTTGAGGCGAATGAGGACTGGCTGGCTGTAATCTTCGGTCGCTTCATCGGCTTCCGACTTGAATCCCCGAAACAGTGGGTTCGTCGATTCTCCCGCCCGCCCGCGGAAGTCAAATCGGGCCTCGCGGGCAGCGATGCGAATCAGGCTCGACAGTTGGAGTTGAGGATCGTCTGCAAGAGCACGGTTCAGGAACTTGTGCTCCCAGTTTGGCCGCCCGCCGACATACAGAATGCGGGCAATTCGGGGATCACGATTCACCGCGATCAGCCGCTCATTGTTGGCGAGAGTTGCTTCGCATGTTTCCTGTGTCCCAGAGGAAGATTCTTTTTCATTGCGCACATTCAACCGGTAGAACAGGGCTCCTGAACGGTCAGGCCGGAGCTGCATCCGGATCAGGAGATCCCGGTCCTCAGGCACCGGGAGGGTCTGTGTCTCGATAATTTTGGTTGCTTCACCCTGCGGGGAGACCTGTTCCAGTGAGGCAACGACACGCTCCGGTCGCGGACCATGACACTGCACCCGCGCCTGAATCCGGACAGGGGAATCTTCGAAGTTCGTCTGTGTGACCGAGATGTCACTGACGGCAATATCTTCCAGCGTGTCGGCAGAAGGTTCGACGACCGGGAAGACCGGAACTCCCACTTTCGCAAGCTCAGCAGGAAGACCATCTGTGCTGTTGCCATCGCTGAACAACAGGATGGCGGCCAGTGGCTGACGTTCAAATCTTGTTTTGAGTCCATTGACTGCCGCAGCGAGATTCGACGCTTCCGATTCGAACGTCAGTTCACGAAATCCATCGACACGATTGAGTTGCGTCCCAAAAGTGTATTTTCGGACGTCAAAATCCTGAGCCAGTCGCTGATGCCAGGGTTGATCCGGATTCAGCAGCTCTGCGGTTCGTTCCCCTCGTGTCTTGCTGGAATCGTTCTGTTCACCGATTCCCATGCTGGCACTCTGATCGACCAGAAGCACTACGATATTTTCGCCGGGCTTGGCACGACTCCGGGTGACTTGAGGGTCGAGAAGACAGAGCGCGAGCAGAACGACCGCCGCTGACTTAAGCCCAAAGAATGTCCATTTCCATTTGGGATCGACCGTTGACCTTGTCGTCGTATAAAGCAGCAGAGCCAGAAACGCTCCGACGGCGAGAAAGACAGCGGTTCCCCATTCGGGATTGCCCAGAACGATCGAACTGGCTGCCAGCGGACCACCCACTCGAAGACTCCGTAGCCAAGGCGTTTGGATAGAAAGCAGGATACGAAACCGCAGGTGAAAAACACAATCGCTGCAAGCAGCTTACTGCGTTCTGAGCCGATCGCGACATCTTCACTCCACCGGGATCACGCGACCGGGTTGGTTCGCTGCACGTTCGCCAGAAGAGCAATGTTCATGGAACGTCGTGGCCGTTGCTCCTGACGTCTGGGGGTCAAGGCGATGAACTTTCCCCGATCTCCCTCTTTCCGCGAGGGAACATCTCGACCTCCTGAAAGAGTGTCGTCTATACTCGCAACACCCTGAAGTGAAACAGTGAAGAAGCAGGGGACAGGACTTCGGTCTGTGTTCTCTCTGAGTGAGCCGTCCTTGAGTTCGGGCAGCAGTGGAGAGGTTGGAGCCAAGGTTGCCGCGACCTGGGACAGAGATCATTCAGAATGGGAAAAGCACTGTTCCTGGTGTTTCGCAGTCTGGAAGACGAGAAAGCAGCCACTCATGCCACGTGCGACGACCATTCATGAAAAGCTTCTGGAGATGACGGGGAATCTCTGGTGGAGCTGGCAGCCGGAAGTGACAGCCATCTTCCGCGAAATTGATCCTCCATTATGGTCGAATCTCTCGCACAATCCGATTCTTCTTCTTCGTGAATATACCCCTGAGAAGCTCGAGCTGCGGGCCAGGGAACTGGTTCTGCATTCCCGAATCAACGCCGCCTATCGGGACTGGCTGGAATACATGACCGCAACCGACACCTGGGGAGATACCCATGCCGGTGTCCTTGGCTTCCGTCCGGTGGCGTATTTCTCTGCAGAATTCGGTCTGCATGAGTCGTTTCGAATCTATTCCGGCGGTCTCGGTATTCTTGCTGGAGACCACCTGAAGAGTGCTTCCGATCTGGGGATTCCGCTGGTGGGGGTTGGCCTGTTCTATCATGAAGGGTACTTCACCCAGAAGGTGGATGAGCACGGCTGGCAACAGGAGGAGTACATCGCTGCTGACCCTAATGATCTCCCCATGAATGAGGCGACCTCCTCAAGTGGGGAACCCATTTTTGTCACCGTCGACACTCGGTCAGGACCGGTCCACGCCAAGGTCTGGAAGATGGAAGTTGGGCGGGTGCCGCTTTATCTGCTGGACTCCAATATCGAACAGAACTCCCCCGAGGATCGGAAATTGACCGCCCGCCTGTATGGCGGAGACAATCGGACCCGAATTCGTCAGGAACTGCTGCTTGGAGTCGGCGGGGTGAAGGCGCTGACTGCACTTGGAATCAAGCCCCGCGTCATTCACATGAATGAAGGGCACTCGGCATTTGCTCCCCTCGAAGTGATCCGGATGCGGATGCACGACGATGGATACTCCTTTGATGATGCGCTGAGGGAAACGGCTGCGATGTGCTGTTTCACAACGCATACGCCGGTTCCGGCCGGACATGACCGGTTTGACAGCGGCCTGATTGAAGAACATCTCGGGCCGATGAGAGATGCCCTTCATCTGGATCACGAAGGGCTGATGGGGCTTGGGCGAGTTGACCCGCATCATCATGAAGAAACTTTCTGCATGACGGTGCTCGCGTTCAAGACCAGCCATAGAACCAATGCGGTCTCGAACCTGCATGGGGTCGTCAGCCGCAAGATGTGGAGGAATCTCTGGCCATGGCGTAGTGAAGAAGAGATTCCGATCGGACATATCACCAACGGTGTCCACGTCAGCACCTGGCTCGCCCAGCAGATGCGAGTCCTCTACGACCGCATGTTGCCGCAGAAGTGGCACCAGAAGACTGGCGAACCCGAAGTGTGGGCCGAGTTTGAACGGGTCAAACCGACAGAACTTTGGGAGACGCATCAGTCACTGAAGAATCGCCTCATTCAGCATGCCCGATTCCGGTTGATTCGACAGGCCAAACGGTATGGGTTGGGGGATGATGTGCTGGAGTCGTTTTCCAACATCCTCGACCCCCAGCATCTGCTGATCGGTTTTGCTCGACGTTTTGCTCCTTACAAGCGTGCCGATCTGCTGATGCGCGATCTGAACCTGCTGGAGCAGATCGTGAATGATTCCGAGCGGCCAGTCCAGTTTGTCTTCGGCGGAAAGGCCCATCCTGCAGATGAGCTGGGAAAACAGCTCATGCAACGGATTAATCACCTGGCGCAAGACCCGTCCTTCAAGGGGAAGATTGTTTTCCTTGAAGACTACGACATCAATCTGGCTCGGTATCTGGTTCAGGGGGTAGATGTCTGGTTGAATAATCCCCGACGGCCACTGGAAGCCTCCGGAACGAGCGGTCAGAAAGTGGTTCTCAANGGGGGATTGAACCTTTCGATTCTCGATGGNTGGTGGGCAGAAGCCTTTGACGGCACCAATGGATTTGCCATNGGGGATGGATTGATTCATGCGAATCAGGAGATTCAGGATCAGCGCGATGCGGAATCCCTGATGAGGGTTCTCAAGGAAGAAGTGGTCCCACTTTATTACAACCGGGATCAGGACGATGTTCCGCTGGAATGGATCGGTCGGATGAAGCGAGCGATTCGGACTCTCGGCTGGCGATTCAATGCAGACCGCATGGTCATGGACTATGTGAGGGAGGAATATATTCCCGCAGCTGGGAGCACCAGTTGTGACATGAGAGTGATTCCCTGACGGGGCGCTATTGCTGGACGTCCACAGTTATTGGCTCCCAGTGCCGGTTCGCTGGTGGGCGGGGGGAGACTCCCGTGGTAGAATTGAAGCCGAATCTTCTTTTTTGAGTTCGGCTTCTTTCATGATGAATCACTTCTGGCGAGCAATGGTCGTTGTGCTGGGGATGGCGGTCCCGGTCCTGGCGACGCCGCCGGATGTACGATACAGGGAACGCACTCTGTCGGAGTGGCGGGAGCTTGTGAAATCCGTCCCTGCGAGTGAGCTGGCAGATCCGGACGTCGTGCAGGGATTGATGATGATCGTCGCCGATCCCGCTGCCTCGTGGACCGACCGGAAGCAGTTTGCCATGACGCTCGGGAGAATCGGACTCCCAGCAGCCCCGGCTGTTCCGCTGTTTGTCGAACTCCTGCAGACNCCTGATTCTGAGCTGGGGTGCGATGATCCTGTCAGTACGCGATTATGGGTCATCAAGGCTNTGACGCTTCTTGGTCCCGCAGCACAGGAGGCCCGTGATGAGGTCNGGANATATGTCCTTGATGAACGCCAGCCGTTTCTGATTCGCTCGAGCGCGATGGAGGCCCTCGCGATGATCGCTCCGGGTGATGGAGCGACACTCTCCGTTCTGGTGACCATTCTGGACAACTCGCCCGAATTGCTGACGGAGAAACGGCAGGAAATCCTTGAGCTGCGTCGTTCCGCAGCCGAGGCACTCGGACTGCTGGGGCAGACCGCCCAGCCTGCTCTCCCTGCCCTGATACGCGCTTTGGAGAGTGACTGGCCTGTTCTGCGACGCAGTGCCGCCAGTGCCATTGGCGAAATAGGTCCGCGAGCGGATCAGGCGATTGATGCACTGGTCACGATGATCCTGCTCGATTCTGACGATGATCCACGTGAAGCCGCTGCGGATGCTCTCGGGAAGATCGGGACTCCCGCGATTCCGGCATTGAACGCGATTCTGGAGGATGAGGAGACGATTGTCCGTCTGATGGCGATCCGGGCCTTGAGTCAAATGAGTTCAACGGACTCCCAGGTCCTCAACACCCTCCGTCGGGCGTTGCAGGACGAAGTGGCGAGCGTTCGGGGACGTGCTGCGGAAGCGATTCTTCAGCGGGAGGAAGACCCGATTGCTCTTCAAACCCTCATTGCGGGACTTCGTGAATCAAGTCGGGACCCGATCAATGTGTCGTACCGCGTACTGAAGCGACATGATCAGCTACTGCGGCCATACCGGACCACGCTGGAGGAGATTCAGAACGATCCGTCGCTCAGTTCGCAGTCCCGAAACGCCGCAGGGAGACTTCTTCGGATTCTGGACGAGTGATTCCCGGCTTCCCTCTGAATATCTCACTGATCTGTCTCGACACGAGGACATCTCAGAGGGGAGAGGGGGTTGGTTTCCGGAATTCCTCAAGCCGCTGACGGGCGATGTCGGCCCACGGTCCTCGGGAATCGTGCTGAAGATACTCTTCCCAGTGAAGCCGTGCTTCCTCGAATTCCCTGAGATCGTAAAGGGTCTCAGCAAGGTGAAAGTGAGCATCGGGGTAATCGGGAAGCAGCGAAAGTGCTTCGTCGAAGGAGCGTCGGGCGGCGTGCAAGTCTCCCAGCTCGCGATGCAAACAACCGATTTGTGTCCACGCTTCAAGAAAGTCGTGGTCATGTTCGACAGCAGCGTAATATCGTTCGATTGCTGCTTCGACGTGATTCATCCGGTAAAGACATTCGCCAATCTGGAAGTGGACATCCGCAGAGTTCGGAGAATCCATCGCGGCCCGGCGAAATGCGTCCAGTGCTTCTTTCAAACGGTCCGCATCGTAAAGACGACATCCTTCGACAAGCCAGTCACGTGGCTCGAGATAGTCAACTGGGCGTGTTGTGAACTGAATTGATGGTGGCTCATCACGATCGGCTTCCGGTTCGCTGGATTCGGGGGCGTCGGAGCGGTCGAAGTCGAGCAGTCGCTGGCCATTGGACGCCATTTTCAACCCGTGATCATCGCGAATCACGATTCCCAGATGATGCGAAAGAATCTGAAGCTGTTCCAGTGGCCGATCATCTCCTCGTTGCACGCTGGGGAGCCGTCTCAGGCTTTCTTCCAGATCTTTCCGGGGGATTCCAGCCTGAAGGAGTTCATTCAGACGGCGGGCCGAGCTGACTTCGCGAAAATCAAAGTAAGGAAGGCGGAAGACCCTGCGGACCGGTCGAATCAGACCGATCCGTTCCCATCCCCGAATGACATGAACGGAAATTCCCAGGATCGAAGAAAGCATGGCCGGCGTGTAGAGCCGATGAACTTCGTCCCGATGATCGTTCAATCCCAGCAGGGCCAACCACTGGGATTCACTGATCAGTTCAATATCGCATCCCGCCTGTCTCCAGCGTTCTGCCTGTTGCAGCTTGACACTCGGATATCCGTTATCTTCCAGCGGCCACCCTTCCTCTCCAATGACCAGCATCGTGGTCTGGCGACTGACATGATCAGTTGCAATCCCTCCGTGCTGAACAGTCAATTCTGCCGCCTGGGCATGTGTCATCGATGCGAGCGTACCGGTAAAGGCAACGCGTTCGCCTTGAAGGCAAGGGGAACTGCTGAGCGGACGCGAGAGAGAATCAGATGCCTGCGCGTGAACCATGTATGACGTCAAACTGCTTCTCGAACGGGGCGCAATGACAGGTTGAGACCTGAAGGCATGGGCAACCCACTATTCACGTCAACATACCCAAGTTCTGCGCGAACAGCAATCACCGACCTGATGCTTTACGAATTCTGCGGATCGGATTTTCGAATAGCAGCGGGGGTACCGATCGAACAGGATTTCGCATCCAACCAAACGGAAGAATCGGGCCATTCGGACGCGATGCGGCATCTGTAGAGATTTCCCCAATCCGATCCTTGACGACCTTTCATAGGGATGTCTTTTCCCCGCATTCAGCAGGAAAACCCGTCATGCGATTCGTTTTCGGCTGATTACGAAACTGTCTGAGTCTGCTCGAGAACCGGACGTGTGGCCGGGGTCGATCGCGTTGTCTCGTAGTAGGGGCTGTAGGTGTCGAAGTGGTAACCTTCTTCCGCTGCATGTTGCACGTGAAGGTCGTTCGCGATGACTCCAACAACCGAGACCCCATGAGACGAAAGCGTCTCCCTCATCCGTTCGGCGGCAGCGCGACGGGTCTTCTGAATTCGGAGTACCGCCAGCAGACCATCCGTGTATGGTGCGATAATGCAGGGGTCGCTGACTGCCAGAACTGGCGGAGAATCGATAACGATGACGTCGTATTCGTCCCGTGCCTCATTCAGGAATGTGGACAACTGACCTGTAGCGAGAAGTTCGGCCGGATTCTCCGGGCAGAGTCCCGCGGTGATCAGAGACAACCCTGCAATGGATGTCGATCGGACAGCATTTTGCCAGTCAATCTCCTGCAGGAGGATATCCGTGAGTCCGATTTCCTGTGGAACATGAAACAGGTCGTGCTGGGTCGGTCGACGGAGGTCGCAATCCACCAGTAGGACTTTCTTGCCTGATTG
>Ga0065721_10008201_pt1 | contig 11394 bp, 12 predicted proteins | sample Mesricmetagenome_FD_59108 | JGI IMG/M metagenome (GOLD analysis project Ga0065721, IMG submission 59108) | Mesophilic microbial community from rice straw/compost enrichment Sample: eDNA_1 v2 (version 2) | ecosystem: Engineered > Solid waste > Grass > Composting > Bioreactor | place: USA: Davis...
ATGAGCTTGGTTGCTAACTTATTGACGGCTGTTTGGACGAATTCACCCCAAACCATTACATGGAGGTGTTTATCGATTTGGGCCTTTATAGCCGCATTTATCTCCAAATTTCCGTGGCCGAGGGCCGACACACCGATTCCTGAGATCAAATCGACATATTTTTTACCATTTACATCAAAAATATAGACCCCTTCACCGCGGTCGACTTCGATCAGATAGGGTGATGGTGAGGTCGGCGCCAGTGATTTGAAGAAGATTTCAGAGTCGGAAGCCATANAATGGAGCGCAGTTTTAGTTTAGATAGCCTAGTATAACTTTCTATTCNTGAGTGTTTTACTGAATCTCAGTAAAGTAGAACTGAAAGNAATGCAAAAATAAAAAGCCCCAAACGGGGCTCCTTATTCTTAACTAAAAAAAATGAAAAAAGTGGACGTTACCCTGTAAAAAGTGTCTTTCGACCAGGGCGGTTAAGTATCTTAATTCAGCNGCGCAGGCATTAGTTGTTCGGTCGANTTGCCAGCTACTGATTTTGCTTTGTTCGATGGTATTGCATTCATCGCTGATGATATAATGATTCCGATTATAATGACACCCAGCAGCGTAATAAACTGTTTATAACGTGATGTAAACCTGTTGCGGTTACCATAGCGCGGAGCGGAGTGTCTGGAATAGGTCATATCAGTTTGGCGTTGAATACGATTCAAAGTTGGCCAATTGATTTAAGGTCCGCTTGGGAAATCAGGGTAAAACCCTACATCGGTCATTTAGAATAAGCATTTGAAATTCCAGCACTTGGGGGGTGCCATTCAGAGGATCACTTTTCGTCACCGGGCGTGTGTCCCTCCACGAGTTTGATGAAGTCCCGGATGATGTCGTTGGGTACAGTGACCGATAGATGATACTGGCTGATGCGCCAGCCGGAGGGTGTTTTCTGAAGGACACCGGAGCCCCGGCAGACACCCATCCAGGTATCGAGGAGTTCTGAAAACCATACGGTGTTCCCGTCGGCAGATTGGTGGACATCGCGGTCGCGCGGCTTGAAGTCCCACGCACTGCCGCGGTCAAAGTACGGCTTCGCAAATTTAAAGAACTCGGCTTTCGTCCAGCGCTCGCCGGCATCCGTTCCGATATAGATGCCGTCGTCAGCGATGGCTCCGAAGAAGGCAGACGCGTCGGCCTTTGCCGCCGCCAGGTGCCAGTTGTCGAGAAAGGTATTGACGTCCCGCAACTCCTGGCTGTAGGACCGGGTCGAAATAATCAGCAGGAGAAGAAGACAAAATCGCATGGAGGCTAAACGTCGTTGACCGCCAGGAAATCCAGGACCTCGGCGTGGACGTTGCGTTCAGTGGTCCCGTCATAGTCCAGCGTCGCGATGGATTTGAACAGGTCGCTGACAATCCCCGGTTTGAAACCGAGCGCTTTCGCAAAGATCGATGCTACCTCCAGCTCTACGTCCTCAATGACGTCATCGAGGTAGATCATGTAAACCAGGTGGTAGATGGCCTCCAGCCGGGCTACCTTATCGGAAGGCTGTTGGTACGACAGGGTTTCAAGGTCGATGTTGGATTTGCGCAAATCGTCGGGACTTAATTGCAGCTGGAATCCCCATTTCAAGAGACAGCGAAGATACCTGCTCTGCATTTTTTCCGAATTCAGGAATAGTCCCAGGATATTGAAATAGCTTCCTTTGACTGAATCGAGGTGTTCTTTGTTCAGGTTGATATTCATTGCCACAATTTGAAAAGGCTAATTTAAAAACATTTTTGCAACCAGCGGGCGATCGGATGTTAGCGGCAGAATTTTCTTTTAAGCTCAGAATTTCCGGTTTCTCCGCGCATCTGGGCCTCGTACAGGTCTTTACAGATCTTGTGGTTTTGCTTCAGTTCAGCGTTTGCCTGCGCCCGGATGGCGAATGCGCGGCCCTTGTAGGGGCGGAGGAATATGGCCCAGTTGCAGTCCGTAACGGCTTCTTCGTAGTTCTTAAGCAGCATGTTCGACCGGGCGCGGCCCTCAAACAGGTTGTAGTAGATATCCGGAACATCGGGGGGGTGCACGATCAGTTCGAACGCAGCGCCGTAAACCTGGGTCAGGTTCTGTTTGAACAGCTTCTTGCCGAGGGTAAAGTATTGGAGCGCCTCCTGCGGGTCGTCCATCTGGTCGAGAGCGATGATGGCGATCTGGTACACAAGTTCGAGGTCCCACGGGCGTTGGTTGTGGAGATGCTTCAGGGCCTGCAGCGATTCCTTGTAGTTGCCAACGTAGTACTGGCAGAGGGACAGCTTCCTGAGCGTTTCAAACCGCACCGGCTTTTCGAACTCCTGAAGTGTGAGGTAATGGGTGATCGCCAGTTCGAAGTCCTTTTCATTGAACTCCTTGTCGGCCATGGATCGCAACTCGTTCACGAGGCTGTCGTTCACATAGATGAAGCGGAATTCACGGGGGTCGCCCTTCTTCAGACTTTCGATCATCCGGAAGGCCTGTTCGTATTGGCCCGCGCCAAAAAGGCTGTTGACTTCCTTGAGTGACCGTGAATTGGCCCGCCACTGCGCAAGGTGCTTTTGCTTCATGATGTATTCCGCGGCGTGGACGAGTCCGAAAAAGAATCCGGAGATTACAATGAATACCAGGAATGCCAGCGCCTGGTTTTTGAAATACTCCTTGTCGAGTTTATAATAGTATCCTGTTTGCTTTTTTCTCCACTGCTGATAGCGCTGGCGTCGGGTAGCTTCGCGTTCGTAAGCCGCCGCAGCTGCATACAGGGGGATGAGTGTGATTTTGGCGTCGTAGTTCAGCTTCCTGACGGGATCTGAAAGGGTACGGTACGCTTCGTTGATGCGTTTGAATGTTTCTTCAGCGTCGGGATTTCCGGGATTGCGGTCGGGATGGAACTCCTTGGCGAGCCGTTTATAGGCAGCCTTGATGGTGGTCAGATCCGCCGAATGGGGAATTCCGAGGATATCGTAATAATTTTCCACGCCGCGAAGGTTATACTGAATTTAACGCATCAGACGGCATATTCTTCCATTTTACATGGAAAAAGATTTCGCCCTACCCGAAGGGCATAAAAAAAGGTGCCCGCCGGGCACCTTTTGTGGAAAAGCTCGCTGGATTATTTTTTCGCCAANTCCTGAACCAGGTCAATGAGTTTGTTGGAATAACCCCACTCATTGTCGTACCAGGAAACAACTTTCACGAAGTTGTTATTCAGCGCNATACCTGCTTTNGCGTCGAAGATGGATGTACGTGCATCGCCGATGAAATCAGATGATACTACTTCGTCTTCGGTATAACCGAGGATACCTTTAAGTTCACCTTCAGAAGCGTCCTTCATGGCTTTCTTGATATCTTCGTAAGAAGCAGACTTCTCAAGTCTTACGGTAAGGTCAACCACAGAAACGTCAGCCACGGGAACGCGGAACGACATACCGGTGAGTTTGCCTTTCAGCGCAGGGATAACGAGTGCTACTGCTTTTGCTGCTCCGGTAGATGAGGGGATGATGTTCTGATATCCGCCGCGTCCACCTCTCCAGTCTTTCATAGAAGGACCGTCAACGGTTTTTTGAGTTGCCGTTACAGCGTGAACTGTGCTCATCAAGCCTTCTGCGATTCCGAATTTGTCGTTCAGAACTTTNGCGATAGGAGCAAGGCAGTTTGTTGTACAAGAGGCGTTTGAAACGATNGTTTGATCAGCAGTGAGTTCTTTGTGGTTAACGCCCATAACGAAAGTAGGAGTGTCATCTTTTGCGGGAGCTGATAGTACCACTTTCTTCGCACCAGCCGTGATATGTTTTTGAGCATCAGGTTTGGTGAGGAACAGACCGGTTGATTCGATAATGATTTCTGCTCCTACATCAGACCATTTCAGATTTGCCGGATCTTTCTCCGCAGTAACACGGATCGTTTTTCCATTCACGATAAGGTTTCCGTCTTTCACTTCAACCGTTCCGTCGAAACGGCCGTGAGTGGAATCGTACTTCAACATATACGCCATGTACTCCGGATCAACCAGGTCATTAATTCCTACGACTTCAATGTCCTGGCGTTTGAGCGCGGCACGGAATGCCAGACGACCAATTCGTCCAAATCCGTTGATTCCTACTTTAGTCATTGTATTCTAGATTTTTAGTTAAAATTTCGAAGCGCAAAAATATACCGACATATTGGTTAATCCATGATTAAAGTCGCGTTTTGAAAAATTTTTATTGCACAGGTTTGCAAATCTGAAACGTGGGTCTATCTTTGCACCACTTTTTGAAAGAACGACAACAACAATCCAACTTTCAGAAAGGAAAATTCCTTCAGATGGTCCGTTCGTCTAGGGGTTAGGACACCAGATTTTCATTCTGGTAACACGGGTTCGATTCCCGTACGGACTACCCAAACCTCCCTCGCGGAGGTTTTTTCTTTTTATACCGTTCGATAAATTCTATTTCGAATTGTACTCTTTACATACTGATCAACACGTCAACTCGTCTGCAATCGAGTGCGTCAACACATCATTGCCGAGTGAAATCAGTGATCCTATTTCCATCTCCATCTGATGGCTGATTCAATACCTGTTCTCTTTTGATTTATGAATAATGGCCGTACCTTAGTACTATGAATATAATCCTTGTGGATGACGATCTCGACGATGTATTGTTATTCAGGCAAGCCATAAAGGACATCAGCAAAACTGTTAATTGTGTGGAACTAGGCGGTGGTAGAGATTTGCTGAACTACCTTGAGGTTACGCCTTACAAACCTCGTATGATATTCCTGGATTATAACATGCCGGGTATGAATGGCCTGGAGTGTTTACGCGAGTTGAAGAAGACACAGAAATTCAATGGGATACCTGTAGTCATCTATACAACTTATCTGTCGGCCGAGCAGAAAGAAAATTGTGTGGCACTCGGTGCGTCCGTAATCTTCAAGCCCAATACCTATTCCGCGCTCCTCGAAGTGATTGAATCAAAGATCTTCGAATCTTCAGGCCCACTGAACTGACGCCGGCTGGCATTAGAATTTATCCACAGGGTATTACCCTCCGTCCGCGAAGACGTTTCGCTTCGCCTGCCGGAAGGGCATGGTTCGCACCCCTTTAACCCTGTCTATATGAAGAGAACTTTACTCACAGTTTCCCTGCTTGGATTCTTGTCGTGGTCTGCAGTCTATGGCCAGCTCGTCACCGATACCACCCGCTATTCGGAGACGGTATGGAGCATGAAGAAAAAGAAAATGGTAATGGAATACCTCGACCTGACGGAAGCGCAGAAGGCTTCGTTCTGGCCCATTTACGAAAACTACTGTCAGGCTATCCGTTATATCGAAATGGAAACCCTCGAAATCCTCGACCTGTACCATCGCACAGGCGCTTCCATGAAACCGGTGGATATCGAGAAATACTCAAAGCGCGTTTTGCAGAATGACCTGATGCTGGCGAAAGTCAGAAAGCAGTATTACACAAAGTTCAGCAAAGCCCTTACCCCCGACATCGCGTCCTCGTTTATGCACTTCGATAACATGATGCGCATGGTCATTCGTATGGAGGCCAGATCGGGAGCCGATGAAGCTGCCGTTGCAAAAGCATCCCTGAAGTAGCGGCCTCTGTGGCTTAAGATTAGTATCCGAAAACAAAGAATGTTTTTATAGTTGGTTTTTGATAAAGGGACAAATCGTTGTCCCTTTATTTTTTTTTGTGCTGCCGGACTTTTTTTTCGGTGCCTGGTGTGGATGCTTNTCCGGAAGTTGTTAGATTTGTAGCACGATGAACACAAAGAAGAAATTTATGGCTATCAACTCAACCGAAGTGCTGGCGCTACTTCAGTTGCCCGGGTGTGTACATTGTTACGTTGAATGATCTTTAGCAAGACAATATATAAGACAGGCCCGGGCGTTAAACCCGGGCCTTTTTTATTGCCGCAACTCTTTGATCCAAATTATGAGTCCACAACATCAACATATAAATATCTTATTCCGGCGTCTCATAGGCATGTTTGCCCTGGTAGACGAACGCATTGATCGCTGGCAGCGGGAGATCCCCGGAACAGCGTCTTATGACGTGCAACGCCTTGTGTTATCAGATATGATAAACGCGCTCTCAGAAGTTGGTTATGTTACTGTAAATGCAAACGGGGAGGAGGGAGAAGTGTATTCATCGGCAACGGCGCAGCTCCTTTCCGCCGCAACGTCACAGGACGACGGCGCCGATACGCCCCTGAGCATGCGGAAGGTTCTCCGGCAACACCTCGGAATTCTTCTGTGGATGCTTGATCAACGCGAAGTAATTACCGAAAACGAATCGGAAATTGCTGACACCGCCAGGCGTGTTCACACAGTGTTGAAGGAATGCCTCGAACGCCTGAAGGTTCTCGAAAAATCGTCGGAAAGCACTAATTCCGAATCACCGCGTCAAGCTTATCCTGGATGAATCTGAGATGATATTGCGTCATTGGATCTTTTGCCTTTGGAATCGCCTTGCGCAGGCGCTCCCGAATATCGACGAGCTTCTGTTGCACGATAGGCCCGACGTCGCGATAACCTTTATGCTGACGCGCAGGATTTCGCAGGTCAATTAGTTTGTCAATGTACATCAGCTGAAGATTTCGGCGATAACGTTCAATGACGTCGTTCGTGCGAAGCTCTGTCCACATCGCCGCATCAAGATCATTGAAGTAATCAATCAGGCGGTATGCGCTGTCACCGAACATGGCCTCGTTCTCGGTAAGACGACTCAGTGTCTCACTCCCCAGTAGTTTGTTCAGTACCATCTCCTGTGAACGGCTCACCACTTCTGTTGGCGGAATACCAATACGCGTCAGTATGGCGGAGTCCAGCAGCCACTTGGGGGTACTGAGACTGTGACGCGTAACAAAATCAAGTGCTTCGAGTTGAAGCTTTACTGGTACTACTTCATAAATAGGCCCCATCTGTTCCGCCGACTTGTTTGTTTCATAACGTCCTCCGATATATGCGAGCGCGTGACGGATGTAATTGTTAAGCTGGTCCTGCACGCCTTTATACATCCGTGCAAGATGGGTATAGCCTTCATTGGGAACGTACGTCCACTCCATCAGGCGCGGTACAACGCGCTGCAAATTCTTAATGCCGTATTCTCCGGCCTTCATTGCGTTGTCGCCGAGGTCTTCTGTTTGTGAACGCGGATCGCTTGTGGCAAACTCTGAACCGAAGCGAAGCCGGTCATTCGTAGAGTTGGCGATGATCCATTGGTTCAAGACTGGAATTTCTGCATCTGCACTTTTAATATCCGGAAACCAGCGGTAACCATATTCAATTGCCCACAGATCATATTCGCCGATGCGTCCCAGAAGGTCGCGGGGTGGAATACTGTCTTCAGGTTGCGCGACGTAGTTAAACCTGGAGTAGTCCATAATCGAAGGCGTATGACCATGTTCCCTCAGCCACTCCCGGTCGCGGAGTTTTTCAACCGGCACGGAAGAGCTGGAACCGAAGTTGTGCGTAAGTCCCAACGCATGGCCTACTTCGTGGCTCGCGACTGTTCGTATCAGGTCGCCCATCAGTTCTTCGTCGAAGCGCATGCGTTGTGCTCTCACATCATTCGGCCCGCATTGAATCATGTACCACTGTCGTAGTATAGACATAAGGTTGTGGTACCAGTTGATGTGGCTTTCAAGAATTTCACCGCTTCGCGGATCGGTAACGATAGGTCCTGATGCATTTGATATGGGCGACGGCTTATATACAATTGCTGAATGTTGTGAGTCTTCAAGACTCCAGTTTGGATTCTCCTTGGCGGAAGGAGCGACCTTCGCAAGTATCGCGTTTTTGAAACCTGCTCGTTCGAAGGCCACCTGCCAGTCCGTAACTCCTTTGATCAGGTAAGGCACCCATTGCTTGGGAGTGGCGGGATCGATGTAAAACACGATGGGCTTCTTCGGTTCAACGAGTTCGCCTGCAAGATAGCGTTCCACGTCTTCTTCCCTGGGTTCGAGTCGCCATCGCTTGATGTAACTGATAACCTTCACACCCTGCGGATTTGCGTCGTAGTCGGTATATCGTTCAGTGAAATATCCAACTCTGCGGTCTGCGTATCGCTTTCGCATCGGCTCCTGGGGAAGCAGCACGATAGATGAGTTTAACTCCAGTGTGAAGTTGTTTCGTGAGCTTGTTTCCTGATAAGTTTTGATCGTTCGGATTTCAATGTTCACGGGGTAGGCGCTGACATCTTTTATGTAGCTCATGTTGCCCTGCAGCGGCCCGACTTTCATGGCACGGCGTGATGCAGTACTGAAGAACAAAATATCGTTATCGCCATTGATATATTCCGTTACATCAATCACGGCACCTTTGTTCTGCGGAGAGAACGCGCTGATACCAAATGCAGCAACCAGAGGCTGAAGGTTTGAACGCACTACGGCGTGGTACATTGAGTTTGTTGAATCGCCTGGGTTCTCTTCGTACGTGATTCGGCGCAGGAATATTTTGTTACCGGGCCCGCGTTCGAAACGCACGATAGTATGCCCGACCTGATCACCGGCATATCCTGAGTAACCGGGGCGTATGCCGGCTGCACCTTGTGCAATACGGCTTACGATCAGCAGGTCACGACCAAGAATGCTATCCGGCAACTCAAAGTAATAGCTGTCGCTGACTTTGTGAACCGTGAGAAAGCCCTTGCGCGTGATCGCATTTCGAAGGACAGAGTTGTAGCTCTTCGGTGCTGACGTCTGGCTGTTCGCTACGGGAACCGATGCCGGGGTTTCCTTCTTCGCAGTGTCTTCCGGTATTAAAGGAATTGCCGGGACGGATGTTGGCGCCTGCGTCGGCCGTTCTGCCGGCTTCTGCTCTGGTTGTTGTTCTGAAGGGGTTTCTTTGACGGGCGACTGCTCAGGTTCCTGTGCCCGCGTAAGATGAAATGTGAAGCAAAAAAATGTACATAGGATGAGTGAGAGCTTCCGCATGCTAAACCTTCTTTGTTTTTAATTGAACAAACCATAAGGCTGAAATAATTTCACCAGAAACCAATGAATATTTCGCGATGTAACAAAATTAAAAGAATAGTAGTTACTCCTTCATCAAAAGAAAATGACGGACCTTACGCAAGTGATAACGCTACTTACACCGGAGTATTATGCCAGCCGGCAATCAGTGCTTCGGTAAGAATACCTTTTGCTCGGTNAGTTTCTCCTCAAGCCAAACCTCATCTTCGGAAGGTTGCACTAGTTGATCGGCNGGAATTCCAAGGCTGAAAGCAATGGCACCAATGCGTCCCTGGCCNTTAAACAGAACGTCAGGAACCCGTTCAGCTATTGGATCTTTATAAGCGTCTGCTGGCGAAATGATTTTCCAACCCTTGCTTCTCAACATCGAAATAAGATCTCCAAGAAATAACGCAGTAAGATCACTTTCGTGAAGCAATAGTACATGCTTTGGTGAGCGGCCGATAGTCTTGAGTGCTACGCTATCATAGAACAGCAAACTTTGATAGACGTGATCGAGATAGAATGCCTTAAGTCGTTCGTAGTTGATTTCATAATCCTTTCGCGCCGCATCGATCAGTGCGGAGTTGATAAACCAGTCGTAGTTGTCGACAGTCACATAGCCATTTGCTACATTTAACGATTTCAACACCGACCGGATGGAATCCCGTTTAGGCGTGCTTAATCCTTCATTCAGATAGGGATACCTATACCATGGTTGCACGTCGCTCCAGGTGCGAAGTATTGAATCAGCTTTCATAATATCCTGAATGTATGTGTCGACATGAACACGCGAGGGGGAATAGTGCGAATGGCTGTGGTTCGCCAGCACATGTCCTTCACGCGTATAGGCCTTCAGTTGTTTGGTGTTGGTTTCATCAATACTACTTGTTATCACAAAAAAAGCCGCCTTCACGTTGTGTTCAGCCAGGTGACCACGGATTTTCGCCGCACGTTGCTCATAGGTAAACAACGGGCTGTCGAATGTTGGCGCATCATCGAATGTTAACGCCACCTCTTGTGCGGTTGTGCGAAGCGAGGTAGCAAGAGTGAGTAGAAATAGCAGGTATATTAACTTCATGGGGACCGGGTAGCTGTGCAAAGTGCTAAAGATTTTGAACAACAGCAACTGGCTGCGAAGTTAGTTCTACAAACGTGTGAAGAAGCAGATATGCCATCAGGCACGACATTTTGGCCATAGTGGTGATTAATTTTTTGAAACTACAAAACCCTTTTATTATGGCAGACAATAATCGCAATTGGGGAGAAAATCGCTCTTCAAATCAGGATTGGGATGATAATAATAGCCGCTACGGAAACGACGAAGATCGCGACTATCAGCGAGGTCGATACGAAGGTGGCCATGGCTCAGACTGGGGCCGGTCCGGCCAGAATTACGGTCAGGGCAACTCATATAGTGAAAGCCGCTATGATCGCGACCGCGACGATCGCTACAACTATGGCGGAAGCAACTACGGAAGCCAGTCCAATTACGATCGCGGCTATTCGAACTATGGCTCGTCAAATGATCGCTCAGGCCGTCGCAGCGAGAGAGGCGGAATAGGTGCAGGATTCGGCTTTGGAGAATCCGGCAGCTTCCGGTCTCGCTATGACCGCGAAAGACAAAGCTACTCACCGGGTGGCTATCAGAACTATGGTGGCGGCAGCGGCTATGGATCAAACCAGTGGACGGGAGGCTATGGTGGTAGTAGCTACGGCCGAAACTTCGGAAACTCTTACGGCAGTGGTTATGGAAGCAGCGGCTACAGCAGCGGCGGCTATGGTGGCGGCCTGAATGAATCGTCGCGTGATGATTTCGGCAGCAACTATAACGACCGCGGCTACGGCAGCTCGTGGGGTGGAAGCTATGGCGACCGCAACTACGGCAACAACTGGGAGCGCAGATCATATGACCGCGACCGCGGAAGAAATGAAGAACGCGGATGGTGGGACAGAACAGCCGATGAGGTATCATCGTGGTTTGGTGACGAGGACGCAGAGCGTCGCCGCCGCATGGATAAAATGCACAAAGGCAGAGGCCCTAAAAACTACCAGCGCTCCGATGAGCGTATCAAGGAAGATATAAACGACCGCCTCAGCGATGACTGGTTTGTTGACGCTTCCGAGATTGATGTTGCAGTTCAAAATGGTGAAGTGACATTGACAGGTTCCGTTGATGAGAGAACTTCAAAACGGAGAGCTGAAGACATCGCTGAATCTGTGTCCGGTGTAAAACACGTTGAGAACAGATTGAGGGTATCCGCAACGCAAACGACGCATTCACCAGCAGATGTGAACAGCCCTTATGGAACAGGAAGCACCGCCGCCACGACCGGCACAACCGGATTGGGATCGACGGCTTCGACGACCCGCAAGACGACGATTTCGGAAAATAAATAATCACGAATCGAACTGATTTACTCCGGAGAGTGCTTCTTTTTGAGGCACTCTC
>Ga0065721_10000047_pt1 | contig 11389 bp, 10 predicted proteins | sample Mesricmetagenome_FD_59108 | JGI IMG/M metagenome (GOLD analysis project Ga0065721, IMG submission 59108) | Mesophilic microbial community from rice straw/compost enrichment Sample: eDNA_1 v2 (version 2) | ecosystem: Engineered > Solid waste > Grass > Composting > Bioreactor | place: USA: Davis...
ATAATCTAGTTGTAAATGAAAATAAAAGCCGTAATCATAGACGATGAAGCCATTGCAAGAGATGTTTTAAAGAATTATCTCACCAAATACTGTCCGCAGGTTGAAATTATGGGTGAAGCGGAAAACATTAAACAAGCCGTTCCTCTGATTTCGGAAAAGCAACCTCAACTGGTTTTTCTGGATGTAGAAATGCCTTTCGGGAATGCTTTTGATGTATTGGAAGCTACAAAAGATTTCCCCTATGAAACTATTTTTATTACGGCGTTTTCTCAATATTCTTTACAGGCACTCAATAAATCTGCAAGCTATTATATTTTAAAGCCGATCGATATTCAGGAACTTATCGTTGCGGTGAATAAAGTGGTGGAAAGTCTAGAGAAAAAAGAAGAGCTCAACCGAAATAAGATCCTGCTTGAGAATTTAAAGCTGAAACCTGAAAAACAGCAGTTGATCTTACCTACATTGCAGGGCTTTGACGTGGTGAAAACAGAAGATATTGTAAGATTACAGGCGGATGGAAATTTCACGCAGGTATATCTTACAGACCATTCCAAGAAAATGGTTTGCAGATTTCTGAAACATTTTGACGATCTGTTGGAATCTCCTTTTGTAAGGGTTCACCGTTCTCATATCATCAATACCCAATTCGTTAAATCTTATCATAAAAGCGGAACCGTTACTTTGTCAGATGATACTGAAATTGAAGTTTCAGGCAGCTTTAAAGACAACTTTCTGAAAATTTTCTCTTAGGAATTATAATCCGTTCTATCCGGAAGGCATCATTTTTGAATCAAGGTAAGTACCAAAAAATATATTATTATGAGAAGCTTTCAGAAAATAATCATCCCGGTATCTTTAGGTATTTTGGGAGTAGTACTCCTAAACTCGTGTTCCGTAGGAATTCCCAAAGGAGCAACAGCAATTAAGAATTTTAATGCTAAAAAATACTTGGGAAAATGGTATGAAATTGCCCGTTTTGATTATAGATTCGAACGGAATATGGATAATGTAACCGCTACCTATTCGGAAAATCCTGACGGAAGTATCCGTGTGGAAAACAGAGGTTATAATTACGTTAAAAAAGAATGGAAAGAAGCCATAGGTGAAGCAAGATTCGTGAATGAAAAAACAGAAGCCCGCTTAAAGGTGTCTTTCTTTAAACCTATCTGGTCAGGGTATAATGTGATAGATATTGATGATGATTATCAATATGCATTAGTTGCCGGAAATAATCTGAAGTATATCTGGATTCTTTCCCGTACTCCGGAAATCCCTGAAAGCATCAAACAAAGATTCATTCAAAAGGCTAAAAATATAGGTTATAATACCGATGAATTAATATGGGTGAAGCATGATAAGTAAAAGGATTGCGAAACTGTAATTATAAAATCGTTAAATCGAAAAACTGTCTTTAATTAAGGCATATATTTGATTTAACGGTTTATTTTATAACATTAACAAGCTTCTTTTGTCCTTAACCATTTTGTGTTTTCACCTTTTTGCTTAAAAATATTGTCCGCTGCATATATTTTCACGTCATTTGTAGAAGAATTTTTTTCAAGAATCAAAATATGGAAAAAGCTGTTCTGATCACCATTGGCGACGAGATTCTTTCCGGAAATACAGTAGATACCAATTCTAATTTTATTGCCGCTGAACTTAAAAACATAGGAATAAAAGTCGTCCGCATCATTACCATTTCAGATGAGATTGAAATCATCAAAAATACATTGAACAACGCTTTTGAAGATGCTGATCTCATCATTACAACCGGCGGATTGGGACCTACAAGAGATGATAAAACCAAAAAAGCCCTTGCCGAATTTTTCAATGACGAAATTGCTTTGGATGAGACTACTTTCGAACATTTGAGAAAGTATATGGAAAAAAGAGGTCGGCTTGAGATCCTTGAAAGGAACAGGGAACAGGCTTTTGTACCCACAAAATCTATAGTTTTTCAGAATTATTTCGGAACAGCACCTTGTATGATGATGGAGCAGGAGGGGAAGCTATGTTTTTGTTTGCCCGGCGTTCCTTATGAAGTGAAACCACTGATCAAAGATCAGATCATACCTTATATAAAAGAGAGATTCAGCCTCAATTATATCAGTACAAGAATTGTTTCCGTAGTGGGAATTCCCGAAAGTATTTTAGCCGATATGATCGAGAAATGGGAACTGTCTCTCCCCATGAACATCACCTTGTCTTATCTTCCAGTCGGAACGAGAGTAAAACTCAGACTTACAGCCACCGGAACAGATGATGCAGTTTTGCAAAACCAATTGGATGAGGTGATTCAGAAGTTGCTTCCACTGGTTAAAGATCATGTGATCGGGGTTTCAGAAGATAAGATAGAAAAAATCTTAGGTGATCTTTTAGCGGAAAGAAAATTTACAATTTCCACTGCTGAAAGTTGTACAGGAGGAGAACTGGCGAAAATGATCACATCGAATTCCGGCAGCTCAAAATATTTTCTGGGAGGAATTGTAGCCTATGCCACAGAAAAGAAAGTTGAGATTTTAAAGGTTTCACAGGAAACAGTGGATCAATATACCGTAGTGAGCGAACAGGTAGCTCAGGAAATGGCTAAAGGTTGTCAGAATTTGTTCGATACNCATATTGCGCTTTCCACAACCGGAGTTGCAGGTCCCGGAAAAGGAGAGGACGGAAAAGAAGTAGGAACCGTTTTCTATTCCATAAGGATCAACGACAAGGTACAAACCTCAAAACTGTACATGCCTCATCTCGAAAGGCTGGATTTCATGTATTTCGTATCCCAGAAAATCATTCAGGATCTGATCAGTATGCTGATTGCAAGCTAGAAATCAACACGCCAGTAACAAACCATCAAAAAAACATACCTATTGTATAAATTGTAATTATAATGAAAAAACTAACTCTTTCTCTGTTTTTATTAACAGGGATCTGCTCACAGAACGTGTTGCACGCTCAGGCTAAGACTGCCAAAACAGCTGTGAACTCTACAGATAAAGGTTTAGACCTTAGTCTGATGGATAAATCTGTTCGTCCACAGGATGATATCTATAACTTTGTGAACGGAAGCTGGATGAAAACNGCTAAAATTCCTTCTGATAAACCAACATGGGGAAGTTTTAACAAACTGGCTGAAGATACAGACAACAACTCAATGTCTATTCTGAACTCTCTTCTGAAAGATAAATTTGCTGAAGGAAGTGAAGGTAAAAAGATCCAGGATCTGTACGCAACGTANATGAACATGGAGAAAAGAAATGNAGACGGGATCAANCCTATTCAGGANAATATNAGAAAGATTGATGCCATTAAAAATCTTGCCGATCTACAAAACTATTTNATCTCTGTAACCAAAGACGGTGAAAATGTTTTCTATGGATGGGGAATAGATGCNGATCTTAAAGATTCTCAAATGAATGCTGTTTACTTAGGTAACGCAGGATTAGGATTAGGAAGAGACTACTATCAGAAAGAAAACGATAAAAATAAAGGAAGCTATCGCTGAATATCAGAAATATGTAGCTTCCATGCTTAAAGAATTAGGATATAAAAACGCTGTTGAAGCAGCAAAAGGTATCGTTGAATATGAAAAAAGCATTGCAAATACGTTCCTGACCAACGAGCAGATCCGTGATGCAACGCTTCAGTACAACCCACAAACGATGGCAGAACTTTCTGCTTTGGTGAAAAATGTGGATATTCCTGCTTACCTTAAAAAAGTAGGTGTGAACACAGATAAGGTGATCGTTGGAGAGATCAATTATTTCAAAAACTTTGATAAATTAGTCAATGCTCAGAACTTACCGGTGATCAAGGATTATTTAAAATTCCACATGATCCACGGAAGCGCTTCTTATTTAAGTGAAAAGCTGGGCAACATGAAATTTGATTTCTACGGTAAATACCTAAGAGGTCAGCAGGAGCAAAGAGCTCTTAACAAAAGAGGATTTGAGTTGATCAATGGTAGCTTAGGTGAAGCTTTTGGAAAACTTTATGTTGAAAAATACTTCCCGGCAGAAGCAAAAGCTCAAATGGTGGAACTGATCGATTACTTAAAGAAAAGCTTCGAGTTGCACATCAATGGTTTGACATGGATGTCTTCTACTACAAAGGAGAAAGCACTTACCAAGCTTAATAAATTTACGGTAAAAGTAGCTTATCCGGATAAATGGAAAGACTATTCCAAACTACAGATCATTTCTGAAGCTAAAGGTGGAACATTATATAAAAACCTTCTGAACATTACAGAATGGCAGTATAATAAAGATTTAGCGAAAATCGGGAAACCGGTAGATAAATCAGAATGGGGAATGACTCCACAAACGGTAAATGCATATTACAATCCGGTAAACAACGAAATCGTTTTCCCTGCTGCAATCCTTCAACCTCCTTTCTTCAATCCTCAGGCTGATGCAGCGGTTAATTTCGGTGGTATCGGTGCGGTAATCGGGCACGAAATGAGCCACGGATTCGATGATTCAGGAGCGCAGTTCGATGCAGATGGTAACCTTGTTGACTGGTGGACTCCGGAAGATAAAGCTAATTTTGAAAAAGCAACGAAAGCTCTTGCAGCGCAGTATGACAAATATGAGCCTGTAAAAGGAACTTTTGTGAATGGAACNTTCACAAACGGAGAAAATATTGCCGACTTAGGAGGGGTAAGTATTGCTTATGATGCATTACAAATGTACCTTAAAGATAAAGGAAATCCTGGACCGATCAGCGGTTATACGCAGGATCAGAGATTTTTCATGAGCTGGGCTACCGTATGGAGAACACTTTCCAGCGAGAAATACATGATCAATCAGGTAAAAACAGATCCGCATTCTCCTGGATATTTCAGAAGTTTCGGTCCGTTGATCAATGTGGATGCTTTCTATAAAGCTTTCGATGTGAAAGAAGGAGACAAACTTTACAAAAAACCGGAAGACAGAATCAAAATCTGGTAAAATATCAAACCGCTCAGCACTGAGCGGTTTTTTTGTGTCTTGTTGGTTTTTAACAACAATAATGATGATAAAATCAAACATTCATTTAACATAATTTTGTATATTTGGTAAGTTTGTGTGAAAATCAAAACAATATATATAAATGAAAAAGCTAAATATAGGAATACTTGCCTTTTCCGGGATAGTGTTCTTAAACTCTTGCGGTACGGCAAAAACCACTGATAATACTACAAAAACAGATACGGAAGTAGCGGTGGCGGAACCTGTGAAAAAAGAGATAACAGAAGAAGGGATCAACCTGTCTTATATGGATAAGAGCGTTCGTCCACAAGATGATTTTTTCAGCTATGTAAATGGTAACTGGGTGAAAAACACTCAGATCCCTTCAGATAAAGCAAGTTGGGGTTCTTTCAACGCATTAAGAGAAAACGTGGATGATGCTTCTTTGGATATTTTGAATAAAATTCTTTCAGAAACATATGCGGAAGGATCTGAAGGTCAGAAAATCCAAAATCTGTATGCTTCATTTATGGACACTTCTAAAAGAAATGCGGAAGGACTGACTCCGATCAAAGGAGATTTGGCTAAAATTGATGCTATTAAAAACATCAATGACCTACAGAAATACCTTTTAGAGGCAACGAAATTCGGGGACAATTCTTTCTATGGATGGAGAGTAGGCGCGGATATGAAAAATTCTAAAATGAATGCGGTCTATTTAGGCGGTCCTGATCTTGGTTTAGGGAGAGATTATTACCAAAAGGCCAATGAATCCAACACCAGAACATTAGCGGAATATCAAAACTATGTAGCGAAGTTATTCGATGTTTTAGGTTATAAAAATTCGGCTCAGACAGCACAAAATGTGGTAGCTTTTGAAAAACAACTGGCTAATTATTTGTTGACGCTCGAGCAGAACAGAGATGCCAATTTAAGATATAACCCTAAAAATGTATCAGAATTATCAGGATTGGTTAAAAATATCAATCTGGCAAAATATCTTTCTGATGCAGGTGTGAATACAGATAAAGTAATTATCGGAGAACTGAAATACTACCAGAATATGGATCAGTTCCTGACGCAAAAGAATCTTCCGCTTCTGAAAGATTACTTAAAATATCATGTAATCAATGGTAATGCAAGCAATCTTGACCAAAACCTGGAACAGATCAGATTTGATTTCTATTCCAAATTCCTTCAGGGACAAAAAGAACAACGTCCGATGAACAAAAGAGGTCTGTCTCTTGTGAACGGAGTTCTGGGTGAAGCTTTCGGTAAACTTTATGTTGAAAAATACTTTACTCCTGAAGCGAAACAGCAGATGGAAACCTATATAGATTACCTTCTGAAAGCATTCAAAACACATATTGATGATTTAGATTGGATGTCTCCCGAAACCAAGGTGAAAGCTCAGGAAAAACTGTCTAAATTCTCTGTGAAGATTGCTTATCCTGACAAGTGGAAAGACTACTCACGATTACAAGTAGATGCTCCGGAGAAAGGGGGCACTTTATATTCCAACCTTCAGAATGTTGCAGCATGGCAATATCAAAGAAGTTTGGAAAAAGTAGGGAAACCGGTTGATAAAACAGAATGGGGAATGACGCCACAAACGGTGAATGCCTATTACAGCGGTTCCAATAATGAGATCGTTTTCCCTGCGGCGATACTACAACCTCCTTTCTATAATCCTAAAGCTGATGCAGCCGTAAATTTTGGAGGAATTGGTGCCGTGATCGGGCACGAGATCTCTCATGGTTTTGATGACAGCGGTTCACGCTTCGATGGAGATGGAAACCTGAATAACTGGTGGACGGATGAAGACCGTAAGAATTTTGATGCTAAAGTAGCACAATTAGCCACTCAGTATAACGGTTATGAGCCGGTAAAAGGAAGTTTTGTGAACGGAAAATTCACAAGCGGNGAAAATATTGGTGACCTTGGTGGAGTAGCAGTAGCTTATGATGCGCTTCAGATGTATCTTAAAGATCATGGAAATCCGGGATTGATCAGCGGATTTACGCAGGATCAGAGGTTTTTCATGAGTTGGGCGACTGTTTGGAGAACGAAATCTACCGATCAGTATATGGTGAATCAGGTGAAGACCGATCCGCATTCACCGGGATATTACAGAGCATTTGGTCCTTTGGTGAATCAGGATGCATTTATCAAGGCATTTGATATAAAACCGGGAGATAAAATGTATAAAGCTCCTGAGGAAAGAATAAAAATCTGGTAATATTTTACCAAAATTGTTAGAAGGAAAAGCGTGTCGTTTCGATGCGCTTTTTTGCTGAATATATTGAGTTTAAAGACTAAATTAAAAAGCAAATAAGTTTATCTTTGCACGATAAATTTTACATCAAATCTCACAACAACCTTAAAACTGGATCTTGAAAAAGGATAATAATTCAAACTTAAAACACATTGGAACCCAGCTTCTGAACTGGTATAGGGAAAACGCCAGAGATCTTCCTTTTCGCCAGACAAAAGATCCATATAAAATCTGGATCTGTGAAATTGTTTTTCAACAGACAAGGATCAGTCAGGGTTTAGGTCATTACAATAACTTTATTGAACGGTTTCCGGATGTACAGACNTTGGCAAAAGCCGAAGAAAATGATGTTTTGCTGTACTGGAAAGGTTTGGGATATTACTCAAGAGCGATCAACGTTCACAAAGCCGCTCAGCAGATCATGAATGATTATAGTGGTGTTTTTCCTTCAGAATACGAAGAGATCCTAAAGCTGAAGGGTGTAGGGAAATATACAGCTGCTGCCATTTCAAGTATATGTTTCAATGGTAAAATCCCGGCTGTAGATGGTAACTTTTACAGAGTTTTAAGCAGAATCTTTGCCGATGATTTTGATATTTCCAATTCCAAGGCGTTTAATTACTTTTCCGAACTTGCCCATCNTATTTTGCCCGACAATGTAGGGGATTTTAATCAGGCGATGATGGATCTGGGTTCGGAAATATGCAAACCGAAGAATCCGTNGTGTGGAGAATGCCCTTTAAAAGATAGCTGCCTTGCATTTTCATTAAATAAAACTTCAGAATTTCCTGTAAAAACAAAAAAAGTAAAAACCGAGGATCTTCATTTGAAATACTATTTCGTGAATCGCGACGGAAGATTTTTGATTCAACAAAGAAAGGACGACTTTATCTGGAAAAAGTTATTTGAATTTCCCGCTTCTATTCCTAATGAACTTGAGCCTTTTACAAAAGATATAAAAACCGTCAGTCATAAATTGACTCATAAGAATCTAACCATTGAGATTTCTAATGTTGAAGTGAACTCGGAAACAGCCTGGAACAGCTTTATTGCCGNAAATGAATATCTCATTACGGATTTTGAAGCTTCNCATGAAAAATCCTTTCCCAAACCTTTGGAAAACTATATTCAAAACCAACTGAAAGACTGAAATTTGTCTGCTTTATCTAAAATCTAATTTGTATTTTTGCAAAATGTTCAAAAACGTCATTTTTATTTTAGCATCATTGCTTTTGTTGTCTTGTGGAAAAGATCCGGTTCCGAAACCTTACGGAGANCTTCGTCTGGAATATCCTGCACCTAAATATCAGAAATTTGATAAAAACTGTGCCTATGGTTTTGAATATTCCGACTTTGCGACGATCACCGATGCCAAAAGACCTTGTTGGTATTACCTGAATTACCCTAAAATGAAAGCCAAAGTTTTCATTACCTATTACCCGATTCAGAATGACTTTGCAGCTCATATTAAAGAAGCTGAAAAAATGGTATATGAACACACCATAAAAGCAAGTGCCATTGATACAAAATCTTTTGAATACCCTGAAAGAAAGGTGTTTGGAAATTTTTATGAATTGAAAGGTCAGAGTGCTTCCAACCTGCAGTTCTACGCTACCGACAGTACAAGACATTTTGTAACAGCCTATTTATACTTTAATACAAGACCAAAACCGGACTCACTAGCTCCTGCGGTAAACTATATCAAAAAAGACTTGATGCACCTGTTGGACACATTTGAGTGGAAAAAATAATTATTAAAATACATTAAAAAATATATGAAACTTTTAGTTGTAGGAAGCGTTGCATTCGATGCAATTGAAACACCATTCGGTAAGACAGATAAAATTTTAGGCGGAGCCGCTACTTATATAGGAATTACATCATCCATTCTGGGAGTGCCTTCAGGAATTGTTTCTGTGATAGGTGGAGATTTTCCACAGGAATATCTTGATATGCTTACCAANAGAAATGTGAATGTGGAAGGTATCGAAATCGTAAAAGACGGAAAAACATTTTTCTGGTCAGGAAGATATCACAACGACCTGAATACAAGAGATACTTTGGCAACAGAAGTCAACGTTTTGGAGAATTTTGATCCTAAAATCCCTGATTCTATGCAGGATTCAGAAATTCTACTTTTAGGAAACCTGCATCCGGGAGTTCAGCTTTCAGTTCTTGAAAAAATGAACAAACGCCCGAAACTGGTTATCCTGGATACGATGAATTTCTGGATGGATACCGCTTGGGATACGTTAATGCAAATGATCGCTAAAACCGATGTGATCACCATTAATGACGAAGAGGCAAGACAACTTTCAGGAGAATATTCATTGGTGAAAGCCGCTAAAAAGATCCACACAATGGGTCCTGAATTTGTGATCATCAAAAAAGGAGAACACGGAGCGCTTCTTTTCCATGACAATAAAGTTTTTGCTATTCCTGCGTTGCCTTTAGAAGAAGTTTTCGATCCTACAGGAGCCGGAGATACTTTTGCAGGAGGTTTTGCAGCTTATCTTGCTAAAAAAGGCAAGTTTGATTTCGAAACCATGAAGTCTGCATTGATCGTAGGTTCTGCAATGGCTTCTTTTACAGTTGAGAAATTCGGAACAGAAAGACTTCAGGAAGTAAAAGAATCTGATATGTTCAGCAGATTGAGACAATTTAAAGAATTAACCACATTCGATGTTGAACTGCAATAAATAAGTCTTTTTAAGAAATATTTATAATAAAAAATTGAGTGTAATTCGTTAAGAATTCTAAATTTGCAACTTGTTTAAAATAGTAAAATGATAAATAAACTAAGAATCACTTTTCTTGTAGGAGTTTTCATGATCTTGTTTTCCGGTCACGTGAAGGCACAGTTACAGCCAGGGCAGTTAGTAGACGGGATTGCAGCTGTAATAGGAGATGAAATCGTTTTGGAGTCTGATGTGAATGAGCAGATGAACTACGCAAAACAACAAGGAGCTTCTAATGCTGATAAGTGTGAATTTTTGGAAAACCTCATCAATAACAAACTTCTGGTATATGAAGCTAAAAGAGATACATTGATCGAGAACCGTTCTGCAGCCATTAAAGAACAGGCCAATGCTAAGTATAACCAGTTGCTTTCTCAGTTCCCTGATGAAAAATCAATGCTTACAGCCTACAAATTCAGAACGGCCTATGAAATGAAGAATGCTATTGAAAAAATAGATACCGATACTTATTACGGACAGTCGAAATATCAGAGAATTACAGAAAAAGCTGATGTTACGCCTAATGAAGTTACAGACTTCTACAATATGTATAAAATGCAGCTTCCGGAAGTAAAGGATGAAGTATCTTTAGCCCAGATCATGATCTATCCAAAGCTCACAGAGGCACATAAGGATGAACTTATTAATAAACTGAAAAAGATCAAACAGGATATTCTTGCGGGTGAAACCTTTGAAAGCCAGGCAAGGATTTATTCTGAAGATGAAGGCTCTGCAGCAAACGGAGGATTGTATAAAAACATCAACAAAGGTCAGATGGTAAAGCCTTTCGAAGCTGCTGCTCTGAACCTTCAGGAAGGTGAAATTTCAGATCCTGTAGAATCGGAATTCGGTTATCATATTATTCAGTTGGTAAGAAGATCAGGAAAGATATACGATGCGAAGCATATTCTTTTGAAGGCAACTCCAACAGATGATGAGATCAAAACCGCTAAAAAGAAACTGGATAGTATCAGAACGTTGATCCTTGATGGTAAAATAACATTCAAGGACGCAGCTTTCAAATTCTCAGACGATAAAAAAACTAAATTCAATGCGGGTGTTATTACCGGAGGAGATGGCTCAAGTAAGATTGAAAGAGTAAGCATTCCGGGAACCATCAGTTATGAATTGGCAGGTCTGAATGAGGGTGACATTACAACCGCTTTTGATGATGAAGATAACAGAAGAAAGGTTGTTAAAATACGTAAAAATAGAAGAAGTGATTCCTGCACACCAGATTACTTTGGAAACAGATTATGACAGAATCAAACAAATGGCTCTCAATAAAAAGAGAAATGAAATGGTAGAGAAGTTTATCAACTCAAAACTACCTACAACATTCATCTCAATAGACGGCCGCTACGATTCTTGTAACTTTAAAGCCAACTGGAAAAAAGAATCTTTAAAAAAATAAAACAAAAAACCTTCAGAAC
>Ga0065721_10052690_pt1 | contig 11388 bp, 2 predicted proteins | sample Mesricmetagenome_FD_59108 | JGI IMG/M metagenome (GOLD analysis project Ga0065721, IMG submission 59108) | Mesophilic microbial community from rice straw/compost enrichment Sample: eDNA_1 v2 (version 2) | ecosystem: Engineered > Solid waste > Grass > Composting > Bioreactor | place: USA: Davis...
GGTCGTTCCGCCGATCCCCCCGCCGGCTTGCCGGCCGGTGCGCTCCCTCCGATCCGAATGACCGTCGTCCCGGCTTCCTTCGACGGCGCGACGGCATACCCGCTGTTCTCCGCCACGAACCGCAGCGGAATCATCGTGCTCTTGCGGATGCTCTGCGCCGGCACGGATAGCTTGACGGCTTTGCCGTTGACCAAAGCCGTAGGGCTGCCCAGCGTCAGCTCGATCTCCGTCCCCTCCTTCTTTCCGATCGCTTTTTGCTTGGCGCCGTCCCAGACGACTTTGTACCCCAGCGCTTCGAAAGTCGTGCGGAAGGGAACCAGCGTCGTGCCGTTTCGAATGACCGGCTGCTGGCCTTCGTAATTCAACTGCCGGCCTTCGAAATAAACCTTCACCTCGTCGCTCTTGGCCATTGCGATCGAAGCCGAGCCGGCCAGAACCAGGAGCAGACTCGAAAGCCAGACGAACGCTTTCGCCGAAACCTTGTTCATTCTCCATCACCTCGTTTATGAACGCATCTCTTCGAACCCGCGAATTCCGCGTTTGCTCCGATTGCCCTTTTTTCTTGAAGATCGTGCCGACTTTGCCGCGCAACGCCACGGGAAATTCGTTAACCATCGTATACGTTTTGAAAATCGCGCGCTAGTTACACGATGTCATTTTCATTGTCACAAGGCCGCCTATTCTCCTGCTCGAAAGCTCGTTCCTGCGTTCTCGGATAGATGGACGGTGACAAAAAAAATGACAGCCTGTCACTAGGGGGGGCATCGCCATTCTTTTACAATGAAGGTATTCTCCGCTGTCGGAATCGATCTTAACGGATCGATTCCGGCCTAATCGGATGAGGATGATTCATTGATTCTTTCATAACACGGGAGGAATGGACATGAGTTTCATGGACAAAGTGAAGTCGGGATTCTCGGAAGCGGGCAGCAAAGCGAAAACCGTCGTGGAGGTCAACAAGCTCAAATTGCAGATCGGCAACAAGCAGAAAGAAATCGAGAAGCTGTACCAGAACATCGGGCGCGCGTTTTTCCTGAACGCGGCCGGCCGAACCGCGGACGGCGCGGAGGCGGATTATACGCCGAGCATCGAGAATATCCTGCGGCTGGAGCAGGAAATCGAGGAAAATCAGAAGCAGATTAAAGTCCTTTCCAACGAAAAGGACTGCGTCTGCGGGAAACCCGCTCCTCTGGAAGCCCGATTCTGTCCGAACTGCGGGCATACGTTCGCCCCGGCCGATGGATAGGCCCGGACGGAGGAGATCCATGACATGAAAAGTTGGCTCATGAAGAAGAACGTCAAGATCGCCCTTCTCCTGCTGATCGGCGTCCTCTTGGCGTTCGGCGCTTTTCTCGCCTTCGGCAAAGACGACGCCGCGAATAACGGCGGGGGAACTATCGTTACGGTTGCACCCGGCAAATCGGAAGACGCCGAAGTCGCGAAGTTGCCGCCTCGAAGAAAATCGTATCCGATCGGCAAGTGGGACGTCGCGATTCCTTACTTGAACCCGTTCGGATCCCAGAGCCATTACTCGTCCGCAGAGTTCGCGACCAATCAGGCTCAGGAACTGAAGTATATCGACGAGAACAACATGGAGACGTCCCGTTACACCGGCGGCGACGTCTGGCAACTGCAGGTGAACTGGACGGACCCGGAGGCCGACCCTTGGGAGGATCTGCGTCTGTACGTCTCCGAGCTCGGCGGACGATCTTACAGGGGCTCCGCCGAAGACAGCCTGGTGATTCGCGCCGACGATCCGGAAGGGACGGCCTGGTGGGGAATCGCGACGAAGAACGGCGAGGGCTATCTGCTGAAGGTCTTCAAAGAGCTTCGTCTGCAGCACGCACGGACCGTTACGTTCCGAACGGCCGATTATCCGAATCGCGAAATCTATTTCGTCACGAACAACGAGCGGCAACGGTATCAAAGCGTGAAAGTCGCGCTGGCGGACGGCCAGGTTCAAGTGTCGGGCAAAGGCGCCTACTCGCATGGCCAATACCGAAGAGACCTTTCTTACAATCAAATCCTGTACGCCTACAAGACCAAAGAGTTCACGCTGAACGACATTCCGCAGGATACTTCCGCCGCGCTGCTATGGAAGTTGGTCTGGGCCGCGGATACCGACCCGGGCGAAATCTCCGTCGCGCTTGACGAGCGGGAGGGCATCCGTCCGTTCAAGGACGGGGAGCGGCTGGGCGCGTTAAAGGTACGCGGAGAGTTGCTCGGCGACATCAAGGTGGAGGCGCCTTCGGGCGTGACTTTGACGCATCCCGAGTTGAACCTGAAGGGCGACAGGACGCCGGAAGGAGATACGCTGTTCTGGCTGCCCTCCGGCTACTGGAACGTCTCGGTCAATCAGAAGGACCGAACCGGACTGACCTCGAGGCTGGTCCCCGTCAGCGCCGGCGAAATGACGGAGCTGGAAATCAAACCGTTGCTTCAAAACGCTTACCGGAACGACGAGATCGGGGATGCCGAAGGCGGGGAAAGCCGGCTGAAAATCGAAGAAGCGTCCGAGCAAGGCGACCGGGCCCGGATTTCGTTTATGCTGCTCGATTCGCAAAATCGGAATTTTACGCCGGACGCCTCCCATATCGACATTCTCGAGGGAGGGCAGCCGGGCAAGCTGCTGAAGCTCGACCGGATCGAGACTCCTCCCAGCGTCGTCCTGGCGCTCGATTCCTCGGGATCGATGTCGAAGACGATGAACCAGGTGCTGCAATCGGCCCGCGCTTTCGTCCAAGGCCTTCCGGACAACGCCCATATCCGGGTGATCGATTTCGATTCGGAAGTTCGCGTGCTGAAAGGCGAGAGCAAGACGGACGTGCTCGCGAGCCTGGGCCAAGTGAAGGCGAAGGGGAATACCAAGCTGTTCGACTCCGTCGTCGAGGGACTAGAGCTGTTGAGGAACAAAGAGAGGCCTACGCTGGTCCTGTTCACCGACGGCGTGGACAGCAACGACGAGAAGGCCGGTACCGGGAGCAAGGCGAGCAGGCAGGAAGTCGAGCAAGCCGTCAAAGCCGCGGGCTTGCCGATCTTCACGATCGGCTTCGGACCGGATCACGACGACTCGACGCTGCTGGAGCTGGCTTCCATGTCGGAAGGCACCTATTATTCCGCGCAGGATACGGCCGCATTAAACCATGTATTCGCCTCGATTAACGACAGGCTGGGCAACCGATTCACGGCCACTTACGAACGGCCGAAGGAGCAGGCCCCCTCCGACGTTCCGGTGATCGCCATGTCGCTGGACGTCAGCGGCTCGATGGACGTAGATCCCGAGAGCGGCAACGGGGCCTATCGGATCGATAAGGTGAAGCATCTGTTCCACGATTTTATCGGACAGCTTCCGGACCGCAGCTTAATGCAGCTGCTCAGCTTTTCCACGGAGCTTCGGTTCGACCAAGCGTTCACTTCGCGAAAGCCCGAGCTCCTGCAAGCCTTGGGACAACTGAAGGCCGGCGGAGGCACGGATATTCTGAATTCCGTCAGGGCGACCTACCAATCGATCAAGAAAATCCCCTCCGACAAGCGGGTCGTCGTCTACTTAACCGATGCGGCGCTGGACGTCGAGGAGAGCCAAAAAGCCTCGTTCGAAAAAATGCTGGCGGGAATCCGGGAAGAAGGCATCCAGGTGCTCTGGATCGGACTCGGCACGGACGACAACGAAGCCGCGTTCAAGTGGGCCGCGGAGAAGTCGGGGGGCAAGTACGTCATCTCCGAAGATCCGGCCGTATTGGCCCAAGCCTTCCGGGACACGTTGGCGGAGGTGCAAAGCCGGCCCTCCAAGCAAATTCCGCTGACGCTCTCCGTTCGCAACGAATCCGGGAAAGGCACGACGAGCCTGTATACGGATCATCGGCTGGTCGATTTTCCGGTGCTGCTGGATGCCGGAAACAAGGTCGAATTCCAGACGATCGGCTTCGAAACGGGCAAAAAAGTCGCGCAATACGAACAAGCGACGGCCTCCCTCGTCTACGGGCGCGATCTTCCGAGCGAGGAGGTTAAAATCTACAAGCGGATTCCTCTGGATGTCCGGGGGAAAAACAAAGCGGCGGATTGGACGGTTCGCGAGCTGTATTTCCTGAAAAAGCTCAAGGGCGTGGACGCGCCCCACAATCGCAGCTTCGCCGCCGTCGAGATGGAGATCCGGAACGTTCATCCCGAAGGAGCCGCCTATTTGATTCCCGATTTCGCCTCGCATTTCTTCATGAAGCTGAACGACTCGGGCTCTTATCCGGCTTCGACGGCGACGTGGCTGACGGAGAAGCCGCTGGCGCCTCCGGGAGAGGGAAGCGTAAGCGTCAAGAAAGGCGAGACGGTCCGGGGATTGCTCGTCTTTATCGTGCCGGACGAGGAGATCAAGCGGGCTTCCCTTCATTTTTACGACATCTTTCACGGACATCTCTCGCTTGCTCTGGTCGGTCCTCCCCCGAAGGAGGAAACCTCCGCATTGGCCGGAATGCCGACTTCCGCGACGGGCAAGCTCTCGGATACGTTCGAGCTGGCGCTGAAGTCGGTCGCCGAGACGGATCGAATCGACGACGTCGTCTTGGCCCGCAAGACGAGCGTCTTCCGAATTCTGGAGACGGAATTTCTATCCAAGGTGCAAGCCGATCTGAAGCTGAACCCGCTGGAACGATTCTATTTGAGCATCAAGACCCCCAAAGGACCGTTCCTCGTTCCCGTCCATACCGCCACGGCGCTGCTGCCCTACGGGCTGCTGCGGCCCGCGACGTTCGGTCCCGGCTCCTCCAACAAAGCCAGATTGGCTTTCCAGACGCCGAATGCGCTGGGCTCGATGCCGACGGAATTGTACGTCGATCTGTTCGGCGGCGCGACGACGCTGCCGGTGAGCAAAGGCGGAAAGGCACCGGGTGACGGAGGCGAAACGCCGACTGCGGGAGAAGGCGGATCGGCGGTTGGGGGCCATGGCGGCAAGGCACCGCAGGGCGGCGGCGGAACGGTCGTTGTATCGGGCGAAGGGGTAACTCTGACCGTCCATTCGCTGGCTCGGGTCCGGGACGTCGAGTCGAACAACGGCAATTACGTCGTGGCCGACGTTACGGTCGCCGACGAGCGCGACGGCTTCGGGTCCTCCGGCTTCCGCGAGACGTTTCGGCTCGTCCCGGTTCGGCCCCCGTCCGGAAGCGAAGCGGCTCCGCTGTCGCCGGACCCGATCACGGACGACCTGCTGCTCGGCGTCGATGCGGATTGGTCCGTCTTCGACGGGACGTCCCGGCGGGGACTGCTCGTCTTCGCGATTCCGCGCAATCAAGAGGACTGGGGCTGGACGCTTCAATCCGGGCTGTTCGCCGATCTGAACCTCGCGGTCGGAAACGACGCCTACAAGGAAGAGGGACTGCTCGTCAAACGGGTAGACCCGGCTCTCGACGAGAAATTCGACGTTCAGCTCGCGGCGGCGCTGTCGGAAGCGATCGGCCGCCACCGGACGATTGCGGCGGCGCGGGCGACGGACAATGCCGCTCGGACGGCCGATTTCGAAGACGGAGCGGGCCGCCGGGCAAGCGTACCGGCTCCTCTGCCCGCCGTGCACGGCCTCGTTCGACTGGAGTCGGTCGAGCAATGGTCGGACTTCCAAGCGCTTGTCGACGGATTGAAATGGCTGCCTTCCACGGACTCGTATTGGACTTACCGGAACGCTCCGGAATCCGTGCTCGCCCAGGGCCGGGGAACCGAAGGAGACTTGGCCAACCTGACGGGAGGCTTGCTCTCCAAGCTCGGCTACAGTCCATCGCTGAGAACGGTGCAAGTCACCGATCAAGGCCGGAAAGCGCTGGAGGAGTTGGGCGACGTGGAATCGGTCGCTCAAAAGCACCTGCCCGCATGGGCCTACGCCGACGAGCAAGGGGAACCGAAGGTGTTCGTCGTGCCGTTCATGAAGGACTTATCGGAGCTGGAAGGCCTGGTCTTCTTCCCGGGCGGACAGGAAAGCAGAAGGATGACGCCCGCGCAAAGCACGATCAGCGTCTACTATAAGGTCGAAGCGAGTGAAGACCGGGGACTCGGCGGCATCACCGGGAGCATCGGGGACGCGTTGGGCGGCGGAGGCGGCGGAGACGACGGTCCGGAGATTCAGGAGGTGCGCGTGCTGGAGGCCGCGCTGGACTTGGATCGATTAGGCCTGGAAGCCGTGGATATTCGCGCCGGCGGAGCCGGAGGCAAATATACGGCCGTGCTGGAAAACCAAGCGATGCAAATCGTCGGCAACCGCCAGGTCGATGCCGGGGAAAACAAAATCGTCGGGGTGCGGATCGAGGTGCAGCTGCCGAAGAATAAGCTGACCCACGAAACCTCGCTGCGGGACGGGGAGGAGATTACGGACGTCTTCCATACGCTGGCCGTCAATCTTCCGGATCTGTCGTCCGATGCGGTCGCCAGTCTGCAGCAAGCCGCCGATCGCGCCTATCGGGCGGCGGAGAAGCCGGATGACCAATCGACTCTGGTCTGGTACACCCGGAATATTCTGTATCGGTTCGTGGCCAACCAGACGGCGTACGAAAGCGAACTCGCCGACATGCTGGACGTGACCGCGGGGCGGGTCGACAAGGAACGGGTCATTTTCGTAACCGCAAGAAACGACCGGACGCAATCGGCGCTCAGAACGAGCATAGACTTGAAGCAGTCCGCCAACCGGATTCACCGGGGCTCGGAGGAGGCCGTCCATGCGTTCCATCTGATGAGCGGCCTGTTCGCCTCCCGGCTCGAGGGCGCCGTGCTGCCGGGCGATCAGGCGGATTTCATGGAAATATGGACGAATAGTCCGGACGGCACGCAGCTGTTCCTGAGCCTCGGAAACAACCGGACCGAAGATTTGAAGTATATGGAGGAACGCGGCTTTCCGGCGATAGCGATGGACAGGGCCAAAAATTCCTCCAAGGCGATGCTGATTCCGAATCGCCCCGCGGACATCCGAGGCGAGCGACGCTGGGCCTGGCTGGAGATCGACCCGGATACCTTCGAGACGATTTCCGTGACGGATACGGGCGAACACGGCGGCTTCGCGGAATTCTTGATCTCGATGGAGCCCGTTTCTCCGACGGGCGACGATTATTTGGCCTTCATGGCCGGCGCGTTTATCGGCGTGAGCAGCTCGGTCTGGAGCGTAAGCTCCTTCGCGTTAAAGCTGGACGATTACGAACAAATTATCAATGCCGCCAAAGCTTACACGTACGGATTGGGCGAAGTGCTGAGCGGCATGATGGACAACAAGGATCTCGCCAAGCTCGAGTACAGCATCAGTCCGCTTAAGCTGAAACTGGTAGATCAAGAATACGATTATTTGGCGAAACGCTTCGAAGAACTCAAAATGGGCAAGGAAGGAAAAGCCGCCGGCGATATCGTGGGCTTCGCGCTCGGCTTCAAGACCGGCGCCGCGTACTATTTCAAGCAAGCGGAGACGGCCATCCGGAAGCCGGTCGTCAAGAACGGCCCTCCTAGCGGCGGGGGCGCCAAGTAAGAGGAAAAAAGGGACCGTCTCCAGGGCAGCGAGCCATGCTGCCGATGGGACGGTCCCTATTTTTGCGCGATAGGATGGGCGCTGGCAGGCCGCATGGCGAGGCTAGCCTCGAAGCTGCGATCTGCCGCGTCGGAGCCGGCCTTGCCATGAACCTGCGAAGCCTGTCTTGCAGGCTGACTCGAAGCTGCGAACTGCCTCGCAGCGGAGCCGGCCCTGCCATGAACCTGCTAAGCCTGTCTTGCAGGCTGACTCGTTATCGGCTCTCCTGCAAGGTCTCTATCGATGTATGCATGCGATTTTTCGGATACCATTACAGGATAAAAACCCCGCCGCGTGTTATGTATGAATGGTCGACTACATTTTCCGCGATATGGGCTCAAATCGCAGATATATATGAAATATCGACCATATTCCCACCATCAGAGCCAAAATCGCGTGTTGTGTATGAATTATCGACTATATTTCCATGATTTGGACAAATGCCTCGAATTATATATGAAATTTCGACTATATCCCACGATCACCGTACGGAAGCGCGATTCTCTGCCTCTACAAGAAGCGGCTGCCCCCTCGTCATCGAAATGACGGGAGAGCAGCCGCTTCTTGTCAAGCGCTATAACATCAAGATCTGCTTATACGGGACGCGTGTCGATCGTAAAGGTTACCGTCGCCTCGGCCGTTAAGCCGTTCGACGTCTTCGTCGTCGTCACGATCAAGACGTATTCGCCGTCCTCGTCGATCAACGTTCCCCTCTCGTACTGTTCGGGAGGAGCTCCGTCCTTGCTCAGCGTCGCCGTGCTTGTCGTGCCGGGCGAATCCGTCCAGACAGGCGAGACGTCGAAGTAATATCCGCCGTTCGGACGGCCGTTCAATTCAATCGTCGCCGCCGCGGGGCCTTCCTCCTCGACCGTAAATCGGACCGACATCGTTTCCGAACTTTCGGCGTCGATCCGCCAGGTTACGGTCAGAACGTATTCGCCGGGTTCCGTGATCGGGGTGCCCTTCTCATAAGACGCAACGGGTTCCCCGTCCTTGCTCAGCGCCGCTTCGACTTCGCCGAAATGTTCCGGCTCATACCAATCCGGGGTCGCATTCGGGTATACGCCTCCTTCTTCTACGCCGCCGATCCCGGCAACGATGAAGCGATAGTCGTGGCGGTCGATCTCTCCGCCTTTTCTTACCCCCGCGCTAAACTCGTATTCTCCCAATTGTTCGATTGTCGTCGGGTTCGAAGGGGAATCGAAGCGTTCATTCGTGTTCACGTTCCGCAGACTGACCCAATCGAATGTCGTACCGTCGCCGATCGTCCAGGCAATCTCAACCGGGCCGAACAGAATCGCGTTATCGGAGAAACCCGTAAGTTCAGGCTGAGCAGGTCTGGTGCTCACATGGAACGCCCGCGCGGCCGTTGAAGTCAACCCGTTGGACAGCTTTGTTGTCGTCACGACGAGCTCATAGTCCCCGTCCCGATCAATGAGAGTGCCCATCGCGTAGGGGACAGGTTCCCCTCCGTCCTTTCGCAGCATAGCCGTGCTTGCCGTGCCGGTTGGCTCCGTCCAGGTTAGAGATGCGGAATAATAGGCCATTACCCCCGACAAGTCTCTGAAATTGCCCCCAACCGCTATAGTCGGTTCACCCGGAGGAACGGTGTCGATCGTAAACGGGATGATCTGCTGAATCTCGCCGCCGCTCGAGTGTACGGTAGTCGTCAATGCCAGCACGTAGCTGCCATCCTCCGTAATCGCGGTCCCTCTTGCGTAGGGCGCGGCTTCTCCGCCGTCTTTGGCCAGCGTTGCCCTGATGGCCCTTCCAGCCGGCGCGTCCGCCCACGTCGGAGCTGCGGATAGATACGTACCGCCATGCTCGACGCCCGTTACTTCAACAGGTTCAATGATCGTAAACCTGACCGTTTGCCAGGAGTGATAATCATAAACTAACCAGTTTACCGTTAATTCGTACTCTCCGGGCTCGGATATCGTGTCCCCTTTTTTATACGACGGAACTTGCTCGCCATCTTTATACAGCCACATTTCGTTACCGTTGGAGTATATTCTCTGCGACAACCAGTCCGGCGTCACGCCGCCGATGTACACGCCCCTGTTTTCTACGCCGCGGATTCCGGCAATGACGAATCGATGGCTGTACTGTCTCGTCTCATCGTCGCGGTTGACTTCCACCTTAAACTCGTATTCTCCGTCCTCCATAACCATCATTGGGTTGGGAACGTCGTCGATGCGTTCGTTCGTATTCCTGTTTTCCAGAAGGGTCCAATTGATTTGCGTATGGTCTCGAGCGGTCCAGGAGATCGTCACGGGTTCATAATAGATCTCATAATCCCACTCAACGGAGAGATGCGGGCGTGCTGCTCCGATGTGCACCTTAAACTCTCTCGAACCCGTCAAGGACATACCGGTGGACAAATCCGTCCAGGTGACGGTCACCACATACTCCCCGTCTTCTTCGATAGGGTTGCGCTGGTCGAACGGAACGGGATCCGCGTCGCCGGTTTTCAGCGTAGCCGTGCTTGTCATTCCCGGCGGATCTGTCCAATGCAGAGTCGCGGTGTAATAATAGTATTCCCCTTCGATTGCCCTGGCAGAGCCAAGAACGCTGATATCGGGCGTCGGAATTGGCGGAGCGATCGTAAAGTTAACCGATTGCGTTGCCGATTGGTTGTTCCTCGTATGCCAGGTTACCGTTAATTCATACTCGCCTTCCTCGTCGATCGTCGTTCCCTTCGTATACGGCACAGCGGGTTCCCCGTTCTTGCTCAGCACCGCTTCGCTTCCGCTGCCTCCGCCGAAACCGATCGGTTCGACCCAAGCCGGCGTCACGCTCGGATAGGTTTCGCCGTCGCTCAGACCGCGGATGCCGGCGATCACAAATTGATAACGATAGGGAACCTCTGCGCCGCCTCTTTCCACATTCACCGAAAATTCATAAGTCCCGTCATTCTCAAGAGTCGCAGGGCTCGAAATGTTCTCCATCATTTCCCCTGTCTCCAGATTTCTGAGCGAGGTTCCGGCAATGGCCGTCCCCGGAGAGGGTTCCCAAGACATCGTGACCGGTCCGAAATAGACCTGGTTATCCGCAAAGCCCGTTACAATCGGCTGCGTCGGTCCCGTATTCACTCTGAACGCCCGTGTTGCCGTTGCCGTCAAACCGCTGGACAGCTTCGTCGACGTCACCGTCAGCACGTAGTCCCCGTCCTGATCGATCAAGCTGTTCCTCTCGTAAGGGATCGGGTCCGCATCGTCTTTCTTGAGCATCGCCGTGCTTGCCGTGCCGACCGGGTCCGTCCAATGCAGCCTGGCGGTGTAGTAGGCTTGGCCTTCCTGGTGCAATGCGCCTGTAATGTTAATCTCCACGGGCTGCGGCCGACCGGCGTCGATCGTAAAATGAACCCGTTGCTCAACGGTCTCGTTGCTTAGCTCATTTCGCGTCGTTACGGTCAGAACGTAGTCGCCTTCCTCCGAGATCTCGGTTCCGCTATTGAACGAAGCGGCCGTTCCTCCGTCTTTGGCCAGCGTCGCGGTGCTATTCATGCCGGTCGCATCCGTCCAGGTTACGATTGCGGAAGAATACGTACCGCCCTCTTCCACGCCTTCTATCAACGCCGGAACCGCGCTGGAAGAATCGATCGCGAAACGAATCGTCGTCGCGGCCGTTAATCGGTTCGCTTTCGTCGACTTGACCGTCAGGGCATAGTTTCCTTCCTCCACGATCAACGTCCCGCGTTCATAAGACTCGGCTCCATGTCCATCCTTGCTGAGCGCGGCTTCGCTAACCGTGCCCGGCGCATCCGTCCAGGTTGGCGAGGCCGAGAAATACCGTCCTCCATCGGCGACGCCCTCAATCGTCGGAGCCGCCGGAGGAACGGAGTCGATCGTAAAACGGATCGTCGTTAC
>Ga0065721_10008737_pt1 | contig 11387 bp, 12 predicted proteins | sample Mesricmetagenome_FD_59108 | JGI IMG/M metagenome (GOLD analysis project Ga0065721, IMG submission 59108) | Mesophilic microbial community from rice straw/compost enrichment Sample: eDNA_1 v2 (version 2) | ecosystem: Engineered > Solid waste > Grass > Composting > Bioreactor | place: USA: Davis...
GACTGGTGATGCACTACAAGACGGAGCATCCGAGCGCCGATCCCGCCAACATCCAGATCGACATCCCCGGCTTCGGCGGGCAGGGCGGCGGTCTCGGCCTGCCCCCGATCGGCGGACAACCTGACAGCGGTTCGGGTGCACCGCCCGCCATGGGTCTGCCGCCGCTCAACCTCGGCAACGAGCAGCCGGCTTCAGGCACCGCACCGGCGGCACCGCCCGCCTTCGGCCTGCCACCGCTCAATCTGGGTGGCGAGCAGCCGGCACCTGCGCAGCAGCCCGCAGAGCCCGGTGCTCCTGCGGCTCCGCCGGCCGTCGGCCTGCCGCCGCTGCACGGGTTGCCGGGACAGCAGGCACCGCAGCCGCCGACGCAACAGCCGGCGCAGCCCGACCTGAGCCAGCCGCCGCCGATGAATCAATAGGACGGCTGGAATGAACGGACCCCCGAAAGTCGGACACCGACTTCGGGGGTTTTCTCTTGCCGAACTGGCAGGCCCAATAAATAAGCCCGGGCGCAAGGCCCGGGCTGCCGGATCGGAAACGGCGTCCGATCAGAGCTTGCCGTTGCGCTGCTGGATCATCATGAAGGTGTCGTAGGTGTATTCCGACAGCTGCATCCAGAGATAGCCCTCACGCTTGAAGGCGACCTGGTCTTCATAGATCTTCTTGAACCACTCGTTGGATCCGGAAATCTCGGCATAGACTTCCTGCGCTGCATTGAAGCAGGCTTCTAGGATCTCCTGGCTGAACGGACGCAGGATCGCGCCCTCGGCCACCAGTTGCTTGATGGCGGCCGGGTTCTTCATGTCGTACTTCGCCATCATGTTCGTATTGGCGAAGGCGCACGCATCGGTAAGCGCCGCCTGGTAGGTCTTCGGCAGCTCGTTCCACTTGTCCAGGTTCATGAAGGAGTGGATGATCAGCCCGCCTTCCCAGAAGGCCGGATAGTAGTAGTACTTGGCGACCTTGTGGAAGCCGAGCTTCTGGTCGTCGTACGGACCGATCCACTCGGCCGCGTCGATCGTACCCTTTTCGAGTGCCGGATAGATGTCGCCGCCGGCGATCTGCTGGGGAACGGCTCCAAGCTTTTCCATAACGCGCCCGGCAATGCCGGCGATACGCATCTTGACGCCCTTGAAGTCGTCGACGGTATTGATCTCCTTGCGGAACCAGCCGCCCATCTGCGCACCGGTATTGCCTGACGGAATGCTGTAGACATTGTGGGTGGCGTAGAACTCGTTCAGCAGCTTGTTGCCGTTGCCCTGGTAGAACCACGCATTGCTGAGACGGGCGTTGAGGCCGAACGGAATGGCACTGCCGATCGCGAAAGTCGGGTCCTTGCCGACGAAGTAGTAGGAGCAGGTATGCGCCATCTCCACGGTGCCGGCGCTGACGGCATCGAGCGCCTGCAAGCCCGGAACGATTTCGCCCGCAGCGAACGGCTGGATCGTGAAGTTGCCGTCCGTCGCTTCGGAGACGTGACGGGCGATGTCCTCGGCGCCGCCATAGATCGTGTCGAGCGACTTCGGGAAGGAAGACGTGAGACGCCAGGTGACCTTCGGGTTTTGCTGTGCGATGGCCGGAGCGGCGAGCGTGGTCGCAGCTGCGGCGCCGGCGCCTGTCACAGCGGCTTTCTTGAAGAATGAACGACGATCCATGTAGTACCTCCCGATATGGATAACTGCGGGAGTTGCGGTGGCCCCTCCCCGTCGGCGCGAAGAAATCATGTTGCCCTGTCGCGCGCAAGCATCCGCCTTCTTATTCATTGGTCGTGTTCGCGTTTTATGGAAAGGCGCCGCACCGGCTCCGCCGCCACCGGACGGGAGGAGATGTTGCCGGCGCCAGGTGCCGAACGCGGGTTGACGGGAACCATCGAAAGCTTGACAGCAGGCCGGACGGAGCGCCAGAAATCTCTCAGCTGCGGAGACCAGATATGCCCAAACCGATCGTTGCCCTGCCCGCCGACATCCGGGAGTTCGATGGCGCCCTCTGGCACGCGACCCCCAACCAGTATGTCAAGGCGGCCCTGAAGGTGGCGGACGTGATGACCTTCATCATTCCCGCCTTCGAGGAGGGCAACGAAACGGATGCCATCCTCGATCGGGTCGATGGCCTTCTCGTCTCCGGCTCCGCCACCAACGTGCACCCGTCGCTCTACGGGAAGGAGGCGACCGACGCCGATGGTCCCTTCGACATCGCCCGTGATGCGACGTCGCTGCCGCTCATCCGGCGCGCCATCGAGCGGGGAATACCTCTGCTCGCCATCTGCCGGGGGCTTCAGGAGCTGAACGTGGCGCTTGGCGGGACGCTGGCGAGCGAGATCCAGGACCGGCCGGGCATGTGGGACCACCGCAAGCCGAACGTGCCGGAGCGCGACCACATGTATGCGATCCGCCAGCCCGTCTTCGTCCGCGAGGGCACCTGCATCGCCCGTTACCTGGGCCTCTCGGGAGAGGTGCAGATCAACTCGCTGCACCGGCAGGCAATCGCCGAGACGGCGCCGCGCCTGACCGTCGAGGCGACCGCGGAGGACGGAACGATCGAGGCCGTCTCGGTGATCGACGCCAAGGGCTTTGCCGTCGGCGTGCAGTGGCACCCGGAATACTGGGCGGAGACGGATGCCCCCTCCCGCGCCCTCTTCGAGGCATTCGGCGACGCGGTTCGCGCCTATGCGGCCTCGAAAGCACCGGCGGCGGCGGCACCGAAGTCCCTCGCCGCCGTCCGTTGATCCAGGGCCCGGCTAACGGTCAGCCCCGCACCGGAGTTTCCGGCACCGGCGTGATGACCTTCTTCTCACGGAACCAGCCGACGAGATTGTCGACGACGAGATCGGCCATGGCGTTGCGCGTGGGCACGGATGCCGACGCCACATGCGGCAGCAGGCTGACATTGTCGAACTCGAGCAGCGCAGGCGGCACGTTCGGCTCGTCGTAGAAGACGTCGAGGCCGGCGGCGGCGATGGTCTTGTCGCGCAGCGCGGCGGCGAGAGCCTCTTCATCGACGCTGGTGCCGCGTCCGACATTGATGAAGACCCCGTTCGGGCCGAGCGCCGAGAAGATCTCCGCCGTGAACACCTTGTGGGTCTCGGCCGTCCCCGGAACGATGGAGATCAGCGTGTCGACCTCCTCGGCCATCGTCTTCAACGACGGATAATAGGTGTAATGCAGCCCTTCCCTGCGCGTGCGGGTGTGATAGCCGATCCTCACCTTGAACGGCTCCAGGCGCTTCGCGATCTCCATGCCGATGCGGCCGAGGCCGAGGATGCCGACCGTGCGACCCCTCAGCGAGAGCGGCGTCAGCGGGAACGGCCCCTCGCTCTTCCAGCGACCTTCGCGCAGGTAGGTTTCCGCGCGTGGCAGCCTGCGGATCGTGTTGAGCAGCAGCGCGATGGTGGTATCAGCCACCTCGTCGTTCAGGACCTCGGGCGTATGGGTGACGATGATGCCGCGCTCGACGGCCTTCTTGGTATCGACGCCGTCATATCCGACGCCGAAATTCGACACGATCTGCAGGTTCGGGAGTGTATCGATCCAGCTGTTGTCCAGCACGCCGGAAACGGCGACCCCGCGGATGCGCTCCCGCAGGCCCGGATCGATCTCCGTCGCCGGCCCCATCGGCACCGCGACGACCTTGAAACTCTCCTTCAGGCGTTCGAGCACGCGGGGATGAATGCGTCCCGGCACGAGCACGGCAACGGAGTGATCGGACATGGTGTCTCCTCGTTCGTTTTTCAGCTTCTGGGCCTGTAGATGCCGGTCGACTGGCGGATGCGCATCTCCGGCTTGATCAGATGGATGCCGTCCGGCTCATGGCTTCCGGCAAGGCGGTCGAGCAGCGCGCGTGCCGCAAGCCGGCCCACCTCGCTCTGGCCGTTCCAGACGGTGGTAAGCGCCGGCGTCGCGATCGAGGCTTCTTCGAGATCGTCGTAGCCGGTGACGGAAATGTCCTGGCCGGGCACCAGGCCGGCGCGGGCGATGCCGTTCATCAGCCCGATGGCGACGAGGTCGTTCCAGCAGACGGCGGCGGTCGGCTTCTGCGGCAGCGACAGGAAATGNACCGCCGCCTCGAAACCGCCCTGCTTGGAGCGGGGGCCGGGGATGCGGAGGTTCGGATCGACCTCGATGCCCGCCTTGCGCAGCGCATTGACATAGCCCTGGTAGCGGTCGCGGCCGGTCGATGTCTGGTCCGTGCCGCCGATCATCGCGATCACCCGGTGGCCGAGGCCGATCAGGTGGTTGGTGGCAAGCGAAATCCCGTAGCTGTCGTCGCCGCGATAGGTGGGCAGGTTCACTCCCTCCATCGAACGGGCGACGAGGATTGCCGGCATGCCGTTCGCCTCCGCGAGCTTGATATCCTCCACCGGCGTGCCGATGGCGGGCGACATGATGACCCCGTCGCCGCCAAGCTGCAGCAGCGTCTCGATGAACGTCCGCTGCTTTTCCACCGAGTCGTAGTGATTGGACAAAATGAAAGTCTGGCCGCTGCGGTCGAGCTCGCTCTCGATGGCCTTGAGGATTTCCCCATAGAAAGGGTTCATGATGTCGTGGACGACGACGCCGACGATGCCAGAGCGAGAGGTCCTGAGGCTCGCGGCGCGGCGGTTGTAGATATAGCCCAGCGCCCGAGCCTGCTCCTTGATCTTCTCGCGCGTCTCGGCCGCAACAAGCGGGCTGTCGCGCAATGCAAGGGAGATGGTGGCGGTGGACAGGCCGAGGCTCTCGGCAATGGTCGACAGCTTGATCTTCTGAGCCACGTCCCCTCCGGCCTGGCAGCACCGGCTCTTCGGCCGATTTTAAATTCTTTAAATAGTTGAACTGGATTTCGCAACCGCTGTTTAAAGATCATTTCCGGAATTTGAATCCGGTTCAGCCCTTTCAGTGAGGTTGTCGTCCATCGCCCGCAGAAGACGCAGCAACTGCCTCACCTCCTTGTCGGAAAAATCGCCGAGCGCCCGCCGGCTGCATTCCGCCACGCTTCTGCTGATCCGCTCGACGCTGGCGCGGCCGCTTTCCGTCAGGAACACCTTGGTGAGCCGTCCGTCCGCCCCGTCGTCGCGACGCTCAAGAAAGCCTTGCACTTCCATGCGGCCGATCGTGCGGGTCATCGTCGGCGCCTTCACCCCAAGGCGGGCCGCCAGCTCGCCGGCTGTCAGCCCGTCCTCCCCGGCAAGCGCCAGAACCACGCCGTCCTGGCCGGCATAGAGGCCGCTTTCGGCAAGGCTGCGGCTGAGCGCGGTGCGCATCGAGCGCGCCGCCTGCGTGACGGCATTGGCGACATCCGCCGGCGACAGGGTCTCCGGATCCTTCTTCTTGCCGCCCTTGCCCTTCTTGCCGCCCTTCTTCTTGCTCATCGCGCCTTTCCGTCTTTGTGCGGGAGCGAGCATGACTATATGCTTGCAGCCCTACCCATAGCGAAACGGGAAATCGACCGCCAGATGCCCATGCCCAAGCCACGTTTCGAGGACAACGACCCGTCGCTGCCACCCGCCGACCGGAAGGACTGGATCGCCGTCCTGCCGCTGGGCGCCCATGAGCAGCACGGCCCGCACCTGCCGTTCGAGACGGACACGCTGATCGCGGCCGGGCTCGTCGAGCGGCTGATCGCCGCCCTGCCCGCCGCATTGCCGGTGACCTTCCTTCCGGTCGAACCGGTAGGATATTCGATCGAGCACATGGATGTGCCGGGCACCAGGACGCTTGCCTTCGACGAGGCAGTCAACCGCTGGCTCGGCATCGCGGGAGGCCTGCAGCGGCAGGGCATCCGCAGGTTCGTGATGCTGAACGCGCATGGCGGCAACTCGCCGCTGATGACGATCGTCGCGACCGAGGCCCGCATCCGCTTCGGCATGCTGGCGGTCGCGACCAGTTGGACCCGCTTCGGCCTGCCGGACGGTCTGATCGCGCCGGAGGAGAAGGCGATCGACATCCACGGCGGCGACATCGAGACCTCGGCGATGCTTGCCCTCCATCCCGACCGGGTGGACATGGCGAGGGCGGAAGCCTTTCCGTCCCGGCAGACCGAGTTCGCCGCGCGCTTCCGGCACCTGCGCGCCTACGGCCCGCACGCCTTCGGCTGGAAGATGTCCGACTTGAACCGGCACGGCGTCGCCGGCAACGCCGCCGCAGCGACGGCGGAAAAGGGAGAGGCGATCCTGGCGCACGCGGTAAGGGGGATCGTGGACCTGCTGGAGGATGTGGCGGGGTTCGATGTGGCAGACGTCGAGTGAACTTGCTTGTATCAGTGGGACGAATGCCACATATTTTGCAAAAATTTGTAATCGCCGAGGAGGCGGACATGCGTATTTCCGTTGCGGAGGCGGAAGGGCTGCTTGCCGATCTTATATCCCGTGCGAAGCGAGGAGAGGATGTCGTGCTGACTGAGGACGGAAGGCCTACGCTACGGCTTATCCGCATCGAACGCTCTCCTCTTCCTCCCGAAGAGCGACTGAAGGTATTCAAGAAAATCCGGCAGCGAGCCAAGGAAGACCCTCCGGCTTTCGAAACAGACGCCGCCCGAAGCCAGGACTTTCTCTACGATGAGTTCGGCCTGCCGAAATGATCGTGGTCGATACGTCCGCGCTTATAGCGATCATCAAGAGAGAGGAAATGAGCACTCTCTGCGAAGAGGTGCTTGCGCGGGAGCCGCACGTCCTTATCTCCGCTGGGACACTGATAGAGGCCAGGATTGTGGCCCTTAGAGCCCGACGCCAGAGTGATCTTGAAGAAATAATAGCGGCCACGATAAGCGAGGTCATACCTGTAACCGACGAGCGTGCGCGCTTCATCTCAGACGTGTATTGGCGCTGGGGCAAAACCTTCCATCCCGCCTCTCTCAATTTCGGTGACTGCTTTGCTTATGCGGCCGCGAAGGAGTTTGACTGCCCGCTCCTCTTTGTCGGCGATGACTTCTCCAAAACCGATGTCAAACCGGCCCTCGCCCCTCCCGCCGTCACCTTATAACATCCGAAACCCTTTGAACTGCTCCGGCCTTGCCCTTATATCAGGCCGACACTTTTCCGCGCCGATGCGGCGCAGGCCTATCCTTCGAGGTTCTCCATGACCGACACGACCACCGCCAAGCCTGTTCCCGTTACCGTTCTCACCGGCTATCTCGGCGCCGGCAAGACGACGCTTCTCAACCGCATCCTCTCCGAAAGCCACGGCAGGAAATACGCCGTCATCGTCAACGAGTTCGGCGAGATAGGCATCGACAACGACCTGATCGTGGAGTCGGACGAGGAGATCTACGAGATGAACAACGGCTGCGTCTGCTGCACGGTGCGCGGCGACCTGATCCGCGTCGTGGAAGGGCTGATGCGCCGCCCCGGCCGCTTCGACGGCATCATCGTCGAGACCACCGGCCTCGCCGATCCCGTGCCGGTGGCGCAGACCTTCTTCATGGACGACGACGTGCGAGCGAAGACGGAGCTCGACGCCGTGGTCGCGCTGGTCGATGCCAAGCACCTGCCGCTGCGGCTCAAGGACAGCCGCGAGGCCGAGGACCAGATCGCTTTCGCCGACGTCGTCGTCATCAACAAGACCGATCTCGTGACGCCGGAGGAACTGGCGCAGGTCGAGGACGTCGTGCGTGCCATCAATCCGGGTGCGCGCGTCTACAAGACGAGCCGCTCCGGCGTCGATCTCGCCAAGGTGCTCGACCAGGGCGCCTTCAACCTGGAGCGGGCGCTGGAAAACGATCCGCACTTCCTGGAGCACGGCCACGAGGACCATGTCTGCGGGCCCGATTGCGACCATGATCACGGGCATCATCACCACCATCATGATCACGATCACCACCATCATCACGATCATGACCATGACCATGACCATGACCACGGCCACCACCATCATGCGCCCTCCCCGATCCACGACGTGACGGTGAAGTCCATCTCGCTGCGCGGCGGCGAGATGAACCCCGACCGCTTCTTCCCCTGGATCCAGAAGATCACCCAGACGGATGGGCCGAACATCCTGCGCCTGAAGGGCATCATCGCCTTCAAGGGCGACGACGAGCGCTATGTCGTGCAGGGCGTGCACATGATCGTAGAAGGTGACCACCAGCGTCCGTGGAAGGACGGGGAGAAGCGCGAATCCCGCCTTGTCTTCATCGGCCGCGATCTGGACGTCGAGAAGATCGAGAAGAGCTTCAAGGCCTGCGAGGCGACGCCAGCCTGATGCCGACAGTCGCTCCGCTTGATCTCGAAGGCCATGTCGTCGCCACGCATTTCCTCGGCGACATCCCGTTTTTCGCCACCGCCGCCGGCACCATCCATCGCCTCGACGGCGGGGAGAAGGTGACCGAGGCGCATCAGGGGCTGCTCACCTGCATCCGCGATCCCCATAGCGCGACGCTGATCACCGGCGGAGAGGACGGCAAGGTGCTGCGCATCGGCCATGACGGCAGCGTCACGGAACTGGCGGATGCCCCGCGCAAGTGGATCGGCGTCGTCGCCGGCGGCCCGCAGGGAGCGGTGGCCTATGCCCATGGCCGCTCCAGCTTCGTCCGCCTTTCGGACGGCACAACGAAGGAATACCCGGAACAGCGCAGCGTGGAGGGCATCGCCTTCGCGCCGAAGGGCCTGCGCATTGCGGCGGCGCGATACAATGGCGTGACCCTGCACTGGGTCGGTACCAACGGCGCACCCGTCGATCTCGAATGGAAGGGCGCGCACACGGGCGTGACCTTTTCTCCGGACGGGCGCTTCCTCGTCACGACGATGCAGGAGAATGCGCTGCATGGCTGGAAGCTCGACGGCAAGCCGGGCGAGGCACGGCACATGCGCATGACGGGCTATCCCGCCAAGGTGAAGTCGCTCTCCTGGTCGGTGAAGGGNAANTGGCTCGCCTCCTCCGGCGCGCCGGCCGCGATCGTCTGGCCCTTNTCCTCCAAGGACGGCCCGATGGGCAAGGCGCCGCTCGAGCTCGGCACCCGTGCCNACATCATGGTGACCCAGGTCGCCTTCCATCCGGCGGAGGAAGTTCTGGCGATCGGCTTCGTCGACGGCATGATCCTCGGCGTGCGCATCGCCGACGGCAAGGAGGCACTGCTGCGCCGGCCCGGCAATGGCGCCATCACCGGCATGAGCTGGAGCGCGACGGGCAAGCTGCTCGCATTCTCGTCCGAGGCGGGCGACTGCGGCGTCATCGACATCTCGGCCTGAGCCCGTGCTTGCCTGGACGCTGATCGACACTGCGAAAGTACCAGGCGGCAGCGACGAGCTCCGCCTCAAGCGGCGCGGCTGCGAATTCTCCATCATGCTCGGCACGAACGAGCTGATGAACAGCCGGCTCAGCGGTTCGGAGGAGGCACTCGCACGCCTGTCCATCGACAAGATCCGCAACCGGCCGCGGCCGGCCATGCTGATCGGCGGACTGGGCATGGGCTTCACGTTGCGTGCCGCCCTGGCAGAACTGCCGCGGGATGCGGAGGTCGTCGTCGCGGAACTCGTGCCGGCCGTCATCCGCTGGGCAAAGGGGCCGATGGCCGAAGTCTTCAAGGGGTGCCTGGACGATCCGCGCGTGACGGTCCGCGAGGCCGATGTCGGCCTGCTGATACGNTCCGAGCCGAATTCCTACGATGCGATCCTGCTGGACGTCGACAATGGNCCGGAAGCGCTGACGCGGGAGGAAAACGACCGTATCTACGACATGANAGGTCTGGTCGCCGCGAAAGACGCCTTGAAGCCNGGCGGCGTTCTGTCCGTCTGGTCCTCCGCACCCGATCCTCGTTTCACCCGGCGGATGCAGTCGGCGGGCTTTGCGACGGAAGAGGTGAGGACGCGGGCGAACGGCAAGCGCGGCGGGGCGCGTCACATGATCTGGCTCGGCGTGAAGACAGCCACGTAAGCCTTCACCACATCCATCGGACAGCAGAAAGAATCGCGCCGGAAAGCTCCGCGACGGTATGGGATGGGCAGGCAGTCGGTCTCAGAGGTATGTTTTGTCAGGCATGCTGCCTGCCCGATCGCTTCCGGCTGTCCCGAATATCCGGAGGAAGGAGGGCAGTTCCCTCTCCGGAGCTTCGGGTGGCGGACCGGCCTGACGCCGATCCGCCACCGTCTGCAACCGTCATCGGGCGCCGGGTGCTTCCGGGGGAGGCAACCGGTTCGCGAACCCGGCCCCTGCCCGATGACTGCTTCAGGATAAGGCCGAACCGGAATNCGGGGGATGAAAGGGGAAGTGTTCGGGCCATTCCCCTTGAAATCNCGAGGATATTTCTGACCNCGCAACTTTATTATCCCCGCGTCATGCTGCACNGACNGCACCGATGATGTCCGCCAGCAGGCTGTGAAGCTCGTCGCGATAGCCCGTTCGCGCCGAGGGTGAGTTCTCCTCCGACGTCATCACCACCGTCAGGTCGAGCGAGGGCACGATATAGAGCATCTGCCCGCCATACCCCCAGCCGAACTTCACCTCCTCGCCGCCGATGCTGCGCAGGAACCAGCCGTACCCGTAGCCGTCGCCGGAAAAGCGGGAGTTGGTGCGCGGCGTCCAGGACCGTCGGATCCAGTCCTCAGAGACGACCTGCATGCCGTCCTTTGCGCGGCCGCCGTTGCGAAAGACTTCACCGAAGGCGAGCAGCGAAGCGGCCGTCATCGCCATCTGGTTTCCGCCGAGATAGACGCCCTGCGGATCCTGTTCCCAAGAGCCGATGCGAAACCCTTCGACCGGCGCGAACCACTCGCGCGCCAGCGCCAGTGTCGATTTGCGTCCGACGCGGGTGAGGATGGCGGAGAGGAGATGCGTGGAGGCGGTCGAATAGAGCATCTGCCCGCCGGGCTCTCCATCGAACGGCTCCGAGAGCGCGAACCGCACCCAGTTGCGGCTCGACACCCAGCGGCCGTAGTTCGGTCCCGACATGCGCGCCAGCCCCGCCTGCATGGAGAGGAGGTTGCCGATGGTCACCTCACGAAGACGCGGATCGGGATCGCGCGGCAGCTCGCTTTCGAGGATCGGCGCGATCTTCTGGTCAGGCCCCTGCAGCAAACCCTTGTCGACCGCGATGCCGACCATGGCCGAGATGATCGACTTGGATGCCGACTTGATGTTGGTCGAGGCGTCGATCGCGTGTCCGTTGAAGGCACGTTCCGCCAGCATTTCGCCCTCTCGCGCCACGAGCACCACTTTCAGCGGCTGCAAACCTCTGCCGCGGTCCAGCACGAGACCGAGGGTTTCCGCACGTGCCGGCGCCTGCGGGACAGGCTGGGCCAGGGCATGGCCGGAAGCGGCGAGGAACGGAAGTGACGAGAGAAGGCTGCGGCGCGTGATCATCCGCCGAAGGTAGGAGGGCCGCCGGCGCATGACCATGGCGGATGTTCCGGAAACGCTGCCTTTCACGCCATTTTGAGCCGCGAGCAATACAAGGCGGCTGCGGAACGGGGAACGGCGCGG
>Ga0065721_10006082_pt1 | contig 11385 bp, 12 predicted proteins | sample Mesricmetagenome_FD_59108 | JGI IMG/M metagenome (GOLD analysis project Ga0065721, IMG submission 59108) | Mesophilic microbial community from rice straw/compost enrichment Sample: eDNA_1 v2 (version 2) | ecosystem: Engineered > Solid waste > Grass > Composting > Bioreactor | place: USA: Davis...
CCTGCCGGCGAGCCTCGGCGCAGACGGCGGCGATGAGCGCGCGGCCGAGGCCGCGTCCCTGGTGCGGCAGAGCGACGGAGATCTCGCCGATATGGACCACGCCGCCGCACGGCCGGGCGAAGAGGAAGGCGACGGGCATGTCGTCCGCGTCGGCCGCGACCCAGTGCCAGCCGAGGTGCCGCGCGTGGCTCTCGACGGGCGAGGGGGGCTGATCGGCGACCCAGGCGAGATCGCTCGCGCGGAAGCGCTCGCCGGCCGAGCGCTCCACGTCCGGCAGGCGGCCGAGGTCAGCAGCCTGCGTCGGTCTTATTCGGTAGGGAGCCGGCGCGCCGGGCTCACCCGTCGGACGGCTGCGGTCCCTCATAGCCCTCGATGATGATGATGTCGGCGATGGCATGGCCGTCGCGCTTGGCCTTTGCGGCCTTGTACTCGGGCGAGTGCCAGCAGGCGACGGCCGCCTCCCAGTCCGGGAACTCGATGACGACGTTGCGCTGGCGCGCGCCGCCTTCCACGGCTTCGAAGGCCCCGCCGCGCACGAGGAAGCGGGCCCCGTACTTGCGGAAGGCTTCACCGTTTGCGGCGACATAGGCCTTGTAGGCCTCCGGGTCTTCGACGTCGACGCGGCCGATCCAATAGGCTTTTGCCATTCTCTCCTCCCTCAGATGGTCAGGCTTGCAGCAATTTCGGCGACGATCGCCTCGGCCGCCGCGCGCGGATCGCTCGCGGCCGTGACCGGCCGGCCGACGACGAGATGGTCGGCCCCGGCTCGGATCGCTTCGCCCGGTGTCATCACGCGCTTCTGGTCGCCGACGGCGCTGCCGGCCGGCCGCACGCCCGGGGTGACGAGCAGCACCGAGGGGCCGAGGGCGGCGCGCATGGCGGCCGCCTCGTGCGGCGACAGGATGAGCCCGTCGATGCCGATGTCCTTCGCCTGATCCGCGCGGCGGCGCACGGTCGGCCCGACGCCCTCAGCATAGCCGGCGGCGAGGAGGTCGTCGTCGTCGTAGGAGGTCATGACGGTGACGGCGAGGAGCTTCAGCCCCGTGCCGGCGCGCCCGGCATGGGCGGCGCGCATCGTCTGCGGATAGCCATGGACGGTGAGCAGATGGACACCGAGTTGCGCCACCTGCGCCGTCGCNCGCTCGACGGTGTTGGGGATGTCGTGCAGCTTGAGNTCGAGGAAGACCTTCTTGCCCGCCTTCACCAGCNGCTCGGCGACGGCGAGGCCGCCCCCGCCGTAAACGAGCTCCATGCCGATCTTGTAGAAGCTGACGGCATCGCCGAGCCTGTCGACGAGCGCCAGGGCCTTGCCGGCGCTCGGCACGTCGAGCGCGGTGATCAGGCGATCGCGAGCGTTCGTCTGCATGGACGTATCCTTTACGGCTGGTCGAAGGGGCGCCAGCCGTGTAGCACCTTCCGCGGCCCGCTGTCGAAGGCGAATATCGGGAAGGCGAAGATGTTGCCGCCGCCCGGCGCCTGGTCGAAGCGCCGTGCGATCGCCTCGCCCGCGAGGTGGCAGTAGAGCAGCGTGCCGACGCCGCCATGGCCGACGAAGCAGATGTCGCGGCTGCCGTCCTCGCCCCTCAGGGCACCCTCTGCGGCGCCGACGATCCGCCGCTGGGCGTCGCGGGCCCGTTCCCAGCCGCGGATGCTCTCGTCCGGATGGGCGAAGAAGAGGTCGGCCGTTGCCTCGAATTCCGGCGGCGGCAGGAAGCCGGTCGCCGAGCGGTCGTTCTCGTGCATGGCCTCGCGCACCTCGACGGTAAGGCCGAGATGCTCGGCGAGGATGGTCGCGGTCTCGACGGCCTTGCGCTCGGTGGAAGAGACGATGCGGCCGATGCGGCGCGTCCAGGCAAGGCCGGCGGCGGTGCGCGTGCGCGCGCGGCCGAGGTCGGAGAGGCCCCAGTCCGGGACGGGAACGGCAGGGTCGATCGCGACCTGCGGATGCGTCAGGTAGAAGGCGGTGGCCACGTGCTATGCCTGGCGGGCGCGGTAGACCCATACGCGTGCCGGCGGCAGGTTCCACCACACGCGGTTCGAGGCCGTCGCCGAATAATGCGCCGCGTCCTTCGGGATGGGCGGCACGACCGCGTAGGTGAACTGGACGAAGGGTGCCCCGCTCCGCATCAGATCGAAGGCGTCGTTCAGCAGCGCGAGGCGCATGGGCAGCGGCTTGGTGAACAGCGGCAGGCTCGAGACCACCGCGGCGGCGGGACGCGAGGCGCTGTCGCGGAGGGTTTGCGCCAGCCCGTAGGCATCGCCCTCGACCACGGTGGCTGCCGGGAAGCGGCGCCGCAGCAGCTTGCAGAAATCGGGATTGAACTCGACGAGGATGAGGCGCTCGGGCGCGATGCCGCGGCGGATGATGGCCTCGGTGACGGGCCCCGTGCCCGGGCCGAGCTCGATGACCGGCCCGTCGAGATGCGGGTCGACATAGCTCGCCATGGTGCGGGCGAGCATCCGCCCGGAGGGGCTGACCGCGCCCGTGACGAGCGGGCGCTCGACCCAGGACTTGAGGAAGCGGGCCTCGTCTTCGAGCGGGGGCTTTTCCTCGCGGCGGCGCAGCTCAATCACGGATCCACACTTTCCGGTCTTTCAGGACGCACAATAGCTGAAACAGCCGGCCGGCGCGGTCAAGTGCCTGGCGATCAGGCATTGCCGCTGACGCCGCCACCGAAGCCTTCGAAGAAGTCCTTGACGCGCGAGAAGAACCCGGTGCTTTCCGGGTGCGTCTCGCGCGAGGATTCCTCCTCGAATTCCATGAGCAGCTCGCGCTGGCGCTTGGTGAGCTTCTGCGGCGTCTCCACCACCACCTGGATGTAGAGATCGCCGAAATCGCGCGAGCGCAGCACCGGCATGCCCTTGCCCTTGAGGCGGAACTGCTTGCCGGTCTGGGTGCCCTCGGGCACCTTCACGCGCGCTTCGCCGCCGTCGACCGTCGGCACGTCGAATTCCCCGCCGAGCGCGGCCGTCACCATCGAGATCGGCACGCGGCAGAACAGGTCCGCCCCGTCGCGCTGGTAGATGGGGTGCGGCTTGAGCGACAGGAAGATGTAGAGATCGCCGCTCGGCCCGCCCCGCAGGCCCGCCTCGCCCTCGCCGGCAAGGCGGATGCGCGTGCCGTCCTCGACGCCCGGCGGGATGTTGACGGAGAGCGTGCGCTCGCGCGTGACGCGTCCGGCGCCCGAACAGGCGGCGCACGGGTCGTCGATGACCTCGCCGCGGCCGTGGCAGGCCGGGCACGTGCGCTCGATGGCGAAGAAGCCCTGCGAGGCGCGCACGCGCCCGTAGCCGCCGCAGGTGGGGCACTGCCGCGGCTGCGAGCCGGGCTTGGCGCCCGAGCCGTCGCAGGCCTCGCAGACAATCGAGGTCGGCAGCGTGAGGGTCGCGGTCTTGCCCTTGTAGGCGTCCTCGAGGGTGATCTCGAGGTTGTAGCGCATGTCGGCGCCCCGTTCGCGGCCGCCGCCGGCATTGCCGCGGCCGCGGGCACCGGCCCGTCCCATGAAGTCGCCGAACAGGTCGTCGAAGATGTCCGCCATGGAGGTGGCGAAGTCGGCGCCGAAGCCGTGGGCGCCGTTCATGCCGCCGCCCTGCTCGAAGGCGGCATGGCCGAAGCGGTCGTAGGCCGCGCGCTTCTGCGGGTCCTTCAGCGCCTCGTAGGCTTCGTTGATTTCCTTGAAGCGCGCCTCGGCGGCATGGTCGCCGGGGTTGCGGTCGGGATGGTAGCGCATGGCGAGCTTGCGAAAGGCGCTCTTGAGCTCGCCATCGGAAGCGCTGCGCTCAACGCCGAGTATTTCGTAATAGTCCGCCTTGGCCATGCGACCTCGTCCTCGAAGATCGAACCGGGCCGATCCCTTGGGCCTTCTTCCCGGCGCGGACGCGATGCCGGCGCGCGGGTGATGAATTCAACATGCAATGGCGACGGGACCCGGCGCAAGCGCCGGGTCCCGTCGCGCGTGCCTTACGCGCTCTTCTTCTTGTCGTCGTCGACTTCCTGGAAGTCGGCGTCGATCACGTCGTCCTTGGTCTCACCCGCGCCTTCAGCCGATTCGGCGCCGGCCTCTCCTGCCTGCGAGGCCTGGTAGATGGCCTCGCCGAGCTTCATGGAGGCCTGCATCAGGTCGTTGGTCTTGGCCTGGATGCCGGCGACGTCCTCGCCCTCGAGCGCGGTCTTCAGCGCGGCCATCGCATCCTCGATGGCGCCCTTCTCGGAGGCGCCCACCTTGTCGCCGTGCTCCTTGAGGGACTTCTCGGTGGCGTGGATGAGGCTCTCGCCCTGGTTCCTCGCCTCGACCAGCTCGCGCCGCTTCTTGTCCTCGGCGGCATGCGCCTCGGCGTCCTTGACCATCTTCTCGATGTCGGCTTCGGACAGGCCGCCCGAAGCCTGGATGCGGATGGCCTGCTCCTTGCCGGTCGCCTTGTCCTTGGCCGAGACGTTGACGATGCCGTTGGCGTCGATGTCGAAGGTCACCTCCACCTGCGGCACGCCGCGCGGGGCGGGCGGCAGGCCCACGAGGTCGAACTGGCCGAGCAGCTTGTTGTCGGCCGCCATCTCGCGCTCGCCCTGGAAGACGCGGATGGTGACCGCCGTCTGGTTGTCCTCGGCGGTCGAGAAGACCTGGCTCTTCTTGGTCGGGATGGTCGTGTTGCGGTCGATGAGGCGCGTGAACACGCCGCCCAGCGTCTCGATGCCGAGCGACAGCGGCGTCACGTCGAGGAGCAGTACGTCCTTGACGTCGCCCTGCAGCACGCCGGCCTGGATGGCGGCACCGATGGCGACCACCTCGTCCGGGTTGACGCCCTTGTGCGGCTCCTTGCCGAAGAACTGCTTCACGACCTCCTGCACCTTGGGCATGCGCGTCATGCCGCCGACGAGGACGACCTCGTCGATGGCGCCGGCCGAGAGGCCCGCGTCCTTCAGTGCCTTGCGGCACGGCTCGATGGTGCGCTGGATGAGGTCGTCGACCAGCGCCTCGAACTTGGCGCGCGTGAGCTTCAGCGCAAGGTGCTTCGGCCCGGAGGCGTCGGCGGTGATGTAGGGCAGGTTGATCTCGGTCTGCTGCGCCGAGGAGAGCTCGATCTTCGCCTTCTCGGCGGCCTCCTTGAGGCGCTGCAGCGCGAGCTTGTCCTTGCGCAGGTCGATGCCCTGCTCCTTCTTGAACTCGTCGGCGAGATACTCGACGAGACGCATGTCGAAGTCTTCACCGCCGAGGAAGGTGTCGCCGTTCGTCGACTTCACCTCGAAGACGCCGTCGCCGATCTCCAGGATCGAGATGTCGAAGGTGCCGCCGCCGAGGTCGTAGACCGCGATCGTGCCGTTCGATTTCTTGTCGAGGCCGTAGGCGAGGGCGGCCGCCGTCGGCTCGTTGATGATGCGCAGCACCTCGAGGCCGGCGATCTTGCCGGCGTCCTTCGTGGCCTGGCGCTGGGCGTCGTTGAAATAGGCCGGAACGGTGATGACCGCCTGCTCGACCTTCTGGCCGAGATAGGCTTCCGCCGTTTCCTTCATCTTCTGCAGCGTGAAGGCGGAGATCTGCGACGGCGAATATTCCTTGCCGTCGGCGGCGACCCAAGCGTCGCCGTTGCCGCCCTTGACGATCTTGTAGGGCACGAGGCCCATGTCCTTCTTCGTCATCGGGTCGTCGAAGGTGCGGCCGATGAGGCGCTTGATGGCGAAGAAAGTGCGTTCGGGGTTCGTCACCGCTTGGCGCTTGGCCGGCTGGCCGACGAGGCGCTCGCCGTCGTCGGTGAAGGCGACGATGGAGGGCGTCGTGCGCGCGCCTTCCGCGTTCTCGATCACCTTGGGCGTCGTGCCTTCCATCACAGCGACGCAGGAATTGGTGGTGCCGAGGTCGATACCGATAACCTTACCCATGGATGTGATCCCTCACTTTCAAGCAGACCGCCGTGCCGGATCCCGAAGCGATCCGGCCCATGGCTTGACTCTAACCAAACTCAGGCACATCGCGGCCTTGGCTGTCGCGCTGCGCCCCTAACCGACAATCCGCACGTCGGGCGCGTATATAAGGACAGGCCCTGCGGCAAGCAAGGCAACTGTCACATGCGCCCGCGGCGTCGTCTTCTGCCATGAGATGGATGTGGGGGCGGCGCTTCGCAAGGCTTGCAACCGCAATGCCTGCGGCTCGCTGCTGAACGGAGGACCGGCTTCAGCTGCCCGCCCGCCCGGCCTCCCAGCCGAGGATGGCCTGCTTGCGCGTGAGGCCCCAGTGATAGCCGGTGAGAGCACCCGAACGGCCGAGAACGCGGTGGCAAGGCACGACGAAGGAGATCGGATTCTTGCCGACGGCGGCGCCGACGGCACGAGCCGCGCTCGGCTTGCCGATGTGCTCTGCAACCTGCGAATAGGTGGTGGCGCAGCCGAGCGGCACCCTGAGCAGTGTGCGCCACACGCGCACCTCGAAATCCGTGCCGATGAGGACCACGTTGAGCGGCCGGTCGGCCCGCCACATGGCGGGATCGAAGATGCGCGCGGCGAGCGGCCCCGTCACGTGCCGGTCGTCCACATAATGCGCCTGCGGCCAGCGCCGGCGCATGTCGGCGAGCGCGGCCGCGCGGTCGCCGCCGTCGACGAAGCCGAGGCCGGCAAGGCCGCGGTCCGTGGCGACGAGGATGGCCTCGCCGAAGGGCGAGGGGTGGAAGCCATAGGACATGACGAGGCCCGCGCCGCCGGCCTTGTAGGCGCCCGGCGTCATCGCCTCGTGGGTGACGAAGAGGTCGTGCAGGCGGCCGGGGCCGGACAGGCCTACCTCGTAGGCCGTTTCGAGCACGCTCGCCGAGGCGTCGAGCAGGGCCCGCGCATGGTCGAGCGTGATCGCCTGCAGGAAGGCCTTGGGCGAGAGGCCGCACCAGCGCCGGAAGAGATGGTGCACCTGCGTCGTCGTCAGGCCGGCGTGGGCGGCCATGTCGTCGAGCGAGGGCTGGCTGCGCCAGCGCTCGGAGATGAAGGCGATGATGCGGCGCACGCGTTCATAGTCGCCGGCGGCCGTGGCTGCGCTCTCCACGGCGGGCAGGTCGTCGAAGGCGGGCGGGGTCTTTATCGCGCTGTCCAGCATGGTCCGGGGAATCCTCCGGCGGCAAGCATAGGCATCGCGCCGGCCCGTGCCACCCGAAAGCTGCTCCGGAGGCTCACCCGTGCTTGGCGACGGCGAGAGCGGCCGAAAAAGCATCGGCGAAGTCCGCCTTCTCGCTGGCCGACAGGGCGTTGCCCACGGAAACGCTCTCGCCGCGCGACACGACCGTCAGGCGTTGCAGGCCGAAATCCTCGTCGCTGACGCGTTCGAGCCGCGTCCAGGCCGGATTGAAGCGCCATTCGCGCCGGTCGCCGCGGTGGCTGACCTTGCGCAGGAGAAGCTCGATCCGAGTCAGAAACACTTCCTCGAAGCTGCGGGCGCGGCGGAAATTGACGCGGAAGGCGAGATAGATGGCGAGAAGGTCGAGGCCGAAGAAGCCCGCGACCGGCCAGGCGCCGGCGAGCATGAAGGGAACGCTGGAGACGAAGGTCGCGACGCACATCAGCGTCATGACCAGCCGGAAGGCGTTCTGACCGAGCGAGCGGTGGGGCGTGATGAGCGCACGGAACAGCGGCTCGGCCGCGGGATCGCGCACCGCTTCCGTACCCTGCGGGAGAGAGTGCTTGTCGCTCGTCATCGCCGTCCATTATAGGACCGGCATGCGCGTGAAGCACCCTTCTTCCCCCGCCGGCGGCCCGGCGATCTCCAAACCTCGTCAGGCGAAGGACGCCGGCACGGCCCGGAAGGCGCCGGTCAAGAAGGCGTCGGCCGGTTCCCGCAAGGGAGGCAAGGGCCCCGTCGTGCCGGATGCGGCGACGGTCGCCGAGATCTTCAGGCGCTTCCACGACGCCAACCCGGAGCCGAAGGGCGAGCTCGAATACGTCAATCCCTACACCTTGCTCGTTGCGGTGGCGCTGTCCGCCCAGGCGACCGACGTCGGCGTCAACAAGGCGACGCGCCCGCTCTTCGCCATCGTCGACACGCCGGAAAAGATGCTGGCCCTCGGCGAGGAGCGGCTGCGCGAGGCCATCAAGACCATCGGCCTCTACCGCAACAAGGCGAAGAACGTCATCGCCCTGTCGCGCCAGCTCATCGAGCGTTTCGGCGGCGAGGTGCCGCGCTCGCGCGAGGACCTCGAGACCCTGCCGGGCGTCGGCCGCAAGACGGCGAACGTGGTCCTGAACATCGCCTTCGGGGAACCGACGATCGCCGTCGACACGCATCTCTTCCGTGTCGCCAACCGCATCCCGCTCGCCCCCGGCAAGACGCCGCTCGCAGTCGAGCTCGGCCTCGAGAGAATCGTGCCCGAGCCCTACAGGCGCCACGCCCATCACTGGCTCATCCTGCACGGACGCTATGTCTGCAAGGCGCGCAAGCCGGACTGCGCCCGCTGCCTCATCAACGACCTGTGCCGCTACGAGGCCAAGACGATCTGACGGCAGCGCCTCAGCCGTAGACGAGGAGGCCCGCAAGGCCGGCGGTGCCGACGGCGATGCGCCACCAGCCGAAGACCGCGAAGCCGTGCCGCGAGACGAAGTTGAGCAGCGAGCGCACCACGAACAGACCGGCGATGAAGGCCGAGATGAAGCCGATGACGATGAGCGCGCCGTCGTTGAAGGTGAGATTCTTGTAGTTCTTCATCAGGTCGTAGGCGAAGGCCCCTGCCATCGTCGGCATGGCGAGGAAGAAGGAGAACTCCGCCGCCGAGCGCTTGTCGGCGCCCATCAACATGGCGCTGACGATGGTGGCGCCCGAGCGCGACACGCCGGGGATCATGGCGAGGCACTGGCAGACGCCGATCTTGAGATACATCGGCAGCGGGTAGTGCATGGCATCCCGGTGCTCGACCTTCAGCGTCAGCCTGTCGACGATGAGCAGCACGACGCCGCCGACGATGAGCGAGATGCAGACGATCGTCGGATCGAACAGCACCTCCTTGATGAAGCCGTGCAGCATGGCGCCGATGATCGCTGCCGGCAGGAAGCCGATGAGGACGCCGAGCACGAAGCGGCGCATGCCGGGGTCGGTCGGCAGGCCGCGGGCAATGATGAGGAGCTTGCTGAAATAGACCGAGAGGATGGCGAGGATGGCGCCGAGCTGGATCAGCACCTCGAAGGTCTTGCCGTTCGATTCGAAGCCGATGAAATGGCCGAGCAGCAGCAGGTGGCCCGTCGAGGAGACCGGGATGAACTCCGTCAGGCCTTCGACGAGGCCGAGCACGAGTGCTTCGAGGGCGTCCGTAAAGGTCATGCGGCAATCCTGCGGCAGGCTGTGGGCGGGCTGTGTAGAGTTGAGGGAAGAGACGAGGATGGCCGTCCCCGCAAAGCGAATCGAGTTGTGTCAACCCGGCAGCGGTTCTATACGGGGAGCGGCCATCGTGCCAGCCGGTCTGCGGCGCGCGGATATGCCGGCAGGTGACCGCTCCTGCCTTATTGCCGCCTGCCTGTGAGCATAGTCCGCGCGTATCATGGCGACCCTGCATCACTATCCCTTCTGCCCGCACTCCCGTTTCATCCGGCTCATCTTCGGCGAGATCGGCGCCGAACCGTCCGTGGTGGAGGAAAAACCGTGGGAGCGGCGCACCGAATTCCTGGTGCTCAACCCCGCCGGGCTCGTGCCCGTGCTTGTGGAGGAGCCGGGGCTCGTGGTGCCCGGCGCCTCCGTCATCGCCGAATATCTCGACGAGACGAGGAGCGGCGGGCTCGACGCCATGCGCCGCCTCCTGCCGCAGACGGTGGCCGACCGGGTCGAGGTGCGACGGCTGATGGAGTGGTTCCACCAGAAGTTCTTCGAGGAGGTGTCGGGCTATCTCGTCACCGAGAAGATCTACAAGCGCTTCATGGGCGCGGACGCCGGCGGCGGGCCGCCGGACATGAGCGCCATCCGTGCAGCGCGCAGCAATGTCCGCTATCATCTGAAATACATCGGCTTCCTGGCCGCGAAGCGGAACTGGCTGGCGGGCGCGCAGCTCACCTATGCCGACCTTGCGGCGGCGGCGCATCTGTCCTGCGCCGACTATCTGGGCGATGTGCCCTGGGACGAGGATGAAACGGCGAAGGCGTGGTACGCACGGGTAAAATCGCGGCCGTCCTTCCGGACGCTGCTGAACGACAGGGTGCCGGGCATGGCGCCGGCCGCCCACTACGCGGATCTCGATTTCTGAGGGGCGAGGCGCTCAGGCGCGCGGTTGCCGCACGGGCCGCGGCCGAGGGCTTCGACGTCCTCAGGGTCACGCATCCGGCCGCGGTGCCGCAGCTGCCGGAAAGGCTCGGCACCTGGCTCGCCGAAGGGCGCCAGGGCAGCATGGAGTGGATGGCGGACAGGGCCGATGAGCGCGCCGACCCGGCGAGGCTCTGGCCGGAGGTGCGCTCGATCATCCTCCTCGGCATGAACTACGGTCCCGCCGAGGACCCGCTGGCGAGCCTCGCGCGGCCCGAGCGGGCGACCATATCGGTCTATGCCCGCAACCGCGACTATCACGACATCATCAAGGGCAAGCTCAAGCAGGTGGCCTCGCTCCTCGCCTCGGCGGGCGAGGCGGACGTCAAGGTCTTCGTCGACACGGCGCCGGTGATGGAGAAGCCGCTCGCCGAGGCGGCCGGCCTCGGCTGGCAGGGCAAGCACACGGTGCTCGTCTCGCGCGCCTTCGGCAGCTGGCTCTTTCTCGGCGCCATCTTCACCACGGCGGAGCTGCCCGCCGATGCGCCGGAAGAGGACCATTGCGGCTCCTGCCGGCGCTGCCTCGACATCTGCCCGACGGCGGCCTTCCCGGCGCCTTACGTGCTCGATGCGCGGCGCTGCATCTCCTATCTCACCATCGAGCACAAGGGGCCGATCCCGCGCGACCTGCGCCCGCTGATGGGCAATCGCGTCTTCGGCTGCGACGACTGCCTCGCCGTCTGCCCGTGGAACAAGTTCGCGCNGGAAGCACGGGAGGCGCGCCTCGCCGCCCGGCCGGAGCTGACNGCGCCATCGCTCGCCGCGCTCGCGCGACTCGACGATGCCGCCTTCCGCCAGCTCTTCGCCGGCTCNCCCGTCAAGCGTACGGGGCGTGAGCGCTTCATTCGCAANGTGCTCGTCGCCATCGGCAATTCCGGCTTGCCGGANCTCGCGGAATCGGCCTTCCCTCTCCTCGACGACCCGTCCGGGCTGGTCCGCGGCACGGCCGTGTGGGCCCTGTCGCGGCTGCTGCCGGCGGAGGAATTCACGGCGCTCGCGGCGGCCCGGATGGTCGGGGAAGAGGATATGGGCGTGCGCGAGGAATGGTGTTTGGCGCTCGGCGAGAGCGCGGGGGAGGGCTGACGTGAACCTGTTCGTCTTCGGTCTCGGCTACAGCGCCGGTCATTTCGTCGCC
>Ga0065721_10005838_pt1 | contig 11381 bp, 13 predicted proteins | sample Mesricmetagenome_FD_59108 | JGI IMG/M metagenome (GOLD analysis project Ga0065721, IMG submission 59108) | Mesophilic microbial community from rice straw/compost enrichment Sample: eDNA_1 v2 (version 2) | ecosystem: Engineered > Solid waste > Grass > Composting > Bioreactor | place: USA: Davis...
CGAGATCGGAGCGAAGGTGCTCTGGCTGCAGCTCGGCATCGCGAATGACGAAGCGGCTTCCATCGCGGAGCAAGGCGGCCTTCAAGTGATCATGGACCGCTGCATCAAGGTAGAGATTCTAATGTCATAAGTGTATCATTGAAGACTGTTTTTTTGCTTTTGAAGCCACATCAGAGCATGTGGCTTTTTGAATATTGGGGAATAAGGAAAGGGTGCAGAAAATGAAGGATGAGAAATCAAAAAGTGAAATGTACAAACAATATTTCATGGGCGTCATTGAAGAACTAAAAAAGATGGATTACTCTGAGGCAGAGGCAAAAATGATATTCGATCGATTTTCAAACGATATCTTAGATATACGGGGATTTTATTTAAATACTTTTGACTTTGCTAAAGAAATCGTTGAGTTACATCACGCAGTTCAAAGAGAGTTAGATCCCAATAAACCTGATCACATATATGTAGGTTACTTGCGTGATCGTACTCGAAAAAATGAACTAGCGGGAAATTCGTTAACATTTACAATAAGTGAAGAAATCATGAAAAGAATTAATCAGTGGGACCAGTGTAAAGCAGTTGATGTAAGCGGGGCAAAGTTTGCTTTTACTTTTATACCCTCGGGCCTCGGTACATATATTATTGTCAGATGTGATGTATGTAAACGTGAACTACATATTTCTGATGAAATGGAGTAAGTCCACGCTAAATTCTTCAATAACATCATCAATTCATACTTTGTAGCTTTTTGATTGCACATCCATGGAAGGCAACCTTTTTTTGTGAAAGGGTCTTTATATTCAGCAACTTCTGGACAGGCAATTGCATTTAGGCTTTATCTTTCAGCGGCAACAATACAGGTTTGTTTGCGAAGATCAGTACATGAATATTTCGGTTCGAAAGAGCATTCGTGTTAATGAACGAGAGCCACTGTGTTAGTGAAATAGAGCCACCCGGATGTGGGATGGCCCTGTGGGGTTGGAGTTCGTCAGGCGTGAAGGCCTTTGCACTTGCGCATAAAATCCTTTTCATCGATCATGATCTCGTAGAAATTATACACGGTCCGATCCAGGATGACGTCGGCGATGGAGCTTTCATGGATCTTCTTGTGCCAGCCGGTTGGAGCGAATTGTGGGATGAAGATCGTCGAGCCCATCTTATGGCGTGCTTCGATGAACTTGAGTAAATCACGTGACTCCATCATCGTCTGCGTAACAACAGGCAGCCATTCATGGAAGCAGGCTAACCTTCTTTTACTTGTACTGGGCGATGACTTTTTTGTAGGCCCCATCGCCCCGGGCTCGCCGATATGAGCACATTCCTGCAAGAAACGATAAAGTAAGCAATGTGTTGACGCAAATAAAAATAGGTGCTACTATAACAGAGTGTGGTAGCACCTATTTTTATCGGAGGACACATTATGAGAAGAATTTATAGTAACTATTCGGATGAAGATTTTGATATGCTGACTGACATGGCAGGAGAACTTGGTTTTTCATTATCATCTTTTCAACATTACTGTGTAATGCTCTATGCTGATAGAAGAGGTAATACCAGCTCTACTAGCAATCTAATATCTGAGATGTTAAAGAATCTGCAAGAAGTTAAAGTTGGAGGAACGTTCATTGTATCTGCTTTATTACCTCCTGACACATGGTCTTCTTTAACGAGAAATGTCAAGATGACTTTAGCCAAGCAACTCGCAATAAAAGTTCGAAACGATTCAAATTTCGAAACATATAAGGTTGCAAAAGGTAAGACTACTATTTATAAGAGAATCGGTATCGGTTAAGGAAGCTCTATGTGGGTTAAACGGCATATTTTCAAAACGGACATTGATAAACTATGGAGATCATTGTAGCCGCTAAAAATAATAGAGAATAGCCTGCCTGAAGATAATGATTTTATCGCAGATATATTGAAGTTACACCTGTCAGTGTTGTGGCGTGACTAACATTCCATCGTTCGTGTCATTTACGGCGAGAATTACATCGAAAAGTTACCTGAACAGCAAAGTTGGAGGGGACTATCTGTGCAAAAGTTTTACATTGCCGATCTTCATCTTGGACATGAAGCGGTCATCCGTATGTGTGACCGACCATTTTCCTCCATTGACGAAATGGATAGCATGCTCATCAAAAACTGGAACAGTATAGTTTAACCAGATGACGAAGTTTATATAATCGGCGACTTCATGTTTAAGTCACGTCATAGCCCAGTATTTTACTTAAAGCAACTTAGGGGTAAGAAGCACTTGATCCAGGGCAATCATGAGAAGTGGACAAAGCATGTAAACCTGCACGAGTATTTTGAGACAGTAAATCAATATAAGGAAATTACGGATTCCAACCATTTGAATAAAACAACTCACGATAAGGACCCTAGTGATTTTGAGGGTCTTTTTTGCTTCCGGTTGGTCCGTAATGGTAAATAGCATCAGGATGCCATTTGGGTATATCGACTAAATTGAATCCGCGGCTGGCTAAACACTCTTGTAACTAAGCATATTAACCTATGTTTAACCAACTCTATAGACTAGGTAGTTCATACGAGCAATGGCGTGCTCGGTTACCACCGTCGTGATGGAAGAACGCATCAAGGTAGTATGCACGTATTCGGACATATACATAACAATCGGATTTGCCCCGCTTTCGAGTTTTATCGCAGCCAACCCAACATGTTGAATGCTGGAGTTGATATTAACCATTTCTTTCCGGTGTCATTGAATCAATTAATTGCGAATAATGAAGCCTTTAAAATCAATGACCACTGATTTATTATGGGGCATCGATATGAAGAAAGTCATGTTGCCTCTAAGGTATATTGTTTACCAATAAACAGAGTAAATTGTCCAACTTGTGACGGTCATTCTGTCTGCACTTGATAAGATTAGAGAAAAGGGAGAATCACGATCATACTCCCTGGGAGACGTGCTTGTTCATATGATCATCAATGGGTGATCGAATCGAAAGGGGGAGAGGAATCTATGTCTGATTGTGATATTTGTGGGATAGCAATAGGAGTGTTGAGAAGGGATTTAATAATGTCGGTACAGGCCTTATGTTTATGCAAGATATGTTATAGAGACTATAAAGAAGAAGAAACAGAAGCCTTAATTTATTATGAGTAAGAAATTTTGAGCAATTATTACGAGGTTGAGAAGGGCGAAGTTCACGACGGGTATGACACATGAAATGCGGCCAGCGCTGAAATTCTGAGCCTCCCTGATCTGAGAGTTAGATAAGTACGTCAGGTTGCGGTGGGCCATCAAACCACTGTCAAGACCGTGCGGGGAAATGCGAAATCGCTTTGAGCAGTATTTTAATAATCAATTCGTTCCCGTAATTCACTGTCCAGCGAAAGGAACATAACCAATGCCGTTCTATTATGCACTAAGTGACGCTCATGGATACTTGAATCCACTGGAAGTAGCCCTATCATTGGTGGATTTGTACTCCGATAAAGAGAATAAGCTAATCATTTGCGGCGACCTAATCGATTATGGCCCAGACAGTTGTGGATGCTTATACAAAATAAAACAGTTGACTGAAAACTACCCGGATCAAGCCATTTGCCTCATAGGTAATCACGAACGAATGTTCGTTGAGTTTTTGAATACAAAGGATCGCGATATTTGGAATGTAGAATGGCTTGGCTCTGATAAAGACTTTGCAACGGTGAATTCATTCATTTCGATACCTACAAGAGAGAAAATTGCTCAATTAAAACCCAGGAAGGGTTATCATGATAACCTGTTTCGCATCTCTGCGTGCCCAGAGGCACGCATCTTCTAACCGGTGAAAGTCCGGTCGCGGGAGGGGCCAAGCCCCCGCGTAGCTAGGATGCCTGCGTATGGCGAAATCTGTGCGTAGAAGCGCATCGACGAAAGTGCCTGTCAGGGACAGGGCGAGCAACAGGCCAGGCCGTAACATGAAGTGAATCCTGCCGCGTCGTCAAAAAGGCCTCATCACGAGGGAAAAGAGGAAGCCGAGTCTTGAGAGATTGGGCGAAGGCCACGGAAGCTGCTTAAGAACTTGGAACGACAGCGAAGAATCCTCCGGCGTATGGGGAGCGGCATGGCTTGAGAGANGATGCAGTGAACTGGGGAGACCCTCCCCTGCACGAAGTTTTTTTTTCGTAGNGAGNTGNTCTATAAGTCAAAAGACGAAGTGAGTCATCTGCAGGAAGGGAGTCCGAGGGGCTCATAGTACCGAGGAACCGCAGGACAACACAACCTGCGGGAGGGAAGGAGCCCTNCTTTGTTCAAGCTTTTGGAGGAGGTACGAGTGAGTGAATGCCAACCGGCTAACGACACCCAAGGAAAAAGTTCAACAACTCCGAGAAAAGCTAGGTCATGCGGCCAAGACAAGCAAGAGCAGAAGATTCCATGCGCTGTACGACAAGGTATGTCGGCTAGATGTGCTATGGGAAGCGTGGCGATGCGTACGAGCCAATAAAGGAGCGGCAGGCGTGGATGGAGAGACGCTGGCGGATATCGAAAAGAAGGGTGAGACCCGATTCGTCGAGGAATGCCGGGAACGACTTCTCCAGAAGCGCTACCGTCCTCGGCCCGTACGACGCCACTATATCCCGAAGAAAGACGGACGAAAGCGTCCACTCGGCATTCCGACGATTCAAGACCGAGTCGTGCAAATGGCGCTAAAACTGGTGATGGAACCGATCTTCGAAGCGGATTTTCAGGAGTGTTCCTATGGCTTTCGACCGAAGCGAAGCGCGAAACAGGCGCTGGAGCGAATCCGTAAAGCGTGCAACCGCAAAGGCAATTGGGTGGTCGACGTCGACATCCAAGGGTACTTCGACAACATCAACCAAGAGAAGCTGATGAAGCTGGTGGAAATGCGAATCAGCGACAGACGCGTACTCAAGCTGATCCGACAGTGGCTCGGAGCCGGAGTGATGGAGGAAGGCAAGGTGAGAAGAAGCGAGCTCGGGACACCTCAGGGTGGAGTGATTTCGCCTCTACTAGCCAACATCTATCTGAATTACTTCGACCGGCTGTGGGAGAAACACGGAAGAGAAGTTGGAGAACTTACGCGGTACGCGGATGACTTCGTCGTGGTGTGCAAGACAAGGAAGGACGCTCTGCATGCTCATAAGCTCATTCAGGCAATAATGGAGCGACTAGAATTGACGTTGCACCCGGAGAAGACGCGGATAGTGGGGCTATGGACGGGAGAAGAAGGATTCGACTTCCTCGGCATGCACCACCGGAAGACGAAAGCCGAAACGGGACGAAGCCAAGTGTATTACACGACCCAGCAATGGCTCTGCAAGAAGGCAGAGAAGCATATCCGGGAAGTGGTGAAAGAGCGACTAGCGCCGCCAAGCATGCGGAGTGCCTCGTTTGAAGAACACGTGAAATGGCTAAATCCGAAGATCCAAGGCTGGAAGAACTACTATGCAACTTCGTACAGCACGAAGTGGATGGTTAAACTTGACTGGTACATCCGACAACGGCTGACGAAGTGGTATGCAAAGAAGCGCCAACGCAGTGGTTGGCGCAGTTCCGGATATGAAGTTAAAGCACTTAGCCAAATACATGGACTCAAAACACTCTTGTAAGTCGCACGCGCATGAATGACGAACATCGGAAAGCCGTATGAGGGAAAACCTCACGTACGGTTTGATGAGGAGGGGCTGAAAAAAAAACTCAGCCCTTTACTCTAGAAAGTAATTAAAGAGGACATCTTAGCTAACCATGCGGACTTAGTAAGATGGCTAACAACGTTGCCGTATTACTATCAAACTGATACGCAAATATATGTGCATGCAGGATTGGACGAGGAGGCAGAAGAATATTGGATGCACGGTACTTCTGATGATTATTTTGTAAGCAAATACCCTGCGACCTTTGGTAGGTTTTACAAAGATATTATCGCAGGGCATATTAGCACAAGTTCGTTAGCGAAGGATAAAGATTTCCACGGTGTATTTTGGGATGGTAACAGTCATTATTTTTTGGATGGAGAAACCACTAAATCTGGTGTGATCCCCGTTCTTAAATACAACACAACAACCTCTAGGTATTCTTCATTTACAAAGAAAATAGATGCCAATGGAAACTTAATATGGGAAGAGTATTTCATCAAATAACCTAAATAGCCTTCCGAATTAGAAATATTGTTAAACGAGGGACGAGGAGGCTTGTTATGGATATCATTTGCAATCGTTGTGGGAAAACAGAAACTATTACCAAAAAGGGATTTGAGGAAGATCAGTTTCACGATATTAATTTAATCTTTGGATACGGTAGTAACTATGATGGTGAGCAATTGAGCTTCACCCTCTGCGAAGATTGTGTTGTGGAATATGTAAAAACGTTTAAGTACCAACCAAAGAAGATCGAATATCTATAACAGATGAAAATCATCTCAAGAATGACAGCGCTGGAGAATTTAAATGGGGAGATCAAATGGGAGAATACAAAGGCAAGATTGTTGGCGAACAGGATGTCTGCTGCGAGCAGAACAGGAAAGTAATTGAAGTCATCGATCCTGATTTTGACGATGATATGGGAATCCGTCTTGTTGTAGTATGTGAAATCTGTAATAAAAAATGGGTGGAGGTGCTTGATTAATAAACTGCTCCAAAAAAAGGGGTTCTATTGTCGAAACATTTATCCTACTCTATCAACCTCGAAAAATCCAAAAAACATCTAGTCTACTCCCTCACGTGAATATTTCGGTGCCATAGAGAGAGGGGGCTGTCAACAGATTTGTGTAAACTCAGCTGAAATATTATTAGTGGATGTAGGGGGGGACCCGATCTCCAAAGTGGATGGACAACTGGAGAATAATTTGTCTCTAACCCTAGATGCGGCCATTCTATTTCTTTATGACATCCATTGTGGATAGATAAAGCATCTTTAAGAGCGATTCGTCGTTAGGGAAGATGGTTTTCCCCTTTGTGACCTTGCTGAGCTGGTGGTAGTAGCTCTCGATCACGTTGGTCGTGTAGATAATTTTCCGCAGCTCTTTAGGATACTGGAAGAACGTGGTGAGCTCCCTCCAGTTGGATTGTGGATATTTCTTGCCCCATTCGGCTTCGAATTCATCCATAGCGGCTGCGGCAGCCTGTTTGTTGACCGCCTTGTAAATCGGCTTAAGAGCAGCTGCAACAGCTTTCAGTTCCTTATGGAGACGTGCTTCATTGAAGCTCGAATCTGACGCACATTGGAGCGCAAATCCACAGCGGGAGGTCACCGAATGACCAAGTATCGAGATATTCTACGACTGAGCAGCATAGGGCTCAGCCAGCGAAGCATTGCGTCAAGTTGCTAATGCTCGCGAAACACCGTCTCCGAGGTGTTAAATCGTGCGAAAGAGAATGGAATGGCAATGGCCGTTGCCAGAAGACGTGGCGGAGGACGATCTGCAGTACCTGCTCTTCCCCGCTTGTCCTTGGGTTCGCGAACACGAGCGGGGACGACGGCAATGCCGTAATACTCTGCCATTTCATGATACGTCTTGTTGATTACGGGGGAATACCAAGAGGATTTTTCGACGCCGGTTTTGGGGTTGTCCGGCACGAGGATTTTGGTGACGCCGCCGAAATGGGCAAATGCGTTAATATGGGCCGTAATCCAGCTTTCTTGATTCTGGAATAGAAAAAGCTCTCCACGTATGCGAACTGGCAGCAGGACAGTGTGGCGACGAAGATGTACACCGGCAGCTCTCGCAGTACTCGCTCCAAAGAGCCGGACATCGTGTGGAGCAGCAAGGATACAAGGCTCCGTCAGCGTGAATAACGTTTGTTGGCGCAGATCAGCTAAAATCCAAGTGGAGATGACGCCAACCGTTCCCAGAGCGCTCAGCTATACGCCTAGTCCCGGTCTCAAACACGTCAGTAGCAGGCTGAGTACGAATGCGCCTCCTTGAGAGTTGCCACCGTACAATTCAATTATCACATAGCAGTCGACAAGATGCACTGTAGCGTGCCCTATGAATATATCAAGCACAAAGTGGATGTTCGTTTCACCGGAGGCGTAATAGAGGTCTTCTACAATCATCACCGTATTTGCTCGCATTCCACCGAACATACTGCTTATGCTTATCTAGCATGTGATCGGCAAGCGTAATCCGCATGGCTTCACACGCGGCGCAAGCTATTACGGGAGGAACTAATCCATGGTTAACGAAACGACAGTCAGTAAACTCGTCAGCATAAAGCTTAGCGTGATGGCGGAACACTTCCGTGAGCAGTTGAAGTCGCCGTCTTTCATTCGCGGTCCTTTGAAGAACGGCTTGGTATCCTTGTCGACGCGGAGTGGGTGCAGCGCAAGAACAATCATCTGGATAAACTAATCAAGAAATGGAGCTTGCGTTATCCAAACGCCTGCGTGGAAGACATTGAGTATCATACCGATCGGCGACTTGATCAAGCTCAGATGTTACGACTATCGACCGGCAACTTCATTCATGAGAAGCACAATGTCATCATCATGGGCGCTTCCGGCGCCGGAAAGACCTATATCGGCTGCGCAATTGGAATTTTCGCTTGTCGGCACTTTCTGGCCACCAAGTACATCCGTCTGCCAGAGTTATTGACCGATTTGGCTATCGCTCGTGGGGAAGGCACGTACAAGAAAGTGATCGCCCAGTACAAGAAAATCAGCTTGCTCATTATCGACGAATGGCTTCTCGTCTCGCTCACGGCAACCGAATCCCGCGATCTGCTTGAAATAATAGAGGCACGACACCAAAACGCCTCGACGATTTTCATCTCGCAATTCGCACAAGAAGGCTGGCACGAAAAAATTAACGAGCAGACCATGGCCGATGCCATCTTGGACCACATCGTGCACAATTCATATCGCATACTCATTGACGGCGAAGATTCGATGCGTAAGAGAAAAGGATTTCCAACTTAATCCACTATCTGGGCCACTTCGCATCGGGGTGGCTTTCTCCACTAACATGGTGGCTCTATTTCATTAACATCGTGGCTCTCAAAGATTAACCGAGCGGCTCCGCCGCGCTGAAATATTCAGTACAATCAGTCTATATTTTCATCGTACATTAACGACAGAGAAGAACTAAGTATTTTCGTCAAACAAAAACATACTATCGAGCAACGAAAGATATCCATATGTGGTTGAAAGCTCACAGTGTCGATACTGCTGTTGAATCGCGCGGACGCTAACGCCGGCAGCCAACAATAAGTAACCGGTGGTTCGCCTTAAATCATGGACGGTAACATTCCTCGTAATTCCAGCTTTTTTACAAATAGTTTTAACGATTTCTAGCAATTTCTCTCCAGAAAGTCGGCGACCGTTTACGGAGAACACAAAACCGCTGATGTCGCCGTCTATAGTTTCTTTGTATTGCTTAAAGTTTAATAATTCTTTTGTTAGTAACCTCGGAAGTGCAATCCCCTTAGCGTTGGTTTTTTGACCTTTATCCACTCGTACCATTCCGGTTGTAAAGTCAATTTGATCGAAAGTTAGATAGCACAGCTCGCGATTACGTAAAGCAGATGTGATCGCGGTCCAAATGAGCAAAAAATAATATTTAGAAAATGGATCGATTTTTAATGCATACCGCAATATCTTTTTGCATTCCAATTCTGAAAGGAAATTGATATTTATATTTCTCTCATAATAGGTGTTTTTGAAATTCGCCATCGGGTTATGATGTATGAGATTCATACGTTCAAGAAACCCAAAGAAGCTCTTCAGCGAGCTAAGTTTATTGTAAATCGTTTTATTCGAAAGTCCAGGATTTTGGAGCACTAAGAACGTTACAAACTCTTCAATAAATTCGCGGTCAATCGGCTGGTAATCATCCGACTCTGAATAATAAAAGAAACGATTGAAATCAAGCATTCCTTCGAATTGTAGATCGTTGAGAAAGTCTTGGAATATATGAAGTACGTTGATCGTTGCTTCCATTGCACGAGGCTTAAGCCCGCAATACTCTTTCCATACGCAGAAGTAGTTGGATTCGAATACGACACCAACAGTATTCATTCTTTATCGACTCCTTGAAAGAGATCAGCAGCGGCAGAGTTTGAAAAGGGGTGCTTTTCAATGGCCTCAAGAAGCATGCTGTTAAATAATTCCAAGTAGATCATGGTCGTCTTCAAGGACTTATGACCAAGCAACTTTTGAATTGTAACGATATCGATCCCTTCCTGTAATGCAAATAGAGCGAATGAATGTCGTAAAGAGTGTATCGTAAGCCGCTGCTTCTCTTCTGTTGTAAGAGTCTGTGCATCCTCAATCAAGGAATCAAACATCGCTTGCACGGTATTGTCGCTCAAAGGTTTCTGGCCCTTTGTTGCTGAAAATACATACAAATTGCAGTAACCATCTATATTTCTCAAATGGCCGTACTTAAAAGCTATATACATTCTTAATGTGTTAAGGGAGGACGGAGTGAGGAAACGGGGAACTTTCTCCAACTTATCTCCTTTTTCCCTGACCATAATGTATTTTTCCTTATAGAACACATCTCCTATTTGGAGTTGTGTAAGTGCGTTTAGCCTTACACCACTGCCTAGGAATACCCAGAGCATGGTATAGTTACGGAACCCGTCGTTCGTCAATCTGGAAAGGTTTACTATCTCTTCGATTTGAACCCTCGTGAAAGCTTTAGGAAGCTCATTGTTAAAGGGGATCTTTATTACAAGGTTTTCTTTAATCCTCTTTATATCTAGTTCATAGAACCTAGTAAACGTGCGGGTAAAGAAGTCGCGCAAAAAGGAGGCCTTCTTCGAGCGTGTGTTTTGACTGCTTGCAGAATTTAAATACTCAACTAAAATGAGAGGCTCGTCTTCAAATGCAAGCAAGTTTGGGATTTTGGGCAATGTGTGAATATATCTTGAGAATTGTCTCAATTCGGAACGGTAAGTGATCTTCGTACTTTCGGATTTTCGTTCGAATTCTGCACTGTTAAGATACCAGTGCTCAGCCTCTTGAAAGGATATCTCTTTCAAAGGTTTCGGCTCAACCGGAGTTACGAGATTACTCATTTCCAAAGCTTTCCGTATATTCTCTTCAGTGTGAGCGGCGCTGAGTTTCTGTAATTCCACCATAATGTTGGCGACTGACGATTTCCCAGATTTCACTAACATCGGGTCAATCCCTCCAAATTTGATCGATTTTCTCCATTGCTTCTTGTAACACAGAATCTTGTCGATGAGAGTATTTTGCAGTCGTGTCAATACGTTCATGCCGTGCAAGCCGCTGCAGTAGTTCAGGGTGAATACGTTTGTTTTTACTTAATGTCGTGATAAATTGTTACTGCTAAAGCATAATGTCCACCAGTTGACGGCGTAAGTTGTCCTGCTGGTGACGGACAAGCTGTCCGGACTATATGAAGAGAAAGGGAGAATCACGATAATTCTCCCTGGATGACGCGCTT
>Ga0065721_10052693_pt1 | contig 11378 bp, 10 predicted proteins | sample Mesricmetagenome_FD_59108 | JGI IMG/M metagenome (GOLD analysis project Ga0065721, IMG submission 59108) | Mesophilic microbial community from rice straw/compost enrichment Sample: eDNA_1 v2 (version 2) | ecosystem: Engineered > Solid waste > Grass > Composting > Bioreactor | place: USA: Davis...
CTCGCCAATGCGGTTACTGACCGGGACACGACAATTTTCAAAAAATACCATGGTGGTTGGCTGACTGTGCCAACCCAGTTTTTGTTCGCGTTTTCCAAAGCTGATGCCGGGACGATCCTTTTCAACTAATAGACAGCTGATGCCGTGCGGGCCTTCGCCCCCTGTGCGTACCATACAAACATAGATATCACTGGTCGAGCCGCCTGATATAAACGCTTTTGCACCATTTAAGACATAATGGTCATTATCGCGTACTGCCAGGGTTTTAAGTGAAGCCGCATCGGAGCCTGAACCGGGTTCAGTAAGACAATAGCTGCTCATGACTTCCATGGTAGCAAGCTTGGGAAGCCAGGTTTGACGTAAGGATTCATCTGCATATTGATCAATCAACCATCCCACCATGTTATGAATGGACAGATACGCAGCGGTAGAGGGGCAGGCGGTGGCAAGTTCTTCGAAAATAATGGCGCTATCAAGGCGATTCAATTCCGTTCCGCCCACATCGCTACGTACATAGATGGCAGCAAGACCCAGGGATGCCGCTTTGCGTAGGGTATCTACAGGAAATATATATTTTTCATCCCACTCGTTTGCAAAAGGGGCCATTTCTTTTTCCGCGAAATTGCGCGCCATTTCACGAATGGCAGACTGCTCATGCGTTAAACTAAAATCCATTTTTTTCTCCGTTAGCGTGGAAGGATATCTTCCGCTGTCGTTTTGTGCTTTTGCTCACCTAGACCTGTGATACCAAGTCTGACGGTTTGTCCAGGCTTGAGATAGATCGCTTCCGGTTTTTGTGCATATCCCACACCCGCCGGTGTGCCAGTGGAAATAATATCACCTGGATAGAGTGTGAAAAACCGGCTTAAATAACTAACGAGATGTTTTACGTCGAAAATCATCTTGCTAGTATGGCCGTCCTGATACCGTTTTCCATCTACTTCCAGCCATAAAGAAAGCTGCTGGGGATCAGCAATTTCATCGGAGGTCACAAGCCAGGGGCCGATAGGGCCAAAGGTATCGCAGCTTTTGCCTTTGGCCCATTGACTGGTATTGTGTTTTTGAAAATGCCGTTCCGAGACATCATTAATCACGCAATAACCGGCAATATAGTCACCTGCTTTCCCCAAAGGAACGTGCTTTGCACGCTTGCCAATCACTACACCCAGCTCCACTTCCCAGTCGGTATGTGTGGATCCATGCGGAATCACAATAGGATCATAAGGCCCTGTAATGGCACTGGTGGCTTTTAAAAAAACTACAGGTTCAGATGGGTTTTCTACGCCCGTTTCTTTCGCATGGTCTTCGTAATTGAGACCAATACATAAAAATTTTCCTACCTGATGAACGCAGGGACCAAGACGAGGTTGGTTTTCTACAAGGGGAAGACTTTCGGTTTCCAGCTTGCTTAGCTCAGCCAGTTTTGCGGGTGATAAGGCATCTCCGGCAATATCAGAAATAAGATGGGACAGATCGCGAAGACATCCTGCTTTGTCCAGGCAACCCGGTTTTTCGCGGCCCGGATCACCGTAACGTACTAGTTTCATAATCACTCATATTTTTTCAAGGGCAAACAAATCTTCAATTGTTTCGCGCCGGCGAATGAGGCGCATCTTGTCGTTTTCAATCAACACTTCAGCTGGACGGCAACGCGAGTTATAATTTGAACTCATGCTGAAGCCATATGCACCAGCTGAATCAATGGCAAGATAATCGCCGGGCTGAACAGCCAGGGTGCGATTTTTTCCCAGAAAATCAGCGGATTCACAGACAGGGCCTGCGATATCATAGGTCCTTTTTTCTGAATTACGCAATTCTACCGGCAAAATCGCTTGCCATGCATTATAAAGAGCGGGGCGTAATAAGTCATTCATTCCTGTATCAACTATCACAAAATTTTTCTGGCTGGTATGCTTGAGATATTCAATTCGTGTAAGCAGGGCTCCTGCATTACCTACGATCGAACGGCCCGGTTCAATGATAATTTCAACGGGGTGTTTGAGAAATTTCTGCTGCAGGGCTTTTACATATTCAGCGATAGCGGGCGGATGCTCATCATGATAAGTAATTCCAAGACCACCGCCCACATTAATATGCTGAACGTTGATACCGGATTTACGTAGCTCAAGATAAATATCCAGCAAGCGATTTGCAGCGCTTAAAAAAGGATTCAGCTTAACAATCTGCGAACCAATGTGAGAAGCAATGCCTATTAACCGCAAATGTGAGGCGGAAGCCAGCTGACGTCCGAGTGGGATAATTTTATTGATTTCAATTCCAAATTTATTTTCTTTCAATCCAGTTGAAATGTAATTATGCGTGTGCGGATCAATGTTAGGGTTCACGCGCAAGGCAACATTAACAGTCGTGTTTAGCCGAGAGGCGATTTGGTGCAGTTTTTCCAGCTCGGCTTCAGATTCCACATTGAAACAGTGGATCTTTTTTTTAATCGCCTGCTCAATTTCTATCTCGCTTTTACCAATACCTGAAAAAATCACTTTCTTAGGATCACCGCCTGCAGCAATAACCCGTTCTAATTCACCCAGCGATACAATATCAAAACCGGAATTCAATTTGGCGAGCTGATGAAGAATCGCAAGATTGCTGTTGGCTTTTACCGCATAACAGATACGATGCGGAATGGATTTAAGGGCTTCATCAAAGGCTTGCCAGTTTGATGCTAGCGCTGAGCTGGAATAGACATAGCACGGTGTACCAAACTTTTCGGCGACCTGTTTCAGGCGGCTATTTTCAATATAGAGCTCAGTTTCACGATAATGCAGGCATGACATGATGAGATACCGGAAGCAAGCATCTGTCTGGAAAATGCCTCATACAGGCTTTTAACGTTGCCATATCGTTATCCTAATCAGTAGCGAGATCACAATGTGCTTTGAGCCATTCGTTATAGTCAGCGATGTGGCCTAAGGATGCATTCAAAAAGCGCTGTGCTGACAGGGACAATTTTTTATTGAGTTCATTCGTGAACCGCGCCTGTGTGCAAATAATATCATTTGGTGTTTTTGCTTTTTCCAATCGTTTCAGATTGTCAATGCTGGTGGTGAATACGTCATTCATAATAAGGATATTCTGTTCAATATACCGCTTCATTAACGTATTGATTTGCTCGTTCTGCGTAGAGGGAAGTTTGTCTATCAAATCAGAGAAAATTTTCCAGTTTTCCAGAAATTCTTGATAGGGCATAATCGGGTCCTCCTTGTATTTTGACACTGACTGATCATCCTGCGAGCAACGGAAGGTTGGCGGAAGTGTGACGTCAACGCGGATCGGCTACGGGATGACGGATGATCCATTCAATTTGAAGCGACACTTTAATTATATCGTAACTCGCTTCACTCAGTACAATTTTTATTGGACTTTTAAGCATGAGTTGTGTTGCAGCGCAGCAACTAAAAACGCTTATGCATGATTTATAAATGTAGGGAGGAGAGCTGCACAGGGCTGTGATCAAAAAAAGCCCAAAACAAAATTGAACGGATGGACTGATTACTGGCCAGTGCAGTTTCGTAAGCAGGATGAAGGGCGAGTGACAGTAATGTCCAGGTTTCCCCTTCCAGTTGCACGGTTTCACATTTCTTGTCGAGTGAAACGGAAAAACTAGAGAGGGGAATAAATAAGCCCTTGCCCGCCGCTTTTACGAGTGCTTCCTTGCGTGACCAGAGACGAAAAAAACCATTTATTTGTTCCTTGCCTGAGAGCTGCTCCAATGCTGCATTTTCTTGCTGGCTGAAATAACGTTTAGCAATAGCAGCGTTATAAGTGGTTTTAATTTTTTCAATATCAATGCCAACCATCTGGTCCAGAGCAAGGGCATAAACAGCCATGTCATGCGAATGAGCCACATTAAACTTTAACCGCACATAGGCGGGATGTGCTAAAAGCGGTTTTTTATGTTCAGTATAAACAAAGCGTATATCTTGTGGAGAAGTGTTGAGGTAAACGCCGAGGATTTTGCGCAAAGTACTGCGTGCTGCAATAAAATGCTGGCGATGAATAGGAAACTGGAAGCGCTGAGCACGTTCATTTTCATCTGGACTTAATAGTCTAAGCTGCGCTTCTTCCTGTTCGGGCGTAAGTGCTAAATGGGCTGACCAGATGTGAATTTCATGCGCTTTTAAATGCATAGGATATGTTACTATCATTGTTTACTTCATTGGGTGATGCAGATACCAAAAACTGGAGCTATTTTAACCTGAATTCGGATTGCGCGATACCTTAAGGAAAAGGAACAGGGAAGATGATACGGTTTTTTATGTGTATTTTAGTGCTTATTTTATCTACCCCTATCTCAAATGCGTTGGCGCAAACAAGCAAGCAGGCACCTTTCTGCCGTTGTCAACCAGGCCAATCCTGCTGGCCCAAAGCCAGGGACTGGGAAGCATTAGCAAAACAGCTTACAGGGCAGCTTGTCAAACCAACGGATCCTATGACTGCCTGCAGGGTAAATGCAACTAGTCAGACTTGCAGGTCGGCGCTAAAAAAAATCCATAATCCTTTTTTTAATGAATCACATCCAGGCGGATCACAAAGCCAGGGTTGGCTAGGAGCTTGGAATCATCAAGTCAGCCAATATGCAGTTGAAGCAGAAACAACGCATGATATTGTTGCTGCAGTTAATTTTGCGCGTCAGCATCAGTTGAGGCTTGTCATTAAAGGGACAGGACATGATTATCTGGGGCGGTCCAATGCGCCGAATTCGTTATTGATATGGACGCATAAAATGCGTGAAATCCGTTTTAATCCCTCTTTTGTACCCGTTGGCTGTTTAGCAGGCGAACAGCCTGTTTCTGCTATCACAGTAGGTGCAGGTAGCAGATGGCTGGATGCTTATGAGGAAGCGACAAACAAACATAATCAGTATGTGCAGGGAGGGGGATGTACTACGGTTGGCGCTGCAGGAGGATTTACGCAAGGTGGTGGTTTTGGAAGTTTTTCAAAAAAATTCGGTACAGGTGCAACTGGCGTCTTGCAGGTAGAAGTGGTAACAGCCAAGGGTGAAACGATCATCGCCAACAAGTGCCAGAATCAAGATCTTTTTTGGGCGATACGCGGCGGTGGCGGCGGAACGTTTGGCGTTGTCACAAAAATGACATTAAAAACTCATCCACTTCCTCCGTATTTTGGCTTTTTGCAAGGAACCATTTCTGCCAAAAACGATGAAGCCTATAAGAAACTGCTGCGTCAATTTACTGTTTTTTTTCGTGAGAACCTCAATAATGAGCATTGGGGGGAGCAATTTTCATTTAATGCAAATAACAAGATTGAAATATTCCTGGTATTTCAAGGATTGAATCAGGAACAAGCCGAGAAAGTATGGCAGCCTTTGCAAGCCTGGCTGCAGGCAAATCACGACTATACTCTACAAATCAAAATGATAACCGTACCTCCCCAAAAGGTGTGGGACTATCATTTTTGGGAAAAGAATCATCCCGAATTTATCAAGCTGAATACAGCAAAAGGGGCCTCGAAAGGCGAATTTTGGTGGGCGCCAAATAGTAAGGAAGTGTCGGCTTATTGGTATACTTATCAATCCTGGTGGTTGCCCCTTACACTTTTTGAAGATAAAAATGTTAATCAGCTTGCTGATCTATTTTATAAGGCTTCACGGCTTGCTCCTGTTTCGCTTCACATTAATAAAGGTCTAGCAGGTGCACCTCATGATGTGATTAAAGCGGGCCGCGAAACGGCAACGCATCCATCTGCCTTTCATTCTGCTGCCTTGGTCATTATGGGAGCTGCCAGCAATCAAGTTTATCCGGGTGTAAAAGGTAGCGAGCCTAATATCAAGGAGGCTGGAAAGACGATTCAAAAGATTAACCAGGCCATGCAACTATTTATTCAGGCTGCTCCCAATGCAGGTACGTATGTCAATGAGGCAGATTATTTTCAAAAGGATTGGCAAAAAGCATTTTGGGGCGATAATTATGCAAGGTTATTTGCCATAAAACAAAAATACGATCCAGATGGCCTTTTTTACTGTCATCACTGTGTAGGGAGTGAGTCATGGACACGTGGTGGCATGTGCCGGCAATCGATTGCAGCTGGGCGGATAGAGCCCTAGTAGGAGACACTTATTTCTTGTGCTATCCTATCTAGCGGTTTAACCGGAATATTTCAAAAGGAGTTGTACATGAAAGACTTAAATCTTTACGGTTGGATTGCCCTGATTATTGTTCTCGTTGGCGGGATCAATTTGGGTCTGATGGGTTTGCTTAACACCGATATTATTATGTCTATTTTTGGCGCCTTGCTCGGCCGTCTCATTTTCATTGTCGTGGGAGTGGCAGCAGGGTATCTTTGCTATTTGATCTACTTGGAAAAAATGAAAAAGACGCCCTGATCCTTTTCAGTTTTTTGCTAGATATATTAATTCACTTTTGATGTCGTAATACAGGCATCTGGACGTTCCTTAGGGACATTCTGGATGCCGGTTTGCGCTGGTATCCGCAAATTGTATTAACTTATTTCTCTGTACACGACAAAGCTTCTAACCGTTCGCCCTGAGGAGGCCACGAAGCGGCCGTCTCGAAAGGTGAACGGTTAGAAGCTTTGTCGTGTACAGAGAACTTATTTATATTTTTCTCACGAAAAATCAGGCCTGAATTTCAAAAGCATCCTGATAAAAATATCGCAACGATGCCTTCATTAATGGATCGATAGTGAAGTAACTGCCGTCATCTTTTCTGCCTATCAAATCTTTTTCCTCAAGCACTTGCAACGCACTGATGACACTTGGCCCTGTAATGCCGATTTTTTGCAGAATGTGTTTGCCTGTCAATTCTGTTGTGTGTCCAAATGAAACAGCTGTGAGGATTTTACGCTGGCCAAAACTCAATTGAGAAAGTTCACGACTGATTCGTGTTTTTTCTATATGAATATATTCCTGCCAATATTTGCTGACCGCTTCCGCGTCTGGCGGATGGGATTGGTCCATATGGTTTTTCCATAGCGCATTACATAACACATTTATATAATAAGGATGACGTTCTGTCAGGGTAAAAAGTTGTTCAAGTGTTTTGTCTGAGAGGGATTTTTTCCATGTTTTCATCGCAACGTTGTTAATAAATGCAACGTAATCATCTTCGGCGATGCGGTCTAAAATCATACGCTCACACAACAGATATAATGGGCGCGATTTATCGTCGAACATATGATTTAATAAATGTCGGTTACTGCCAGAAAAAATTAGCAGAAGATATTTTGTTTCCTGGGCAACATGGCGGATGGCGCCTTCTAGTGCTTTTGCGGAGGGCAGTGCGCCGATTTCCTGAAATTCATCGATAAATAAGACGGCATGTTGACGCTTTTTTGCGAGTACGCTTTCCAGTGCAAGTAATACGTCCATAATATTAGTTGCAGGATCATTTTCCTTGTCGGGGATGAGTTCCAGATGGACTCCTTTATAACCAATGGTCCATTTTTTTTTGGATTGAATGAAATAATCTTTAATATGATTGAACAGGCGTTCAGGTTTGCTGGAAATTTGATGGAGCAGCCGTTGAGTGCCCTGAATTAACTGTTCTTCACAAGCTTTGGCATCCAGCGCAACAAAAAAATCGACATTGGCAAAAGGGATGCCAGTGTCATTCATGACAAAGGTAACCAGACTGGTTTTGCCATAGCGTCGTGGCGAAGTAATGAGTGTATGCTGGTGAGCTTTAATATTTTTAGCCAGACGTTGACGTTCGTTGACCCGGTTACAAAATGCTTTTCCCTGTGCAATGCCCAAAGGAAAATAATCGGTGTGCATAAGAGAGCCTCTTTATTTTGCCATTAGTATATTAGACAGTCATCTATTAGACAACTAACTAATTGAAGGAAAAAACAACCTCGGAGAAAAATTTAATTTTATTATCAATACATTGCGATCCCCAATCCTTTGCCGATCACAAATGTTAGCCCCCCGGCAAGAAAACCGATGACCAGCATTCGCAAACCTTGCAAGATGGGATTTTTATTATTGAAGAGGCTGAGGGTGGCGCCAATGACGAAAAGAGCAGCGGATGTCAAACCCATACTCATGTAGAGGCTCGGTAAATTACTCCCCAGGAGAAACGGCAGGAGCGGGATAAAAGCGCCGACGGCGAATGAGAAAAACGAAGCCAGCATGGCGCCGATCGGCGAGACCAGTTCTTCAGGGTTAAGACCCAGCTCCTCACGAGCCAGGGTATTTAATCCCGTTTCCGGGTTATCAATCATGATTTGGGCCAGTTTGTCAGCCGCTTCACGCGGGACACCGCGTGCCTGGTAAATAAGACTGAGTTCTTCCATTTCTTCTTCAGGGTATTCTTCCAGTTCCTGCTTTTCAATCGCGATCTGATATTCAAATACTTCGCGCTGCGAACGTACTGAGATATATTCGCCAGCACCCATGGAACACGCGCCGGCAAGCAGACCCGCAACACCTGCAAGAATAATGACATGTTGATTTGCATTTGCGCCAGCAATGCCCAAAATCAAGCTCATGTTAGAAATGAGGCCATCGTTTATCCCAAAGACAGCGGCACGCAGATTGCTAGCAGCATTTAAACCCGTATGCCGGTGTTCAGCATGATATTGCGTAAACACAGACATCCCGCGAATTTTCATGGCGGCGAGAATGTGATGTAAGTTCTCAGCGCCGACCCATTTGATGAGTCTGGCCACAAGGCGAGTGCGCAGATCAGGTGCATAAATGCCTGGCGGTTGCAACCCATTGTCTTCAATTTTTTTCTTCCAAACATCAGCCTGGCTTTCTGCGGCAGTTTTTAGATCAGAAAATAATTTTTGATGCAGAATATTTTTTTCATTCTCTGCCATAACGGCATAAAGGTAGGCTGACCGTTTCTCTTCCCGCCAGTTGTCATAGAGTTGCATGTGTTTTCCTTAGTACTCGGCGATAATCTCGGTATTATTTCACAGACTGTAAAAGGGTATAACAAAATAATAATTACAATCAAACAGGGCTCTTGCCTTTTTGTTGTTCAATAAAATGATTAATAAGCTTTCTGGCGATACTGATGCTAGAGGATGGCCGTCCTGGCAAATGATCAATATGGTACCAGCCGGCTTCTTCAATTTCAGCGGGATTAATCATAAGGTCGCCTGCGGCATATTCAGCTGTGAAAGCAATCATCAGTGAATCCGGGAAGGGCCAGGCTTGTGAACCAAAATAACGGAGGTTTTTAATTTCTATGCCGACTTCTTCTTTGACTTCCCTGTGGACAGCTTCTTCCACGTTTTCACCCGCTTCAACAAAACCGGCAATCAGACCATAAACACCCGGAAGAAAATGATGACTTCTTGCCATGAGGATATGGTCCCCTTTTTGAATTAATACAATAATCGAAGGTGAAATGCGAGGATAAAAAACCAATGAACAGGCAGGGCAATGACGTTCAAAAGCGCCTGTTTTAAGTTCTGTTGGATGGCCGCAGCGCCCACAATATTGATGATTTTTATCCCAGTTAATGATGGCGCGTGCTTTGGCAGCAATGCTATACCAGTCCGTTCCTAGCGATTCAAGCGCTTTTCTGAAGGGGATGGGATCGATCGATTGAGGAAGGGAAGATTCGGTTGCGAGTTCTGCGCAGTAAATATCAAAATCATCAAACTGGGCTAACAGGTGCTGCCTGGAAAATGCTGCTATTAATTCGTTAATGGCTGATGCAGTCAATAGCTTATGGGCAGTATCATTTTTGGCGATCAGCAGGCAATCATTCTGAAAAACGAGCCAGTAACTTAACTTTTTTGATGCAGGTGAGGTCATGGTTCAGTCCTTGCAAAACTGGCATTTCACAAATGGGGATCGGTTTACAATATGTGATTTGTGAACGTAAATCTACTATTAAAATCGAATGGAATTATGCGAAAATGAACCTTCTCTGTTAACTAAGTGATGAGGCGGGTTTATGATAAATAAAATAACATTTGTCATTTGCACAATTATTTTAAGCATAGGCTTCTTGGGCGCCGGGTACAGTATTGGAAAAGGCTTTTATCTCGTCAAGAAAATGAGCCGTTCGGTAACGGTAAAAGGTCTCGCAGAAAAAGATGTGAAATCGGATCTCGGCATCTGGGAGATTAACTATAGGGAAGTGGGCAACGATCTGGTACAACTGGATCAGCGTTTGCAACACGATCAGGATGTGGTCATTGCCTTTTTGAAAAAGCAGGGTTTTACCGATGATGAAATTGGCCATACCCAATTGAAAGTAGAAGACCGTTTAGCCAATATTTATAGCCAGCCTGGCACGCAAACGACCAACGACCAGCGCTATGTTGTCACTGCCGGCGTGCGTGTACGTTCCACCAATGTGGACCTCATTCAAAAAACCGTGCAAATCGCCAATCAACTTCTGCAGCAAGGCGTACCGCTTACTTTTGACGCCAGTCTTTTGAGTCCTAACCCAAGTTTTTATTACACACAGCTGGATAGCATTCGACCTGCCATGCTCGCAGAAGCCACCAAGAGCGCACGCACGGTAGCAGAGCAGTTTGCCAAAGATTCAGACAGTAAATTGGCGGGGATCCAGCGTGCCAGCCAAGGTGTTTTCCAGATCATGGGAAGAGACACCAGTACGATGAGTGCTGACTGGAACAGCAATCAGAATGCATTAGGTTCTATTGATAAAAAAGTCAGGCTGGTGACGACCATCGATTATCGCTTGCGATAGAGGTGGACAATAGCCGATTAAGGGCCGCCGCACGATGATAAAAACAAAAAGCTTGCCTGAGCATGTGCTTGCTGTCGTGAAAGACAAAGGAACAGAGCAGCCTTTTTCAGGTGAATATGATCGCTTCGGCGAATCGGGCACTTATTTATGCCGTCAGTGCGGCTTACCGCTTTACCGTTCACATACAAAATTTCACTCAGGCTGCGGCTGGCCGAGTTTTGATGAAGAAATTGCCGGATCCATTCTTCGTGAAATGGATGCAGACGGCAGACGCACGGAGATTTTATGCGTACGCTGCCGGGCTCATTTGGGACATGTTTTTGAAGGGGAAGGACTTACCGCAAAGAATACGCGTCATTGTGTCAATTCACTCAGCCTTGATTTTGTTTCTGATCTCAATGTCATGGACACAGAGGAAGCGATATTTGCCGCTGGTTGTTTCTGGGGCGTGGAATACTATTTCAAAAGATTACCCGGTGTACTAAAGGCCGAAGCTGGCTACACCGGAGGCCATCAGCCTTATCCAACCTATGAGGAAATCTGTTCGGGTCGCACCGGTCATTATGAGGCGGTTCGGGTCATTTATGACCCAGCAAGCTTAGATTATGAAAACCTGACCAAATATTTTTTTGAGATTCATGATCAGGCCCAAACGAACGGTCAAGGCCCTGATTTAGGTGAGCAATATCAGAGTGTCATTTT
>Ga0065721_10005837_pt1 | contig 11377 bp, 10 predicted proteins | sample Mesricmetagenome_FD_59108 | JGI IMG/M metagenome (GOLD analysis project Ga0065721, IMG submission 59108) | Mesophilic microbial community from rice straw/compost enrichment Sample: eDNA_1 v2 (version 2) | ecosystem: Engineered > Solid waste > Grass > Composting > Bioreactor | place: USA: Davis...
TATCAGGAAGCTTACGTCCGAGGCGAGGACCTTCAATGAGTTGAGTCGGGTCATTTTCAATCAACTCTTCATTGACCAGATACCTGTAGAACGCCTTGACCCCGGAGAGAATGCGCGCCTGACTGAACACGCTCATGTCAAGTTCATTCAGGTAACCGAGGAATTCCTGAATCATACGGGCAGTCACCTTCAGCGGCGATATTCCCTCGTAGTGCAGTGACATAAACCGGCGGAGAAGTTCAACATCGCGCACATAAGCATCGATGGAGTTTGCAGATAGCGACCGTTCAATCCGGAGGTACGAACGAAAATGTTTGATATGCAGCTCCCACAATGCCATACGCAAAACTACAAATTCCATTGAGCGTCGCGCTACTTACGGTGGATCAATTATTTCTGTTAATTTGCAGCAAATCCCACATCGATCATGAAGATCCAGGTAATCAACGGCCCGAATCTTAACCTCCTTGGAAAACGTGAGCCATCAGTATACGGAAGTGCCTCTTTTGAAGACTTCTTCCTTACCCTGAAACAACGGTATCCCGACATTGAACTGCATTACTATCAGTCGAACGTTGAGGGTGAAATTGTGAATAAACTTCACGAAACCGGATTTTCGTTCGACGGTATCATTATCAATGCGGGAGCGTATACCCATACATCCGTTGCCATCCATGACGCCATTGGTGCGATTCAAACGCCTGTGGTTGAAGTCCACATCTCCAATGTATACGCACGGGAAGAATTCCGCCACAAGAGCCTGATAACTTCAAAGTGTGCCGGCATGCTCACTGGGTTTGGTCTTGAAGGATATGCACTCGCTATCGAATACTTCAAACAGAAGCAGCAATGATTTCGTTTTATCCCGGGCCGTCGCGCGTTCACGATAAAGTTCCCGCGTATGTGAAAGATGCTTATAAGGAAGGCATCATGAGCATCAACCACAGAAGTGATGACTTCATCCGCATTAGCAAAAGGACTGTTACCCTGCTGAAGCAAAAGCTGGGCATTCCGTCGGGCTACATGATATTCTTTACGTCATCAGCAACGGAATGCTGGGAGATCATCGCCCAGTCGCTCATCACTGGAAAGAGCTTGCACCACTTCAACGGCGCATTCGGCCAGAAGTGGTTTGAATATACCCGCAGACTTCACCCTGAGGGTGCGACGCCTTTCCCGTTTGACGTGAATGAAGCGCTTAACCTTGAAGGCGTAAGGCCTGATACACCTGAAGACGTCATTTGCCTCACACAAAATGAAACGTCAAATGGAACACAGGTGGGCAACGGTATCATAAAGAAACTTCGAAAAGCCTTGCCGGAAAACGTTATAGCGGTAGATGCAACGTCTTCGATGGCCGGTATCAAACTCGATTTCAAGTCCGCCGACGTATGGTACGCCTCCGTTCAGAAGTGTTTTGGTCTTCCGGCGGGGCTTGGCGTAATGGTTTGTTCACCAATGGCGTTAGCGCGCGCCAAAGCTATTGGCGAGAAGGATCACTATAACAGCCTGACATTCCTCATTAATATGATGGAGAAATGGCAAACGTCGTATACTCCCAACGTACTTGCTATCTATCTTTTGATGCGTAGTCTGGAAGACAGTGACCCCATCGCAACAGTGGAGGAGAAAACTATCCGCCGTTACGCGGAGTGGACATCCTTCCTGAAATCGCGAAAAAGCATTGCCCACTTCGTTGAAAACGAGAGCGTCCGTTCGTTTACAGTCGTTCCTGTAAAAGGAGACGAGAAAACGCTTACCACCATTAAAAAGAAGGCCCGAAAAGAAGGACTGCTTCTCGGTGAGGGCTACGGTGAATTCAAGCCGCTCACTTTTCGGATCGCAAACTTCCCCGCCATTAAAGAGAAGGAGATCAGGCTGCTGAAAACATTTTTGACTGCATATTGACAGATCAGGTATTCGTTGGTTACTGAAATGTTTAATTTTGCCGCCACAATGGACTTAAAAGAAATCTTTTCAGTTACCCTCATTCTGTTTTCCGTAATCGATATTGTGGGGTCGATTCCTTTTATTATTATCATCCGAAAAAGGGAAGGGAGGATCCAATCGGAGAAAGCCACCCTGATATCGGCCGGATTGATGATATCCTTCCTTTATCTTGGGGTATCAATTTTGAATCTCTTCGGGCTTGACGTAGCGTCATTTGCCGTTGCCGGTGCAATCGTGATTTTTATTGTTGCCATGGAAATGATCCTGGGTATTACGCTCATAAAAGACGAGCCTGGCTCAAAGGGTTCAGGATCCGTTGTCCCTTTGGCTTTTCCGCTGATTGCAGGAGCCGGAGCGCTTACAACAATACTTTCTCTGCGCTCGGTATACCACGAAATAAACATTCTCATCGGGATCTTGTTAAATCTTGTTTTCGTCTACCTCGTGTTGCGTTCCTCTGAATGGCTTGAGCGAGTTATCGGCCAATCTGGGTTCGCCGTACTGAGACGTGTATTCGGTGTGATCCTTCTCGCCATTGCCGTCAAGATCTTTAAAACGCACGCTTTATGATTCGTATCTATACTGATGGGGCGGCCCAGGGAAATCCGGGTCGCGGAGGATACGGTGTGATTCTCAAGTTCAACGATTACGTCAAGGAGTTGTCAGAAGGATTTCGGCTCACAACTAACAACAGAATGGAACTTCTCGCCGTAATTAAAGGCCTTGAATCCTTGAAGAAGGAGGGCATACCGGTGACGATATTTTCTGATTCCGAATATGTGATCAACGCAATAGAAAAGGGCTGGCTCTGGAATTGGCAGAAGAAAAATTTTAAAGACAAGGCAAACGTTGACCTTTGGCAACGTTATATCCCACTGCATCATAAATACAAACCGCGGTTCACGTGGGTCAAGGGGCACGCAGGCCATGTTGAAAATGAACGTTGTGATTTTCTCGCTGTTCAAGCGGCCAACGGAGCCACTCTACAGATCGACAGGGCCTATGAAGAAAGCCGGCCCCGCTGACAGCGAATTAAATTTCCTCTTCTGATAAGGTTACGCCTTGTTCGTCAAGTTCTTTCAGTATTGGATCGTAGAACTCCCGTGTCGTTGGAATGGCCACTCCCCGTCGAGTGATTTTTCCTGTCAACAACAATTTTGCTGCAATGGCCAGCGGAAGTCCGACGGTCTTTGCCATAGCAGTAGCGGCACCGTTATCACCCCTGGTTACCAACGAAGAATTTATTTTGCGTACACTGCCATCCAATTCATAGCTAAACCTGTGCTGCATCACAACCAGGTCGCGATCCGATTGATTCAGTTTCCATCGCTTGTTAAGGATATGTTCGAGTATCTGCGCGGGTGTTCCTTGTTTCAAGCCTACAGGTTCGTCATCAAAGAATCCTGACCACTTTAATTTCTGAATTGACTCTTCTGAAAGTGTACCTACCGCTGCCGAAACCCGTGCGACAAAATCGTGCCTTTCCCCTTTTCCGTCGAGAAATGCATTGATAAAGTCGCGGTGAGTCATGTTTGAAACGTCTTCAATCAGAACGGTATCGTCGCAGCATCCCAACTGAACGAAGACATTCCACGCTTCACAAAATCCTTCGTATCGCAGTGTTCCCCGTAACATTGTTTCGACGCCTTCGAGTCCATATATTTCAATATACTTCAATGAGTCCCTGTTGGCGTAGCCCTCGTATTTCTCCCCGTCGGGAAATACTACATGTGAAGGTCGCCGGAACAACTGGTGATAGGGAATAAACTTCAGTTCGCCATCGCGCAGAAAGCGGGCAATGCTCTGGCCTGCCATGACGACGTTGCGAGGGTTCCAGGTAAACTTGTACTTCCATGGATTTTCCGGATCAGAGGCAGGGTCGAGCAACCCGCCCGTGAACGATTCAAAAGACGTAACTCTCCCGCCTGCGTCATGGATGCGATCAATCACCCGCATTGCACTCATGTGATCGATTCCCGGATCGAGGCCGCATTCGTTCACAAAGAGGAGGTCTGAACCAACGGCCTGACTATGGTACGACGCCATAACATCGCTGACATAGCTGGCGGTGAACAGATGTTTTCTTTCCTCCAGGCAGATTTCAGCGACCTTTGGATGGAGGAAGGCCGGAAGCAACGAGATAACAACATCAGCCGAGGCTATTATTTCCCTTGCAGCGGCGCCGTTGATATCGAAATGGATACCCCGGGTCACGTCACTTGCGCCCACAGCCTGTATTGCCGCGGATTCTGACAGGTCCCCTACAGTGACAGTCCATTCGTGGGTACGTGCCCGTTCAACCAGATAATGAATGAGGGCCGTCGATGAACGTCCGGCTCCCAGAACAAGTATTTTGCGCATATACAAATCTAATGCGTTTTGTTTTTGAAAGCGCGTATTGCATTCCGGAATAAGCTTCCTATATTATTTGCCCAAATGTCAAATAACGGTGCAGGAACCCCTTGACGACGACTCAAACAAACTGATACGCGAAGCTGAAGCAGCTTTGCCGCGGGCGTATGCTCCCTACTCCGGTTTTCACGTTGCCGCAGCCATTCTGCTCGATGACGGAACGATCCTTACAGGAACAAACCAGGAAAACGCGGCGTATCCGCTTTGCATGTGTGCCGAAAGAGTTGTCCTGTATGCCAAGACGTCCTTACACCCCGAGCGGTCAGTCACCCGGCTTGCGGTAATTGCACAGCGCGCCGATGCCTCCTCACCCGTAGCTGCAGCACCCTGCGGATCGTGTCGCCAGGTTATTTCTGAATTTGAGTCGCGGCAAAACCATCCTATTGAAGTCATTATCCTCACCGCTGAAGAAGGATGGATCCGCCTTCCGTCAGCCCAATCACTCCTTCCCTACGGTTTTAGCAGGTCAAACCTGCTGGGTGAGCAGTAACTAAGTCCGATACATGCCCTTGTAATAAATTGGCCTCATTTACGGGGTTTCAGTTCCCCGCTTTACCCAATTTTACCCTATTTGGTGAGAATGATATTTCTACGCAACAATCAATTAAAGCATTTGGGCGCCTACCTGGTCGTTTTGGCGCTCCTTATTTTTGTTGCACAGTTCTATTTTATNGACATCAGAGTCGCCAACGTANAGGAAGCGGAATCAAANATCGAATACACCCAACTGGCACAGCTGCATAATCAAAAAATAGCTATGCATCTNCAGCAGTTCCTCAATGGGAAACGCGATGAAGCTCCTGNTATCGCAGCCTTGCTGGAAGAACAGGATTTCCACTTCAAGACTCTCGAGTCAGGAGGACGTTTCGGCCAGCGTCACCAGTTCATAAAGCCACTTTCCCGACTACCAAAAATCACATTCACCGGTCTCATGGAGAACTGGGACTCGTATAAAGGGACCATCCTATTATTACTGAGTACTTCTCAGGAAGATGACGTCACCCCCAGTCAGGTGTCTGAGCCACTGAGCACCACCAGCCCCGAAATCATGGATCCCGAATCCATAGATGCAGACACTGTAGTAACTGACACCTTTGAGACGGAATCGGAAGAAACTATTCCTGCGGTCCTGGCAAATACAACGTCGCGGTCAGCAGGTTCTACAGCCTCCTTGGCAACGCTAACAAGGTTGCAGTACGAAGGGTTGTCACTGACCATGTCGCAATGGTTCGATAAGCTTATTGCTGACCTTGACGAGGAGGTTCAAAACAGTAGAGTAAGGCTCTTGCGGGCGAAAGCCGGTATCGTTATCGTGAACGCACTCCTCGTGGCCGGGCTTTATTACCTGTTTGTAACCATGATTCTAAGACCCATAGGTCGAATCAAGGACAACGTCGCGCAGCACCAGCGAGTCGAGGGTTTTCCTTCAAATGAACTGGGTGCACTTGCCGGAAGCATTAATCAGACCATTGAGAATCTGAGAGATGCCACAGATTTCGTATCTGCAATCGGTCAGGGAGATTTCTCCTTAGATTATAAGGAGAGTCTCGACCCCAACTATGAGCCAGGGAAAAACAAACTGGCTGATTCACTTATTGAAATGCAGCAAAAGCTCCGCAGTGTCAACGAGGAAGAGCAGAAGCGCAAATGGGCGAATGAAGGGCTTGCCAAGTTTGTTGATATCATGCGTTCCGCCAACGATGAACTTAATGTATTGGGCGACAAGATCATATCAACACTTGTATCCTATACGCGTTCGAACCAGGGTGGATTGTATGTTCTTAATGATGACGATGAACGCAACCGTTATCTCCAGTTGATTTCGTTGTTTGCCTGGGACATTAAGAAACACGAACAGCAAATAGTAAAACCTGGACAGGGTCTTCTTGGTCAGGCATTTTTAGAAAAGGAAACAACTTATCTCACAGACGTTCCGCAAGAATACATCCGGATAACGTCCGGTCTGGGCGACGCAAATCCGAAAGCAGTATTGATCGTACCGCTTAAGGTTGATCGCGATGTCTATGGTCTGGTGGAGCTTGCATCATTCAACGAATTTGAGCCGCATGAAATCGCGTTTGTTGAAAAACTCGGTGAGATGATTGCATCCTCCCTTGCCAACGTACGCACTGCCAACAAGAACAAGATGTTGATTCGTCAGTTCCAGAAGCAGGCGGAAGAGATGCGGGCGCAGGAGGAAGCTATGCGGCAGAACATGGAAGAAATTCAGGCAACACAGGAGGAAATAGCACGCAAGGAGGCTGATTACTTAAAACGTATTCAAGAACTGGAGGCGAAGTTGGCAGCGCAGCAAATAGAACCAGCTGCACTAACAGAACTCAAGGCGCGTTATGCCGAACTGGAGCATGAATCTGAGAAAAAAGTCAGTGAGCTGATGGAAAGGCTCCGCGAGTGTGAATCACGTGCGGCTCACTGGGATGTTGCGCAGGAAGTCCATCAGGCATTGCAGACAAATCTCGATGCTATCCGGATTACGCGCGACGTGATTAAAAAGAAATCGACTTGATTTTTTAACCTATAGAAGCAAAACATGGGGCTTGGTTCGATTTGAGACGTGTGTAAGTTTTACGCATCAAATCCAACCGTCAGTTTCATGAACCAACTAATTTTGAGTTCCTTATGCTCGATATTGATATTTCCGATCTTAAGAAGATTTCAGAGCTGATTTACCAGAAGTATGGCTATGACTTCCGGAATTACGCCATGTCTTCTTTCAAGCGGCGTGTGCTGAGAATTTTGGAGCTCAAGAAACTTACTGTAGATGGGCTTCTAAAGAAATTGACAGATTCACCGAATTTCGTCAATGAATTCCTTGATGAGTTGACCGTTAACGTAACAGAAATGTTTCGCGATCCCAGCTTCTGGCGCATTATGCGTGAAGAGGTGATCCCAGCCATCATGCTTAATCACAAGCAATTCAAGATTTGGCATGCCGGATGTTCTTCGGGTGAAGAAGTGATTTCCATGTGCATCATGCTGAAAGAAATGGGAATCCTGCATGACGTTACAGTCATTGCCACCGACCTGGATGTAAACATTCTCGAAAAAGCAAAAGCGGCAACGTACCCGCTGAAAAACATGGAGCTTAATGAGAAGAACTACATTCGGTTCCAGGGAACAGGAAACTTCAAGGACTACTATCGCGAAGAAGGAAGCAACGCCGTCTTCAACAAAGACTTATTAATGAATGTGTCGTTCCGCCGTCATGATCTCGTGCTTGGAGATATCTTCAACAAATTCGACCTCGTGCTTTGTCGGAACGTAATGATCTACTTTAACCAGACATTGCAAAACGACGTACTCAAGAAATTCCATGAGAGCCTTTTTAAATACGGCTATCTCGCCATTGGATCAAAAGAGTCGTTGATATGGTGCGATTATGCTAACCGCTTCATCGTCGTGAACAACGAGGAGAAGATATATAAGAAAATAAAAGACTGAGTGAAGTTGCCATAAGCATGAATAAATTCAACCTAAATAACAGCTATAAGGCCGTTGTTATCGGTGGTTCCGCGGGCAGCTTTCAGGGAGTAGTAAAGATACTTTCTCAGTTGCCTAAAGGATTCCCGCTGCCGATAATAATGTGTCTGCATCGGTTGAAGCACGTGCGCAATGGTTTTGTGGAAGCGTTGTCGATAAAGAGTGTGGTTCAAGTGACTGAGCCTCATGATAAAGAGCCGGTCAAAAAGGGTAATGTCTACCTCGCCCCCTCGAACTACCACCTCTCCGTAGAGCTGGGAAACTACTTCGCATTGTCGACAGAGGAGATGGTGAACAATTCGCGACCCGCTATTGACATTACACTGGCAAGCTGTGCCTATGTATATAAAGATAAACTGATTGGAATTCTCTTGTCAGGCGCAAACAAAGACGGCGCGATGGGAATGAAACATATACACGATCGCGGAGGTACCACGATAATTCAGGATCCTTCCGAGTGTATGATAGACACCATGCCGCGCGCCGCACTTAGCCTGACAGAAATAGATTATATCATGCGAGTCGACCAGATCGTGGAATTTTTGAAAGAACTAGATAAAAAGTACCGATGACGCACACATTCAATGACCGGTTTAATCTAAATCTGATTCTGACCATACTTTTTATGGTCGGCGTGGGAGTATCGCTTTATTTTATCTATTCACTGCCTGTGTCCCTCCGCCTGGCAAACGGATATCAACCGGAATTTTTTAAAGTATATGTGACACTTGGAGGAACATTCGCTCTTGGCCTTGTTTCACTTATTTCGGCACTGCGGTATAAAAAGGAAATCGTCGTTTTTCGCGACAAGCTCATCGACAAAGAAGAAATGAAGCGCGAGGCCGCTGAACAGGCAGGAAAAACCACGATCAGCCTGGACACGATCAAGTCATGCCTTGCGGAAACTGATGTCAAAGCCTCGCTGTCGTCGGCGTTGCAAACCATCTGCAAGCAACTCGAGGCAGGTCAGGGTGCCTTGTACAAAGCTGTGGAAGATGATGGGAAACGGTTTGTAGAACTCTATGCAGGCTACGCTCTGAACATGGGCGAAAGCACTGTACTCAAATATGAATTTGGCGAAGGAATAATCGGCCAGGTAGCCACATCTGGAACAACCCTTTATGTCGATGAAGTTCCTCAGGGATATATCACTATTCTTTCGGGGCTTGGCAACTCATCACCAAGGTATCTCCTTATCGTACCGGTGAAAACGAAAGATAAACTTTTTGGCGTTTTGGAAATTGCCACCTTCCAGCGCGCCACCGAAGATCAAAGGAAGTTTGTTGAAGAATCGGCTCAATTGATGACAGAAAAAATCCTTGCAAACGGATAATCCGGGTTTTATGATCAAGCACATTAACGTAAGTACCAAAATAACGCTGCTGATTCTCGGCATTACGATGGTGGCTGTTGTCGCCATTAGCTTCTTCAGCTACGATTATCAGGTGAAAGCAGTCAGGCAAAAGCACCTCGCAAGCCTGACAGCTCTGGCGGAAAACTATGCCAGCTATTTTGATACGTATTTTCATCGTGGCTCAATCGCCGTTCAGGTACTGCAGCAATCAGACCGCGTGAAGAATCACGGAGGTGGTGGGGAGGAATCGTCTGATTTCATGGTAGCGTCATTTGCTCCGGATATCACTGACGAACCCGACACCGAAGGCAATCCAGGTGATGAAGACTTCGAATCCGATGACTTTGCCCTGACTTCAAACACTACATCAAATGACCTCGCAGGCTATCTCGCTCAGCAGAAGTCAATCCTCCAAGTGGAAGAAATCACAATCACAACGCTTACGGGAAGCGTGATTGCATCCAGCAATCCGGAAGTGAAAGGAAACTTCATCGAGCCGGATGGCGCATTCTCAAAAGCAAAAAATGGTATCTATTTCACTAACGTCATCCGCGACAAAAAGCTCCGACTTTATGATATGTGGGTGGCCGGTTCTACCAAAGACAAGGAAGGCAACGACCTCATCATTCTCGTAAAACTCAACCTCAACAGCGCTTACAAAGTCCTGACGAATTACTATGGACTAGGCAAGACTGGCGAGGTGGTGCTGGCACGTCAGGACTCTTACTCAAAGAAAGTAGCCCTTATCAGCCCGATTCGTATGGACACGACGGCGGCAATCAAGACACTTGAGCAAAATCATCCGTTCATCGCAAGCTTTGCTTCGGTGTTTGACGGAAAGAATACTACCAGCACAGGTAAAGACTACAAGGGTACTGATGTTCTCCAGGTATCACGCCGCATCCCGTCAACAGGGATTGCGCTTATTGCCAAGATGGATCTCGCTGAAGCCGAAGGTGAAGCGGGAGATATCATGAATAACTTCTTTTATGCGGGAGCATGTATCGTCGCACTGGCTTTTCTTATGTCTATGGTTCTTTCACGGGCCCTTACAAGACCATTGTTCAGTATGAAGAACACTATTGGTCTTGTAGCCCAGGGAATTTTGCCCGAAACGGCCGGACACCACGGTAACGACGAATTCGGTCAGATGGGTCAAAAAGTTGACGACCTTGTCCAGACCCTTCGCAAAAACGCCGACTTTGCAAGACAGATCGGTGAAGGAAAGTACGATACTCAGTTTGTACCTGCCAGCGAAGATGATATGCTCGGCGTATCNCTTATCGAAATGCGTTCTAACCTCATTGAGAATGAACGCCGNGATAAAGAACGCAACTGGATCGTAAGAGGCGTTGCNGAAATCAGNGAAATTCTCCGGATGCACGATTCGATCGATCAACTGGGCGACGACGTTATCCAGTTTATCCTCGGTAAAATCGGCGCCGTTCAGGGAGCTTTCTATGTAGTGAACGATGAAGTTGAACCACACCTCATCGAGATGCGCGCTAGCTTCGCATACAACAGGAAAAAATACCTTCGCGCGAAATTCAAATTTGCTGAGGGTCTTGTGGGTCAGGCAGCCATCGAGCAGGATACAATCCTCAGAACCGAGATCCCCGACGACTATGTAACACTTACGTCAGGTATCCTCGGCGACAAGAAGCCCTCCTGTATCCTCATTGTACCGTTGATTACCAATGAAGAGGTGTATGGCGTACTCGAATTCGCCGGCTTCAAGAAGTTCGACGAATCACAGGTTAACTTCGTTAAGGAACTTTCGCTCATCCTGGCCCGAACGATCTTTAACATCAAAGTCAACGAAAGAACCCGCAGACTCCTCGCTGAATCGCAGGAGATGAGTAACGAGCTGAAGGAGAAACAGGAGGTCCTACGCCAGAATGCGGAAGAAATGCAGGCTACTCAAGAAGAACTCAAGCGCTCCAACCAGATGCTTGAAGAGCAGATCGAGGAAGTGAACCGCACACAGAAGCGGATGCAGCTCCTTCTTGAAAATGCTTCCGAGGTTATTACGATTTACGAAGAAGACGAAACAATCCGTTATATCTCTCCTTCCGTAGAAACAATCCTTGGCTATGGCCAGAAGGAAATGATCGGAAAGAGCGACATCGAAAAAGTACACGAGGAGCATCGTTCAATCTT